>Ga0307979_1000819_pt1 | contig 21879 bp, 27 predicted proteins | sample OrgLakmetage1058_FD_201833 | JGI IMG/M metagenome (GOLD analysis project Ga0307979, IMG submission 201833) | Saline water microbial communities from Organic Lake, Antarctica - #1058 | ecosystem: Environmental > Aquatic > Non-marine Saline and Alkaline > Saline | place: Antarctica: Organic Lake...
TCTTCGGGGCTTTTTTTCGTGACACGCACGCACACAGGAGCCTGCTGAGCGACTACTCATCCAAAAAGACGGCGAGTGCCGTGATGGCCTTCGTCCAGCACACCAGCCATTTGCTCTACATGGAAGGTTCGTTGAAAGCGCGCCGCGAGAGCGCCACTGCCGCTAAAATGGCAGCAGCAACCTCTTCGGCCGCTGCTGCTGCTGCTGCCGCTGTGCAGGGACAGAGTGAAGGCGGCGAGGAAGATCTCCAAAGGGGCGATCACAATGCTAAAGCTTCCGACAACGACAACGATGAAGACGAGGAGGAAGAAGAAGAAGACAGCGGGTTGACGGCACGAAGCGTGTTTACGCTGCCGTCGTTCTACCGCACCCTGGTCACCGTAGCGGGGCACTACGACGGAGGCTGCGGCGGCGCCGGCGTGGTGGTGGGTCCGGTGGCGGCACCGGCTGCTCTGTTGCCGTCGTCGTCGTCCCCCAAGACGGCGTCGCCTTTGGCCCCCAGCGACACTGCGACCTGGGGCGGCTTTGGGCCGAGCAGGAACAACAGCATGGCTGCATCGGTGCGCCGTCTACTCTCTCTTTTTTTCAGCTATATTTTCTTGTCCTTTGTCTCAGTCTTAAGAAAGACGCCTTCTTGTCTCTTGCGGCGGGTACTTTTTCCTTTCTTTTGGTGTGTGCTTAAAAATCAATTTTCTCTTCATCTCCGTCATTCGTACGATACTTAACACTGCTTTGCCCCTCCTTCTTCTCTCGTTTTTCTTCGTTTGTGTCATATTAGGCCTCGCGAGACCAAGCGGCCTACCTCGCGCTCGCGTCAGTGGGCAGCAGCGGTAGTCATGCGCCGGGCGGGCAAGGCAGCGGGTCCAGCATGTCAGCGATCCTAGCCCGGCGCAACGGAGCGAGCCCTTTCGACGGAAGCTTGCGCCGCGCCGTGAGCAGCCTCGGCCTGCCAGAGCTCCAGGTAATGAAGAGGCGCCACCAAAAATTGGAAGGGCTGTTGTGGATACAGTCTCAGGACTATACGCGCTTTTCTTTTTAACTTCGTTCTTTTTTTTCCCTCTTGTTCTACCTTTTTCCTTATTGCCTCTGGGTCTAACCTTTCGTTCGTGCTCGTGGGTCTGTATGCTCTCACAGGACTATGACGTCGAGTCCGAGACTGCTCTGATGGCGTCAGCGCCGCCGCCAGCTGCGGTGCACTTCAGGAGCGTCTTCGGGCACCTGTATTGAGTCCCATTGGTTTGTCCATAGTACTCCAGTCGCATGGCGTCGAGATACCTACCATCACAAAGCGCCACGTGCAAGCATGCCAATGGCTGCTTGCTCCTTCTCAGATATAGCTGGGTAATGCAATTAGATGTGCATTAGGCCAATGAGCTGATATCTGATGTACTAAAAACAGAGAACCATCTCAATGCCAATGCCCATCTCGGAACTTCTGTTCACCTACCCCCCTTTGCCGACCTAAGTCTAGCGCCAGCACGAGCACGAAGATACTCCCATTAACCGCAGTTTCCTTCGGGCTGTATAAGTCTAAGCCCATTTAATTGTTTAAAGATAAATATTCACTTCGATGTTTGTTCTTTGATTATTGTTCATGCTAGTTGTCGGTTATCAATTCCGGATTCCGGGCCACGTGTAAGTTTTTACGCTGCCTGCGGATGCTGCGGTTTCGTGGATATTTGCTCTCTTGCTGCTGTTATAAATGAAACACGAGAAATCATGGCTTGAACTACCTAAATACAAGTTCAATTGCGCAATTCTCCGACTCGAGCATGTGCATGGACGGAAACGGCCATTCGGTTCGCTCCGATTTATCACTGGGCGATCGAGATGACTAGCAGCATGCCTGTATTCTTTCCGCGACTACATGAGCAGCAGTGGGTGGAAAGGACTTCTTTTCGCGGACGGATGAGTCGTAGCAGGCCTCCAAAACAACGCCAAGAAGCATGGTCACGAGCGACAACCCAAAGAACAAATTGTCCCACAGGTTGCCGGGCCAAGTCATCGCTTCGTCGTAGGTGTCGTAAATGCAGTGGAAAACCTGGTTCACGAACTGCGCCAACGCCGAAATCAGCAACAGGGAGGTAATGATGAGTCGGCTAGTCCAATTGATGTGGTAAAAAGACGCGGGGTCATAGGATTCCTGCATGAGCGACCGCGCATCCGACGTAGGCACCTGGACACCGCGCCAGTCGACGCCGGGTTCACCGCCATAGTCTCCGAATAATCCGTTGAAACGATTCCAGCGGCCTGGGAACGCGTAGAGGTTGATAGCTGTAAACAGGGCCGTTAAGATCTGGACGTTGACCTCGATGACAGTATGACAGGCTGGAGTCGAGAGTGTGCATGCACCGAGCAACGGCAACACGAATCCTCCTCCCGATGCAATGACCAGAAGCAACCACAGCCCACCCAAGTAAAACCATACTGGCGACGTCAAAATCGGTAGGAAGGGATCAAAAACGTATGATTTCCGCACACCACCCTTCAGTAAGGTGGTTTTGTCATCTGATGGCATCTCGTATTGTGCGTTACCAATAGCCTAATTTGCCAGTAGTCGTCTACGCGGGAGCTTATATGTCTTTCACGATCCTATAGAAGATGCTAATAGCTGAGCTTTTTCTCGATGAAATTATATCGCCGGTCTACGCAGTTTCCATCTTGCCTGCGTCTAGCTAGAGCCTAATATCAGTGCTGCTGGCTGCTGTGCTGCTGTGCTGCCGCCCTTCCGTGCCTGCTGTGTTGCAGTGCTGCTGTGCTGCTGTGCTGCAGTGCTGCAGTGCAGCCAGTTGTGCTGCCGGTAAGCAAATCCTGAAATCCAGCCAATTAGCATGCAGTGTTGGATGGATCAAGTGCCGTAAAACCAAGGTACCCTTGGTAAAATCATGAATGTCGTTTTGGCCACGCGGTTTCCTGCTGCTGGCTTGCTGGGAGCTGCGTGATTTTTTGTACATTTTCTCCTCGAATCATTTCCAGGCCTCTCCAACATGTGAGTCCTACAGCACCGCATGCCGCCACATGTGGCCTTCTATCACACCTCAATTGAGGCTTCATTTGCTGGGTTATTAGTATGTGCCCCCATTGCGACAACCTTTATTTGCGGGCTGCGAGCGCGCTCAGCAACTTACCTTGTGACACACATTTGACACCCACCTTGCACTCGTTTCCGCCTCTGACACCGTGCGTTACGTGGTTGCTTTTTACCAATTGTACAGGAACGACGATCTTTGCGGCGATTGGTTCGAACCAGATGACGAGTACAACTCTCAATTTCCGCGTGCAGCGGACGAGGGTGGCTGGGGCATCGATGAAAGCATGTACGTGTTTTAATCCCATCCTTGGTACCCTACTCCGGCCCACGCTTTACCACTTCCCTAGTCCCGTCTGAGAATGCTACTCAACTCCAACTTTGCTCCTACTCTAAAGTATTATTTTTGCATACAAGTTGCCACTCTTTTGGCATCCTTTGTAGACATTCTAAGAACGGTATTGGTGACGTCACCTTTCGATGAGATATGGACTCAACCCCACCCTACGATGCCGTGTTTTTTCTCTATGCCTATTCTAAATTGGCTGTGTGTCGTGTTCACTGTCTGCTTTCTTCTTCTCTCCTCAGGTACACGTCGCAGTTGGACAAGAGCAAGTTGAGCGCGGAGCAAATCGCGGCCGCCGAGCGGATGGCCGCGGAGATCGAGCGGGAGTCGCGGAGCAAAGTGAAGTCCACCAACATGGGAGGGCTTGGGGGCTACCGCCCAGAGCCCGCGGCGAGCTACGCCGACAGCCAAACGGCCAGCTTCCTCAACAAGCAGAAGGCGACCCTGCCGCCGCAGTCAGCCCGGCCGCAGCCTCCTGCGGCGCCGCAGCAAGCGAAGGTGACGCCGCCGCAGCAGCAGTTTTTGAACGAGTGCAAGGTAAGGCAAACGCTGCCTCGTGTTCGTCTATACGCTGGAAGATATTCATGTAAAGTACAGTGCGCATGCAGTTGGGTCTGTGTCTAGTCGTGGATGTTCCTTTCGCCTATGTCCTGTGCAATCATCCCATCCAGCGAGCTCAGTGTTGAGCAGGCTTCCTTCCTTCTTTGACAAAGTTTCCTTCTCCGCGTCTGCGCCTATTTTCCAGTCTTTTTCTTTGCTCTTTTCATTGCTGCTTCTCTTTTTTTGTTCTGGTGTTGTTGGCTGCCTGTTCAGGTGGTGCTTTGGCTGCAAGAAGAAATCGGGCGGGTGCTCAACTTGATTGGCACTCTGGGCGACCCTCAGCCGAAGCAAGCGGCGCGGCTCCTGAACCAGTACACCGCCTCCGTGACCTCCATGATCCCGTTCAGGTACGCACATATATGGATATGAGTATTTATGCACGCATTGCACGAGTTTCAACGAACCAGTGAATAGAAGTATCATCACTGCTCTTTTTCCCTGTTCGTTATTTACCTGCGTGCACATTACGTACTGACTCACGCGCCCAAGTCTCCGTACGTGAGATGAACGTTTACGCTTTTCTCGTCTTTTCATGCACGTGCGCATATCCGCGTGGACTTTGTTTCTCCTCATCTTTCGTCCTTCTCCTCCTGTGCATCCTCCCTTCCGTCGTGATGGTGGCGTCACACCACGGTGTGTTTGGTTTTGTGTCTTATCTTTACTCCTGTTTTGCACATTTGCTGCTCAGCCCTCCCGACGTGAAGCAAGCGGTGATTGCCAAGTTCGAGATGTGCAACTGGGACGTGATCCGCCGCCTCCCCACCCAAGGCTCCAAGCCTCCCAACGGCAAGACGCTGTGCGACCTCATTTTCGAGCTCGGGGTGTACTTCTGCGGCCGCACCAACCAAGTCGGCCCCCCTCCGGGGTTCGTGGAGGCCAAGGTAATGAAATGATCACGCTCGAGACGGCACTAGCATCGCTTATTGAAGAGACAGAATGAAGGGTTGGGTTGTAGGAAAATAAAAAGTGTGTGAAAATGAAAAGTTGCTTTGGCTGCGCTCATGTTTTATAGCTTCCAAGAACAACTGAACTCCTTGATTCCTGATCCCTGCTTTTTCCCTTTCGCACGTGTAGCTGGCCGAGTACCGCGCCAAAAAGCAGGCCGCCGTTGGGAAAGGGCGCGCTGGAGCAGGAGCGGCGGCTGCTGCTGCGGCCAACCGCAACCCCCCCATTCCCAACGTGGGTGGAGGCCCTCCGCACCCCCCCGGCAAGGGCTACAAGGGCTACCAGAACAACGGTGGCAAGGTGGGTGATATCGCACACGCACGTGCCGAGAATATATACAGACAGGATTAATGGTTGTTTGAAAGATGCAATTTGGAGGGGGATATATGTTCAGAGAAACAAGGAGGGTGGGCTCTCAAATGCGCATTATCAGAAGAAAAAAAAGCCGAGAAAAACTCGCACTAGTGCACCGAGCGCTCTGCATTTTTATTTTTTTTTAATGGTTTTGTGTGCAGGGCAAGGGCGACGGCAAGGGCTACCACGGCAAGGGCAAAGGTGGTGAAGGCAAGGGCAAAGGCGGCGACGGAAAGGGCAAAGGAAAGGGCTACAACGGCAAGGGCGGCGCCAAAGGTGGCAAATAAACGAATGGCCATCGCTTCCTAGTTTGAAACTGCTTTTCCCGCTTCCTGTTCTTGGGATGCCTTGCACTACTGCTTCCAAGAATGGATGGGGAAACGTCTCTCGAGAGCCCGAGAGGAAACTAGACGACGAACATGAAGAAGCACCAACCAAGAGTTGACTCCCATTTCTTTTCCGCCAACCAACGACACGACAAAACACCCTTCAGCTTTCCGCCCAATGCCATCTTTCCTGTGCGGAATAGAAAAAGAAAAAACTTAAGTGCCCGACGTTCCCATTGCCATAGGAAAATCAAGGTCAAGCGTTTGGCCGTTTACCGGGTAGTGATAACGCCTGCACGCTATCAAAACTTCAAAATCGATAGTTTCCTTTTCCCTACGTTCTTCTATAGTTGACTTATAATATAATTGACTATTGGATGAAATTACTCCTTCAATCAGCAACTGGATTTACGACGACGACTACATTGAAATGAGATGCCAACACCCATATCCCCATAACCGAACGCAAATATTATGAGGTATTCAGAACCCATGTGTGGAGCACTCAAAGATTGCCGGTGGTGCGCTCCTTGAGGTCTCCGAGGTCATGATGGGTGTCGGTCCAAGCCGTGTGGAAGTCGCCTTCTTCGCCGACCTTTTTGTAGGAGTGCCCGCCAAAGAAGTCCCGTTGGGCCTGGGTCAAGTTGGCAGGGAGCCGGGCGCGGCGGTACGAGTCGAAGTAGCTCAGCGATGCACTCAGCGCGGGCACCGGCACGCCACAGGCCACGGCCAAGGTGACGATCCGGCGCGTGGCCAGCTGGCGGGCGTTCAGTTCTGCCGCAAAGCTGTCATCCATCTTTGATTCATTGGCAGCGGCAATAACAACATGAAGAAAAGTAAGAGATTAGAGAAAAGGAGAAAGCAAGCATTTAAAAAAGAAAAGCGACATCACACCAACCAATGGGAGAAGCGCAAAGTAATAAACGAGGACAATCAAAGGAAGGAGATGATGATCATGATGACCACGATGGTGGTGGTGGCGGTGGCAGTAGCTTTACATGCGTACATACTTAGTTATCGTACATACGCACCATGAGGTTCGACAGGTCAGGTTGTTTGGTGAAGGCTGCTTGAATGCGGTCCAAAAAGGCCGCCCGAATGATGCAGCCCCCTTTCCAAATGCGCGCGCACTCGGCCCGGTTGATTTGCCACTCGTGGGCTTCCGACGCAGCGCGCAGCAATTCCATGCCTTGCGCATAGGAGCACACCTGCGGTTGGTAGAGAGGAAGTCAAGAGAAAGAGCAGAAGCACGAGGAAGAGGAGGAAGAGGAGGAGAAGGAAGAAGAGGGCAGTTGAGAAAAGAGAATAGTTTGGTGCACCATTCGAAGTTTTGATCATAAGACTGTAGTACAACAGCAAGCAAGCAAGAGCTCTTGTATCTTCACTACAGACTGTAGAAGTAGCCTACCTTGGCCATGTACAGCGCTTGCTTGGCATCGTCCAGGAGTTGGCCCCCGTCTACTTGAGGAATCTCGGAAGGGCCAAAGAGCTTGTTTGAAGCTTCAACGCGCTCTTCTTTACGGGCGGAGAGGTACCTGCAAGAGAAGTAGAGGAGGAGACAAGGCAGGTAGAGATGAGGCGACAAGTGCGAGCGAGCGCTGAAATCGAACGGGTTTTCTCCCTCCTATTTGCTTTACTAGTGGTTAAGGAAGAGTGACACATGAGTGTATCGGCCCACTCACCGCGCGTCCAAGGCTGAGCTCAGGGTGGGGCACGGGGCGCTTTTCTCCGCGGCTTCTTGCACCGTCCAGCGCCCCGTGCCCTTCATGCCCGTTTGGTCCAATATTTGGTCCACCACGTAAGTGCCGCTCCCCTTTTCGCCGGCTTCTTTGCCCAAAATCACTGCGGTGATTTCGATCAGGTACGACTGCAGCTCGCTCTGGTTCCAGTCTTCGAAGCACCGTTTCAGGGCTTGGTTGTCCAAATTGCCCGCCACTTTCAAAATGTCATAGATCTCTGCAATCAGCTGCATGTCGCCGTCTGTGGTGTGTGATGTTTGTGGGTATCAAGAAGGATGGAAGGAGAAAAAACAAAAAAAGTGAGGTTGTGTGTCACAAAAAAAAACACGAGAGTGTTCGTGTGTAACTGAATTCTGACGCATTTTTTTCGCTGGAATAAAACGCACAGTGAGCGGTCTACTAGCATATCACTTACATTCGATGCCGTTGTGGACCATTTTCACGTAGTTACCGGCGCCCAGGGGGCCACAATGCGTGGTGCAGGCCCCGTCCCCCACTTGAGCAGCGCACTTCTCCAGAATCGGCTCCAGCAAATCGTAAGCCACCTTGTCGCAGCCGGACATGAGGCTAGGCCCTTGCCGCGCCCCGTCTTCGCCCCCAGACACTCCCATCCCCACGAAGTGAATGCCCGACTCCTTGAGGTCGTTGCCGCGGCGAATGGTGTTGGGAAACCACTCGTTGCCGCCGTCCACCTGAACGCATACGTCATCGTCACGAAATGGGTATAAACACGTCAAAACAGTTTTGATGAATTACAAACAATAAAAGAGCATTACAAGCGCAGTCTTCGCGGGCATTCGTATACATCTCAACAGGACATGCCTCTCATCGAGTCTTCCCTCTACATAAACGCAACCTACGCAACTTCTTCATCACCTACAGGCACGCTTTTCTTACTAGCCGAGGCATAAACTTCAATCACTCAAAAAAAGAAGTCTAGGCAAGACGCGCACCAGAACATCGCCAGCTTCGAGGTGCTTGGAAAGGAGCGCAATGGTGTCATCCACGGGCTTCCCCGCCATCACCAGCATCATCACCCGCCTCGGTTTTTTAATCGACGCCACGAAAGCGGCCGGGTCTTTGAACCCTTCGAGGGGCAAGTCCCCTTCGTCTGCGGCACGCGCTACCGTAGTGTCCACCTTCTCGGGGGAGCGGTTGCACACTGCAACGCGGAAGCCCTGCAAGCATTTTGAGTGAACCCAGCAATGATGCGTCGTAATAGACAAATTTTCAAGTGATAAGGATGTGGTCCTCGTTCATACCAATGAAACAGCTGGTAAAAACAGGCTATGGGATAATTAAGCATAGGTTATTCAAACACGAGGTTTTTATTGAGGGGCGGTCTCTATGCTAGTGATGCTGCCACTGCCACGATAACTTCTGTCTACTGGAAATGGCATATGAACGATGACAATATATTTCATTGAACCAATGCAATCCACCTTTGAGGCCATGTTGAGAGCGAAGTTTTGGCCCATGACGGCCAGTCCGTAGAGGCCCACATCACAAGTTGCTTCGGAAGCCATCTGCTAGGGTGCAAATAAAGGTTTAACTTGGAACTTCAAATTGAACCTACCTTCAGATATTGGTCGCACAGAATATAAGTAAAAGCCCTTCATTACCTGTTTCTAGTTGCAGCGCTTGAATTTACCAGCTAGGGTAACTGCGATGTTGTGATGCCTTAGATGTTTCTTTAGGTCTCACGTTGTCCCGAGTCCTGAGGTTCGTACTTAACTTCACGGTGAAAATTCTTCAGTGCACAAAAGCTCAAAGCTCAAAAAAAATGCACGAAATTTGCACGAAATTTGCACCAATCACACAACTTCCAAAACCACGTGCAGAACAAGCAAAGCCATCAACTAAACCATGACATCCACCACGAGGAAATCCTCCATCTTGGTTTCCCTCGCCTGCTTGGCAGCGGTCTCTGCTCGCGAAGATGCTCTGCTCAACATGATCCCGCAACGCGCTCGCGGTGGCAACTGGTGGAAGCAGCAGTTTGCTGCTGCTAAAGCCAACGAGGTTCAAACCAACAGCTCTGCCCTCATTTTTCAGCAACTTATCGATCACGGCGGTGACTCCACGGAAACATTCTCGCAGCGGTACTACGTGGACTATAGCTACTGTGCTGACACGAGCAGCTGCCCCATCTTTATGTACATCGGTGGCGGTAAGTGAAGCGGTGTGGACGTCAGATTGACAATTTGACTCCTCCGGTCTTTCATCTCATCAATTAAAATTTGACTGCTCGCTCAATCATAGTTAATTACTTGTCTGCTACATTGACTACAGAGGGCACCCTGAGCGCAACACCTGGCGGGTACACGGCAACGCTAGCAAAGGAGCATGGCGCCCTCATCTACGCCCTCGAGCACCGCTGGTGATAACACTACAGTACATCTTGCTACCAGTACTCTGTACAATATCCTAGTATCATACAGTACAACTTTTTGCTGCCTGCATGCCTAGTGAGATGCCTTAGTCACTCGCTTTGTTCATGCAAAATTCTTTGATTTTGTTACTCTAGGTACGGCGATTCTCTTCCCGGGGACATTGCTACGAGCGTGAACAATGGCGGCGACATGCTTTCCCTCACGGTGGACAACGCGCTCTCAGACCTTGCCGCGTTCATGACGGCCCAAGAAGCAGCCCTGTCGCCGAGCGGGGCGAAAAGGACCTGGCTCATGGTCGGCGGCTCGTACCCAGGAGCGCTCAGCGCGTGGTTCCGCGTCAAAGTGAGCAAACTCTTTTTTTTCTTGGGAGATGATATGAGTTTGAAAAAATGATGTAATACGAATGGATGCTAGAGTAGTCAATGGTCTATTATTAATCTACTCTCATCAATAGCTTTGCACTCATCCTTGCTTGAATACTTGCGCTTATCTTCACTTGGCTTAGATCATTTTTTATTCTCACGCACACTCCCTCTCGCTTGTCTCTTTTCTCCGCGCCCCTCGTCTCTTTCCCCGTTGCTATTCTTTGGCACTCCATAGCACCCGGATCTGGCAGTCGCCTCATGGTCGTCCTCGGGTGTAGTGAAGGCAGTAGAGAACTTCACGGCCTTTGATGAGATTGAAGCCGAAGCTGTCGGGGATGTTTGCGCGGCTCAGCTGCGGAACGTGACCCAACAATTTGAGTCTGCCTGGGACGCTGGCGGCGACACCAAGCAAGCTCTCCTGGACCTCTTCCACACGCCGAGTGACTTCACCAAGGTAATTGTGGTTGTCGTTTTGTTGTCATCGTTATCAACGCATATCTTACTCTATGATACGTTAAACAGCACGTATAGTGCACCGCCACTCAATTGCCTCAATTCCCTCCCCTACCACTTTCTCTTTCACTTTAACTTCTCTTCGCACATCTCCCTTGCCCGTACCATCATCTCTCAAGGGTGACATGGCGTGGATGCTCGCCGACTCGGCGGCCATGGGCCCGCAGTACGGCTACAAGACCACCATGTGCTCGTATTTGGTCGACAGCACCAACGACAACAAGAAACAAGGCATCACGAATGGTGACGATGACCTTTTGACGCGCTTTGCTGCGTGGACCAACGACCACTATGGCACGAGCTTCGGGAGCAGCTGCTACTATTCCACCAGCTGCTTGAGCGACCCGAGCCGCGTTGATGAGTGGTGAGAGTGAAGTCGTTGTGGTAGTGCATAGACGTTGATAGTTTAGGGAGAAGAGAACAGAGGGGAATGCTTGTCGAGAAGAAAAAAAGTCTTTGTGGCGAAAACGCAACTTGCCAAATGCGTCGCTACCTGCGCGGGTGTAATTTTATGTGCCTTATTTGTTTGATGTGCCTGATTTCATTGAATGTCCCAATCTACGCTAGGTATGACTCCAAGTCGTGGGTGTGGCAGTGCTGCCACCAGCTCGAGTACTGGCAGGTAGAGTTGAACTTGAAGCAGCATAGGCGTGCTAATTATGTATTTCTTTCCTTTTTCATAAGCAACGAGCCACATCTGAAGCTGCTTCTGCTGCTTTATTTATTCATTTGCTTGCTTACATGTAACTGTCAAATTAGGTTTACATCTCAATTTTTCAAAAAAAATCGATTCATGCGTCCTTTTTTATTTGTTCTTTCCCTAACATTTTGCTCCATTTCTTTAAATGTTTACAGGTGGCGTACCCTGGCAGCCTTCGGTCCAGCGTGCTCGATTTCGACTACTTCGAAACACAGTGCAAGGCAGCGTTTGGGAGCGGCTACCCTAGTGCGGACGTGGCGGCCTTTAATGCCGATTATGGCGGATTAAACCCCGACGCGACTCAGGTTTGGTGGCTGCTCCAGAGTTGAGATACTTGTAATACAACCGTTATTGCTTCTTTTGATAGAGATTGTCAGCTGTCTCTCTATCTGTTTGTGTGGCGATCTTGCCTCGGAAGAATGCTTACTTCTTCGTCTTGTTTTGCGCTTCTATTGTCTTCTACCGTCTTTTTTTAAAATACTGCCAGGTGATTGCCACCAACGGCGGGGACGACCCGTGGCGTGGGTGCACCTTGAACGCCACGCTGAGCTCCACTTACCCCGAAACCACCGCGTGGTGCTCGGGCTGCGGCCACTGCGGCGATTTGCACGAACCCGACCCTGTAAACGACCCGCCGGAGCTCACTGCGCAGCGCAGCCTCATTCAGCAGTAAGTTGCTATCTACTGAAACGCAGGATGAGGCCATCATGAATTGCGCACACAGTGTGCCATATACGATCTTTTTAGACTTTTTCTATCTGTTGTTGAAAATTTTGGGGTTATCAAACGGTTCTCCTCTTGTGTGTATTTTGTTGGGTCACAGGTACATTGCCGAGTGGGTCAGCCCTTAAATGAGCAGCATGCCATGAGATCTAATCGAGTCCGTAACGAAAGCAATGAGGATTCTTAGCATGGATCTTTCCATTCCTTAGTTCCCTTAGCTGTTAATGTTAATGTCCAAATAACACTTGAACGATGTGACATGAGCTGGACTTGTAAAATATATACCAACAACTTGGAGTTACTTGCGCTATATCGACAGTCGCCTTTTTAGCTAACTAGTAGACATGCGTGCTGCTGTGGGCCTTCGTGTAAAGCAACGCATGATGCATCATGAGTGATCTACATACAAGGGGTGCGTGTAAATCGGTGCTGGCTGCTGGAAGTGGCCTTAAATAGAAGATTTCCCGGATGTCCGTTCGGGGATTTGGGATGTCTAGGTATTTCTAAGAAGAGCCAGAGCCGAGCTTCGAACCCGAACGAAATGAAAACGCCCTTATAGTTCTAATAGTGTAATCTTAAGGTCGCTCGTGTTGCTACTTTGCTTAGTTAGGACCGCGAACTCCAAACCCCACGTTTGGCATGCCCTCGAAGTCGGCTCATCAGAACTCTCCCACATGGCGGAGCATGAAGTAAATTTCCTTCTTTCAAATCACCAATCACGCACGCACGAGCCCAGAAATAGACTACTAAAAGGCTGCCAAAGGTCAGTGCGGATGCTGTGTCGCCCCATCCCTCAGCATCTTCATCTCCATCGCAGCAATCACACTCACTCAAAGACAGGGCAAATCCAGGGCTGTGTAAATGTCATGCCAAGAAGCCGAACTCCTATACTGCCCTGTTGGAGCACAAAGCCGAAGAAATGGACAGGAAAGTTACCAAATATACTCAGCACAAACCACTTAGCTGGACTAGGTACAAACCATTGGGCTTACTTTGAAAGAGATTCATCAATGCTGTGTCGCCGCGTTCTTTGGCCCATTCCAAAGGAGAGATGTTGTCATGGCATGGTAGCAAAAAGAATTAGAAATTCGTAAACTAAGGTGCTGCCGAAATTGAAATTTGAGCAGCATTTCAAACTTGAGCGAAATCTTGGTAGAGTAAATGTATCAACCAAAAGTCAAGTGCGCTGCACCAATATCATTCGTTGCTTGAAAAGCATTCCTTTCAATTCGAGTTCTACAAGAACGCTTGCAAACTCACATTGCTTTTGATTTCGCAGTTGGCGCCAGCTAATGCGAGTTTAGTCGTGACATTAATGGAGTAATTTTCCACTACGAGGTGAAGTGCTGTTCGGCCAAGCTGCCGAATGAGAATGGCATGAGGGAAATACATAGAAACAAAAGATGAATTTTAAAAGTAGAGGAGGAAAAGACTACGTAAAGAGTCTGTGAGAATATATACATGGAAAACTTGAAGAATCCTTTGTCGATTCAATTTCTACGCATGAATCGCTGGTCTTTCGCGGAACTCACGTGGTCTTGAGCATCTTTGTTGGCCCCCGCTACAAGGAGATATTCCAAAATGGGCAGCTTTTCTTGTCTTGAGGCGATGTGGAGCGCTGTGCTCCCTTCCTGCCGAGATGAATAGAGAAGGATGAGAAGGCGACCATGAGGCGTGTAAGCGAAAGTATAAAATTGAGTGAGAGACAAAATTAGACTGCAGTAAAGTGGAGAAAACTGGTAGGAAAAGGCATCCAATACTCCTCCAAGTGAGTGAGAGTAAAGTTCACGCAAGAAAGGAGAGAACTCTGTAACTTTTTAGGAAAAGAGGTGCACTGACTAGCTCGTCATCGAAAATGTTGCTCTCCTCTCATCTAATTGATGAAGTATACTTAAGTGCATACCTAATTACATATCAAGACAGTACTCATATTGTATTACACCTTCATGTTCACTCCCTCTGAATACAAACAGGTATCAGCATGTACGTGAAAGATGTACTTCAATAGAATACGAAAAATTGAACGAACCTTATCAATGGCCTCTTTATCAGCGCCTGCTTCTAGAAGGAGCTTTACGTTGACGATGTCGTCATCAGCCCTGCCACTCGAAGCATATATTAGCGCAGTGCAGCCGTCCTAGAAAAGAGCAGTGGAAAAGAAAAGACTAAGGATTAGGATGATATTCCATGTACGTCTGCATGTGTGTACGCACGATTACACGAACGATGGATATATGCATACATATGAGCGTACGAGAAAAGAAGCACTGGTTAATGGATATATGAAATAATGATCATATGTGAGAACTTACTCTGTCCCTCGACTCGATGTCTGCGCCTTTCTCGAGCAGAAGTTTCACAATGTTAATATCGTAGCCCTTTTCCAGAGCGTGGAGGAGCGCTGAGCGGCCATGCTACCATGGAGATCAGCGGGAATAGAATGAGTGTACATTAGTAAGGAAAAGCGAAGGAAAACATTGCGAAGTTAGATTAAGGAAGATAACAATCTGACCTTGTTCTTGGCATTAATGTCGGCACCTGCTTGAAGGAGAAGTTTTACGTTCTCAAATTGGCCTTCAAGCGAAGCGTACATGAGGGCTGTACTCGACATCTCCTATCATGCATTAGAAAAATACAGAAAGATATTTGAAATGAGACGAAAAATTCGAAGAAATGGAATAGATGATGCAGACGCAGAGTATACGCTATGAACATAACATTTAACATACGTCTTTGGCTTCAATGTTGGCACCCGCTATGAGGAGGAGCTTGACCACGGCCGTGTGACCTTCCATTGAAGCCCAATGGAGCGCTTGGAAGTCATTCTTAAATGTGGGGAAACAAAGAAGAAACAAAGAAGTGAAGGTTGATTTAAGAAAGCAAATAAAATAGAGTTCAAATGAGAGAAGGGAATACGGGGGCAGAGATGTGTTTGAGCGACAACTGGATAATTTTGTTAGCTTTAGGGAGTGCTTTTTAAAGGTGATAAAAACAAAATGTATCCAATAATTTATCGTTCGCGCAAATCATCGAGCGTCCTATGGAAACAAAACTCACGGCATCTGTTGCTTCAATGTCGGCGCCCGCTAAAAGGAGGTATTCCATGATTTTTGCATGGCCGTAGAGCGAGGCAAAGACAAGCGGGGTGGTTCCACGCTATAACGAAGAAAAGATACGTGAAGAATTAAGAACAAAGAGGAAGATGAGGGAAAAAAGGAGCAGTATTGCAACAGTCGGTTCAAAAGAGGAAAAGCTAACGCAGATCATAGGTGCGGAGGAGGTGAAGGATAAGAAAAAAAGGAGCGCAGTAGAAACACGCGCATATTTTCATGTTGTTCCAGTACCGTAATGAACTACTTAATGAAGCGATTTAGCAAGGCAAACATAATTCACACGCATAAAATTTTCGAAAGACAACATAGGCAACCTCTGCCGTGATGCCACACATCATAAACCAGAGGTCAACGTCAACACCGGTTGCGAGGCAATTTTTGACCATTGCGAAGTCGCCCTCTTCTATAGCGGGACCCAGCTTTGAAAAAATACTTTCCTACGCAGCAAGAAATAATATTGAAGAAGTGAGGAAAACCATCGAAGCCAACAAATTGAACACGTGTGTCCGTACAGTTGCAAAGTTTGACTCTGAATGGAACTTTGGTAGAGGACTTTTCAGCAGTAAATAGATCGCTCTTTAAGGCTCACCGCGATGACTGACGAAAGAATCATGCGCACCCAAATGTGCGCTTCTGGAGAGGAGCAGTGCGTTGCAATGTGTAACGACTCTTCGCGCGTCAGGTCTATTTCGAGGAATTCCAAGACGTCACCCGCACAGTCGTCAGATAACTCGATGAAAGGCTAAATGGAGGTTGCAAGTTGAATAATGGCAGCATTTCGCGCCCACAAAGATAATTTATTTTTAGCGGTCTTTGGAACCCAACGAAATGACGGATCAAGAAAGGAGGGGTGCAGGACGAGCGATGTTGCTGGCACTGGTTCTTCTGGAGCGGAGAGGGTAGCGCAGTGCGCAACGGCAGTTGAAACGAGAGAAGTTGGTACAGCTTCAAGGGCTTCAAGAATAAAATTGTGGTGCTTTAAGACGAGTAAGCAAGTAGAATCGGTAGTCACGTCGTGGAGTGTTGCACCATTCTAGCAATCGCATCCATATTTGTCATTCGATTCAGAGGGTGGAAATGGAAGCAGAAACAGTAATGTAAGTACTTGGAGATAGAGCACTAAGCAGAAAGCAACTCGAGATTACTTCTTTTTTTCGTGCGTAGATCAAGATAAATTGTTTGAAGACTTATAAAGTACCCTATCTGTAGCATTCAAGTCAGCGCCAGCTGCGATTAGATATTGCGCCGTTGTAGCATCCCCTTGCTTCAACGTTCCATGGATTGGGTAACGGCCCTCCTGGGAACAAACGCAAAAGAGTAAGCTAATCATGCAAACTATGCAGTCTTGCAAAGAGCTTTGCCATGAAGTTTAATGCCACAGAACTTGTTTTTGAGTACTAGCAAACGGTTATCATTTTATCTAACCTCACTTACGTATTTGGAAAGAACAGCTCGTGACGCAACTGAACTTCCCACCAAGGCAGTTTGACATGCCACTGAAATAGCTGCAAATGCCACAAACTCAATTTAGTATATCCAGCTTCATCTGTTGACGATTGAGCAGCTGCCTCAGCACCCGATGGTAGCACTGCCCGAGTGACTTCAGGATCCGTACCTACCGAAGACAAGTCACCACGGGTAGGCTCCTGCCCGCGTTTACGTTTGAGAGCCACACAAGACTCTGATTCCGTACAAATTTCGTCGCTACAGTCTGTAGTCAGGATGATAACTAGATAATGGTGCTTTTAGCGAAGCTAGCTACAGGTAGAACTATTGGCGTGTGGCTTGATTGAAAACCTTCTGTGCAGACTCTGGCGTGGCTAGTCAAAGGTCTATTGTGGATAGAGAAAATACTACGGATAGATACAGTCCTGTAGCGCTGTGTAAAATGTGTAAATAAGGCTATGACATGTACTACGGTAAGTACTTGGCGTAGCTCAACTACTCCAGCTTCCATACATCCAACTTATAGTGCAAGTACTTCCAACATCTACTAAGCAAGGATCTAAGCATGATCTAAGGTTCCTGTAGCCTGTAGCCGCTCGCTGTAGCCACAATACGTTTTGTAGTTGTCCAGCTGTCCAGCTATCCTGTTTATCCAGCCCAGCTTCCAGCGTCCGCGTAGATTCACGTCATGCGGCCATACTCATACTGTAGTACAGTACTATAGCAGCGTAACAGCGTAAGTAGTAGTCTAGCTCTAGCTACTGTATGTCTAGCTAACTAAGCATAGCTAGCTAGAGTCTAGATGTCAAGACAATATTACACAAACTCAAGCTAGCGACGAAGAAGTCAAGTAGTCAAACTATTAGCTGTTGTCTGTAGCTAAGCGAGAGTAGCCTCCACAGCTACTCACTATCTCTATTAGCTGCCTAGCTACCAGCTAGCTGGGCTCGTCGTCCTTGTATGCCCTAGAAAACTGTTGAATCCTAAGTACGTGAAGCTCATCGGCTCATCGGCAAGAGTTATTGTTGTTGTTGTTTTAGAGCGTTGATTGTGATGTTCGCGAAGCTAACACAGCGTCGAGTTAAGAACGATGGCCAGGCCCAGTCTATGGTATCTCCTGTGTCCACACCACAATTGCAGCCAGAAAATGAAGCTACTAATGTGAAGTGCAGCTGCATGCATTTAATTTGTACTTGGAGGCTGCTATTAGCTATGCTAGTCTTTTCAGTCTACATGTTATTGCAGCTCAGCAGAACTAGACCAACCGCAGTGAGCGAATACATTACGACAGTGTCCGCTACGGCAGCATCCGGGCTGGCATCCGTGGCCTCAGTAGTCTCTTCATCAACGCCAGATCGTTTTCAATTGAATAATGGGCTAGCCGTTGTCACAGTTGCCTCGCATCAGAAGGTCTCCGTGAGTGCTGGAGTGGAATATGGAGAACTGAAGTCCGCGTTCGTGTAAGTGCTAACATCCTTCCGACGTGCATGTACCTTTCTGTCGTTGCCTTTTTCGTTATATATCTCTGTTCTCTATGCATTGGGTGGCCGGCTATTCAGATATCCCGTGTCAGTCGACAACAAAGCTCGATACTGTGCTCTGCACGGTTGCACGCTAGTGGTTGGCGGTCCATTGCCCGAGGCGCTTGGACGCTCGGCGCGCTGGCTCAAAGTAGCTTGGTTGAGAAGAAGCCTTTCCACATACAAATGGCTGGTACGGCAAGAGCGGGCTCCAAATAATAGGAGTTGTAGACAACATCTATTAGTACCTCTCTGAGGCAATTATTGTTGATTTTGTCTCTTTCCTTTTCATGAACCTGAAAATTTTCTCTTCAAGAAAGGAGACACCTGTCGTGCATTTAAGGTTTTGGCAATACTATTTAGCTTATTTGTGACGCTATCGTGTATGCGCCCTGTTGTACTGTGGTCACAAGGTTTGGATGGACCTTGACGCTTTGTTTGCGCGGCCAGACGGAAGCCTGGAAGAGCTCTTAGATCCTCGATACGACCTTCACGTAACGCACGACTTTGGCAGGTGAAGAATTTGTTTGTTGGACATGACTGAGTTACAGGAAATTGGACCTCTTTGAATGCTTATTGCAAATACCTAAAGCACGAGATGCATAAGTCGCCTCTTTGAAATGATTAGAATGCAATTTATTGCTCAAGTATCGTAGTTTCTTTTGCTGGTCCTTGTAAATTACTTATCTTTTTTAAAAAATATATATATGTGCAGGGATGACAAGTACAACACGGGGTTTTTTGCGCTGCGTGCGTCCGCCTGGTCGTTTATGTTCTTGGAGCAAGTGTGGGCGCACAACGACTTTGGCTTGGGCCAATCCGACCAAGCCTCCATCAACCATTGCCTAGGCCTACTGTCGAGTTGGGAGCGTTCATCCCACGTAAAAGTGTACTCGCGCGAGCTTCTCAACGCATTTCCCCAGGTGCTTACTGTAGGAAATAAAGTCGGCTATTTACTTTTTTGCAGTCAATACGAAGAAGATAACCCATAACTCTTTCTCGTACACCTAACTTTAAGTTTAGGCCCTAAATATTGACCCTTGGCATCAATATACTTCTTTTTGGTACTCATTTTCATTCTTTTGCGACCCTTTTCAACACGACAAAGGTGTCACACTTTATTCCTGTGCAAAACTACGAGCTTCCAAAACGCAGAGGTGACGAAATTGACGGCAAAAGTCTGGTTGTGCATTTTGCGGGGCAATTTGGCGGTGCTCGCTCCTTTGACGGCAACACGCCGCCGCTGATGCTCTTGCAGTTCATGGACTTGCTCCTTGCCAAGCACCAAACTTTCTTGCAACGCCTGCAAGCGCTCGCCCGTTCGAGCAGCGCAACGACAGCAGCATTGAAAAACAGCGGTGCTGCTTCCAGCGATGAACCTTTACGCTTCAAGCCTCTCAGTGCTGTGCAGCCTCCTCTCAATTCAATTATGAACGCAACGAAGTACCGCAGTCTGGCTGCAGCAGCGATGGCAGCTTGGGTGTCACCTCCTGGTGAAGTAGCCTCAGCGCTTTCAACAGGGCGAGCAGCATTAACTCCTTGCTTAGAGCTCTTGCGAAGCTACCAGCCGAGCTACAACTACCATCTTGGCATCACTGTGATGGTTCCGCCGGATTCTGCCTCGGCCTCGTCCTCTAGCGACAGCTTGATCAGTGGAGAGAGCAGCAGCGACAGCAGAAGTGGGAACAGCAATAATGGGGAGTGTGATCCATCTGTACCGCTTACTAATCTTCGCCACACCTTGTCTACGATGCTCCCTGGTGCTGCTCCAGTAAATACACTAAAAGGACTCACAACGACGGTAAGTGAGAACACAAGCAGCACTTCAGCTGCTGCAGCAGTTGTTCCTGCACCACCCTGGCCGCGATTCTTGTTGTGCGTTGAACCTTCGTTGCCGCCATTTGTGAGTGCACCGTCAACATCAACAATGGGAGCATCGGAGCCACCTTTGCTTCACTTGGCTGGTCACTTAGCAACGTTACGTCGCGTCCCGCCGCCGCCGGATCCAAACCAAGCACTTTTCACTGAATTTGGCACTGAGAATGCTGAAACGCATCATAGTGCTACTACAGATAGTACCAGTGGAGTTTCCTGGTCCGGATCTTTACAACAAGGCAGCAAGCACAATCTGCAAATCTTCAAAGTGGACGATCTCTGGCCTGGTGATATGGAGGCTGCTGCCCTGAATCGCCTTAACTCTGCTGCTGCTTCTGCTACTGCATCTAGTGGTGGCACTCATGGACTCAGCGCCTCAAAACCGAATGATCAGAGGGCCAGCACCACTATCACTACTACTCCAAGGGCTAAATCACCGCTGCGCTTGACGGTAGCTGTAAGCGGGTGCGCGCTCTTTGCCCCTCCAGCTTCACAGCTCCTTATCAAAAACACCCTTGATGGCACTCACACCAACAGTACCAGTAGCAGCAACTACAAGAACGAATTCGGAAGCCTTCCCGGCGGCAATGTCTTTGATGACGTGTCCATCTTACAAGCTTTGCCGCCACTTCCGTTAGTCAATCACCAACCCAGCGATATCACGGATACCACGAAAATGAATGTCGCTCCAGACAGCAGCAGGAGCAGAAACCATCATCCTCTTCCGTTGGCCGTGGAGCGTTACGCTAGCCTGGCTGTGTTACCACTTCTACCGATGCAAGCGTTGTTAACTGACATTGGAAGCAGCAGCAGCATCAGTAGCAGTGGATCTTTTACGGCCAAGGACTTCTTTTGGCTTACCACGGCGCCACTCCTGCTGAGCTACGCGAGCCACCTTCCAAAGCAAACACGACTGGTTTTCAGCGGAACTAGTACAAGTAGCAGCAGCCGTAGCAATGACCGTAGTACTAGTAGCATTCGTAGCAGTAGAAGTGGAAGCGGCGGTGGTGTTGGAGGTCTGAGGCCAAATGCGCGAGAGCTTGCAGTCTTGAGCGATTTGGGTATAGATTCAGCGCGATGGGTAGAGGGTTCAAACGGCAGGGCTACTTGGGGTGTGGGTAGCAATAGCAGTAGCAGCAGCGACGGCACTTTATTTTACGGGGAAGAAGTGTTCACGTTTTTCTTGAGCGGCGCACTACCTGACGAGCAATTAGGGCTCTCATCATTAGCAGCAGGGAGCATACGAGGGAGTGGGTCAGTGGCAGTCGCTGATGACCTCGTAGTCAAGCGTCAAGTAGAGCTGGGGTTGCATCAGACTTGGCGCGTGTGCAAAGCTTTACGCGAACACCACAATCGAGTTGCTGCTACTGCTGCTGCTGCTGCTGCTGAAGGTACTGTTGTAACCTATGGAAACGACTTCAGGTGGCCTTTGGTCGTTGTGGCATGTTCATCTCAGAATGAGAGGAAAAGCCAAGCGCCTGAAAAACAGTGGAGAAGAGTCTTATCGAACTTTGACTGTGACGCGCAAGCCAGCACACTTCGCCGAGCTTTGAAAAAGACTTTGAGCAGCAGCAGCAGTGATGATGGTAGCCACGAGAAGAAGAGCGAAGGCATAAGAGTTGAAGTTGTGGCATGGCCAGGCGGGCCAGCGCTGCGAGATCAGGCCGCGTATGAGCTCCTGCAGCGGGCAGCAGTGCTCGTGAGTGAAAACAGCGAAGACATGCTGCTTGGTCTCCTCGGCCATTCCAACCATCCTTTCGCATACGACAACGCCGCTCAGGAGCTGCCTCCAGCGCTAGCAGTGGCTTATTGGCATGTCCATTCGCCTGCAGAAGAGGAAAGTGACTCAACTGACAAGACCTTGGCTGCGGCTCCTACTAGATTCTCAACGTC
>Ga0307979_1000824_pt1 | contig 21834 bp, 18 predicted proteins | sample OrgLakmetage1058_FD_201833 | JGI IMG/M metagenome (GOLD analysis project Ga0307979, IMG submission 201833) | Saline water microbial communities from Organic Lake, Antarctica - #1058 | ecosystem: Environmental > Aquatic > Non-marine Saline and Alkaline > Saline | place: Antarctica: Organic Lake...
CAGTTTCTAGTCTAGTCTAGTTAATACTCTCCCAAAAACAAAGAAAGGCAAGTACACAGCAGCCACAGAGGCACATAAAGAATGCACTTAAGCAGCAAATGCGCTAGCAAATTCGCTCCAGAAGTCCAGAAGGCCAATTAAGGCTCCAACTGGCGCCTTTCCTCCGAACAAGTCGGCGGGACTGAGTGCTCGTTCGTGTGTCACGTCCCAGGTCTACGAGGCAATTCTCTGGGCTATTTTTGCCCCAGCAGGGCATCGTCTCAATGTTTTTCTCAGGCGTCAGCCAATCTCAACACCAGTTTCCACTTTAGAGAGGGGTGGAAGTATTATGCTTTCTGCCCTCTAAACTCTACACAATATCCTCTATACGATTTTGACTTGCGCGCAACGCACGCGCGTACACTTCTGCCCGCAGCATTGGCTTCTGTGTCATTTGGGTGTGTATTAGTTCGAGTTCGAGTTCGCCAAGCCCGTCAATTCATGAAACTGTCCTAAGCGGCCTCTTTTCCGCAGCGATTTGGAGCTCAGTGAAATATGTACGCCTCAGCCTGCGATTAGACTGGATTGGAATATGTACGCCAACACTAAGTTAGGATTCCCGCTGGGACTTCCGCGGAATCCACGCGGAAAGTGTTAATTTGACCAAGCCGACGTGGTTTCCGTCACGAGAAACAGGCAGTGTATTGATGATGTCAGCAAGAGACTAGACGGAGATCTATGAGGCGCCCTTCATTAAAATTAGGCCTCTTTGCTTTAGATCGGTGCGGGAACAGATATCTCTCAGACCCGCCTTGCGACATGGAAGACCCTGCCGGTAGCATTGGGACTACGATGGCTAGTAAGGGAGGTAGTAGGAAAAAAATACGCGAACTAAAAAACTGCCCGGGGGATCCGCAGACGCCGGAATAGATGGAACCCTGCCTGGTAGTCACTCAGATGAACTACAGCTGACTTGAAGCACTCAGTCAACGAGGAGGGAGCTACGAAAGGAGAAAGAGTGACGAAGGATGGCGCGCCCACCAGGTCAAAACGTAAGAGGACTTCACTATTCTCTTTACGATTTTGACTTGCGCGCAACGCACGCGCGTACACTTCTGCCCGCAGCATTGGTTCCTGTGTCATTTGGGTTTGTATTAGTTCGAGTTCGAGTTCCACCAGGAGCGAGCAGGACCAAAAAAAATGACAGAACTCAAAAGAAGCGCCCCCGCCCCAGGAGGGGGGGGGCTGGGTTTAGTAACGAACAGACAGGGCACCATCTAGTCGGCGTCTACAGTGACTCCCGCGCCAAGCTGAAAGCCAGGCTTGGGATTATCTTAGTCCTTGCGCGAAAATTCCGCAGGCGCGCAAATGAATTATGCCCTAATTGCAAAGAAACGCCGACAAATAGCACGTATCTGCGTATTGACGTAACCACCGGAAACCTTTAACCGGGCTGAGAGCCCCCTATTCTAGTGCAATTTATATATCTCGCTCCCATGAACCAAGGACATCTAGGCCTTGTATAGGCCCTGTAGAATCAATTTTCAGGAGGAGGTGAGGGTTTCGAGTACGCCCGCGGTTTCCACTTCAACCTTACCTCTGCTATGGCACTAGTCTAGTCTACTCTGGTCTGGTCTAGTCTGGTCTAGTCTAGTCTGGTCTAGTCTAGTTTGGTCTAGTCGAGTCTGGTCTAGTCTTGATCAGCCGCACAGGGTTTCTCCCACTCTGGGGTCTCCCCTGTACTTCCGAGTTCTTTTGTTGGCCTCTATGGCGACTGACGATACGAATGAGATCTCAATAGACACCGATTTACTACCGTAAATCGCCGGTTCCTTCTATAGAACTTTCCACAAATCGCTGCTCGCTCTACTTGAAACTCTGGTTTTGCTTCAGCCCACCTACTTTTTAACGGATCTTTGTGACCGCAAGTGGGTAAAAACCCGGAAAACCCGCAGTTTTCTTGATTACTGACGAGTCTGCGGGACTGAGTGCTCGTTCGTGTGTCATGTCCCAGGTCCACAGGGCATTTCTCCGGGCTATTTTTTGCGGCATCGTCTCAATGTTTTTTCTCAGGCGGCGGGCGCCAGCCGTATGGCACGTCCTTGAGATATCCGAATGCCAATTGATTCTTTCTGTCTGCTGGCCCTCTATTCAGAATCCCGGTTCACCATAGGGACCAGGGTCTTGTTTGGTACCTGGGGCCTCGTCAAAAATCCACACAAGGGCCCGAATCTAAAAACTAGTCAATTGCAGAACATTCTGACGAGGATGAGCGGTGCGATGACGACAGAACACAGAAACCCTGTCCCGAAGGACAGAAGTGTTCTACGGCTGCTGTTTGACACAACCGCGAGACCCGAGGCCTCCGATGTATTATTGGTACTGGTACCTGGAGTAGCCAACCCCCCAAATGAGCCGACAAGTGCACGTACACCACCGCTAACCCGCTCACTGACTCACCGACCCTCGTAGATACTGGTGCACTTTTTTATCTCTAACGGCGTAATTGTTATGCGAACTTAGCTGTCGGCAAAACGTTTTTTTTTTCGTATTCCCATCGTTCTCTAACGAACGACGGGCAGCAGCCACCTTCCCAGCAACTAGATGGAGCACACGCACCCACCTTAATGCTCTCAGCATTTGATATAATTAGGGTTTACGTAGGATTACTTTAAGTGAAGCATATGCTCCAGATGACAGTATCAAGACCTCCGCGGCTTAATTACCGTGGTCTTCAGCTGTCCCTCATGCAAACGTTTGTTGTGCTAGTTTGCTCCGCTTCTACGGTAGAAGCAGTCTTATCCGTACTCTCTGGGGGCACTGTTCTGGAAACTGCTACAACATCGGTACTGAAATATTTTGGCCCACAGGCGGATGAAGTGAACGCGCCAGCTGTTTTTTTTTCAAGCAATGCACTGTGCGACCTGGACACCAGTGCTGACGTGGAGGGAAAAGTTGTCATCGGAACCTCAATGGGGTCGTCCTTGATCCGGTGCAACTTTATGACAATGTACCGTCGTCTCAACGCTGCGGGTGCTGCCGGTTTTGTGAAGCTAGTGCCGCGATATCCTCCTGGCTTATTCACGACATTCGATCATGACGCATGGGATACAGCAGAAACACAAGGAATGCAAATGACCATGGTCGAAGTTTTTGATGGCGACATCAAGTACAGATTCAAGAATGCCGGGAACATTTCTGATTTTCGCGTAAGCATATCGCCAGATCACAACACAGAGTGGGAAGATGTGTACACCTCAACAGTTTGGTTGGTCGCCATGCGAATCCTCGCACCGCTATGTTGTTTGTTTTTTGTGTCATGGGCTGGTTTCGATGAGGCTCGCGCGTGCTGGGCAAACCTCTTGGCGAGCTATGTTACGAATGAAGACCGAGCAACAACTGAATTGAAGGCAGCAGCATTTGTGGTTTGTTGTGCATCGTCGGCATGCAGTTTCCTTGCAGCCATTTTGCTCATCTTTGGATCATGGGCAGCAAAAATGGCTCCCTCCTATATTCACAGGCAATTTTCGATATGGTTCCTGGGCACTTCAACATCGATCACTTTGATTACGTGCATGGTCATGCGAGAAAAGTTAAAAAGTTCTACCGCACGATATCTTCCTATGAATGTGTTATCGGAAGCGTATCGCGGCGCGCTGGCTTTATCCGTTCTAGGTCCAGTTGGCGATTTCATTTTAGGATATATGTCGGCCGGCGGGATCGAAAATTTTTGGGGCTATGATGCTGTGGTTGCTTTGTGTTTTCTGGTCAATATTTCAATTGGTGCAGCATTTTCTTACTATGCTTTCGTACTCGGTGGACCCCTGCTCAAATACATGTATATGAGAGGGTCTACTGGAAGTGCACTCCCCCCTGTTGCACCGCACGTTAGTGCTGTCGTATCTGCTCTCTTGATGAATGTTGTTTTTATCATGTTGAACACATTATCAACCGCTATGTACGTACCATTAAAAGCAGCTACGCATGCGCCACCCGTATTGATACAAAGTTCTGTGGCCTTCTTCTTGCTATCGCGCATCGGGCAATTTTATTGGCTGGTACGTTCTCACTGCCACGACAAAGTTTACTACTTGTGATATGGCCATTGATGCTGCGCCCCTTCTTATCTTGTATACATATATTATTTATTTTTTGCGGTGTGATTTACTTTACTGATGTTTGTTGTTCGGCCTCAAACAGATTCAATTGTTAAAAGCTCGACAGCGAGGTACCAAGACAGCACTTGAAATGATTTCGGCACTTCTTTGCGCATCGTGCACAAAGCAAAATTCGATTGCTGCGAGTCCACTTGGGAATGACACTCCAGATAGAGTTAACACAATTACGTCCACTTCTCCGGCAGAGGAGTTCAAAGACTCAATTAAAATTCCATCGTCGCCATTGGAAAGTGAAAGGCCTTTGGAGAACGCAGACAATAAAGTTCCTGCAGATGCATGATCTTACGAGGAGATGTCCTGGAGAGCAACTATCTTAACCGCCCAGTTTGCATATGTGCTGATAATGTTGATTTAGGCCCCAAGTACCAAATAAACTCGACCTGTGGTATAGGTGCAAGTCCTTCTTACTAGAGTGATATTGTTTATATCATACAACGAGAAACGAAATAATTTAGGATAAACCATCGCATTCCACTATGCCTATGCCACTGAAGCATGAAACTTCACCTCAGGTGAAAATTACGGAGCTTAAAATATTTTACGGGGCGTACCGAAGTTTCTTTCGCTTTTCGTTTTTGGAGAAGCGAGAAGTGAGAAGTGGGTTACAGAGCTGTAGTGCAGTTTTCAGTGCGGACCATAATTTTAACTTTCCGATGATTCATGACGACGTCAGTTTTCGGGCCACAGTTAGGGAGATTCCGTGATCTCGTGGTCGTAAATCGGGGCTCAAACAACAAGCAAAATTGGGGTTTGTCATCAACGCGACGACCCGAAGTGCCCAACATGCGGGCGTGGAATGTGATAATTTGGAATGGAAGTCGCGTGCCTACATCCCCTGATTGATTTACGTGTATCCTGCTGCGTACTGACCGTACTGCGTACACGTACACACCAAACACCAATACAGTAATTTGGAAACAATTTGAATTAATCTTCTCATAAGATCACTGATCGTAGCCTCCAAAAGCCGCCTAGCCTTCGTTATTCAGCCTACATGATTCCATCTTTATGTAGAATGGCATTAACTTCAGGTAGGCAAAAGGCGTGATCGGCAGAAAGTTTCTACTCACAAACCGCATGCCGCAATTGCATCAATGCGCACCGCACCAAGAGATGGCTAGTAACATAAACTGCAGCAGTCGCAGTGGATTTCGCTTACCTTTTTTAAAACACGGATTAACTTCATATATACCATCTCGCCGCCACAGCCAATTAAACTGCTTCAGTGCCACTTCTTCTTGAAGTGGACCTTCAAATTAAACTCCGCTTGCGGTTCTCCTTGGTCCGCTGCCTTTCGAAACCACCGCATTGCCTCCGCGTAGCTCTGCGCCACGCCGCGGCCATGAAGTACTTTCAGCCCTAGATTATTTTGCGCCATCGCTTGCCCTTGTTCTGCAGCTTTTGTGTACCAATGCACTGCTTTTACATCGCTCTGCGCGACGCCGCGGCCATTCTCAAACATCAGACCCAGATTGTATTGCGCATTTGTGAAACCTTGGTCAGCTGCTTTCTGATAGTATTGCACCGCCTCTACATCACTCTGCTCTACGCTGCAGCCGACTTCATACAGGTGCCCCAGATTGTATTGTGCGTGTGCGAATCCTCGATCAGCTGCTTTTTTGTACCATTGTGTTGCCTCCGTGTCATTCTTCACCACACCACGGCCTTCCTGCAACAAGGACGCTAGATTGCACTGCCCTTCCTCGGTTCCTTGCTCTGCTGCATTCCTGTACCACCGTGCTGCTGCTGCATCATTCTGCACCACGCCACGTCCCAGGTCGAACAGAAGTCCTAGCTAGGTTGTATCGTGCAAAGGCATGCCCTTGATCAGCTGCCTTCTTGTACCACTCCGCTGCCTCGAAGTCACTCTGCGCCATACCGCGGCCATTGAATGAACAACTCTCAAATGCGCACTGCGCCTCCGAGACACCTTGGTAAGCCGCTTTTTTGTACCATTGCGCTGCCTTCACCTCGCTCTTTGCCACACCGCGGCCCTCCTTGAACAAGATTCCCAGATTGAACTGTGCCTGCGCATGCCCTTGGTCAGCTGCCTTCTTAAACCACCGTGCAGCTTCCCTATCATCCTGGCCCACACCGCGACCGCTTTCAAACAAAGTTCCAAGGCCGTACTGGGCAAGTGCCAAACCTTCTGCCGCCGCAGCCCGCCATCCGGTGACTACTTCGTCTACTTCGCGCTGTGCTGACACTGGGAGGGCAGACCAAGACGCATGGCCTAGCTCCACGAGCATTTCAACTAAGTAAAAACGACGGATGCATTCGTCATAGAGCGCTTCGGGTCCAAGCGGAATGGGGAGGCGGCACAATGGGCATACTTCATTTACTCCATATTTCCGTAATTGAGCTACGCACGTGCTGTGGAACACGTGAGTGCACGGCAGAGTGCACGCCGACGCCTCAGACAATGGATGCACACAAATGGTGCATTCGTTCCCATCATGAGATGCTGCGGAAGTTTTACTCGCATTAAGCTCCAGGGTAGATTGCTGTCGTGGTGCTCGGTCTGCTTTGGAGATGCAATAGTGCTTATTCAAGTGAGCCCGCTGGCAGTCCTTGCTGCAGTACATTACGAGGCTACACCGGGAGCATGCTGAAAGCCTAGGAGCATTAGTACTTCCTTCGGGGGTGGAGCAATTACCGCAGATCTTATCATTAGGAGCGGAGTTCTTCTTATTCTGCTTCTTAGACGCCATTGAGCACGTCCACGGTCTGAAGTAGCTACTTGGCTCTAACTGTAGTGCTACTGAGCTCTGTGCTGAGGAGTCTCGACGAGTAACTAAGTACTTACAGCTTACAGTAGACAGACAGTAGACGACTGACTGTGCTTATCTTTTGTTGGCGGTCCTCTTCGAATGGAGACGACTGTGACCCACTTCTGCCCGCAGCATTGGCTTCTGTGCCATTTGGGTTTGTATTAGTTCGAGTTCGGCGGTCCTCTTCGAATGGAGACGACTGTGACCCCCTGTAACAAAATTAGGTGAGTACATAAAACGTGAGAACGTGAGAACTGATGTGAGCGTTACGATTATGATGATGAAGGTGGTAAGGTGGTGCCCGACCGAAGCGTCCTAAGACCGAACGCCACACACCGCCAGCACGCCAGCAGTGCCTTAAACTCTTGCCTTGGCGCTGGTGTTGTCGCTAATTTCTGAGCTATAGGGTTACATTATATCCACAAGAATCTTTTATACTGCGGCCAGCTCTTACAGTGACAACGTGACTACCTACGTACTATTTGTAGCTAGGTGAGCACACATATTGGCTGAGGAGCTGAGGACCGCTATTATACCGAAAAGCATCATTAGCACCCATAATGTCGACCAAGAAGGGAGGCAAGAAGGACTCCACTCCGAACGGAAGGGTTTGCAGCAATTGTTCTGCTCCCGAAGGCAGTGCGAGTGCTCTCAAGCTATCGGCGTGCGCCCGGTGTAGCCTTGTGCTGTACTGTAGCAGGGACTGCCAGCGGACTCACTGGAAGGCCAACCACAAACAGCACTGCATCGCCAAAGCTGAACGGACACCGCAGCAGCAGAGCGATGCGGCTGTTGCAAACCATGACGCATCTAGTGCCCCAAGCACAGAGGGGAGGTGTGCTATCTGCCAGGACCAATTAAATGCTGCGTCGGCCACTACTCTGCCGTGCAACCATGTGTTCCATAAAATATGCGTGGCAGAGTTGCGGAAGTATGGAATAGTACAAGTGTGCCCATTATGTCGCGGCCCACTGCCTCCTGGGCCTGAAAAGATCCATGAAGAGGCCGCTCGGCGCTACATGGTCGTCCTTCGTCAAGCGGTGCAAGGCAAAGCGTCTTGGGCTGCTCTACCGGCTTCAGCACAACACGAATTAGATGCAGCGATTGCCGGGTGGCGAGCTGCTGCGGGTGATGGCTACGCGAGCGCACAACTAGCTTTGGGTGAAATGTTCGCGATCGGCCGTGGCGTAGCACAGAGCTATGAAGAGGCGGCGCGATTGTTCAAGAAGGCATCTGACCAAGGGCACGCGCAGGCACAGAATAATCTGGGGCGCCTTTCGCGCGACGGCCAGGGTGTGGCGCAGAGTAACGCCGAAGCTGCAAAGTGGTACTTAAAAGCAGCGACTCAAGGGCTCGCAAGTGCGCAGCACAGTTTGGGACTGATGTATAGCAATGGTCAAGGTGTGAAGCAGAGCAATACTGAGGCACTGAAGTGGTACAAAAAGGCTGCTGAACAAGGTTTTGGACCTGCGCAGTGTAATGTGGGGCAGCTGTACGCTACTGGTGGTGGTGGTGGTGTCGCACAGAGTTTTGTGAAAGCAGCACAGTGGTATAAAAAAGCAGCTGAGCAAGGGATCGCGCTTGCGCAACGCACTATGGGTTCTTTTTATTACTCTGGCCGTGGTGTGGAGCAGAGTCCTGTGAAAGCAGCACAGTGGTATCGAAAGGCTGCCGTACAAGGAGACGCAGAGTCGCAACATTTCCTGGCTCTTCAACTCTATGAAGGCCATGGTGTCGCGCAGAGTGATAAGGAAGCAGCGCTGTGGTGGCAGAAGGCAGCTGAGCAAGGGAATGCCGAAGCGCAGTTCAATTTGGGAGGTCTGTTTCAGGACGGCCGTGGCGTGACAGCAAAGAGCGACGTGGAGGCTGTGCGCTGGTATAAAAAAGCAGCTGACCAGGGGCATTCAGGGGCGCAATTTTGCTTGAAGGTTTTAGCCTCAATGGGCCGCGGTGGAGCTCAGATGTAACTGCATAGTTGCAATTGATTGTTCTTACGCATTGCAGCTGAGCGGCAATTTCGTTCCACTTCATTAGCAGTGTAGTTTTTTTTATACTGCATAATGCACTTAGGATGCAAATTTTTATAGTTTATGACCGGGGATGAAATGAGAGCGGAAGTGGAAGCACTGGCTCTGGACTCGGAACTCGAATACGGCCGGGCGGTAGATTCTAAACGCATTACATATTGCATATGATATAGCTCTTCTTTTTTTTCTTCTTTTTTGATAAGTGTGGAATGAGAGATACCTATATGCTAAAGAGCTCAGCTTTGGCCCATGGCCCTATTACTGAATGATATTTGCGATTTGTGAGGCAATGAAAGCCAATAAAAATTTATGGTTTTTGGTGAGATGAAAAGGTACACCTCAGACTTGAAATTTGAAGCGCTGGGAGGCACCTAGTGCCCCTATTCTTGTTGTTTTAACTGCCCACTCTACCAGAACATACCGGGGGTTTTTTTCGTCGTTATTTCTCTCTCTCTTGATAACCCCCTGTTGCCGAAAATTTTTGCTTCTTTTAAATGCGAGTGCGGACGAGAGCCGAAGGGAAGAACGCGAATTCTCCTCCTTGGGCCCAAGCAGGCAAGCGTGACCAAAGCTCCGCGAAACCATATGGGGCTGCCATCCCTACGTAGTGACCGTAGACCTGCCACATGTGAGAAGAAGAGGCGGGCAACGGATGCATTTGTGAAGTTCAATATTGTTGATGTACATACTCTGCCTTCTGGACACCAGCTGAAGCGTGTTTTACGCGTTTTACAGAACGCAATTGAATAATTATAATCACAGCTACTCGCACAGTTGAGGGTTTGCCCCGCGATAATAACTCGAATCATTCTTACCGCAATGTCAACTGTCTCAGCGCCGTCCACATCCAGGGTAAAAGTGTATTTGCATGCGTCGCCGCCCTGCCCACCGCCTAGCCGCCAACTGCTGCTGCTGCTGCTGCTGATATCCTCGCTATTAGCGCTTGCTCTCGAGCCCTTCGCGCGGCAAGTGCCGTGGTTGAGCTGAATCCAGCGGAAGTGGCCTTCGCGGTGCGGTGGCAGTACCTCAGACAAAGACCAGCTGAGAATGGGTGCCTTGGGAGAGTCACGCAGCACGATGATCTGATCGCAGAAGAAAAGTACGAGACGGCAGTCAGTAGTCAGTTGCGAAGAGTGTACCATCCTCTAACATTATCTTTGCTTGCTCTTCAATTGGTGCTCTTCAATTGATAAAGATTCCATACTACAATGAATGTATCTCTTCTCATGTAATACCATGTGGTCTGGCCCAGACACCGTCACTGTGATCCTTCGCCGAGCCCCCGCCTGAGGATGGAATGAAGAAGAGGACGAAGCGCCGTCACCAAGGAGCGCGGCTTGAGAGGTGATGCTCACGAGGGGTGGGTTCTGAACGAGGGCTTGGCCAGGCCTGGCCACGAGCTGAAGATGGACAAGGGGTGGAAAAAAAAAAAAAAAAAAAAAAAAAGCGTTGTTCAAGGAATATAATCATGAGATCCTTTCAAAGTAGGAGACAAAAGAGGGTGAGGATGAGGGGTGCGATCTGGGGAGGACTGCAGCCTAAAAAGTACCTGCGGCGGAAGAGGCGGCTTTGTCAGAGCATTTGATTGGTCGAAAGGGTTGTCATCCGTCGGCACGAAGTGACTCTTGAACAGCGCTTCGGCCACGGGAAAATACCTGCAAACAATACATGCAAGGACGACAGCGGGAATTCTAGTGTAAAATATTGTCAAAGCGCAATAGTCTCACAGACACTAATTGCTACAGACAAGCGCGTTATGAATCCATGAAATCGGCATTCAAAAGTGCAATTGACACATGCTTTACAAATAATGTGTATACCAAGGCCACTCGAGGTAGCAGTTGGCATCGTGGCATGCTTTTTGGAGGCTGTCGATGGCATAGCGCCCGTCGAGCTCGGGGACCTGAAGAGAAAAATAGGAGCAAAAGCATGTGACAAAAGGGGGTGAAGGAATACATCAACCCTACACAACGACAATTGATACGTTGGTGGAAGAATAGTTGGAAAACAGATAACATAGCAGCCAAGAATTTCAGCGTGCTCTCCTGAGGATTAGTGATGACCGCAGTGAACTTCAACTACGGTCTCACTGGTAGGAGAGAAAGGAACTCTCCCCCATCGAAGTTTATTTGATACATAAGAAACAGAAATGCACCTTATTAAAGCTCATTTGATTCCATCAAATTATTCCTATTCATTTCGCTCGCACCTCTCGCCCCATGGGTTGAACGCCACGACCATCCATAGCCGTTAGAAATACGCCGCTGCTTTCCGAGGAGGGGAGGCGTTCTTGAGTGGACGATTGCTTAAACAAATCCGACGCTGGGGGCACCACCTACGAGGCAGATAAATGAAAGAATGGGTCAGAAACGGAAAGAAACAAAGGAAGAAAAGATGAAATAAACTTAAAGCGATCACTAATGCAAAGACAAACACACGTAAGCAGGCGTGTTATCTTTCGTGCTGACGACTGTTTTTTTCTGCTCATGCAACTCAAGTTTATACCCACGCATACCTGTCGGTGAATGTGCTGTGCCCAGAACCTCTTGGGGCGACTGATCGAGTAAGCGGGGTAGACGTTGCGCCACATTAAAGCAACCTGGAAAATGAAGGGGGGGAGAGACAAGAGAGTGAATGCATACGAATGATGATGGCGGTAACGGAATCAAGAAAACTAAAAATAAGTTGTATTCAAAAATAGGCAAAACAACACATAGGTAAACAGGTATAGAGCGCGAGACAAACTCAAAGTAGCCATGCCTTCTCCTGATAGTTCGGGTAGTTTGGATTAATGCCAAGGCCCTATTCATAAGCAGGTTGAAGATACAATAAGGTACCGCCAAAGCAGTGCCAACGCCGAAAGCGCCAATTGCACGTGCCACACGACCGGACAATAGAGTAGACGATGATGACAAAGTGTTTGATCGCAGTAGTTGCTCAAATTGTTTGACGTTTACATTTACTTCTCCACCTTCATTTTTTTCGACATCCTTGGTAGGACCCAAAGCTCCTCCGTTGCCTTCTGAGATGCCTCCTACAATCTCACTGACGCTGTTGCAGCTCTCTTCTCGCGGACCCTTCTCAATTCTCTCTCCCATAGCAATTCCACTTTCTTCGTCCCCGTCTCCACTGCTCAAACTGCTCCCACTTCGGCTCCTGCCATGGCTGTTCCTTAAGATGTTGGTGGCTTGGGTATCAGCCAGAATGCTGCACACGTGGTAGCGTGATTTGGCCGCAGATTGCATACAAAGAAATGAGAAGATAAGAACAAATCGAATGAAAATTGACGATATGCAAAATTGCAAATAAAAATGTTGCGAGCACAAGTTTTGCGCTTTGCAATGAGGAAAACGGGTAGGCAACTATGATCTATCCTAGCACATTTTAAATTTTCACCTGGCAAGAGCGTCGGCTGCGAGTGCGGGTGTGCAGACCCCACCAGAGGTCAGGCTTACAAGGAGGGCCAGGAGGAGGGCGGCCAATAAGTCGGGAGGCACCGTCGAGCCGGAGCGAGCGAGCATCGGGAGGACCTGTGTAATGAATTACAGGAAATACCATGGTGATGATGATGATGATGTTACAGCTATGGAATGGAAGGAATGAGTGATTCAATTTCATTGTTTGGTGAAAAATGGATGAAGAGGTTTCAAAAAATTGAACAGGAAAGCGGCAGTCAAGCAAATACCCTCGTCGCATTTGCACACACACACGCGTATGTGCGTACACGCACCATTTTGAGGGCATGAATCGAGGCTTGGGCCAGACAAAGAGTGCCGGGAACAGCACTTAAAGTGCGCCCCCATGCCCACTTTGGGCTGTTCGGTAATAGAGCGAATGTTATGAACTCTCCAACCACCTGTTCAATTACGAAAGATTGAGGGGGTGCACGCACAGAAGAAAAATAGATGATAAGGGCTGGTGCATCTCAGAAGAAACAAACTGGTACCACGCCAGTAGATTGCGACAAAGAGAGGCGTGTAAGAAACAGTCCAATATTTCCGGTTGGATAATTGAAAAAAAAAAATGTTGCAATGTAAATTTCACACCTAGTAAAGTGGGTCCTGGGCATATCCGTCCGGCACACGCTAATATGGTATACTTAAATGGTACGCAAAAAATTGCTTTCTTGTGGTTGTGAATGCGCGACAGAGCAGAAATACAAAGCCAAGAAGAACTCCTACTTTGTGTGGTTGTTTCATGACTCAACGCGCATGCACTCAAAAGAACAAATGTACAACTTAAACCTAACAACTAGCCAGAACTAGACTATAAAACTCGCCCAGGGTAGCGCGAGGTAGCACGACGACATGCCACATGCAGCTCCCCCCAAGAGGAGGAATGCGAAGGGCGCGTTGCACGACGACCGCAGCCGCTGTTCGAGCTGCCACAACGCTTGGGCGTCGGCTGCTGCTTCAGCGGAGGAGGAGGTGCGGTGATTCAGGTCAACATCATTGTCGTCATCGCCATCTTCACCTTTTGCTTGCAGTGTGCTCCCGTCGTGATTGCTGTCTTTGCTGCTGCTGCAACCACTGTTGCTGTTGAACGTAGCCGAATCGGTCTCGACTTCATGCGCCACTCTAAGATTACACATGCACACACGAGAGGCTTGATTTACGAGCAAAAAAGGATCAAAAGAGAAGGAGAAGAAAAGAAGAGCTCGCGTACGCGCACAGGCACATTCACAACAGTAATATCCCCCAACCCCTCGATACACCTACACCACCCATCTAAGTACCTATCACCATCACCCATATTACACACTGCTGCATACCTGAGCTCATGGCGCAGGCCAGAATGGGGCGCTAGTAACCACTGACGAGCCGTGCGTGCTCTAATATATAAGCTTGCTGCCAGGGCTGGGCAACCGAACAAAATCCACGGCAGAAAGGACGCTTCCACCTTTCGGCAGCGAAAGGAAATAAGGAAGGAGGGTAAGGAGGCACAGTTGAATATTACATTCGTGTGCCAGATGTACGAGGTGGGGAGTAGGGGGTGGGGGGTGGGGGATATTCTTTTCAAATGAAACAGGAGTGGAAAATTTTGTACACCACCGATCGGATACAAGGCCAGTCTTTCATGACACTCATCTACGCGCAAATACATACATATGCACAAGAACACAGGCATCACAAGCAAACCACACACTCTCTCTCTCTTTTAGTCTCTCACCAGATTAGCAGGAAAGGGCACATGTTCTAAAAGGCCGTGCGCGCCATCTCCCAGACCGTTGGGTTCCGGAGACCCCGCGCCGCCGTTCCAAGACATGGGGGCTGTGTTGCCATACAGGTAGCCATGTGGTAACATATGAACCGTACGTGTACACGCAACACACATAGCACGAAGTTATAATACGGCACAGGACTACGGCAAAATGAATGTAACAAACGAACCTAGCGAGGGACATACCCTCAACTAAAAAGAGAATCCTAAGTGATTGGCACCACAGTGCGCAAATATAAATCTACTCACCAAAGCAAGCTAGCATCAGGCCACAGACGAGCGATGCTCCTAAGGCGGCAAACATTGCTTTGAATTCTGCGCCTACAGTCGCTGCTGCGGCCCGCCAGTCAACAAGAAATGGCTCCACGGAGGTTGAAGTAGTTTGAGAAGAAGTGGGAGAAGGTGATGATAGAGTGAGAGCGGCAGCATTGCTATTGCGACTGCTGCTGTTGCTGCCACTGCTGCTGAGCAGAAGCAAAACCAACCCCATGAGTCCAACGGACAAATGAAGCGGAAACGCCACGTAGGCTGGGTAGCTGATCCACCTACAGTGTAAAGTATGCATGTATTTGAATCAAAGAAGAAGTAAGAGTGAACGAAGATTGAAAAGTTAGGCCAGGTTGCAGTTCCTTCAGTTTCTGCGGGCTTTTACGGATAGGCATACATGGTTAGGTGTCAGATTATATCATTGTCATTTTTATGCTCGTGTGCATTTACCACGAGTGCAAGAAGTCAAAAAAGACTGCGCCGTTGTCCACTGGCGGCAACTCGAAGAGATAAGGCGGCAAAGGAGGCGAACTGACACTGCACCTGCTGCTATCAATCCCACCAGCAGGAGTACTAGAACTTGCAGTGGTTGACGAATGAGATGTCGACGAAGCAGCAGCAGCAGTGGCAGCAGTCGCTTTGGCCCCAAAGCTCGAACCAGGGGTGCCCACTTCTTGAAGAAACGCCAAGAGAGTGGAGCCTGCTTGCTTCAGAGTGGCAGGGGGCACGTGGTGAATGCCGTCGTGGACCTGCGTGTTTGATTGGAGAGTAGAAGAAGAGAAATGGTATTCGACTGATGCGTGCACTAGTACATAATCAATAACACCGTTTGTTAATGATATGTTCGTATGTTTAGTTCCATGGAGAGTGCGCAGGTGTAGGCACAAGATTGCCGACTTTTCACTTTGATGCCGTCTTGTTGTGCTTCAAAAACTAAAGCACCCCCTCATAACCCCCGTGTTCTTTAGCCTCTTTTATTACCGTATGGTACACGTGCCCATTCTCAATGTAAGCCGTGTCGAACCCGACCAATCCCGGCGGGCCAAACTCCAGGAAGGTACGGTAGTCGGTAGCTGCCGATTTGCTCAAAACTGCACTGAAAATTTCACTGCCAATGACACTGCCAAAAGGATGCCCTCTTCCACTTCCTGTTCCTCCACTGGCCCCTGCTCTTCCTGCTCTCTGAAACGCTTTGCCTAGGCTAGACGCCACCCGCGCGCTGTTGCACTGAAACACGTGGAACCGCCCGCCCGCGCCCATCGACTCCAAGTTGGCGAGAACCCCCACCTTGAGGGGGTGGCGTGCATGAAAGGAAGAGAAAGAGAGCGCGCGGGGGGGGCAGAGGGGCAGATACAGGAAGCAAAGTGTAACGACGAAAGCAATAAACACAAAAAAAAAGCGAAGATAATATGTGCAAATAGCTTCTTAGTGTAGCAGAATTCAAGAAAAGTGGGGTAATTTTTACATGGTACATACGAACAAAAGTGAACACATTCTTCACTGTGGCCGTACCTCTCCAGCCCATCGGTGTTGAGTGATGAACCCATGACTGCCCTGTTGGTTGGTCTCTTCGGCTCCATTGAACAAGAGCACAACAGGGCGGTTCAAGGGAGGGCCTTTGCTGAGCGCGCGGGCCGCTTCTAGCATGAGAGCGCACCTTGGAATGTTGTAGGCACGCATGGCATACACACACACCACACAAACGCCAAAACAATGATCATTGGCTCATGAAGCAATGAGAGAGCAGCGAGGGAAGTAGAATAATGCAGTCATGAAGTTTTCGGTAGGGTTACCTGGCGTAAATGGATACAACTAAGGGGGAAATAAAATGTGCTTGTGCTAGTGTATTTCAAACTTCTTCGTCAGACTTATTTCTGGTGAGGAGCAACATCAACACTTACCCTACTAAATCATCGCTGGCACCGTCGGCATTGGGCGCAGAATCGAAGTGGGCATTCACCTGACAAATAAACGAGACACGCGTAAAGAAAGACACACACGCGAACTGAGCTACTTTCAAAGACGATTTAACTGACGGAGATATCGATACTCCACAGCCGCGCGAGTAACTCTTCTTTTTAGTCACTCACGCATATGCCTCCTCTTCGTCTAATTACTCTCTTGGTTGCCTACCAGGATTGACGGCATTCCATGGCCCAAGCCCAAGGGATTCAAGGTCTTTCTCACTGACGGTGCAAGCTCTTGCGCTTCCTCCTCTGCATTGCTTCCTCTTCCTCCTGCAATTCTTCCATGGTGCGGCCACGATAGGCGCGCCACGACATTGGTGACTTCACCGTAAACCGACGTAAATCCCCCCAAGAACTCGGTGTAAAACGTGCCGCTCGGCCGCTGCACTTCCACTTCAATCACGCAACCAAATCTGGCTGCTTCCGCCTAGTAAGAAAGAGGAGTAGGAAGGTATCAATTTGAAGAAAGAATGGAACCAAATCGTTTTGAAGGTGTCAAGAGAGCGCGTCTACATCGTAGTTGCATTCAGCTTCCAAGTCAATGGACAAACAAACAGCGTAGAGCTTAGGAACAGAGTGTCAGCCAGATTCTTGATTGCTAAGAGCAGGCACAATCACCAAAAAGTGAATAATCCGCGCGCATGCAGCTAAGCGTCTGATCGTGTTTTCTCGCAAAAACAAATGCCGGCGAGAAATTATGCCATGAAAGGAATCAGTAGATTTAAAAATTTAGGCGTTGGTTGCTTATTTCAAAGTCCTTTGATTCTTTTAACTGTTTTAGTATGAAGTCACCTGCATGGCTTCAAGGGTCTTCACGAGATACGCTGGCGCATGTTGTTCATTCGCAGCGGAGCCCAGCGCCCGAGGCCCTAGGCCAGCAAGTGCCTTCAAATGCTCTTGCGCGAGGCGCCATCCAAACGTAGCTTCGTAGTTCACATTATTGCTACCTATAGTACTTTCCTCCTCGATTTCCGGGTTCCCGAGCCGCGCTGGGCTCGAAAAGTAGAAGGCGGTGGCGTAGCATCCTAGCACGCAGACTGCCGCGAGTATCAGTCGCCGTGTAACCACAGACAATCCCCATACGGGCAACTCTGCTGCCGCAACCGCGTGATTATCTCGCCGTGGTGTTTCTTTGTTCTTCTCTGCTGAATCGTGCCCATTGAGCCCGCCCTCAGTTGCCCTGGCGGTACGCGCCGTCCGACGCATCTTTTGTGGAACGGTCGGAAGATCTTTTGGGTGGATGACGGATCGTCGGATCGTCGGATGACGGATACGCTTCCCGGCTTCCCGCTGGGTTGTTGGTTGTTGGTTGTTGGTCCCAAATAATTCGACTGACGTATTTGAAGAATTTTAAGTAGAAGGCTAACAGGCTAACAGGTAGAGGGTAGAGGCTAATCAGGCATTGTAGTCGAAGCAAAGCAGCGCAAACTAATCCTAAGAAGCTAATCAGGCGCACAACATATATTTGAGGCTCTCACGTGAGTAGTACTGTAATATCTGTAGTATTAGGCAGCGATGCAGCAGCGAGCAACGAGCACTGTCCAATGGCAAGCTAAGTAGAAGCGCAGACACACATGAGATGCTGATCTGATCGATCCTTCAATCGTTAGTATCATTCACTAGGAAGCCCGCCTTTACGTATGATGGCTGGAACTATAGACAAAAAGTGTTCCACTGCTGATAGTAAGGTCTGTGGGAACTGCTTCAAATCCGCAGGGAGTGCTGGTGCCCCAAAGCTCTCTGCCTGCTCTCGGTGTGGCCTAGTGGCGTACTGCAACAGAGAATGCCAGCGGGCTCACTGGAAGGCCAACCACAAACAGCGCTGCATAGCCAAAGCCGATCGAGTACCAGAACATCCTCAACGTGCGGATGGGTCGAAGGATGCTGCTTCGAAGTCAGCTGCTGCGTCAGGAATAGAATGTGCCATCTGCCTGGATCCGCTCACTGATGCATCAGCCACCACTCTACCATGCGACCACAAGTTTCACAGCACATGCGTGAACGAGCTACGGAAATTTGGAGTGATGCAAGTATGCCCCTTGTGTCGCACTCCACTTTCTCCCGGGCCTGAAAAGACGTACGAGGAGGCTGCCCGGCGTTACATCACGGTTCAGCGACTGGTGGAGCGAGGGTATGCATCTTGGGACAGCCTCCCAGCTCCGGCACAGCAAGATATCGATACAGCGTTGAGCGAATGGCGGGCTGCCGCAGAAGAAGGGCACGCACAGGCTCAGTTGTCACTTGGGGCGATGTATTCAGCTGACCACGCTGTAGCGCCAGACGATTTCGAAGCCACGCGGTGGTTTAAAATGGCAGCGGAGCAAGGGTGCGCAAGAGGGCAGTATTCCTTCGGGGCACAGATTGTGAGTGGCCGTGGCGTGAAGCAGAGCTATGCCGAGGCAGCTCGATGGTATAGAATGGCTGCAATGCAGGGGCACATGGATGCGCAATGTGACATTGGGCATTTTTACATGGAAGGTCTCGGTGTAGAGCAGAACGACGTAGAAGCAGTCGTGTGGTTTACGAAAGCTGCGGAGCAAGGGTTTGCAAGGGCACAGAGTAAGCTAGGAATCATGTATGACGAAGGCCGCGGCGTGGATCAGAGCACCGCAGCGGCATTACTGTGATTGAGAAAAGCCGCTGACCAAGGAGAGACGGAGGCTCTGTTAAGGCTGGGGATCTTTGGGGACTTGTATGAGGGTGGTACTGGTGTGAAGCGAAGTGTTGCAGAGGCGAATCGGTGGTTCATAAGGGCAGCTAATCAGGGGGATACAACTGCACAGCTTCTCTTAGGCGTCCGTTTTATGGAAGGCGAAGGCGTGAGGCAGAACTATCGAGAGGCAGCGCGATGGCTGAAGTTGGCAGCTGACCAAGGAAATGCGGATGCGCAGCGTTCTTTGGGCCGTTTGTATAAATTCGGTCGCGGTGTTGCCCAAAGTGATACGGAAGCAGCAAAATGGTTCAGAAAGGCTGCTGATCAAGGAGAAGTAGAAGCGCTGTATTACATGGGGTTCCTGTATAAGCACGGGCATGGCGTGGTGCAGAACGACGAAGAGGCGGCTCAATGGTACAAGAAGGCCGCCGAACAAGGAAGCATGGAGGGGCAATACGAATTCGGGGGCATACTTGCGACCGGCCGTGGCGTAGCGAAGGACTATGTTGAAGCAACGAAATGGCTCAGAAAATCTGCAGACCAAGGCTTCTCAAGAGCAGAGCAGTTACTGAATCTTCTATTTGAGCACGGCATCGAAGAAGGGTAAATTGGTTTATATTTGTTTGGTTCTGGCGCCTATAGTGGCTGGCGTGGTGTATATCAATAACTGCGATGTGCTGCGGCTTCATAAATGGCGCATTGCGATATGCGATATGCGGATTGGGTTTTGACTTCCTTTTGGTTTTGGCCTTGAATAAATTCGAAATGGGCTCCGAAGGGCTGGAAGTGTATATCTCTATTGCGCCGAGCACAACCACAGCTAACCGGAGCCCCGTTCCCATCGCCACATAGAGCTTCCCGTTTCTATATACTTGAAGTTCCCTTAGAACTTTTGCCACCTATTGCATGAATCCGCCATTCCAGATAAGTCGCTAGTTGCTAGTTGATTGCCACTCGAATTAGTATTCAAGTGGCAAAGAGCAAAGAAGTGCGTTGGTAAATCCGTACCAACTTTCTAGTGTATAGACACTGTGAGTTAAAGGGCCCTGAGTGCCGCTTTTGCGATCGCGAACTATCCATGCTACGCATCCAAGTTGGACTACTCGCTACTTCCAGTACTGACGCCAGCAGGAAATCCACTGCTGCTTCTACTCAGCTTCGTTTTGGCGGCAGTCGCGTCATTTTTCGCTTGCACCGAAGCCACCGAGGTGCGACCTTCACCTTTTGAAGCCCACCGCTGTGCTGCAGCCTGTACAAAATGGTTACCAAAGCGTTACGAAAAGTGTTTTAAAACAAGTGAAATAAAGAAAACATCGGTACAAGACCAGGCAGGACACAATACAAGTACAGGGAGAAGACTGAAGCGCCAACAACTCAATCAGAAGTAGGAAAAAAGAGGCAAGCAAACAAATAACTATAATTCACACGTTGAAGTCATCAAAGCACCTGAGCGAACGCGCTCGTTGGCTTTTCTCGCAGCATCGCTGCTAGCTTTGTTTCGTTCGCTTGCTTGCGGTTAAGGCGCCCACTTTTCACTAACCCTGATGACCGGCTACTGCTGCTGCGCCCTCTACTGCGCCCACCTACAACACTACTACCCCCATCACCACTGCTGCTGTCTCCTTCTCCAGTGCTCATGCTGCTCATGCTGCCACCCCCGCCGCCGCGCCGCCGCCGTCGCCGCCTATGGAATTGCCTGGCCTGCAAAAGGAGCTCATCGCCCTCTTCATCCTCTTCTTCTTCTTCGTTGAGTCTTCTATGTGCTTGATCAGCATTTCCGTTTCCTTCTCCACTTTTCCAGTGGCTCTTATCATGGTACTGCAACATATGGCGACGACGGCGATGGTGACGGGAAGAAGAAGAAGAAGAAGAAGAGAGCGCTGGAGTGGTCCTTGGCGTTCCCTCACTAAGCTCGCCTTCAACTTCGTTGAAAAAGGCAAAATCCTCAGGCTCGCTGCTGCTGTCGATGCTCCTGCGGGTGTTGTTAATCCCACTGGAGCTGTCAACAGCAGCAGCTGTAGTAGTGAGCCTACGTGGCTTCGCAGCCGACGAGCAAGCATTCGCGTAAGCACTGGGCATGAGCTCCAGGAGAGCGCCTCGTGTTTGATGGAAATTGGTCCGTTGACGAGCTCCCGGCCCAGACTCTTGCACCTGTTTGGGTAGGTATAAAGTGGGAGAGCGGTGAGTGTGCGGAAGGGTGAACTAGTAGGTGGATAGATACAGGAGAGAGGGGGTCTCATTGTTCACTCATACTTATCCATGAATATTATACATAAGACAGGAATGCGTAGAACAAGCAGGAACACGAGTGTTAGTTGCAGCGGACAGACGACAAGGTAGATAAAGTTCGAAACACTGAACACGCCAGCTAGCTAGCTGGTTGTGAACGCAAACAAATTGGGCCAAAAAAATAATCAGCCCAAAAAGCACTCACCGCTTTCAAAAGAGGTGCCGGCAGCCAATCCCCGTAAGTTCTGCCTTGGGCTCTGGCCACATTTGACAGCGCTGCAGCCTGTGATGACGCTGCTGATTGGCCACTGCTGCTGCTGCTGCTGAAGGCGGTCATGGAAGTGTGCGACAAGTGCGCGCCGAGAGGACCCACTAGATTAGTATTGCCAGCACTGCTACTACTAGCACTGCTGCTGCCACTAGCGCTAGCGCTACTAGCGCTACTAGCGGCGTTGCTGCGCGCAGCTGCCCGCATGGCCACGCGGTTGCGGTACACGCTGCCAGAGACGCGAGCGTCGTGGTCGGGGCAGTCGACCTAGGGTG
>Ga0307979_1000825_pt1 | contig 21825 bp, 29 predicted proteins | sample OrgLakmetage1058_FD_201833 | JGI IMG/M metagenome (GOLD analysis project Ga0307979, IMG submission 201833) | Saline water microbial communities from Organic Lake, Antarctica - #1058 | ecosystem: Environmental > Aquatic > Non-marine Saline and Alkaline > Saline | place: Antarctica: Organic Lake...
CAATAAACTCATTAGATATTAGATTAGATTGGATTAGATTATACCCCCCCCCCCCGGTGTAAAGAAAGACCCCGAGGGCAGAAATAACATACTCTTAGAGGGTCCCAGAAGGTTCTATCTGGCGTCTTCCCTCCGATCAAGTCGGCGAGGTCTGAGTGCCCAATGTGCATCACGTCCCAGGTACACGAGACACGAGGCATTTCTCCGGGCTGATTTTTGCCCCAGTAGCCAGTTGGGCACCGGCACCGGCTCAATGTTCATGTGTTAGTTTTAGTTACTACAAACTGTATTCCTCGAGGTAAAGAGCTTATTACTTCTAGTTATATAATAGATCTATCTTAGAAGAATTTTCGCAGATCAAGTAAACAAAATTATTCACAGATACGTAAACATAACATTTCAGCTCGTTTTCGGCTTGAGGGGCGTTGGAGAACACGTAAGGGTAAGGGCAAATTCTAATTAATTCGATGAGTGGATCGCTATTGCCAAGGACAGATCGAAGTGGAGACAGCTGACTCGCACCATTCCCATATCTCCTAATGTCTGATGGCTGAAGGAAACCTAGAGAGCAAATGACTGCAATTGCATGTCGCAAAAGGGCACTCAGCCCAGCCAGACTTCTTCTGAATGTTACATTTTTCTGTTGCCACATGCCACAATAATGCTTCTTTGATTTTTTTGGGAGTATTTACTGGACTGGATTAGACTAGAAGGCCACCAATGCGTGCGTTATCGCTATCAGCGAAAGTGTTCATCTACGGCTGTCGCTGCTGTGAGATACTGGCTCAACCCCTCGCCATGCTAGATTGGCCGTTGCAGCACCCAGGAGCGCGCTGTTCGCCCAAAACGCCACTTCCATCGACGTGGCATAGGCCAGGCCACCTAGCGAGCCAGCGCCTAACATGAGGCCCAAGTCGCCAAACGATCTGAGCATGCTGAGCGCACTTGCGCGGTCTCTCTCCGGCACCATGTCAGCCAGGTAAGCAGTGGGGCCAGTGGAGACACAAGCGCCCCCACAGGCCCACACTGCCATGAGCGCCGTGAGTTGCGCCCCAGACTCTACGCTAGGGAGCAAGCACACGCTGCACGCAATCAAGCCCAGACCTGGCACAATGGTTGTACGGCGGCCGTGTTTGTCAGACAGTTTTGCAGCGAGAGGGGCACCGAACACGTTGATTGCACTGGTCATGGCAAAAATGGCTCCGACTTCTCCTGGCGCCATGTGTAACGTTTGCGAAGCCAGCAGAGGCATGAGCGTAAACTGCGACCCGCTCAAAGTAGTCCAGTACGCTAAATGGCTAAACAATATCACGCGCACGCCTGGTTCATTGAACAAATGCTTCCATTTCCCGAGCGTTGACCACACCACACTTCCTCCGTCTTTGAGGGAGGGAGAAGCAACAGGCGAGCTCGCACTCTGGCTGCTGTTTTTGGAATCGTCTCCGCTAGAACTGGTGCTCGCGCTAGTGTTTTTCACTGATAAGGCTGGTGTATCTCTTCTTGTGACTTTAGTTTCTGGCAAGAGATACCAATTCATGGCAGCTACAACGCCGATGGCGCCGCCTACGTAAAAGAAACAGGGCACTACGCCGAAATTCTGCGCCAAAATCCCGCCAATAGCTGGTCCCACTGAAGCACCAGCACTGAAAGCAGCACTAGTAGGAGCCAGAGTGCGAGCGCGATTGGAAGGCTTGCTAATGTCGGCAAGGTAAAGCTGCGCGCCCGTTATTTGTGCGGAGCCGCCGAGCCCAGTGAGCACCCGCCATCCGAGCAACACGCCTAAGCTACCGCTTAAGCCCGTGCCTACCATGGATACAGCGGTGAGCGCAGGGCCCCAAGTCAAAAATGTACGCCGACCAACGTGCTCTGCAGCAACCGCCAGAGGCAAGTTACTGAGCAGGCGCGCGCCGCCGAAAACACTGCCAACCAGCCCAAATTCAGCGGTAGACATGCCTAAGTCTGCGCAAAACAGCGGCATCACAGGCAGCGCTACGCCGATAGCAGACCCTGTAATGAAAGTCGAAGCAGCTATAGGCCATACTCGCTTGTCAAGAGCATCATCTGCTATGCATTTGCAGCCGCAGAACGAGGAAACCGCAGGTTAGTCGTGAAAAATCAAGAGAGAGATCCACAGCAGTATCATGAACGTTGTCTTACCTGCGACCACCTTCGACGAAGGTTGGGATGGTTTAACCTTGTCTTCAGTCGATAGCACTACTGATGGAACGAATTCCCGGGGACTCCACGGCCCTCGCGACCGCGTAGGGCGACAGAGGGCTCTTCGCATGGTATCCAGACACCACGTACGAGAATTCTCCTGTTGTTGACCAGTTTGTTTACGACTCATCACCGCCGGCAATCTGGCGGTGTTTATCACCGAGGTTTGAGATGAACGAACGACGATCTTTGCTTTCTGTACAGTAGATAGCTAGCACGATTTCACGCTAGTCTCACCGATCGACGTACCGAGGGACCGAGCTCGAGGGTCGATGGTAGGTATGTATGTTACCTCTACGCTATCACTGGCTGTGCATTTGAAGACCTTTTTAGGATACACCCTTCTACTTAGCTGTCGCATCCCTTCCTAACTTTTATCAAAGACGCATTCAATACGTAAGCGAAGCACTGCTAACTAGGCTAAATGTTGGCTCAGCTTGGTGTTGCGGCTTGCAGCGCTTATCTTTTGAAAGGGTCTGCCTTGCTGATACTCAACCTTATGGCAAGTTGAAAATTTCTTTCCGCCCATAACGATGCCCAAAGCGTACACATCAATGCGCACACTGACGCCGGGTAGCACGAGCGTTGCACCCCACGATGTCGTACACATCACCATTCTAGCTGAGGCGTACACTGCTGCTCAAGAAGAAGAATTCTACCGAGACTGCCAACGGCTTGTCAATGAAGTCTTTCTTGCACCATCAGCCGCCTTCCAAAGCCTTGCTCCGATGCTGGCTGTTCACGCCGTCCATGTGACGTCCAACTCTGGGGCCTTACCACATGTGTATGCCAATCAAGGCGGTGGTGGTAAGATGTACAGCCAGGAGCATACAATAATGCAGGCAAACTATGCGAAGACGACTGCATTCAATTTAAGGCGCGAAGACGGGCCGCTTCGGACTGTCGCGCCGCCAGGCCGTGGCCAGAAAGAGTACGCAAAGGCAAGACGTATTTGCAAAGCCGCAGCACCCGGATGTGATCATGTGCTGCTCCTGGCGAGGGACAATTGGTAGGCCCTCATGTTTATTAGCATTATGATAGCATACAATGAGATTGTATTCACTGTCGTACTAGAAGATTATAAACTCTTCACCGCAAGGGTCAACCTTACGTCTTTTCGATTTTTTCTGCTTTCAGCTTCATTTGCCCAAATATTAGGTACGGTGGTCTTGGAGACGCGGTAGCTATTTTCACTTCGAGCCCGACCTCGGGAGCGCTCGCACTCAGGCACGAACTTGGGCACATTTTGGCGGACGTTGGCGAAGAGTATGACGGCGGCAGTGACTACTCAGGCCCCAATTTCGCAGAAACAGCCCGATTGTGTGAACCTGGCGAGTTGCCAAGGCAGGTGTCGACCTATGATGGTGTGCGGGATGTATGGCCATGCATCAGCTGGAAAGCGTGGCTGCCACCAACCTTTAAAACTTCAACTGTAGCCGCAAAATCTACCATTAGGAGCTCTGGCGGGAGTCGTTCTAACACAAGAAGTATAGGAAGTCGTGGTACCAGCAGCGAGTGGGCTAAGCCTCCTCCTGGCTCAATGCCTCTCGCCGCATGGCCTTTTGTGTCTCTGTCAGTTAGCAAGCCTTCCTTTAGCCTGCCGTTGAACTCAGTACGCGTGATGCCTGAACTTCGTGGGACGCGGGTCCTTATCTCAGTAGCTGGCATCAGAGCAGCAGCAGCACAAGCAGAATCGGAAAAGTTACCAAGATCAGAAACACCTGGTAGAGATGTCTCGGCCATGAAATACCGCATTGGTGACCAGAACAATGAATTACCACCAGTGGACTTTGGCGTGGATGCGTTTGGGCGATTCGCGCGTTTCGAATTGACGCTGGGCGGCACAACCTTGGTGGTACCGCCTGCATCCAGCCTCGATCGCACATTCTACTCCTTCTCTATGCCACCGCTTCGGTCGGGTGAACCTAACGGAGGTGGGCTTCAACTACGCGGTACGAATGGGAACAGCTTTCATAACTCCAAAGACATGCCACTGTCACTTGTGGTTAGTCTAGTGCGCCCGTCAGGTAATCAGGAGGCTCACAGTACCTCAGTGGGCGCTTCAGCTGCTACTCTTGCCTCCGAGCACGTTTCTAATAGTTATGACGTTTCGAACGATGCGACTGCGGGGCTGCCACCTCCAATGCTTTGCCACGTTCAGATACACCAATATTCTACTGTCCAGGACGCCGTACGAGCCGCTGAAGTGCCAAAACCAAGCACTGCGTCAACTTATGACGGACAGAGTGCTCTGAAAGACCCATTACCGTCGCCGTTGGTACCGGGAAACGAAGCCATTGGGGCTTTTCCAGTGTTTGGAGCCCACGGTGAATTGAAAGGATACCGTCCTACGCAAGAAGGCTGCCTCATGCGCGACATGCGCGAAACTTGCTTTTGCCCCGTTTGCCTCGAGCGTCTCTGGCGCAAGGTACTGCCTCGCACTGGTCTCTTGCGCTCGCATTATACCGTACCTGGTTCATTGAGGCCCATTTCTTTGGAAACGCGGAAGGAAGCTAATTTGCCGACTTCCACGACTGGTCCAATTGCAGTGGTAGTTGCCCCGGACGCTAGTACGGCGACCTTAAGCGTTCGTTTGGCGCCTTTGGGTAGTTTCTCAGACCCTTCTTCAGGTGGGGCCAGCAGCACTGGTGGTGGCCGAAAAGAAGACGAATTGCTAGAAGTTCTTTGGTACCGTGTACCCTTGGTTCACTCTTCGTCAAGCCGCACCAGAGGAGGCCGTGGTGCTGAACAGTCTATTCAAGTAGGTGAGGAAATCACAATTCCGGTTGCATTCCCCAATGCCAGTCGCCGTCTGGATGTGCCACTGCCTTCGTCTTTGGCAGCAAACGAAGGCGGTAGCTTGGTGCGGTGCTGGCGAGCTCGTGCACGCTTTGTGACCAGTCGTGTACGCTCCGAGCCTCGAGTCTTTGAGGAATCCACTTTTGCACTCTTGGTTGCGGTTCCTACTGCTTCGCACCCTCTTGCCAAGCATGAAGTGGACTCCAGGAGCAGCTCTGATCCCTTGATATGGACTGTTATTACATCTCGATGGCAAGCTTTGCCTGAGACCAATGTAGACCGAGATCTTGGTGCCCTCGTAGGCGCATGTGCTGGAGTCTCCTCTGAAGCTGAGCCGATGGAAAGATCCATGAAGCAGGGAATAGAGAGTCACCAGACACGATGGCTTACATCAGCCGAAGCTGGTCTAAAATTACCTTCTCCTTCAAGTAGCGAAGAAGTTGCATCCTCCTCATGGTCGATATTTGGTCCCTTCATTCTGCCGGCTGAAGTGATAGCAGCACTTCTTGTACTTTCCTATGTGCTCTCAATACAACGAAGACGGAGCTACAAGGAAGTTTAGTACATCATATATCACGCTCTGATGGTATCCACATAAATATAATTACCGTCTAAGATATTTGATTTCATCTAACCCATATTACAGCAGGGGAAATTCATGGCCTTGGTGTAGGGGTCTTCCTGGTTTTAGCCTAATTTTACTGGAAGTCAAGAAAGAAAATGATTTATCCATCATGAAGGAATGGTTTCCAAGCGCATCACTTTCCATAGAGGCTATTTGGCTGCTACGTGCCATACTTAGCATGCGCATACGGACCCCAAGTAGTTTTTACCACAGGGAAAAGTGCCTCATCTGGTGTAAGAAGCATAACAATAAATTCCTGCTTGTGAGTGTAAGCCCAATAGTTCTGGTCCCTCAGGGAAAGCTTTCGTACGCAGCGAAGGGTATGCATCGAAATCAGTGGTAGGGAGATCAAATTTTGATGCCTAAATGGGATAAGTCTCATGTAGAGCAGGCGTTTCTTGTGATGGGTTTGTTCCCCGTGTTTCATCTCCCATGCGTTAGTGCGTGTACTTTCGCAACATTTTATATCCTGGACGCTACCCAGACGCGCCTCCACCTTGTAGTAAGAGAGAGATACCCAATTGTGACAAGGGTATACATGGAAGAATGGAAGAATGGGAGCCTGAAACGTGCGTCAACATTTGTCATCTTTGAAATCGAATAGTCACAACCAATCTCTTTTGATAATTGATCCCATCAGTCATCGTAACTAAATGGCTCTTCTCCAAGAATTAGCGAAAGAGGTTGCCGAGAAGGAGGCCTCTGGCCCAATATACTCAGCTACAAACCCAGGAGAATCTCCAAAAAAGCACATTCCCGATGTGTCCTTCGCCAATGACATGGTGACAATTCAAGTGCATCACGGTAAGGCATCACTGTTGTTCTGTGGGTGATGTTAGCATCAGCATTCATTCACATTCATCTCTCATCTGGCTCGAAATCTCCTATCGTTTCCCTGCAAACTCACGAAGTTGGATTAAAAACTAGAATAATTCATGTTATCAGGAATGTCGGCCGACCATTACATTAAGTACATCTGGGCCAAGGACGACAATGCCCGAGTTGTTGGAGCTATCAGGCTGAACTACACAGACTCGCCCAAACTAGAATTTCCCCTTCCTGAGGGATGTGAAAGAATTACAGCATATGAGTGGTGTACAATTCATGGCACATGGGTCAACGACCCCGTGGCGATCAAACGTGAATACATAAACAATCTTGGAACTTAATTGCATGTAACCTTTTGTTTTCTTCATATCATTCGTGTTCGTACTGCAAGAATACTTGAATTGCGTGTAAAATTGCCTACTATGAGTACTACAGATCTGTATGTACTTATTCATGATTCATGATAGTAAGCATATTATATGGAACGAATATGCAGTTTTTATCCTAAGTAAGATGAAATAGAACGCGCAGGCAAACTATTTTGGCCTTACTATAGCATATCGAGGTTAAGAATACGGATCGACATTTTATTGTCAAAACCCCCACTTGGCTTCAATAAGCTTCACTGAAAATGCTGGGGAAGTGGTGAGTAGAGCGACAAGTCCCTCTGTAGGCCAGCTGAAGTGGAGAATAGATCATCGTAGTTTGATGTTTTATGCGACCACGACCAAAAAGTGCCTCCGAAAGAAAAATGTCTGTCACATCACATTTTTATCTGGGTACATATGTTCTGACACCTTACGTATGTTCTGACACGTTGTCACGTCACTGACATCAACCATGTCCTGACACGTTCTCACGTCACTGACATCAACTACGTTGATCGTGGCGTGGCGGCGCGCGCGCCGCTGCAGTTCGGATTCTGATACCAAAGCAATCGGATCATAGCCACAAAACCCCAAAGAACCGAAAATTCCAATTGCAGTCGCTTCCGTTTCCAAAGCAGCTCCATCAGGTCCCGTATATCTTCCAGGAACTCGGTAATTAAAAATTTTAGGGGCATTTTGAACTCACGAGAGAAACTTTTGACTTTTGATTTAGGGAGCACATTTCTTAAAATCAAAATATTCCGCACAAATAAGTCGAAAAAAGGCTTTTAAAAGGTGGACTCGTGTCTTACATCAGCTGCGGCGTAAAAAAAAATGAACAATAATGACAAACAAAACTATGAGTCCGAGAAAGTTTGCAGTCTATTCTCGTCACCGCCACCTTGAGCATTTGCAATATCAGACTTTGAAATGGAGGCAGCCTCAGCCGTTTCTACTAATGCAGGTGTAGACGCGACAGGAGCACCATCAGGTTGGTGGCAAGGGTTAGCGGTGGCCGTTCCTCCTGACGACATGGAGTGCGTTCCCTGCTTGTGCGAGTGTGAAGTTGGATTGTAGGAGCGGAAGACCTGCGAAGTCCGGAGCAAGTGCGCGTCACGTGAAGAAGATCTTTCCGCGTTGGCGACCTCACTTACTGCTGATGGGATTTCCTCAGCTGGCTGATGCTTTGAGGGCACAGAATACCCTCGCAGCCTCGATTCAGGGACCACAGCTGTAGCAGCAGCTGCTGCAGCAACGCTGCTTGCATGAGTTGTCCGTCGATAGTCTCCAGATGTGACTTCGATACGTACTGCACTTTCCAGTTCATGCATGCACTCCTCGAACGAAGGCCGCGTGGAAGGGTTCTCCAGCTTCAAAGAGATAGTGCAGATGGCAAGAAAATTTGTCAGTAAGTACAAAGTGACGAAAGGATACGGGGTCATAGTAATGAAAGTTACAACATATTTACCATGCATGCGGTGAGCAGCCGCACGATAGAAGGAGGCGCGCCGTGCAACCCTAGAACAGCAGCAGGAGCAGCTGAGCTTGCGTTACTGTCAGCATTCTCATTAGGCAGCAAAGTGCTTGTGTTTGACGACTCAGGCGCAGAACGAGCTTTTGACAAGGCACTCCTCATCATGCCGAGTCGATGCTTTTCCATGTTGGTAAGACGGTCTGAGTACGACGCCTGATTTAACATGAACATCGCAATTCATGTCAGTCACGTGTTCCCATGGAACACAACTATGAAGCATTGCGGAAACTAGGCAGGGTATGTCTTCACTCGCTTAAGTTGTCTTTTACCAGTGAAGCAATATCCTCAGCGAGCTCAGTAGGATCCTGAGACAAAGGCGGTGGCACTACTGGGCGCCAGCCTTCTTCAGCGATGGCTCGGATGAAGCGCATCGGGTTTCCAGGCCTTTTGTGCTTACCATACGATAAGCGCCAGCGCTCACCCATGAAATAAATGAGATCTTCATCGATCGCCTAAGAGCAGTCATTCAAAAAACATCCATTGCGACAGTCGAAGGAATAAAATTTTTAAGTAAATTATCTCGTTTGATGAAGATATCGATCAAGGTCTTGTGGGTCTAAAATTTCATTGGATGCGTTGATGAAAATAGTTTACCATGGCGAGCAGTAAAAGTCCAAAGCTGTAAACGTCCGCAGAAGCGTCGTAAGCTTCGCCCCGCGTTATTTCAGGTGCACAAAAAAGGGGAGTTCCCACAGCAGTCATCGCCACGTCCTCGCTTCCATCGCCATGGGCGCGCGACGTCCCGAAGTCTGACAACTTGGCGCCCACAAACTCGGTCACCAACACGTTGTCGGGCTGTCAGGACGGGCCGCGAAGTGCAGAAAAGGGAAATACAACAACAAATTTAGGGGCAACGAAAAGCTAGTAAGAGCAAAAATTCAACACTGTACAGGAACACCAGAATCTCAAGCTTATCACGAAGTCGATATGACTACATCGTACAACATCCAGGATAGTAAAAGTTGCATAATAATAGAAACTTGTGCATAGCAAAACCTTCAGATCCCGGTGAAGAATGCAGCGCTTCACTCGATTTTCGTCTGCCTCGTCCATGAATTCGCGGCCATGCAAATAGGCCATACCGCGGGACACGTCCAGTGCCAAGCGCAGCAAAGGTTCACCCCACCGCAAGTCCAGAGCCTAGAAAAATGTTCACCAAAAAAGCCATCACATTGAAGGACATGATAAGTTGGATAGCTTTAGCTTTCCTTGTCGAATGATTTGATCGTCGACACAAATATGATAAAGAATGGTCATTGAGTACAACAAAAAGATATCCAAAATGCACCCTACTCTCTACAAAGTTCCACACAAAATTCGACGCCATAAACAATTCCTGGCTCTTATAATCTATAAAAAATAAGCAGCTGAGGGTAAATTCTGATGACAGACCTGATTTTTCAGGAGCTGTTGCAGTGATCCTTTTGGAACCCATTCCAGCAGAAGGCAGGTGAGGTCTTCGCCCCAGCAGGCTCCCACGAAGTTTACGATGTTCTGAGAAAAATATAGATTAAGAATAAAGAGTATTAGGAGAGCGTAATCTGTGTTTGCACAGATGCTTTGTCCAATTTTGCCCATGCATGAATTCCACTATTGGCATCAAAGTGCCTCTCTAATAAAAACGCACCGGGTGCCGTAGCGTTGCCGTGAGCAAAATTTCAGCGCGGAACGCTCGGACGTTGCTTTCAGTCACATCAAGCATGGTCTTTACAGCTACGGGCTGCCCAAGGCACTGCCCGCGAAACACCTAATTAAATAAAGTAGCAAAACGTTCGGTGATGATCCTGGGAGATAGGTTTGAACGAGTGAAGTAAATGGTAAATCGCAGCCATCTTAATAGAAATATATCAAGGCCAAATTGTGCACAACCAATCAGCAGCCTGAAAATCACTGTTACAGCTACAGTAGCTCACCTCTCCAAATGCTCCTGCCCCTATGCGGTCGAGTAGCTCCACGTCACTCGCTTTCAGTAAATGCCGCGTTAGCACCGCCTGAGCTGCCGTTTCCTGAGCACTCATAGATCGGTCTCTGTTCTGACTCGTCATTTCGAAACCGTACGTGCTCGGTGACGATGGCAACAATTCATTACTCGTGCCTGTTGGCTCAAGAGATGCGCCAGGGCCTTTGCCAAGAAGGTTTTCGAGAAGGGCCACTTCAGCTGGAGTCCGCGGCCGCCGCCACTTTTGTTGCACGAGTTCATTTCGGTAGCTGTCCATAGAAGACACGAAACGGAATAAAGGGTGTAATTTTGGAAGGTGGAAGTTGACTTATCAAAGAGGCCTCAAAGAATTTGCTTCACCAAAAAATAAAGGACTTATCAGTCAGCACATGAGAAATGCACGTATTGATGTGGAAATGATCTCTTCAATCCCATTTACCGGGCCCACAGCAAGAGTGCCACCACCACCAGAATGGCAGCGTTCACGACACAGAGCGCAATGCCAAGGACAAATGGGTCGTTGCTACCGTTCGCCGCATCTAATGTGCCTGAATCCACTACAAACGCAGCCATGAACGTCAAAAGAATTTGGTACTGGGACAGCACAAGCAGCACGTTGGTGGCTTCGCGCTGAAATGAATTGGCTTCCCGTACAATGGCAATCTGATAAGATACAAGATCAAGCGCGAACAAGCACAACAAAAACCACAACAATTGTCAGAAAAAAGCTGGGATCAACAATGCCATGATACTTGACGTTCGACCCGAAGAATAAATCTACAATATAAACAATGCCGAGTTCAATACAGATAGCTAACATCTATGTTTGATTCTTTGAGACCGTGGAAGTTTTTTACCGCAAGAATGGCAAGGATGCAACCAAGGGCCTCTCTCTGCAGGCCTTGAGGCGCGAAGACTGGCAGCGCTGAAGCGAAAAGCATGCGACGATACACTTCGACAACTTCGTAGTACCTACGTGGAAGGCAAATGTTTTACAGAAGCACCGTAATTACATTTGTAATTGAACGCGTGGAACGGGTGGAAATGGTAACACTTGTTCTAAGCAGAAATCACTCATTATTCGCGATTGAGGTGCAAGCTTCTCCAACAAGAAAGCGACAAATAAGTATCTCACCACGCTGAAGGCTTGTAATCTCCCCATAGAAAAGTAAGATGGCGCAGTGAATTGTTTTGCTTACGTGCTGCCTCTAACGCTGCAAACTAGGGAGTCAAAAATATGATGAGAAATGTAAGAAAAGACAAAATTCATATCGACTCTTGATTTATCAGTAAAACTTACACGTTAATCCAGATGAAATATCAGAGTTCATTATTCTTCCACTTCAACTAATAACCTACCTATAAGTATCTTGGTTATATTCTCAAATATAGTTACCTCCGCTTCACGTTCCTCGCTGACGCTTTGCAAACTTTCATCGGCAGCAAGATTATCATCGAAACCTTTAGGAATGCTGTGGTTGGTCTGATCCTTGTTTATCTTATTGCTGCTGCTCCACATTACCTCGGCAGATGCGTGTTGTTTGTTGTTTTGAGACAAACCTTCAATCAAGTTGTTCATCAGCCTACTGCCAGAACTTCTAAGCCCGCCACTGAAATTACTGGCACTTCTGCTCCTACTTCTGCTCGTTCTTGTCGAGTTGCTTGATACACTCAAATCATCTTCGATCTCACAATCCGAGTATGCATAGCCCTCCGGATTTAGAAGACGCCGGTGGCGCCAGAGCAAACAAAACCATACCATCGGCACGGACTGATAGATTACGATGAGAAACAAATTGGCAACGGAAAAAATTTGGTAGGCGACGGAGTCACAGTTCACAGAAGTATCGACCCTTAATACACGAAGGTCTCCATGAAGGTCTTCAGCAGAAGTAGTAAGGTCGACGCATTGCTGCGCGTGAAATTGGAGCATGGCCACTGGCGGCAGTACCTGCAAATCAATAGAATAATGCATTACAATTGCCAAGTTCTAGCTGGTACCAAGTTGAATGAAATTGCAAAGCTAAGGTTCAAACGCTCTGGTAAGTGAATCAAGTTGCAACAAAAACCACACACAATGAAATAGGCGTGAAAATTACCAGGTAAGAGACAGCAAGAGCAAAGGAAATGTGCTGGTCGCGCAGCTTCTCGAGCGCTGACACTAAAGCTGTACCCTTTCTGCGAGAAACATTTCCGTCATGGCGTCGTAAATTGCTACCAAAATGAGGTATGAAAGAGGAGCGCCTGCTGGGTCCCTGACGGAGCGAGTGTTCGTTGGAATTGGGCGTAGCAACTGCTTGAGTGGTGGACTTGAGGCGCGCCCTTCGAACATAATACAGAACAAAGTTTACCAAAATGACTATTAGGGGCGCAAGGGCTGCAGACAACGTCCGGGGCATTAGCTCCAACTTAGAGGTACATGTGAGAGCGGCCGAAAAGTCTAACGACATGAAGCTCAATAATTCAAGAGCGCCGGAGAATGGCTCCGGAAATTGCACGGCCAAATTCCAAGAAACAGTGCTCAAAATTTGCAACGTTGCCCACGCCACTTTCAGCATGCCTCGGTCAAGGTGACGAAAAGGGTTTTTAAGCTCAGCCCCGCTTCCGCTTCCGAGGAGCCTTCGACACATTGTGGCATGCCAGCTTCGCTCAGTGCTCTTCAGATGTGCTAACCGCAGAATGGCTATGGCCAAAAGAAATAACCCCAACACAAGCAAGGGCAAGAAAGTCTGTGCATGTTCGCAGCTCAAGCAGAGACGTGCCGAACTTGAGAAGGCAAATCCTTCGAAACACGAGCCGCACAGAGGCCCCACGCTACCAGGCGCGCACATGAGCTCGTAGTCAGTGCACTGCGGCAAGTCCAGGATTTGAGGAGGCTGTGAATCGTGTGCATAGGCTGCACTTGAAGCGTTCACAAAAGCTGCACGGTACCAACATGCAAGAGGCTCCAAGGATGCCCCGGTGAGCCCCACATAATCGTCATCTGCAGTGATAACGTCATCATCGAAGTCGTACGCAGCCTCGTCAATCTCAGAAAAGCCTCCGAACTCAAAGTTGCCACCAGATGCATAGACACTCTTTGCCCATGGGTCTGCGCGTGCTTGGAAGCCAAGGCAAGTTGCACGAACGCAACGGAACGCTGTGTTGCCCGCTGCGTATGACGCCCGATTGATCCACCACCCAGCTTTGGGGAAAGGCATCGCAGTACCACCGTTGCAGATGGCACCCTCAGGGCATGGCAAGCACTCCTTACCTGTGCCCGTTTCTGGTACTGTCATAGACACAAAATAGCCGCGGTCACATTGCACCTGTTAAGAAACACACAATACATACGATAAGTATTTGGTAGCTGTCGCTTAATAGCCAAATACACATTAAAAGGACGTTGACTTGCCACTTCTGCTACGACGACATGCCACCTAAGGCCGTATTGATCCGTCAAATTGAGATGCTGAAACCAGTAGAGCCCAAGGGAGGCTACATCAGTGGTGACAACCTCACCTGAAGTTTTTGCCCACCCCCCACGCTTGTCGACTTCTCTAGCTACGGAGCTTATCACACGATTGGAACTGTTAGTCGCTAACAACTGTGTGGTGCCATCCGCAGATAGCGTCGTGTCACTCTCCTGTAATAGACCAAAGTCGCCACGAATAACTAGAATGTACACACGTATACTGAATTAAATATGAGACAACAAGAGCGTAAGCGAAATACCGAGCTGGAAATGATCTTGCCATCCGCATCCACCACGAACGCGATGAGTGTGCCACCTGAAGATGATGCTGAATCTTGCAGTAAAGATTTCAATGTCGACAGTTCAAAATCTGCCCCCACAACCCCCACGAAGATGCCATCTTTCGTTACTAAGTGTCTTGAGGCAGTCAAACCAATCGTGCCCGATTGTACAAACACGTACGGATCAGTCCACATTGCACCGACTGCCCCTGCCTTCGCTTCTGAGTTCGCCTTTGAATCGATGTACCAAGGCCGCTTGCGGCAGTCAAAGTCTGGTTCCGTGTACGTCGAACCACCTTCACGGGCACCCGTCTCTTGATTTGTTGCATTGTTCCATCTCACAAAGCAACCGCTATACTCCACATTATTTTTGTAACACGTGAAATTGGAATCTCGAGTGTACAGAAATGTCACCGGTCGCTTGCGGTACTCAGGCGAGCGCTCATACATGACGATTTTGGCATTTTCGAAGCCCGCATACAGTGCATCTATTGGGTTCGTCTCAGTCTTTTAGAGGAATGTGGTGCATAGCAACGAACGTAGCAAATCGTGAAACGGGGTGATTCAACTCGAAATTAAAATTACACCACACAACTTTTAAAATACGTAGGGAGAGGATTCAAATGAGAGAAAGGAAGTCATAAGGTGGCAGTGGCGCAGAAAATAACATCTAGGATTGAAAAGGCGCACAATTTGCAGGGCACTGGAAGGGGACACGATGTGAGTTAAGATGACGGTTGCATCATAAGGACTTTCAATTGGATGAGAACAGTGCAGTCAGAGTTGTTTATGGCTTTACCTCAGCATACGGTTTGAAGAGAGCCCAAATCAAGGCTGCTGTGGCGTTGTCATCCATGACAATATTGCCATCTACGCTAGTGGTATCGCTTAATTTCTCTTCGTAAGATGAGAACGCCGTAGCGATGGAACCTAGTGGCTTCCAGGGGATTGCAACCGAGGTTGCAACCTTGCTGAGCATGCTTGACGTGAACGCTAAGGACAAAATACAATCATAAATAGTCGACACACGCGATGGTTAATGTACACAATGTGAAGAAGTTATCTCTGATCAAAGAAGAATGTAAGAGATTAGGCTTCAAGTAATCCAGGACTTCCTCAACCCAACTCATATCCACGGCAGGTATCAACGGCAGGTCCGAGGATTATACTTTTGGGGGATCATCGCACCTTCATTGAACCGTGCGTATGAGCCATCAACCAGCTGGATCACACTTAGAAAACCTGCAGCCACCCAGCTGCACCGTGCCAGGACTCCCATTATGATTATGAGGCTACAGAAGTTCTCGCGTACACGAGCTGCATATTTTCTCAGGTCAAGATCGGAACGTCGGAACGTTGGAACCAGGCAGGGGGGCAGGGTGTCCCCTGTTGGAACGTTGGAACAACTTCTCAACTAGCTAGTCAGTCATCAGTCGTTCTGACGTTCTCACAGTCAGTCAGGAAATCCCCTACGGGGTTAAGATCGATCCAGCAGGGATCCGTGATCCGTGTCGATTCTCCCCTGTAGCCTACAAGTCTTGAGCTGGACTTCCCATTTTTCGACCCTGGATTAAACTCTTCGCAATCGTTTGGGATTTCGGATTAAATTCCTTTGAATCGAGTGAAGCCTCCGCGTGGCAGCAAAAACAGATACACGCAACAAATTCTACCTATGAGCGTATCGACCCGCTCTTATCCTTTCTCTCATTTGTCGTTATTTTGTTTTTGATTTTGCCGTGGTCCTTGACCTCGACTTGCCTGAGGGCGAAGGGCGCAAAACGGCGTTAAGCACCCAGATATTTCTGCCGACCGGCCTCAGCTCTTTGCCCTGATTCAGCACGTGGAGAAAACCAGATGTCCACTTCAACGGACAACAACGCTTCTCTTATTCTAATTCTCGTGCCCCGAAGTACGATACGAATTGGGTACACCAAAATGAGTGTGCGTGTGGTGGGAGTAACGGCGCAGCCGCGTGGCGGTATGGCTAACGGTTTTTAGGGGTAAGGAGAAAGGCACATTTTGAAGGAACCCCATTCTAAGCCCTGAGCCTAGCCCAGGGATGGTGGCTAGGTTACCACGGCACGGAAATACCGCGGAAAACCCGCGGAAATCCCGCGGAAATCCCACGTGAAGTGAATTTTTTAGCCATCGCGCGGGAATTCCGCGGAAACGGGAATCTCAACCCTGGATGGTGGATGGTACCTTCAAGAACCAAGAACCAATTCAAAATTCAAGTCGTGAGTGTTATGAGCGATAAATGAATTCGAGATGCATCATGAAGGGGAAAGAGAGCTTCATCGGAAGTGTATAGACGAAATGCCTGTAAGCGAAAAGACCAACTTCCACATCATTCATCATTCGCCTACCTGCTTACTGCTTAGTTGCTGTTTCTGTTTTTTATAGTTACTACTTATAGCATTTCTCATTGCTGTTATGCGGAAAATCAATAAACAATAAACGTGGATGCCGGCAGTAACCAAGAAAACCCACGGGGCTGCTGGGTTTTCCTTAGGTTTTCCTTCAGCGTTATTAGTAATCACCGGATCTTCTGCTGAGCCGAAGTGGGTAAAAACCCGGAAAACCCGCGGTTTTCTTGGTTACTGGATGCCGGACGCCTCTACGTTTTTATGGCCTCCTCTATAGCTGAGAATTCTGCGTAGCCATATCTCTTCAATCCAAAACCAAAACAAAGACAAAAGGCATCTAGAATATAGGCATTCAAGCAAAGGAGCCCGAGAGACATGTTTGGTTCGGTGGGTCGTATTTCTCCAGATAACGGGCTTCGCATCTCAAGCAGAGTCCATAGCCTTACGCCTCCCGCTCTTATTGTTCATTCGTCGTACGGGCACCGCGTCGCAATCCACCACAGCGCATTGGTGCGCGACTGGCCGTTCCCGCCGTCGGTCTCGTAGACGCTGCTCGGCAAGCTCGCCACATGGTCCCAGGCCACGCGGCAACCCCCCAGCACCGCTGCCGCGCCCCAGCTCAGGGTAGACCAACCTTGCCCGACGCACGCCGTGGGGTCGCTCTCGCACGACGTGGCGTACGCCGCCAGCACGCCGTCTCGGATCCAAGAACTGGCCCACAAGGCCTCGGAAATGGCAGTTTGCGGCAACAGCTGAATCCCGTACACCTTCCAGGGCGCAGAGCCAAACCAGGTCTGCATTTCGGCGGTCGTCGACCAAATCTGCCCCACCACTCTAGGTGCATACGAGGCGGGGTAGGTGCGGGGCTCAAAGTCTGGGGCGCCAGGGCTCCCGCATCCAGCGCCGCCGCACACTTGCCAAAAGGCTTTTGCAGCTTCCAGCTCAGTGGCCAGCATCACACGCCCCGTGTCCCGCACCGCTGCTGCCACCGCCAGGGCACTGCCGGTGGAAGCTGCTGAGCCTTTGCTGGAACCAGCACCTCCAGTCGCAAGCAGAGCCAGCCTCAAGTGTTCACCGTAGAGCTGCAGGGCATCATAGGCATTCACAGCTTCGGAAATGGACTCTTGGTTGCGGCCGTGCGGATCGGGCCCCCAGCTGCGCTTGACGATCCCGCTCGCCCAACTGCTGCCCAAGTACCAGTCCTTGTGGCGCCACAGCGGGAAGTAAGGGTCACTCGGGGAAGGGTTGGCGATGTCCCGCACCATGAGCAGCACGCGGTCTTTCTGCGCGACCGCCACGGCTGGCAGAAATTTGGCCACCTAAGTAATGGCAGCACCGAAAGCATGAAGACATAGAAACATCAAGATTTTTTTATGAGATGAAGCAGAGGTTTGCGCTCTACGTATTGCTTGTTTATTAGTATATGCGGGTTCGTTTGAAGAGTTAAGAATGCATCATTGGTCGCGTTCTTCGAAAAGCTACTCAACAGTGCTCAATATATGGCAGTACCTGGAACCAACAACTGGTAAATGAAGTCTTACCACGGCAGCTGCGTACAAGTGGTACCCAAAATGAAAGTGATGGTCCTGGAAGAACCCTTGGCCGAAATTCTGGCCCAAATCGTATAAGCCCGGGCAGTCGGTGCCGCTCACTTTGTTGCCGCATTTGCCCTCTCCGGACGGGTCAAAGTAGCAGCCGCAGCTCACAGCACCACCCCATGCAGCGTCGTATAACAGGGGAGCCAAGGCTTTGTCTGCGGAGATCCACACCTTCGCGAAGAAGAAAACATGTTGACAGGCACTCAAAACATGAGAAGAAATACGATGCATCAACACAACATCGGAAAAGACAGAGAAATAACTACGGTAACTGCTATAGAAATACCACCCACTTTCAAGTCTGTATCTTCCATGAAGTAGGGCGTAATCAACTTCAAATGCTGCTCTTGTACCTCCTGCTCCTACAAGTCCTCACCTCAAGCGAATCAGCGAGCCTCTGTGCCAACACCATAGCGTCAGCGTGCCTGCCCAGCTCTTCTGCTACTAGAGCCAGCCGCGCTAGTTTGGCCAACATTTTCCCGCCCACATACGTGCTCCCTGCAGCCAACTCAAACTCCAACGGCACCTGGTAGTTCAGGTCCGCGTTCAAGGCCTCGTTCAAGGCAGCTTGGCGGCCGTTGGCAATGGGGTTAGACGCTTGGAACGCGAGCCTCGGCAGGGGCAAGGATTGGGTCCAGGATGAGCTCGCCCCTGTAATGGGCGCGACCAGGCCTCGCACGGTGGCCACACGCCCCAAGGCACTCACTTCCATTGGGCCGGTCAACCTAGACCAGTGGTGCTGCAGGGCGTACATGAGCACATTCGGGGAGCTCGCCACGGTAGCAGTCGATGTTTCCATTGGCTCGGCTTCTAGGAGGGAAGGTGCGCCAGGCAATGCTGCTGCGCCTTCAGTGGCTGTGTTTGCAGCTCCTCTGGTAGATTTAGTGCTCGAAGAAGAAGAAGAAGAAGAAGAGTGCGATGCGTGGTTGTGCTGTTCCTTGGAAGAGTCTGCATCTGAAGAAGTTGCCGCTCCTTTCATCGATCTTGGCGACCAGTCAAACACTAAAGTGGCAGTTGCGGACGAGCTTCCAAGCGCAGAATCGTCAGAGGCGCTGCTCGTGTCGTCGAAGGCATCGTCATTGTTGCCACCGCTGCTGCTACTGCCACTGCTGCCCTTGCCGCTACCCTCGTGGACTTCATAAAACACCGACGAGGACTCCGAGGGATACAGATCCGCGTTAGCCACCAGCACTGCGCGCCATGCCGCGACCTGTTCTGATGCAGCAACAGAAGTTGCACCACCGTTGGCTGCGCCGCTAGTGCCTGAGGAGGTAGTACTGCTGTTGTTGCTGTTGTTGTTATGGTTAGAGTCATCTGGTGCTGCCACTGCTGCTGTTGCATCTGAAGAGGAGGTGGTGCTGTCGCTGCTACTAGCCGTCGCATCGCTGTCAAAAGCACTGCAAGCCGGCCCTGTGCCACCGGTGCAGTTGTTGAGAAGGGCGAGGCGAAGCACGGCGCTCAAACCACCTTGGGCCAAGGCTGCAGCTGCGCCTTCCTCGCTGTCTGCACCGGGGAGGTAAGGCTCGGCTTCGAGGGCGATGGATGCATTCACGGTGCTGCACGTGAAAGTTAAAGGGCGGCTCGTGAACAAAAGCCATGTTTGGTCGGACTCCGCAAAGAACATTTCGAGCCATTCATTTACCTGCAAGAGAGGGGTCACACACGCAAGTACACGTAGGCATGAATTACTACTACTACTCGTAATTGCCGCGTGTACTAGTATACGAAGGGCGGAAATTCAGCTCTGGAACATGAATCAAGACCATTCGAAAGAGCTCAAATGTGCTTGCAGACATGCACACACATAAAAACGCGTGCGACCATTCTTCGAGCTTACCTCGAATCTGCCGGGGCACGGCAAAGGAGCGGCACTGCCGTCTGCGGTCAGAGGCGAGGCCAAGCTCTGCGCAGCGCTCACTTTCGGCCTTATCCCGCCAAAGTACTCCATCGTGGTGTACGCCATCCCCACCACTAAAGGAGCTCGCATCGCGAGTGTGCCCTCGAGGCCATCAACCCCAGTGCCAGCGCCAGGAGTCCCTGCCGGTGCAGTGGCAGCCCACGACAGTGCCACGCCCAGTTTACCTACCATAAAAGACAACAAGGACGAGCGCAAGAACACGCGCAGGGGCACACGCAAGCATACAAGAAGAAAGTGAAACAAGGAGATCAAGTAAACATTATCGTAAAATGAGCCAGCTGTTTGGTGGAAACTGTGAGCCACGCAAATGAAAGTGCCACTCCTCCATTTTGTCCAGGGTAGAGCGCACAAGTGCAAGCAACCAGAAGAAAAAGCAAAGGGAGCGCAAAACGCACCATAGCTCGGGATTTTATGAGGGCGAAGCGGAGGCGTCGAACTCACGCCGCCAGTGGCCGCCGAAAGCACTACGCCAGTAGCCGGGTCCGCCACGGACACCACCGCGTGGTCGTCAGGGAGCATGGTGGGCTCGTTGGTAACCCACGACGCCGAGCAGTCCACCACTTGGCAATACCGATTCGCCACCGCTTGCGTCACCACCACGGGGGCTACCACGCGCAGGCCGCGCTCCAGGTCGCCGCGCCCCTTAACTTCAGGGCCCAAGCTGACGTCAACATGGTACGGCAAACAATTGGCAAAGTTTTCGGGGCCGTTCTCAACGTTGCCACCGGCGCCCATGGCCAGGTTTTCCCACCATTCATTGGTTGGGAGCGCGCGCAGCCACTCTGGCAGTTCTTCTACGCTGGCATATGCGGCTGCCTCGACAGCAGACTTCGAAACTGTCTCTCTATTTCCCGTGGCACCGTCTGCAGTGGTAGGGAAGCGCTCGTTATCGTCCACCACTTCGCCAGTGAGCAGCGCGTTGGTCAGCATCGAGGAAGAGCGTGGGCCTTCGGGCTGCTCAGGCGCAAAATCCCACACGTCCAGAGGCCGCGTCTCGAACGCGCGCAACACGGCAGGCATGCCTAGCGAGCCTGGCGAGGCTGTGGAGAAGGGCTGCAATGCACCACCGTCCGCGCTGCTACTGCTCGCGCTATTGACGGCTCCCTCAAGAGAGGTTTGAGTTTTGGCGGAAAGAACGCCTAGGAATACAGCGCAGCCGCCGAGGCCAGCGACAGCAATCTTTAAGGCTTTGCGGCGTTTGAGTGTGTCGTCATGCGCGCTGTTGAGAGCACCGTCGAGTCCGATCGCTGCGTAGCCGCCAGACTTAACCTCTACATGAATAGCTTTAGAGGAATGAGGAACATAGCCTACCGCATAAAGCGGTGTAACCTCAGAAGCCATAGGCCTCGAACTAAACTCTATACGTCTCAATTCAGTTGATTACTGTACGAGAGCTTGTACTGAGAGCCAAAGCAACAAAGATTCAGGAGACCAAGCGTAGACATTGAAGACGAAATGATGCAACACGATGCGAAGAAGACAGGAAGAAGAGAAGAAAAAGAGGCAGAAAGAGCTGGAGAGTCAGTCCAATGAAACCCCAGAGAACATTCACTTTTTAGGAGGACTGGGTACTAAAACATACTTTGCCCAAATCTCGGCAATCGGTCGACTCGTCGACTCCTTTTTCGCAGTCGTCTGGCAGTTTAGTTTGCCTCGTGACCGGGACCGTGGGGCGCGTGGGATTCTCCGGTGAGAACGACCCCTCTTTTAGATTGACACGTGTTTTTAATGATGATCTCTCAACAAGCCCCCGCTGCAAAGCTTTCGTAGTATTGACCTACTCCGATCCGCATCCGTCAAGAAAAGGCGGCATGAGCTCATCGACGAAAGACAAGACGGGGGCTCGACACCGAAGCGTGGGCGCACGGATGCAGTGCCTCAGCACATCCAGCCACAAT
>Ga0307979_1000826_pt1 | contig 21817 bp, 17 predicted proteins | sample OrgLakmetage1058_FD_201833 | JGI IMG/M metagenome (GOLD analysis project Ga0307979, IMG submission 201833) | Saline water microbial communities from Organic Lake, Antarctica - #1058 | ecosystem: Environmental > Aquatic > Non-marine Saline and Alkaline > Saline | place: Antarctica: Organic Lake...
GGGGGCTGCCTGCGAATCGGCGTAGGAGGCCGGTTGGCAGGCAGAAAGACCGACGACCAACACGGCGGGCAACGCGAGAGACAGAAGACGGGAAACGAAGGGCACAATCCCTAAGCGTAGGGCGCAGACCTCGGGCAGCGCTGTGTCGAGATTTTGTTACTCAGGCACCAGCGGGTGACAGATCGAGCAGAACCCGGGACTGCGTATCGTTGGGACGGATCTGAACTTTCCGACCTGTTCCCGCCTGAAACATTTCGAGAGCTTTGTCGTAGTCCTCAATGGCAAACGAGTGGCTGATCAGGGGGACGGGGTTGATAGCGCCGGCTTCGAACATTTCTACTGCACGACCAAAAGACTGATGTACCGCCATTGTGCCAAGAATAGTAATTTCGTCGCGGAAAAGTCGGAAGGGCGAATACTGTGCGCGAGCTTCGACGGGGGCAACCCCAAAGTGTAAAAAGGTGCCGCCCGGCTTCACTCGAGGGATGCCATCCTCGATGGCTTTGATCACTCCCGTGCAGTCAATCACAATGTCCCACTCGTCCCGCGATGAGTCATCAGCCGAAGTGAAGAGCTCGGTGAAACCGAGCTCTTGTGCCGTTTTGAGGCGGTCTTTGCTGATGTCCACCACGGTCACCGAAGCGGCGCCCACCCGCAGTGCGAGCTGGGCTACGAGCAACCCGATGGTCCCTGACCCATAGACCAGGTAGTGCTGTCCAAGTTTGGTGTCGATGAGGTCGTAGGCGTGAATTACACAGGCGATGGGTTCAATCAGCGCGGCGTGGTTGAGGTCTGTCTCTGGCTTGAGTGTGTAGACGAGTTCCGCTGCCGCAAGGAACTGCTGCTGTGACGCACCGTCGGTGTCGACCATGCCAATGCCGGCCCATTTTCGACACAGGTTTCCTTTACCCATGAGGCACAGTTCGCACTTGTTGCAGGAGGTCGCTGGGGCGACGACGACGTGATCGCCCGGGGTGATTCCCTCGACCCCTGGGCCCACAGCTAGGACGCGACCGGTCGCTTCGTGGCCCGGCACAATGGGGAAGACGGTGCCTTCAAACTCGCCCTGAAGCACATGAAGATCTGTCCCACAAATCCCCACCGCTGCAGTCTCAATCAGGACTTGCTGGGGGCCTGGCTGCGGGATCGGTCGGTCCGTCACAACCATGGTGTTGAGAGATTCATAGACCACTGCGCGCATGAGGGGAGGCTCCTTTGCCTGGTGCGGGGTGCCTCCGCGGTGGGCAACCCTGGTGGCGCCAGCATAGCCTTTCGTTGCCAGATGGTTGAGCTGTCTTTTTAGCGCGTCGGGCGGAGAGCCCGGGCTCTGCGAGCACCCGCCGGAGGAGGAACAGGCAGCGGGGAAAACACTGGGTAAGGTGGGAAAGAATTCTGGTCAGGCAATGGAGCCCCGAGGAGTGGTGTGTTGTGAAGGAATACGTCTTAGCTATTGACCACGGCACGACCAGCACCCGTGCGGTCGCAGTCGATAACGCGGGAACCATGCTCGCGGTGTCGCAAAAAGAGCATCAGCAAATTTTGCCCCGGGCTGGGTGGGTGGAGCATGACCCTCGAGAGATCTGGGAAAACACCCGCCAGGTACTGGAAGAAACCCTGCAGCAGCTGGGCCTGGCAGAGGTGTCGATAGTGGCTGTGGGAGTCGCCAATCAGCGCGAGACAACGGTGGTCTGGGACAAACACACCGGTATCCCCGTGTATAACGCGATTGTGTGGCAGGACACCCGAACCCACGAATTTATTGAGTCCCTGTCCGAGGAGGGGGGAATAGATCGGTTCCGCAACGACACCGGGTTGCCACTTGCGCCATATTTCTCCGCCTCCAAACTGTGGTGGATTCTGTCTCATGTCGAGGGGGTTCGTGAGCGTGCGATGGCCGGTGACCTGATGGCTGGCACCATGGATTCTTGGCTGGTGTGGAATTTGACTGGTGGGGTTCAGACAGGCCAGCATGTGACCGATGTGACCAATGCGTCCAGAACGTTGTTGATGGATCTGAAATCGCTCATGTGGCGAGAGGATCTTGCCGCCGTGTTCGATATTCCTCTGGGGCTCCTTCCCCGCATTGTTGCCTCGTCCCAGGTCGTTGGCCCGGTGGTGGGTTTTGAGGGACTCAAGGGCGTCCCGGTCGCGGGAATTCTTGGTGACCAACAGGCAGCATGTTTTGGTCAGGCCGCTGTGTATCCGGGTGAATCGAAGAACACCTTTGGCACAGCCAATGGCCTGTTGGTCAACATTGGCGGGGAACCGGTCACCTCGAGCCACGGTTTGATTACGACTGTTGCCTACCAGTTGGAGGGGCACGCTCCCACCTATGCACTGGAGGGCATCATCGCGGTGGCGGGCTCACTGATTCACTGGTTACGGGACAACCTGAAAATCATTAGCGCTTTCAACGATGTCGAGCCATTGGCCAACGAGGTCGACGACAACGGCGGTGTGTACATCGTCCCCGCGTTTAGTGGACTGTTCGCCCCCTATTGGCGCTCTGACGCCCGAGGGGTGATCGTGGGGCTCACCCACTTTGTCACTCAGGCACACATTGCCCGCGCCGCGCTGGAGGCCATCGCTTTTCAGTCAGCAGAAATTCTCCACGCCATGCGGGAAGACTCGGGCGTCGACATTCACGAAATTCGGGTTGACGGGGGAATGGTGCGAAACGAGCTGCTGATGCAGATGCATGCAAATATCGCGGGGATCCCCGTTATTCGGCCCTCGGAGATTGAGAGCACCGCTCTCGGGGCGGCCTATGCCGCGGGAATAGCGGTGGGATTTTGGTCTGGGTTGGAAGACATTCGAGAAAACTGGCGAGAAGATAAACGCTGGCTTCCCGATTTGGCTCCCGCCGACCGGGATTACGCACTTAGCCAGTGGGCCAAAGCGGTCGAAAAGTCTTTGGGGTGGGTCGACTGAGCCGACCCTGAGGGTCTGTGGTGTCGCTAGTTTCGGTCGTTGGGGTCAACACCGGTGCGGTAGTTCTTGTTAAGGCCAGACATTCGCGCCATGTCTTCTGCCGATATTTCGAAGTCGAACACTTCCGTGTTGGCTTTGATTCGAGCGGGGGTGACCGATTTGGGAATCACGGCGAACCCGCGCTGAATATGCCAGCGGATTATCAGTTGGGCAACAGATTTTTCGTATTTCGCACCCAACTCCACCAGGGTGGGTTCATCCAAAATCTGGCCGCGAGCGAGAGGGGACCACGCTTGGGTGACTAAGGAATGTTCAGCGTTGTAGGCCGCTGTCTTTTCTTGGGTGAGCCAGGGGTGGATCTCAATCTGGTTAATGACCGGTTTTTTGGTGGCCATCGCAAAAATGTCATCCAGGTGGTTGGTGTGGAAGTTACTCATCCCAATGGAGGTGCTGAGCCCCTCGTCGTGAAGCTCCTCCATCGCTCGCCACGATTCGGTGTAGAGGGCGCGCTCGGGGGCGGGCCAGTGGATCATGTAGAGGTCGACATAGTCCATCCCCAGAAGGTCAAGGCTTTTTCGCAAGGCCGCTTTGGTGTTGTCGTAACCTAAATCGTCCATCCAAAATTTGGTGGTCACAAAAATTTCGGACCGGGGAATTCCGGACTCTCTAATGCCGCGCCCCACCCCTTCCTCGTTTTCATACATCGATGCGGTGTCAATGAGCCGGTAGCCCATCTCCAGGGCGGTTCGTACAACCGCCGCCGCTTCATCGTCGCTAATTTTGTAGACACCAAGCCCAATTTGGGGGATGGAGTGGCCGTCGTGAAAGGCCAAGCGGTGGGCGTCCAAAGAGTTCATCGGGGCTCTCTATTCGGTAGGGGCAAGGTTCAGCGCGGATGGTTGCGTGATGTTAGTTGGGCAAAATGTTACACCGACAGAAAGACCCTCGAGGTTCCCCCTCGCGCGCAGTCGAGGTTGTGGGCGGGCGCGAACTCCGTGCGCGAGGGAATGCTCTCGGTGTGGCAACCAGGTGGCATGCCAACAAGCGGGGAAACCCTACCCCCCATGGGGGACACTCCTCATAGTCAAGAGGTGACCTCTGTGCCTAGAGTTAGCTCGAACATCGTTGACAAGGAGAAAACCGTCATGGCCGTTACCCCTCTGAGAAATATTCTCTCCGGAGCTTTCGCAGAGCGCTATGGAGTTCCTGCGATCAACATTTTCAACGATCTCACTCTGGAAGCTGTCCTCAAGGGGGCATCAAGGGCACAATCACCGGTCATCGTTCAAACCTCCGTCAAAACGGTGAAGAGCATCGGGGTGGAAACCCTGCAAGCCATGTGGCAGGCCATGACAAAGAACATTGATGTTCCCGTCACCCTCCATCTCGATCACTGCCCCGATCGGGCGATTGTGTCGCTGTGTCTCGAACACGGGTGGAATTCGGTGCTCTTTGACGCTTCAGATCTCCCCGTTGCCGAAAACCAGGCGCAGACCATTGAGGTCGTCAAGGAGGCCCGCAAGTATGGGGCCGACGTGGAGGCAGAAATCGAAGCCATCACCGGGGTTGAAGATGGCCACGGATCTGATGAGGAAGCGGCCAGGCAAAGCCTAGAAATATCTCTTGCTTTTATTGACGCCACCGGGGTCGATGTGTTTGCCCCCTCCATTGGCAACGCCCACGGCTCTTACAAGGCTGCGCCCACTCTGGATTTTGACCGAGTGAGCGACCTTGTTGCAGCCAGGTCTATTCCGATTGCTCTCCACGGTGGCAGCGGTTTAAGCGATGAGCAGTTCACCGACCTGATTGCTCGCGGTTGCGCAAAAGTGAATATTTCCACCGCACTCAAAGAGCTCTACATGAAAAGTTCGCTCGAATTTTTGACTGCTGCCCAGACGAAGAACAAATGGGATCCTCCCTCACTGTTTGCTGCGGTCAGCTCCGACATTGAGACGATGACGATGGATTTGGCCACCGTCTTTGGTAGCGCAGGGAAAGGCTAAAGCCATGACAGCCCTCATTTTTGATTGCGACGGGGTGCTCGCCGATACTGAGCAGTTCGGTCACCTGAGGGCCTTTAACCAGTTGTTCGACGAAGAGGGTCTTGGTGTGCAGTGGTCCGTCGAGGATTACGCAGAAAAAGTGAAAATTGGCGGCGGGAAAGAGCGGCTGAAAAGCATTCTGAATGACAGCTTTTTAGCCGAGGCCGGACTCTCCAAAGATCCCGATGCTGTGGATGCGATGGTTGCTCGCTGGCACAAACGCAAAACCCAGATTTACACCGACCTGGTGGGCGCCGGGGTAATGCCGGGTCGTCCGGGAATCAAAAGAATAGTGGAAGAAGCGTTGGCTGCGTCATGGGATTTGGCCGTTGCCTCAACTTCTGCGGAACCTGCGGTGCGAGCGGTGTTGCGCTATGCCGTCGGAGAAGAGCTATCGGCTGAGTTCTCCGTCTTTGCGGGCGACATTGTTCCCGCCAAAAAGCCCGCGCCAGATATTTACCTGTTGGCCCTGAAGGACATGAAACTCGATCCCCATGACGTCATTGTCGTGGAAGACAGCGAAAATGGAATGCGGGCTTCCGTGGCAGCTGGTTTGCCCACCGTTGTCACAATAAGCACATTTACGGCTAATGAAGACTTCTCTCCCGCGGCTTTGGTTGTCTCGAACTTGGGGGATCCTCATGCAGGGGAGAAGACTCGAGTGCTTAGCAACCCTCACCACGTGGATGTGGTGGAATATGTGACGTTGGAAAACCTTCACCACATCATCGTTGGCAGCCGGGGGGAGTAGTTCGCTTACGGTCAGATCCAAAGCAGGATGTGACCACCTCCCCGCAGTAATGCCCAAGAAAGGAAAACCTTGTGACCCATCTATTCAACAACCCAGCCGACTTTCCGAGGGAACTCGCAGAAGGCTTTGTTCGTGCCAACCCCCGCTATGTGAAGCCAGTTTTTGGTGGAGTTGTTCGCGCAACTCAAAGCCCCCAAGGGAAAGTTTCCGTCGTGTGTGGCGGTGGCACTGGTCACTACCCCGCGTTTACCGGCTGGTGTGGTCCAGGACTTGTTGACGGGGTGGTGACCGGAAACCTTTTCTCTTCACCCTCGGCATCACAGGTATATAGCGTTGCTAAAGCGGCAGACAACGGCGGAGGCGTGTTCATCGGCATCTTCAACTACGCCGGTGACATTTTGCACTTCGGTCTTGCCGCGGAACGTCTCAAAGCTGATGGCGTTAACGTTGCTACTTCTGTCGTTACGGACGACATTGCTTCCGCACCGAAAGAGCGGCGCCTCGAGCGACGCGGTATTGCCGGTGGTCTTGCTGTTCTTAAACTGACCTCAGCCGCTGCCGAAGACGGTGCTGATCTCGCTGAGGTGGCACGTGTGTTTGATAAGGCCAACGAGCACGTTCGCACTTTCGGCGTGGCATTCTCTGGCTGCACGCTGCCCGGCGCTGATTCGCCGCTGTTTGAAATCCCCGAAGGCATGATGGGCGTGGGACTTGGAGTTCACGGAGAGCCGGGCATTTATGAAACAGAGCTTGGAACAGCCGATGATGTGGCGACGCTTCTTGTGGAAAAACTTCTTGAGGAAGCACCCGATGGCGCTCCAAGACGAGTTGCTGCGATGCTCAATGGGCTGGGATCAGCAAAGTATGAAGAACTCTTCGTGATGTACAACTCGGTGGAAAAACGTATCAAGGATGCCGGCATCGAGCTCATCGAGGGTGAAGTTGGCGAGTTCATGACCTCACTGGACATGGGTGGGGTCTCGCTGACTCTTGTGTGGCTTGATGATGAACTCGAGAAGCTCTGGTTTGCGCCGTGTGACACCCCGACCTATCGCCGTCAGCCGAGCATGCATCCGCTGTTGGGTGACGATGTCGTGTTCAACACCGAGCCTGAACCTCTCGTCGTGGAAGCCCCCGGTTCGAAGGAATCACAGGCTGCTGCCGCTCATATTGTTCGAGGCTTGGACGCAATCGCCAACGCGATGGAAGAGAACCGGGAAATGCTCGGAGATCTTGACGCTGTTGCCGGTGATGGAGATCACGGTATTGGAATGTCGCGTGGTTCGAGGAACGCCGCTGATGCTGCCGCTGAATTGTTCAAGGATGGCGCCGGTGCGAAGACGGTACTCGTTGGAGCGGGTGCGCGGTGGTCAGAAGGCGCTGGCGGTGCCTCGGGTGCGCTTTGGGGAGCAGCTCTTGGAGCGGCCGGCAACGAGCTGGGGGATGAGCAGGCGGTTGATGCTTCTGCCCAAGCCCGCGCACTGAGTGCGCTTGTGGAGGCAATCGTTCGTCTTGGTGGCGGTAAAGCTGGCCAGAAGACGATGCTTGATGCCCAATTCCCGTTCGTGGAGGCTTTTGAAAAAGTTATCGCAGAAACAGGAGATGCTGCGAAAGCTTGGACGGAAGCAGCGAAGGTGGCCGTCAAGGCCGCCTCTGACACCGCGCCTATGGAACCAACCCTTGGTCGCGCTAAAGTTCTCGCAAATAAGTCTGTTGGTCAGCCCGACCCAGGGGCGACATCCTTCGGGATTATCGCCACTGTCGTGGCTGGACTGTTCTCATAACGACAACCATTACGAGGAGGTAAGAAATGTCAATGCCAGGTATGCGCGGTATGGAACACATCGGAATGACTGTTCCCAACATTGATGAGGCGTGTGAGTTTTTCGAGAGAATTCTCGGAGCCCGCACTCTTTACACGGCAGCGAAAAATTTTCGCAACGATGACAGCGACTGGATGTGGGAACACCTAAGGGTGCACCCGCGGTCCGTTGTCAAGGAGTTCCGCTATGTCCGTTTGGGCAACGGGACCAACCTGGAAGTCTTCGAATACGAGGCGCCAGACCAGGTCCAAACGCCGCTGAAGAACAGCGATGTGGGAGGCCATCACCTGGCCTTCTACGTCGATGACATGGATGCGGCTATTGCGTTTCTCGCTGACAACAACGTCGAAATCCTGGGTGAGCCCACCGCCTACACCGAGGGACCAAATGTAGGCCTCACCTGGTGCTACTTCATGGCACCGTGGGGTTTGCAGCTCGAAATTGTGTCTGCTCCCGGGGGAACCGTGTTCGACAATGAGGCGAAGAAGAACGGCGCCGACCGTCTCTTCCACCCCGCCCACATCGACGAGACGAAGGACTAAACCCCTTCACACCGGATTTACGAAACAACTGTGGGGAGCGTAGATGACGCTCCCCACAGTTGTTTGGACTTAGAACCTGCTCAGTTTTTGCAAATACATGTTGGCCAGCGTTGTTCTGTTTTTTGCACCCGATTTGCGCAGTAGAGAGCTGACATGTTTTTCCACCGTTTTGATTGAAATGTGGAGTTTTTCCGCAATTTCTTGGTTTGAGCTTCCCTCCCCAATAACCCGAAGTACTTCAAGTTCGCGCTGGGTTGGCTCGTCGACGAGCATCTCGGTGCTGAGATATTCGGTGAGGCTCTCGAGCACACCGCCATCCAGGAGCGAGTTACCTTGAACGGCTGCCACGATAGTGCGCACAATTTTTGAGGGGGATGAGTCAGCTCGCAAGAAACTGCGCACCCCGGCGCGTGAACTGGCATACAGTTCTTCTGCGGTGGGGTTGGTGGTGATGGCGATGATCGGCAGGTTGGGGTTTTCTTGGTGGAGTTGTACAAGCTTTTCCAGGAAGTCATCTTTAATCATCGATAAGTCCACGGCGACAATATCGGGGCGAACCAAGGCGATGGTGTCCGAAAACTGGTCCTCCGAGTGAACTTCTGCGGCCACCTGAATGGCAGGTTCGTGGATGGTCAGCAGACGGTTGAGGCCTGCGCTGACCAAAGGGGTTTTTGTGGCAATAACCAGTTTCCACCGCGGCGCCATGGACTCGCCTGCCGCAAAGCTTCCGTTGTCGAGAACTTGAGCGCGGACCGTTGTTCCCCACCCTTCGGTGCTGTCGATAGAGAAATCACCGTTGAGCCGGCTAATGCGGGAGGCCATGTCGTGGAGGCCGAGGCAGTCGGGGCGAAGCGAGGAATGGTTGCGGTGGGCTGTGGCAACATCGAAACCCACACCGTTGTCTTCGACGACGATGGAAATGTAGCCGGAGTTAAAAATCAGCCCGACCCGAACCTGGGCGGCCTGGGAATGTTTCACCACATTGCTCAGCGCCTCTTGGACAACTTTAAAACCGTGGTGGTGAACCTCCGGGCCAAGATTTCTCCTGGTACCCAACACATGGAACTCGGTGTGCAGTGATGTTGAGGCCTCCATCCATTCGAGCTCCTCTTGAATTTCTTCCTCAAAACTTTGGGTTCTGGTGTTGAGCCCAAACCCACTGGCGTCTTCCTCTCGTGAGGCGCTAGCCAGTGCATCGCGAGCGAGCTGGCGGGCTCGGGTGACAACAGCGTGCAGGGAACCGTCGGAGTCTTGGAGTTGCGAGGCAGCTTGTTCGAGGTTGACCACCAGATTGGTCAGGACTGTGTTGACCGAGTCCCGCGAATTTTGGCTTGATCGCTCTCGTTCTTCCGAAATGGCGACCGCTTTTGCGCGCTCCGCTGCGATGGTGTGAAGTTGAGAGTTCAAAATGGCAATTGTTGCGTGACGCGCGAAGAGTTCGACGAGTCGGGCTTCATCTTCGGTGAATACTTCTCCGGGGATTCTTCCAAAGACGACGAGGGCGCCAATGACCGCATCGTTGCGAAAAAGGGGCACTCCCATCACCGCGCACGCCCACCGGGGATCATCCGGGCTGATGTGGCCGATGGGAATCTCGTGGTAGGCGCCCAGAATCACCGGTTTTCTGGCGGCAGCCACCGCGCCGGTAACCCCCTCACTGAGAGGAAAAGAGAGACCTTCCTGACAGATCACCCCGGAATCGACCTTTTTTGTGTAGGTGCCAGCCCTCTCATCGACCAGCGAGATGGACCCCGAGGTGTAGCCCAGAAGCCCGAGTGCTTTGGAAATCACTTTTTCTAATAGCGGCTCAAGTTCAAACTCGCCGGCCAAATCGCGCACCAGGTCTGAAATCTCCAACATTTGGTGGCGCAGGGTGGTGGCGTCCGTCGCATCGTTGGAACCGTAAGTGGTGGGACCCACCATCGGTGATGTTGTCGGTGCTGCCAGCGAAGTGCCAATCGTGTGGGCGCTCATGGGTGGTGCTCCTTAACCCGCAGACGAAGTAGAGCTACGGTGCTCGTGGCTAGCAGTATGCCACGGAATGGTGGTAGTGAAAATACCTACATCCCGATGTGCAGTGACGGCCCAGAACGGCCAGGCCACGTGACCGGTGGCCCGGAAGTGGGCAGGGGTGGCAAAAAAGGCCCGTCAACGCTGGGAACACGCAGGCGCGGAGTAAGAAAGGGATTACCCTACCCTCGGTGAGGGTAAGTCCTCATATCGCCGCTCGCAAGAGTCCAGTTAGTATGTGGGCGTACTCACAAGACAAGGTACAAACACTTGGACTTGTGCCCGTTAAACACGCTTATCGAGGATTACGATGTCGACAACGAAAAATCTAGTTCCTAAGTCTTCCTGGATCGAACTGAATACCACCCAAAAAGACTGGGATGAGGCGGCACCCGAGTTACTGAAGAACATGCTCACTCAGATGCACCTGATTCGGGCCTTCGAGGAGAAAGTTCTTGACATTGCGGGGCAGAAGCTCATCAACGGCCCAGCACATTCTTCAATCGGCCAAGAAGGTGGCGCTGTGGGTGGAGCCATGGGCCTCAGAGCTGAGGACCAAGTTAATGGCTCCCACCGTGGACATCACCAGTTCCTGGCCAAAGCTTTCAACTACATCGAACCAGAGGGCATCGCTCCCGATAAGCCCTTCTCTGCCGCGATTCGGGAAGTTTTGCAGAAAAGCTTGGCAGAGATTTCTGGCCTCGAACAGGGCTATTGCGGCGGTCGCGGTGGCTCTATGCATCTGCAGTGGAAAGAAGCGGGCGCGATGGGCACCAACGCCATCGTCGGTGGCGCTGTTCCGTTTGCGAGCGGGTTCGCCTGGGCGCACAAGCACTCGGGTTCCTCGGCAGTGTCGGTTACCTACTTTGGTGATGGAGCAATCAACATCGGGTCTGTCCTTGAAACGATGAACTTGGCCAGCGCCTGGTCGCTGCCCCTGTGCTTCTTCGTGGAGAACAACAAATACGCCGTGTCCACAACTGCCGAAGAGTCAACCGGTGATGACCGCCTTTCGGTACGCGGCATGGGTTTCAATATCCCCAGCTGGCGCGTGGATGGAATGGATCCTCTTGCGGTCTACCTGGCTAATCAGCAGGCCTTAGAGCACATGCGCTCCGGCGGCGGTCCGACCCTGATTGAAGCAGAGGTGTATCGCTACTTCCACCAAAACGGCCCCTTCCCCGGCAGTGCGTTTGGCTACCGGACAAAAGAAGAAGAGAGCGAGTGGCGCTCGAGGGACCCCCTGCTTCTCACAGAGACCCACTTGGTTCGTCGCGGCCTGATGACGCAAGAAGTTATCACAAAGCTGCGTGAAAGCTGCAAGCAGATCATGGTCGAGATTGCCGGGGAACTGCTGGAAAACGACCCTGAGGGTCAGGGTGGCACACTGCGTTTTAAGCCTGAATTGTGGCCGGATATCAGCACCGTGGATGAAGGAATTCGAAGCGACCTCTCTGAGTTTGCTGGGGTAGATTTCCGCGAGGCAGCCGATTTTGCTTCTGCCCCTCAGAAGCAGGTCAAATTTGTTGAGGTTGTGGCAGAAGTGATGGACCGCCGCATGGAACAGGACCCGAGCATTGTGGTGATGGGTGAAGACGTCCACAAGCTCAATGGTGGACCTCGTGGAGCGACGAAAGGTCTTGCCCAACATTTCCCTGACCGAGTTCTCGGGACCCCCATCAGCGAAGCAGCCTTCACTGGTCTAGGAGGAGGCCTCGCCTTGGATGGCCGCTACATTCCGGTGGTCGAGCTGATGTATGCGGACTTCCTGTGGGTGGCGGCTGACCAGCTTTTCAACCAGATCGCTAAGTCGCGCCACATGTTTGGTGGGCTCCACCCGATGCGACTCGTTATGAGGGTCAAAGTGGGGACGCAGACCGGATACGGTTCGCAGCACTCCATGGATCCCTCAGGGATTATGGCGACGTCCGTGGGGTGGCGGATTGCTGCCCCGTCCACAGCACTTGAGTACATCGGGATGATGAACAGCGCTCTGCTGGTGAATGACCCGGTGGTTGTGCTGGAGCACGACGCTGACCTCTACAACTCGATTGTTTCCGTTCCGGAGGGTGAACTCGACTTCTTTACCCCCATCGGTAAAGCGTCAATCCGTCGCGAAGGCACCGAAGCAACAGTGCTGACGTACATGTCGATGGTCCAGCGCAGCCTTGACGCGGTGGAGAACATCGGGCGCGATGTCGAAGTGATCGACTTGCGCTGGCTTGACCGCGCCAGCCTCGACTGGGATGCCGTGGGTGAGAGCATTAAGAAAACCAACCGGGTCGTCATTGTTGAGCAGGGTTCGCTCGGAACCTCTTACGGAGGTTGGCTTGCTGATGAAATCCAGAGAAGATTTTTTGACTGGTTGGACGCTCCCGTGGAAAGAGTCCACGGAGCTGAGGCGTCACCGACAATTTCGAAAGTCTTAGAAAAAGCTGCTTTGGCTAATGTCGATGCGATCGAGGCCAAGCTTCTTGACCTTCTTACGGGAACTGCGAGAGGGGTCTAGTCATGGCTAGCTTGATCAGAATGCCAGGTATTTCTGCTGACGCAGAAGAAGCTGCTCTCGTCGAGTGGTTTGTTGAAGAAGGTTCGGAAATCTCTGCCGGAGCGGCGCTCGCATCGGTGGAAACCGAGAAGGCCACGGTCGATATTGATTCTGACACTGATGGCACAATTTGGAAGCTGCTTGTGGAAGCCGGTGACGTGGTAACCGTGGGAGCTCCCATCGCCATTGTGGTGTCTGCTGGTGACGACACCTCTCAAGAAGAGGCGCTCATGCAGTCTCTCGGTTTGGGGGGTCCTGCGGTGAAAGCGCCGATTGAGCAGAGCGCACCCGCTGAGCCAACCACAACACCAGAGGTTGCTCCTTCTGCTGATCCTGCGCCCTCAGTTGCCACTGTGGCACCGGTGAGTAACGCTGTTGCTCCCGCTGCACAACCCGCTGAGGCAACCACAGCACCCGTGAGTGACGTTGCTGCTCCCGCTGCACAACCCGCTGAGGCTGCTGATTCGTCAGGGACACCATGGCGACGTTTCGCGTCACCCTTGGCGAGAAAACTTGCCAACGACAAAGGAATTGATCTCGCCACCGTGCAGGGCTCCGGGCCTGGTGGGCGGATCGTGAGAGATGATGTCTTGGCCTCTCCAGAAACGGTTGCCGTTGCAGCAGTTGCCGCGCCTGCACCCGCTGTGGTTCCTCACCAGCCTGGCGAAGTTGTCCCGCACAGCAAGCTTCGACTTGCCGTCGCGAACGCGCTCGGAAATAGCAAGCGTAATTCGCCCCACTTCTACCTCACGGCGGAGTGCCGTGTCGATGCCCTCATGCAGCTGCGCAAGGACATCAATGAGCACTCAGAGGTGCGATTGTCCGTCAACGACCTGGTCATCAAGGCTGTAGCGCAGGCTTTCGTCGAGGTTCCGGGGATGAATGTTCAGTGGCGCGATGAGGGCCTTCTGACGCTGGGATCTATCGATATCTCTGTGGCAATCGCCTCCGATAAAGGGCTAGTCACGCCCGTGCTTCGCGGTGTTGACCAGATGAGGGTCACGCAGGTTGCCGCTCAAGTCAAAGAGTTTGTCGCGATTGCCAACGCGGGTCGCCTCAAGCAGGCGGACCTTGAAGGCGGAAGCTTTACCGTGACAAACCTAGGAATGTTCGGTGTCGACGAGTTCTCGGCAATCATCAATCCACCGCAGGTCGGCATTCTTGCGATCGGTGCAATTCGCCAACAGCCTGTGGTGGGCTCCACGGGGACTCTCGAGGTTGGTAACACGATGAAGGTGACTTTGTCAGCCGATCATCGTCCGGTGGACGGAGCCCTTGCGGCGACGTGGCTCCAGGCGCTGAAACGCAATCTGGAAGCGCCGCTTGGCATGCTTGCGTAGGGTCCCTGTGGAATGACGGGCAGGAAGTTTAACTTCCAGTGGTGTGCCCTACCATCTGGAGGCTTTGTGGTGGCGAAACGTGGCAAGCACTCCGAGCTTTTGGCGCCCCCGGCTTGTAGTGAGGCTTAAGGTAGGGTCACAAAGTCACAACATTCTTGCCTGATTTCTGATGTGTTTCCTGAATTTTCGTCGAAATAACGTCATTGATAAGATTATGAATCGCCTATAAAAGGCCCGGAGAGCCCAACAAACGTAGAAGTTACCTGCCTTTTGTCCCCCGGTCGAGAGCGCGTGTGCCTCCGCCTGAAAACGTTTCGCCCCTCGAGGGCGGGGGCGCGCTCAGTGGGCTTCCGATAGGTGGGGGTAACCCTACGTAAAATGTAGGGTTTTCCGCTTTGCGGTTAAGGGGTTTTACTCCGTAGCATTCGCAAAGACTCCCCGGGGCTTCCGGTGGAGACTGACATGCAAGTCAATATGAGGAGATTACATGTTCAGCAAGCGCAGACTGTCTTCGACCCTTGTGGGTTCGATAGCAACAGTTGCCCTTCTTGCTGCTTGTGCAGGCGGATCCACCACGGATGCCGGCACTTCAGGCGAGACGGATGATGCAGGTACCTCTGCTGGGAGCGACGACAAGTTTCGTATTGTCACCGTTTCAAAGATTGAGGGCATTACCTGGTTCCAACGGATGAGCGAAGGCGTTGACCTGTTCAACGACGAGTTCTCAGACGTGGTCGAGGCCTACCAGACTGGCCCACAAAATCACGACCCCGCCGAGCAGGTGCAGATCGTTGAGGATCTGATTGCTCAGGGTGTCGACGCTCTGATCGTTGTGCCGATTGACCCAGTGGGTATTGGCCCATTGCTTCAGCGTGCACGTGATGCAGGGATCATCGTTGGTGTGACGGAAGCTACTGCTTTGGTCGACAGCTCACAGGTCGACTTCGACGTTGAAGCCTTCGACAACAACACCTTCGGGCGTGGTTTCGGTGAAGGCTTGTGTGAGCGCATGGGCGGCACCGGCGAATACGCAACCAGCGTTGGACAGTTGACCTCCGAGTCGCACATGTTGTGGCTTGCAGGAGCCATCGAATACATCGAAGAAAACTGCCCCGACATGGTGAACGTGTCCCCCACCCCCTACGAGAACCAGAACGATGACCAGGTCGGATACGACCTAGCCAAAGAGATTTTGGGTACTCACCCGAACCTCGCCGGCTACATCGGAACGACCCCTGCGGGAGTTTCTGGAATGGCACGCGCCCTCGCTGAGGCAAACAAGACCACTATCGTCAACACCGGTCTGAGCCTCCCCTCCGTTGTGGGACCAGAGTTCGTTGAAGGCTGGTCGGCATACGCGCAAGGATGGGACCCTGCAGGATGGGGTTGGGCACTGAACGCTGTCGCATTGCGGATGCTGCAGGGTGAAGAAATCACCGACGGACTCGATCTCGGATGGCCGGGATATGAGTCTGTCAATATCATCCGTGAGAACAACGGGTCCTTGCTGATTGAAGGCAGCGACATTCAGCCTTACGACCCCACCACCTTCCCCGACGGTAACTTCCCGTTCTAGAAGGTATTGCACTAAGCACGTAGGTTCTGGGGGGCCATGTGGCCCCCCAGAATCGCTTGTTGCGGGTTAGGCTCGTAGCGGGCAGTTCATCAACAATGTTTTGGGATAAGGATGTCCTCAGATGGCTACTCACACTCCGCTGGTTTCGGCAAAGAATCTTTCGATTTCTTTCGGTGGTGTTCTAGCCCTCAAAGGTGTTGACGTCGAAATTGCGGCGGGAGAAATCCGTTGCTTAGCCGGCGAAAACGGGTCCGGCAAGTCCACTTTTGTCAAAATGTTGGCCGGTGTGTATCAGCCCGATGGTGGCGAACTCATCGTCGGGGGCCAAAAAATTCAGAACTTCAACCCCATGCAAGCTAGCGATGCTGGTATTCAAGTCATTTTCCAAGACCTCTCGCTTTTCAACCACCTCAGCGTTGGCGAAAACATCGCGATAAACAAGGTCACCCACGGTAAGTCGCGGATGGTCAGTCGCAAGAAAATCCACGACATTGCGGGCCCGCAACTCGACAAAGTGGGGATCACCCTTGATCTTGATGCCCCGGTGTCGTCCCTCTCGATGGCCAACAAGCAGCTGGTGGCTATCTGTCGAGCGCTTGCCATGGACGCCAAGATGCTGTTCATGGACGAGCCCACCACCGCACTGACGGGTCGTGAGGTGAAGCGCCTGTTGGAGATTGTTCAAGGGCTCAAAGACCAGGGTCTCTCCATCGTCTTCATCTCTCACAAACTAGATGAAGTCTTTTCCATCGCCGACACCATCACCGTTTTTCGGGACGGTCGTAAGGTGGGGGACTTTGCAGCTGACGAGTTGACCGAAGCGAGCTTGAGCAAGCATATGACCGGCCGGGAAGTTACCTATGAGCGGTATCACCGCCAGCAGACCACAACGGAGCCGCTGCTCGAGGTAAAAAATCTCACTCGCACAGGTAACTACGAAAACATTTCTCTCGACGTTCGAGCGGGGGACATTGTTGGCCTCACGGGTCTTCTAGGTGCCGGGAGAACCGAATTTGCGCTCACCCTGTTTGGCTTGAACAAACCAGATTCGGGCGACATTCTGGTGGCGGGTGAAGCTGTCAAGATTGGCGCCCCCTGGGAGGCCATGGAGCAGGGAATTGCTCTTGTTCCCGAAAATCGCCTCGAGCAGGGATTGTTCGCCAACCAGACTGTGTCCTCCAACGTTGCGGTTGCCGTCACTGACCGGGTGACCAACCCTTTCGGGGTGTTGGATGCGCAAAAGGAGCAAGACTTCGCCACCCAGGTAGTGAACGACATGGGGGTCAACAACAAGAACACGAGCGCCAAGATTTCTATCCTCTCCGGCGGTAACCAACAAAAAGTGGTCATTGGCAAATGGATGCTGTGGGAGCCACAAGTCCTCGTGCTCGATAGCCCCACCGTGGGTATCGACATCGGCTCGAAGTCGGAGATCTACGAGAGAATTCACCGTCTTGCTGAGCAAGGAATTGGGGTGGTGTTTATTTCCGATGAGGTGGAAGAAATTGCCGCCAACTGCAACCGGGTCTATGTGCTCCACGAAGGCCGGATTATCAAAGAGTTCCGTGAGCGGGATATGCAGGGCGAGACGCTGGCTCACGACCTGTCAGAGATTATTAGCAACCCTGATCTGGGAAAACCGATGGCGGGACGCGTCCCCTCAAGCGAAGCGGGGGAGTAGGACATGTTGAAAAAGTCGCCTTTTAGGATGCTCTTTAACCGGGCCATGAACCCGATGGAACGACTGCTGTCCATTGTGATTGTGCTGTACATCGCCTTTGTGTCAATCCGTAACCCGCTTTTTTTTGGCCCCCAAGCCCTCTTTGACATCATGAGCACCGGTGCGGGGCTGATGATTCTTGCACTCGGGGCGCTCATTGTGTTGATCTCTGGCGGCATTGACGTGTCTTTTGCGGCTATTGCCGTGGTGGCAAGCTACACAGCCGCGCGATTGTCCATGGTTTTGGAGATTGACAATCTTTTCTTCATTCTCGCTGTGGCCATTGCTGTCGGGGCTGCACTCGGATCTATTAACGCTGTCCTTGTTCACGTTTATCGGCTGCCGACGCTGATTGTCACCTTGGCCACCGCGAGTGTGTTCCACGGCCTCATGGCAATCACGCTGGGAATGAAAACCTTCACCCAGACCGATGTCCCTCAGTCCATGATTGATTTCGGGCGCTGGTATATCTGGACCATTGAAAACGAGGACGGTTCACGCATTACGCTGAGCGGTTTTGTCGTCATCACCCTTGGAGTGATGGCCCTCACGTGGTTCTTGCTGTATCGCACACGAATTGGCCGGTCCGTTTTTGCGGTGGGCAGCAACGAAGAGTCCGCTTCTCGCATCGGCATCAACATCTTCGCGACCCGCCTCTTCATCTATTCCTATGTCGGAATGCTGTCTGCCCTGATGGGTGTGATGTATTGGAGTCGCCTCTACTACATCAACCCCGACATTCTTTATGGCTTCATTGAGCTGTCCATCATCGCTGCTGTGGTGATTGGTGGGGCGAAGTTGACCGGAGGGGAGGGCACCATTTTGGGTGCCTTGCTGGGGCTCATTGTGTACCAGCTGTTTACGAACACGCTTGTGTACTTGGGTTTGAGCCCCTCGTGGTCACAGCTGTTCTTTGGTTCGGTCCTCATTGGCATGTTGATGGTCATCTATTACCGCCAACGGCAAGCCAATAAAAAAGCTCTCGTCTTTTCGACGGTATAGGGAAGGCACAGCCACGATGTCAAAAGTATGGAAATTTGTTACGAAAGACCCGGAGTTTGCCAGCCTGATTGTGACCACTCTGCTGGTGACCGGTGTGCTGTACGTGCTGCTTGGAGACCGAGTGTTCTCGCCTTTGGGTGTGTCCTCAATGGCTATTCAGCTTGCTGAGTTCGGTTTCTTAGCTCTCGGCATGGGCCTGGCAATGCTGACCGGGGGAATCGACCTGTCTGTTGCTGCCGCCGCGGGTTTGGCGGGGCTGATGGGTGCACTCGTGATGAGCGGCTCGGTGATTCCCGTGACAGAGACAAACCAGACCTTCATCATGGTTCTCGGTGTGGTGGCAACGCTCGGCACGGGGGTCGCCACCGGCGCCATTAACGGTTTCCTCATCGCAAAAGTGTCGGTCCCCCCGATTCTTGCGACGCTCGGAACCATGATCCTGTTTACGGGGCTGGGGATGGCTATTACCGGTGGCAATACGATTAGCATTGTTGTGCCCGAGTTTTCCGCGTTGTTTGCGGGAACCATGATTTCGGTGTTTCCTCTGATGTTCTTGGTTCTCATCGCGATGTTTATCGGAGTTGCTTTTTTCCTGTCGCGCACGATGGCCGGTCGCAGGGTCTATCTTTTTGGGGAAAACGAGATAGCGCTGAGGTTCTCTGGCGTTCGAAGTGAGCGGACCATCATGATGACCTACCTTTTGATTGGGTTGCTCATCGGGTTTGCCGCGCTGCTGATTATTGCCCGCGCTAATTCCATGCGGATTGGCTATGGGCAGGGATATCTCTTACAGGCCATCCTTGTCGTGGTTCTTGCCGGCTTCAACCCGTTTGGCGGGAAAGGCCGGGTGTCCAGTATTTTTGTGGGCCTCATCCTGTTGCAGCTTCTTGGCACGTCCATCACTGCTTTTGGCCTCACTCCTTACCACCGCAACCTGATGTACGGTCTCATCTTGTTGATTGTCATGGGCTTGAACTTCTTCGTGAATAGACCATCCCGAAGAAAGAAACCTCCGGCAATCGGGGGGATAGCCCCCTCGACAGAAGCGATAATCCTGTCCGATCAACGAACAACGAGTTAGGCAGAGAGGTGGACCCCATGTCGGGATGGAAAATTGTCATCGGTTGTGATGAAGCGGGATATGACTACAAGGAAGCCCTTAAACGTGATTTGATGGCCAGCAATCTGGTTGCCTCTGTCGAAGACTTAGGAATTACGAAGGATGGCGACACCCCCTACGCGAGCACGGCAATTGCGGTGGGAGAAGCTGTGGCGTCGGGACACGCCGATCGTGGCCTTCTCGTCTGTGGCACGGGGCTCGGGATGGCGATTGCTGCCAACAAGGTTAGCGGTGTTCGGGCTGTGACCGCACACGATGGTTTTTCGGTAGAACGCTCTGTTTTGAGCAACAACGCACAGGTGCTGTGTATGGGTCAGAGAGTCATTGGTTTGGAGCTTGCCAGGCGAAACGTTCGCGAGTGGCTTACCTACACTTTTGATGAATCGAGCGCCTCGGCACCAAAAGTGGCCGTGATTTCTGAGTATGAGGCGGCCCGGTCGCTGTGACCCCATTTCGACCTGATCGGCCGCTCCTTGGTGTTGGGTTGAAAATGTATTTCTCCCTGGCCGAAACCAGGCAGTGGCTTGAGCGCCTTGTTGACCGGCTGGGAGATGAGCCGGCCATCGTAGAGGGGGAGGTTCAACTTTTCGTTCTCCCAGGTTTTCTTGCGCTGCCCGATGCGCAGCGAATCCTCGGCCCCACAGCTATCACGTGGGGTGCTCAAGATTTTTTCTATGACGATTCCGGCCCCTATACGGGAGCAGTGAGCGCGAGAGATCTCACCGATGTCTCGTGCTCCTATGTTGAAGTTGGGCACAAAGAACGACGTGAAGTCTTTGGGGAAAGCGATGAGGTTATCGCCAAGAAAATCTCCCAGGCACTGCGCCACGGGCTTACTCCCATCATTTGTGTGGGGGAGGCGCAACACACCACACCAGAGGAGGCGGCTGCGGTGTGTCGTGGCCAACTGGACACGTATCTTGGTGACAGTCGCGCGTCGGGTCTCACGGGGAGCATCGTTGTGGCCTATGAGCCCTACTGGGCAATCGGGGCCCCGGAGCCCGCATCCAATGACTACATCACCCAGGTGCACACCCTGATGTCTGAAGCTGTGGCAGATTACCCCAACTGCTCGATGATTTATGGGGGAAGCGCCGGCCCGGGAATGCTGCCCACTCTCTACCCTGCCGCGCGCGGTCTTTTCCTTGGTCGCTCGGCCCACAACTTAGACAATGTGCACCAGATTGTGCGAGAGGCGCAGTCCCTCGTCTAGGGGATGAGCAGTACTTTCCCCATGGTCTTGCGGCTTTCTAGGTCGCGATGCGCTGTTGCGGCATCGGCCAGGGGGTAGAGGCATTCGGGAGAGAATCCCAGGTGTCCCTCCGCCATGAGAGAGAACACTGCGTGAGCACGTTTCTCGATCTCTTCGTGGGTAAGGATAAAGTCCGACAGCGTGGGCTTTGCAATCGTGAGTGAGCCCTTGCTACTGAGCATTTGCAAATCAAAAGGTCCGACTGCTCCGCTGGCTGCGCCAAAGTAGACCATAGTTCCCCGGCGCGCCAGGGCATCCAAGCCAGGAACCACGGTGTCGTTGCCGATTCCGTCGTAGATGACATCCACACCGCGCCCGTCGGTAAGCTCCAAAGCCTTAGCAACAAAATCCTCTTCGGTGTAGGTGATGGTGTGGTGGGCACCCGCATCTTTTGCACGCTGAGCTTTTGCGGCGTTTGACACTGTTCCGATGACCGTTCCCCCGAGTGCTCGGACCACTTGGGTAAGAGCGAGCCCCGTGCCACCGGCAGCGGCGTGAACGAGGGCAACAGACCCCTGTTTCACCGCAAAGACGTCGGTGGTTAGGTAGTGGGCGGTGAGCCCCTGGAGCATGGCTGAGGCTGCGACCGTTAAGTCAATGCCATCGGGTACCAGCACGAGTTTTGCTTGAGGTACCGCGACCAATTCCGCATAGCTGTGCAACACCATGGGCCACGCAACCCGGGATCCGACAGAGATCCCGTGGACCTTGGAGCCAACCTCCACGACCGTTCCTGCGCCTTCAAAACCTGGGACAAAGGGGAAATCGACTGCGTACTTTCCTTCACGCTGATAGGTGTCAATGAAATTGACACCTATCGCCGCAGTTTCGACTAACACCTCGTGCGGTCCGGGGGTGGGGTCTTCCACCGTCTGGGATGTGAGAACGTCGGGTCCGCCAAAGGAGATTAGAGTGATCGCTTTCATAGGACGATCATCCCATCCCGCAGCGGGCCGAGAGTCGAGCCCACGTGGCCAAACGGTGCCCCGAGTTCTGACTCTTCCCGCGGCCTCGCCCACCACACGCCGCACTAAAACGGGGGCCAAACCCTTCTCTCGCGTACGATGGGGAAGATGGGCGAGGAGCAAGGTTGTCTCAGTGAGGCTGAGCGTGGAATTCTCGAGTTCGAACGCAGTTTTTGGGGGTTTGTCCCAAATAAA
>Ga0307979_1000830_pt1 | contig 21800 bp, 23 predicted proteins | sample OrgLakmetage1058_FD_201833 | JGI IMG/M metagenome (GOLD analysis project Ga0307979, IMG submission 201833) | Saline water microbial communities from Organic Lake, Antarctica - #1058 | ecosystem: Environmental > Aquatic > Non-marine Saline and Alkaline > Saline | place: Antarctica: Organic Lake...
CTTGGCCAATGCCCCTCCCCCTCTCGAGTTATTCAATACTTGCTTGTTTTGCGCAACGCACGCGCATTCCCACTTCTGCCCGCAGCATTGGCTTCTGTGTCATTTGGGTTTGTATTAGTTCGAGTTCAGCTACAGCTATACGTACTTACCGTACAGTATTTACAGTAGCCAGTAGCCAAACTTGTCTAAAGTCCTAGTTCTTGGCTACTATGGCTTTACCTCAGCTGTGCCTCTAGCTGTAACTCATCTAGCTTTTCCCCCTTCTAGTTCAAAAATTTCCTCTCCGCCCTGCACCCTGCACGGAAAGGCCAAGGGCAGGGGGATGATTCACGGGAGACTGCGGGAGACGGCGAGACGAGAAGAAGGGTCTAGGGCAGATATAGTTCGGCAGCCCATTGAACAGGAAGAAGGGAAGAATGCCCCTTTACTTTCAACGCGGATTTCGCATGTATCATGTCTATAAAGTATAAATACTACAGGAAGTGCATGCAATCCCTATCTCGAAGTAGGAAGTAAATTTTATACATCATAGAAGGGTGAGAATACGCCAAGATCCCAGTGGCCTTGCTCATATCTAAACATCATAGGCCTGCTGACTACAAAGCAAGCAAGCAGCAGGAGGGCTTCAATTGGCAGCACTGTCGTGCGGCTCAATCCACCCACGCTTGACGAGCGCGGTGAAGAGGTCGCGGAGTTCGCCACCTCCATAGTTCGCTACCCGCCGAGGGCCTGCTGCACTCAGCGGGTTGTTCACAGTGGCGGTTTCCGTCGAAGCCGGGACGGACGAAGCATCCATGTGAGGCTTAGTAGGTGCTAATACGCCGCTGACGCGCGCTCGCCGCAAAGTCGCCAATTCGAGGTCTGCCTGCGCTGCCAAGCTAGCCCAAGTCACTGACGTCAGCGCAACGTCCAAAGACGAAGAAGAGCCATCGCCATCGCCCGACTGCGCCAGGAGCGCTCGTGCAGCAGCCTCGAATGCTTCAGCGCGCTAAGTACACAAAAACATAGAAATAGGGATGGGGGGGGGGAGAAAAATAGAGCGACAGAGCAGAAAATTTACAGAGAGGTGGGTAGAAGATGAAAGAATACATGTCCATGAATTCCCCGAATAGAGCGTAATTTCGTCTATATGATGCACGCAAATACAGATTGTGTGGTGTGTACCTCATCGACGCCGTCCACCGTCCACCCTCCCAAAATCACCCCCGGATCCCGCACGAAACTGCCGTCCCACGAGCTGCCTCCAGGACCTGCGGGCGCGGGAGTATCAGAAGCTTTCGACACCGATCCACCAGTAGGACTGCCGCTGGTACTGTGTGTATCCTGGTGGTAGGTGTTGTCTCCAAAATTTGTAGTTGAAGAAGCAGCAGACGCTGTGACTGCACTCTCCGGTCCAAAGACCGATTGAAAACCAGAGCTGCCTGGGTCACGATGCACCTTCACGTGGCGCATACGATTAAAAAGAAAGGAAAATAAAATTACAGCGGTGGTGGTTGCGGCAAAGATTAGTTGCGGCAAACATGAGAGTTAAAAAAGTCTCACCGCTTGCTTGGATTTGAACCCCAGGCGGAATATGCTGCGCTTCTTTTTGTTGGAGTCTTCTTTCCGCTCCCGGTCCTTCATCCAATTCGCCGAAAACCGAGGTGCAATCCAGGTGCTCCGCTTGGTAACTGTGTTGTAGTAGTACCTGAAAAGTTGGAAAGAGGGTAAAGCAGACAGATGTATGAAGTGAGTCAAATGTGATGCACACAGGTGGAAAGTCGAGCATATCCTGTTGTGCATTAATTTGCAAGTTTTGCATAAGACTACTTTTTTGTGACGGATAATTAGGAATTGTCTTCTTTTTTTAAATGAACTTTCTTCCTGCTGAAATTTGTTTCTAGTATCTATTTCACTCACGGAGCGGATCCAGGTGCGTCGACCTGGAGCCAAGTGGTGGGGTCGTTCTCCGGGCCGTGGCACACCGCAAAGTCCTGGTAGCTGGGGAGGCCCCGCGTGAACAGGGGGGCATCCCACTGCGCATCGCCCGTAACCACGTTGACATAGTAGTACCTGACAGACACAAGACAATACCGCAAGCGGTAAAGACAAAAGCCAACGAAATGTAAACCAAGAGGGGCAGCACTACAATCGTGCGCGAGCGTCCGCAAGCAGGCAATTCACATCGTCATTGCTGTCCTAGCATGCCTATGCCTTGTAAGAGGCGTCGCCAATCACCAAATAATATTAGGACATCCACCCCCCCACAAGCCCACCTGTCCGGGTCTGTCTCCACTTCGTCCAGCTCAAACAGCATTTCTCCGTTGACCACACTGCCCCGCTTCGCCATCGGGCGTCCAGAGGCTTTGCTGTGCGGCGATTGGTTGGCTAGCGCTTTGAACATGCCCTCATTGGACGACGCGTTGTTGTCCAAGCCCAGAGAAATGCCGTCCTCATCCTCGGGCACTGCCCCAAATTGAATGCCTTTCGTCGCGGATGCTTTGCTACTGCTGTCGTCGCTCGCCTTGTTCTGATTGGTCAGTTCCAAATACCGCACGCGGCGCCAATTCGAGGGTTTGTTCCTTGCAGCTAAAAGCATGCGCGAATTCTCGTCTCCTTCGAGGTTCTAAGAAAGCGAAGACAGTACAGGGAGGATGAATTTTCAAACATGCCAAAAAGTAATGAGCAGAGAAGTACAACTGCAGCTGCTACTTGTGTACAAACTTCCAAATTCGCCAATAAAAAGACACCTTCCCTACTTTCATGTTACCTCTTCGTCGGCATCGTAGAGACCGAGCCCGAGGCGTTCCGTGAGCTTCGCTTGATACTTGCGCTGGGCCGTGGAGCACAAGTGGCAGCACATCCCGCAGCACATCAAGATGGCGAGCAACAAGTACTCGAGAGGAATGCAAAACCCGAGCAAGGTGCAACGCTCTTCGCCTCCTAACGCCGCAAAGCCACCAACGCTCACCTGAAAAAACGAAGTACGTACGCGGGTATGCCCGCGCAAATAGGCACAGTAAAGCAAAGACACAAAGAAACCAACAGGGTATTTGAAGGTGCTTTGTATGTAATGCTTACAGTAAAATTCGACGTGTCAATGTAGCACTGCGCACCGCCGCTGCCGCTGCCGTCAAGGGTGTAAATGCTCGCATCGCCACTCTTGTCGGTAGTATGCCTGCCATTGCGCCGCTCTCGGAGAGCACTGAGAGGAAGGCAGTCGCCGCCTGCGCCGTCGTAGACGGTAACGCTGCAGTGATCAATGACATCCGATTCGCCAGAAATATAAGTAAGGCCGTCGAGAGCGTAATTCACAGCCGAAGGCGGTCCATTGAATATAATGTCACTGTAGCCGTTGCCATAAGCGTTCTTGCACAGAAGTGGCTGAGAGCATACATCGAATGAGACGTCAGAAAAATACGAGATTAGAAGGCACAACAAGCAGAGGAATGAGATTGAACAATATTCAAATCGAAAAAAAACAGGCAAATTTACCAATAGTTCCAAACCTGATTGAAGCAATAAGTCGAAGAAGTGAAGTCGAGGAGACTTATGTTTGTTGGATTCAGGTACAACTTGCCATAGTCACAGACCAAGCGTACTTTGACCTGGAGAAGTACGAAAGCGCGAGAAATGAAAAGAAACTAGAGCCTCAAAAATGTAAACACTTCTTTCGATGAAACTGCTGCTAATTTATGAACAACTGCACGTAGTGCACAAATATAGTAGCGTATAAGTGGAAAGTATTAGGGTGTAAACCCTTACCGCGTCCACATTCCCGTCGGCCGTTGTCACTGATAGACCAGCGAGATCCAGCACGTGAGAGCGGGCTTCTCGATCGTAATCCAGGTTATCGTAAAACGCTGAATAGGCGTAGATCGAGAGCGACGATGCATTCAACGGCCCAAGTACCTCTGATGCGTCGTTTACGTTGACGACTGTGAGGCTTTGAGCCGCAGGTTTTGAGGTAAACCCATCCGATTTCGACACGACGCGAAAAGAAAAGGCGTCATTGTACGAAGAGTCACTGCTGAGTGCCGCCAAAGTACTGCCATCCCATTCCGTGTTTGGCAGATTGAAGTAGTCTTTCACACCAGTGTATACCACCCCTACTTGGCTAGTATTTGGCCAAACCAACCCTGTTGCCAAATAATCCCCAACGTTTAGATTCAAGTTCGTTGTTGGGTCCGTCAAGCTACCGTGCGATGGCAAACTGAGAATCTCCACCCAAAGAGGGCGATCCTGGGGTGATTCGTCGCGGCCCGAGAGCAAAACAAGCTTGGCAGTTTCTTCGTAGGCGGTTACAGTAGCTGTTACTGCGGTAGCAATCAACGGCGTAGTAATCTCAATCTTGGCAGTGGCAGGCGTGGAGTTATAGCCTTGCGTATCTTGCAGAACAAATTCAAAGCTATCAGAGCCCACAATGCCATCTTGACCTTCCAAGCCCGACAGTGCTGACCAATTGGTTAAAGCATATGCCACAGCAACTGCACCCGTGCAATTGGAAGATAATGTATCATTCAAGTCAGTCACATTCCGCAAACATGCTTGCGGATTGGTGCAGACCGCCACCCAACTTTTCCCAACGCCTTCCTCTTCGGGATCATCCACAAGGCACTCGCTGATGTTGCCGTTGGAGGCCACCGGCATCAGCACCCCATTGGTGGGATACTTCGTGATGTATGCATTCTTGAACGGCAGAGCGTTGTCCACGTCACTGCTATTGAAAGGTATGGTGGTGGTGACGCCTGCAGCGACAAAAACTCGGAAGTTTCGCGGAAGCGGTGGGTCGTTCATGGGGCTCACTGCGAGATGGCAGGTGGCGTTCTCTGTCGACTGCACGCCCGTGACTCCGTCCACCGCGTAGAATGTGAAATTGAGAATTGGTACCAGGTTGCCGCTGGCATCTTCGGGAGAAAACGCATTGCCTTCGGGGCGTACCCGAACACGGTAGCTTTTTGTTAAATTCGCGGCATCGCCATCCGGTAGCAGCAAAGCCTCAGCTTGCGTGTACTCTTCACCCGTGACTTCGTTTATATATGTAGGAAGCAATTGCGTTGACGCGTTGCCAAGCTCAGCGCCAGTCGCGTACTGGTAAAGGCGCACTCCATCAGCTGATGCCGCCCAAATTTCCATGGGGCGGTGCAACCTGTAGCTGGCGTTAAAATTGGGGTAGCCACTGCTTTCGTCTTGATCGGACGCACTCAAGCTCACCCACTCCAGGTCAATATTGGCCACACCGCTGCCCGAGTAAACGCTAGGATCTTTTCGTTGGGCGGATGCCATGCCGTCCTCGCGCACGGTTGCGCGGAAGCTGATGGGGACAGGCGGCGAATCAGGAAGCTTGGCCTCGTAATTCTGAGCAACTTCGGACGCAGTGAGCGAGCGGTTGTAGAGTGCCATTGCCCACACCTCGCCGTTCCAAGGGATTTTGTTTGCCTGCACATGAGTGACAAGAGACTTGAGATAGCTATGCACGAATTAAAAACACACTACTGGTAGCTCGCTCATCAATTTACACAGGAAGGTGATTGAAATAGGTCCAAGAGCGGCACAATGGCAACGTTCAACTGAGAAAACCTGAGTGTCGCCGAATAGTTCGAGGTAGTAAGGAGACTCCCAAGTGTCCCACGCGCTGCTGATGGGCCCCATATCCCCGGTGCCGAAGGTAGTGAGCTGACTGTTCAAGACCCCGTCGACGTACCTGGGAGAAGAGAAAGCCCAATATCAAGGCAATAGGAGGCAGCCAGTCAAACCTAGACTAGGTTATTAGCATACCAGGTCAAGGTGTTGTCGTTGTTTGCAATGTCTTCTTCAATTGTAACCACAATGTGGCTACCGAGCCCGCTGGAAACTGACACGGGGCAAAAGTACGGCGAGGAGGCTTGGCTGATGTATCCGAAGTGAAAGTACATCTGTTTCGAACGGCGTAAGGGTGATTGTATGAGGAACATTTCCTTGAAAGCTTAAGATGCAGTTCAAGTGGTTGTAACATGCGGCAGGATACTGAAGATCCATTCAAACTTCACGAGAGAGTACGCAGGGGTGGGGACAGGAAACTTACATTATTATTAGACTCGCGATCGTACACGCTCATGCCATAAGTGCCATGGGTGTTCGTCGAAATGCAGGTGTCGCCCGTTGTGTCGCCCACTTTTCCAATCGTGAACAGTGGCCGGTCGGTGAGGTCAGACGAATCGTCCTCTGTGGCCATCCAGAACTCGAGACTGAAGCTACCCGCCCCCGACATACGCGACACAAATGCACCAGAATTCTGCGAAGACACCACCTGTGCCGCTCCACTCATGCTAAAGTTTGATAAGGAGACGCCGAGGCCGTTGTTGCACCTCGTTTCTGACGAGCGCACAAGTGTCCCAAATAAAGCATCTGGAGCGGAATCCGAGAAGGCGCTCGCCTTGCACTCATCTCTGGGAAACTCGTAATGCACTATTGCACCAGGTACACGGGTGCCATATGTGTAAATCGACTCCGATGTAACTAACTGGCCTCCAATTAATCCAAGCAGAAAGGCAGCAGCTGCACTCTTGGAGAGCCACCGTTCCATGGTGGCTGCAGGGCGGACTCTAGCTAGCTAGCTACAGTAGTACTTAGGGCTCGAATGGACTTCACCGAACTTTTCCGTGAACCAAGATCGCGTTTGACGGATTTCCTTTGATTCTTGAAAGCGTCGAACAATGGATTACAATACGCTTAGAGCTTATAAAAGTACGAGCTGCCTGTGGTAAGATGGCGCGGGGTTGCACCTTAGGCCTAGCGCGTGATCTTTTCAGCGTTGCCTTGATCGGAGCGCAGGTTTCAGCTGTTTATAACCACGGTTCCCGTGTCCCGGGCGCGATAATACACTATGAATTCCCTCGAGACGAGTGCAAGGCAGGCGAGTTCACAGACTCTGCAGCCGACATGCTCTTTGGGTCGCTAGCACGCTCGCCAGAGACAACGTGCAATAATGGTCTTGGCGTTTCTCTGGCCAACTACAGCAAAATTGGTGCTGCGCAGGTAGTCTCTACAGCGGACGCTACTAATTTTTTGGCACATATGAGCGGTAGCTCGGAACTCACGATTGAGTTTTGGAAAGAGAGCGCTCAAGACAACGATCGCTCAGGAGCAGCACTTCCAGTCGTCACAGTGGGGGCAGTTGCTGATTCAACGGCTAACACCTGCGCCTCTGGTGGGAACACCATCTCGTATTCCCTGACTGCGTTCGAAACGCAGCTGGCAGACGGCACGACCTCTGCGCGGCCAGGCGGTGAGCTTGAGTTCCGCTACTACTCGCTCAGCACCAGCGTTAGCTGCGACCAAGCTTGCAAATTTTGCCCTGATCTAACCACCGCAAACAGTCCAAGCCCCGCAAACACTGCGAGGAACTTTACCCACTCTGTAGTTACGATAGCCGATGGCTCCACGGCCGATACCAACACTGTGACCTGGTATCTTAATGGTATCTTCAACAAAGAAAGGACGTCCGTCGGTTCAGGAGAGGGCGACAAGCAGCTTGCGGACATGTGGCAATATTATAGCAACAGCCACCACCTACAACTCTTCGGAGACACCCAGGTTTGTCACAGAGCCATGTCATTTCATGCCTTCGTTGTGCGCGTTTCCTCTTATGGGCCATGTTGAGGCGTATTTTTACCATGGCCTGCATCTGTCACCCCTTGGGAACAATGCAGATGCCTACTTTGAGTTTTTTTCGCATGATTTCTACAGTTGGACACGTTTCCTTGGCTTGGCTCGGTTTGGGCCGTGGCGATCTACAATCGTTCGCTCACCGCGTCTGAAGTTGCCCAGAATTACGAGGCCAAATTGCCGGACTCACCGCCTGTGCCCATCAGTCATCGCGCAACCGTCAACGAAGACGGCATGTCCGCCGCTGTGCGCAAGGATTCGTCCATCTACGAAGGTGGAGTGGCTGTAGAAAACCTCGATTACATAAGCTTGAGCGCATCGGATCAAGATGAAGTTGAAGGGTACCCAAACTACAACGCCACTGACTCTGTGTACCGGCCAATGATGGTTTGGGTAGCAACACTGCCGACGCAAGCGGCGCTTTACGATTACACCAATGGCACCTCCTTAGATAGCGCCCCGGTGCAAATTCCCCCTGTTTACGAAGACCTTGCAACTGGCATGGTATACACCCAGGCCGAGGCAATTGCCTTGGGCTCCAGCCTCAGTGCGAGCTTGGCGAGGAGCTACCGCATGCGTGTGCGACCGGCGAAGGACGCAACTTCTCCCACGGACGGCAGCGGCAATTTGAAACCCATGGACAACTTCACCTTCTATGCAGTGGACGGAGTCACGGGCGTGCAGTCGACAGATGTGGCGACCTGCCACCTCGTTGTGAGCCCCATGAACGACCCACCAATCACGCAAAACTTCCGAGTTTTTGTGGCTGCTGGCGTCACCACCATAATACCTTTCAATAGCAGTGACGTGGACAACACTCTGCCGTTCAAGAACGCGTACATCACGAAGTATCCCACCAATGGGGTGCTGATGCCGGTGGCCTCCAACGGCAACATCAGCGAGTGCCTCGTCGATGATCCCGAAGAGGAAGGCGTTGGGAAAAGTTGGGTGGCGGTCTGCACCAATCCATGCAATGACGTAAGCTCTATCAACGCATCGAATACAACTACTTTAAATTCGACATCCTTCACGAATGCTTCAAATGTCACGAGCGGCTCGGCCAATGCATCGAATGCAAATATTTCTAATGCGGTAATTTTTGCGAATGCTTCGAATTGCACGAGCGGCGTGGCCGTCGCGTACCTTTTGACGAACTGGTCAGCTCTCGCCGATTCTAGCGCACCTGACGGCGTTATTGGTTATGACAGCTTTGAATACGTTGTAGAGGATGAATATGGTTTCAATTCCTCTGTGTCCACGGCCACTTTGTTGATCACCAGTCCTCTCGTAGCATCGACGGTATCGACTCTAGCTTCTGCTCCTGAAGAATCAGCGACGTATGTTTGGCTCGCGGGACGTGATTATTCCACGGATAACCATCCGCTGCAGGTTGCGATATTAAGCGTGCCTCAACATGGTAGTTTGGTGGATCCAGCCACCAATCTGACCCTAAAAGCGGGTGACATCCTGGCGACGGGCTTGGAGTGGCCTTCAGTGAGTCAAGTTGGAGTGATATACACCGGCGAGAAAGACTACTTCAACCAGCCGAACACGGCATGGGATGGTAGCAGCATCGACTCCGGCACTGACAGTTTTACTTTTCGCGTTGAAACGAGCGACGATTCAGGACTGCATTCCCCGGCTGCAACACAGGAAATTGCGGTGATCAATGTCAATGACCCTTCGATTCTTTTTGGCCCAGGGAAGAATGGGAGCTTTGAAATTTTTGCGACGTCGCTTTCGTATGGCTTCGAAGAGAGACCTGATTATCCGCAAATCCTAACGATTGAAGACCTAGAGCTCATTCCCGATGGCGATGAAGATGTTGACTTGATCAAGGTAAGAAGCTAGAAGTAGGGCGGGTATTGGGAGACACCACAATCAATGAAATGGTTTGATCATATGATGAACGAGACACGACGAGTGATTTTTTAAGCCTCATCTGATCAAATGAAGGATTGCTCCAGGTGCTCATGCTTGATTATTCTTTGATAAAGGCATTATTCATGGTTCGAATGCGTCTGTTTCAACCGCGTTACAGGTGCATATCAAGTGTACTTCGGGGAAATTCTCGATCAACTCATCACTGCCCACTACATTAGAGGAACTCGATTTCGACTCGCCCGAGTATTGTGGAATTGGCCAAGAACTACCATGTATGAACGCTTACGGTGATCGCTTTTCTGAAACCATCTTCTTGGGCCCATCTTCCGTGGTAGCACAAGCTTTGAATGGCCTGCAGTACTGGTCCAACTCGAAAAACTACGAAGACCACTGCAGCATCGTTGTCTATGACGGCGCGGGCGAGGATTGCATGGCCTTGTCGATGCTCGAAGATCGTCGCGATGGGACGCATTCCAGTGACAGCAGCGGCAGCTCGAGTGTTTACACGCGTGATGGCAGCGGTGCTGGAGGCATACAGTGCTATGCATCGAACGTTACATGGACGGTGGCTGTGGGGGATTTTCCTTACAGGCACTGGTGCCAGTCGTCCATCGGTGTTTGTTTCTCACTGCGGGTGCGTAAATATCTCTTCTCTTTATTTTTTGTAAATTGCATATTTTTGGTGCTGGGCTCCTAGACTAGTTTCTGTTTCACAAAAGTGAATCGAATTACCTTACTCCGACCAGTCCTTTATATTTCCGGTGTTCACGCTTTGTGTTTTTTATATTTGTGTTACTACAGCAAGTGCTGGGCGCCTTCTTTCTTCTCATCATCCTGTGCTTCGCGGGGCCGATCTATTGTCGGTCGAAAGTTGCCGCCTTTGCCCGAGCCTCTGCAGCTTTGGCGATGTACGACAGCGACTCAGAGGTGCTTTCATACTCTTATACTTTTTAGTTCATCTTTCTCAAATGTATCTTAAATTCTTCCACGTGTACTTGTTTATTCAAGGCTTCTGTTGTCGCACTTCTGAGTATATTCTACATGTGTGCGAATTCATTACGGGATTCCACAGGAGGACGATGTGAATGACGAGGCAGGCTCCGAGGGACCAATCGGTCCCCGCGCCAAGCTCTTCTTCCACAACGATCCTTCGACTTGGCTCCGTCTCAGCAGCGCAGAGAGCGCTGATGCCTATGGCAAAGGCTACGAGCAAGATGCTCGTGAATGCGAAAGATCGGACAAGGTTATTATTGCACGTGCCTTGTATGCAATGCATTTTGCTTAATGTACTTCGTCGATTAACAATAGTCTAAAATCGATGACATGTGAACTGTTTTGTGGCGATTGACCCGTTACTAGGTGTTCTACTACAACGTCAAGACGGGTCACAGCCAGTGGGAACGGCCGTGTTTTTCGCTGGGTGCCCCTGTATCGTCTTCCTTACTCACTGTACAAGGCGCGGAAGACAACCCTCTGGAGTGGATGGAAGTTGACTGTCGCAAGGACGCTGTCACCGACAAGCACAACAACAGGAGCAGCCACCAAGACGATGACGCTGACTCCTCGAACCCGCTGGTTCAACGCCAGTCCACGCCAAGCATGTCAGCCAAGGACAAGAAGAAGTACGAAGGCAACGTGTCGCGGCCTCGCTCATTCTTTTACAACACCACCACTAAGCGCAAGACCTGGACGGCGCCCCGCTTCTCATCCAACTGGGAGGTAAAATCTCCCTAATACCTGCTTGGCATTTACGCACATGCCCTTTCTCTTCACGTGTCTGCGTGTGCACTCCTCACTCCAAAACAACGCCTCCCTGGACCACCAACATCACTCTTCTCTGCAACCCCATTTCCCATATTCATTGTATCAGGTGGACGAAGAGTCGGGAGCCGCAGTGGGGCTTGGGCCGCGGCATTTACGGGCCAACGGCGGGTCTCGGTTCGTTCCAGTGTTTGGGGTTAGCGCAGTACAAGAACGCCCTACTGCACGGAACACGAGGCAGTTTCAGCCCAAGAAGCTTCCTGGTGGTCCCGAAGGCACTGCGACTACGGAAGGAATGACTTCGGTGAGTGCAATACTTCTTCTTCTTTTTCCCGTGTTATTATTTTTCATTAGCTTTCGGTTCTATTATTTCTTTCCTCTCTGTGTGCCTCCAAAGACGAAAGTAACATGCATCATAACCACTATATCTACCTCTTACTCACTTCTTCTGTGGATGGCTTCTCATCCTTCACAGCCGATGCTCATGGAGACCTCCCCAACTCTGAGTCGTGCCGGCCGGCAAATCCTCAAATCAACGGGCTCTCAGCCAGCAGTACACCTTCGAGAAGCGCTCCATGAGGTGCGCATGCATGTATATGAACCATGTAGAGAAAGAGCGTGCATTTGTGGTGATTTGCTTGCTTTGCAAATGTGTGCCACTATGGGAGCACTGAGATGTTTACTTAACTAAGTAAACACATGCATTTTTCTTACCTCTCATCCTTGGGCTAAGCACTTTATTCATTCTTTCTCCATAGGCCAAAGGGCAGCACATGTGGGACCGGTCGAGTCCGTTTACAGGGAAGGGCGATCCAGGCCGTGTGCTGGGGGCCTTCACAGTTGATGGTTTTGACGAACGGAGCCAAACTTTCGCGGATGCGGCGCGTCAGTTGCGTGAAGAAACGGACTGGGAGTACGTACTTGCTGGATTGATATCTTTTTGGCTTCGGACTTCTGTAACTTCATAATTCCGCTTTGTATTACGAATGGATTTTTTTTTTAATCGAGCAAGCATACGGCTGAGCACAGTTTTAGACTTCATCAAGACATCAACTGGCCTACCCGTGTGCCTGTCGTTAAAAAGAAAATATTTCTAACGACACATCTTTCCTTATTCATACTCTATTATTCCAGGTCTGGAAGCGGTGCTCCCTGTGTGGTCTCCCTCGCGGCTCTCAAAGCACGCGCTACCTTAGAGCTGCACAAACGGCGAGGCGGCGACGTTGAAGAGTTCAACCGTACCACACGGAGTGAGTCGTGGCAGGCCCCACAGCAAGATGAGGATGACACGAGCAAGCACGAAGAAGCAGACTTTGGGAGCAGCAGCAGCAGCAGTGGAAGTGATGCGACCAGCCACCATCATCGCGTGGCGTCCGCCTACACTGACCAGGAAGTGAAGGACGTGCTGAACTATTTGGAGCTTCGCGGATTCGTGCAACTCAATGGTGGACTTGAACAAGGTGAAGGAGAAGGCAACGAGGGTGTCAATCTGGTCAAAGAGATTAACTTCAGTGCATATGGCTTGCCAGCAACGCGCCTCCAGCAGCGAAACGCGATGGCGCAAAGGAACAACACTCCGAGGAACCAAACGCCCAATACGGCCATGGCAACGCCTAGAAGCTGGAGTACAAAGAAGGGTATTTCAGGGCCCAGCAGCACCGAGGGCATGCTGTAGATAGTAATTAGATATGGTTCTGGTTCATTCGCGTTACACATTATTTCTCGGAGTTACAAGGCCAGCCACCGTTTTTTTGTTTACTCAGCTTCCATAAATTATAACGCCTATTGCCGTTATCTGACCTGCGGAATACGAACAATGAAGACTTCTTTTTTTTGACTTAACTAGCATGAATCCCAAACACCGAAGTAGCCGAGAACACCCGAGTTTCGCGGTTTTGCTTTAATACTTTCTACTTTCAACTACAACACGCAACACAAAACACAAGACCACGAGACCCCATGAATCCTCGAAATCGGCAGTAGGGAGTAGAGTGCGAAAGAGGAAATGCGCGCTCGGATGTCCAGATAAACTGATACTCATAAGTATATGCTGAATACTCAAAGCAGTTTACTCTGCTTTCTTCAGTCTTCAGTGTGGGCTGTTTCGGACTGCATTCTGAAATATACATAGGGCAGTTCGAAGTGAATATAGAGGTAGTTCCGGGGTGCACGGGAGCAAGTAGATATGCAGTTAAGGAGACGCGGTGGTTATTTGTTGGTCTCGTGCTTCTATCAGGCAGCATTACTCCCGCATTCACCTAACTCTACTGTCAAAATAATTAGAGGAAATACGCCGAGAACATTTTCTTCCTGTTCCTATGGCACAGACCGCATTAATAAAATAATGTGCCGGCCGCTACCCCCCTCGGCCAGCAAAATAACGGCAGTTTTCTTATTTTCGGGGCGATTTACCGATTTCGAAATCCTCTCTATCAATTGTTGTTTCGTTCGTGGTTCGTTCGTACGTGGTTAATTCGTGTCCGCCCTTATTTTTCGTACTGCACTACTGTAATATTTATAGTTCTGTTGCACATGTGCTATTGATAAGTAGATAAGATAAGAAACAGCGGGCCACGGGCACAAAGAGGGGCCACGCGCCACGGGCACTGCGCGGGGCACTCATCCACAGGCACCTGAAGGCCGCACCAAACTAACTGTGCCTGAACCGCGCATCGCACAGGCACCTGATTTTATCTGAAAATGCGAGCAATTTTTGCAGTGTTGAGATGTCTTCCAGCCAGCTAGCCTACTACTTAGGTCATCAGTAACATAATTCACTGAACACGGAGAATATTCTTGACGATGCGAGAGTTTGACGATGGTGCTCACCTCCTTCAATTCGAGGGTTCAAGCATCCGAAATATGAAGGTTTCTGGAGGTGGACGCTAGTTTTCGAAGGTTGATAGCACGGGACCCAGAATGTGGCTGCCACGACAAGTCACTTGGTTGTTGATGATCGTAAGTTCGCTTCCAGTTGGTGCATCCTACAGTACTTGTTGCAAATTGAAGATACGAATGCTTCTGTCTGCTTCTTTTGTCGCCTTGACAGCGCCAGCATCGTTTCTAGCAGCGTTCAACACGACAGCTGGTATCTTTGAAGTTCTGGTCGTGCGCAGTTGGGCACCGCATGGCGTTGACCGTCTCTATAGCCTTATCAACTACGGGTACTACGACGATAGCAGGTGCTCAAACCACGTTTTGAAGAACAACTTCAATCCATAAGATATCCTGTCGGTGCCCTTCGACTTTTGTGCTAGCAGGTTTTACCGCGTAGTGAATGGATCATATGCTCAGTTCGGCGTCACAGGAGACCCCGATGTTGCTGAAGACTTTGAAGATGCTACGATTCCAGATGATCCTGCGGTATAAATTATTGATGATAATTCCAGTGTGCTTCGGTGAGTATAGACTATTGTGTCTAGTCATGCACTTTGCACGCGTGCATTATAATTTTAGGTGGAGGACATAAGCAATTCTGCTGGCTTTATGACATACTCCGCAGTATACAGCGAGGAAATGAGCATTGCCACGAATCGTACAACGGTACTATAAATATTCGCACGTGCTTTTAATCTAACACATGTGCTTGTATAACCTTATACATTATTCTCGTGTGTGTGTGTGTGTTACCTTTGTGTAATTTGTGCGCAGGAATTGTTCATTAATCTCGTGAATCGTCCTGAACTAGACGCAATTCCCGGGTACCCTCCTTTGGGCGAAGTGACAAAAGGCTTTGAAGATGTGGTAAAACAGTTGTACAGCGGCTATGGAGAAGCGCACGACGCTTGCCAAAGTTTTACACCATGCAATGGCCCGAATACGACGGTAATGCTGATTTAAAGGGGTTCTTCTTCTTCTTTTTTTTCTTTTTTTTTCGGAGCCCAAGCCTCTAGCACTTGATCCTTCTTCTGTGTCCATGATACCAGGAGGTGCACCGAGGCGCTGACTGGCTCGATGCGCCCAACCACTACCCAAGCTTAAGTCACTTGCACGGCGTTACCATATTGGAGGAATACGAGACCGACTACCCCTCGGACCCGTCTACCCACAGCCTAGCTGTCGCCCTTGTGTCGTTCTTCGTGCTCCTTTCGGCAGGACTGCTTCTCTTTGTGTTTGCCACCCCGGAATTGCAGTGCCGCAGCCCGAGAAAATGCTACCAACGAGTGTTCGGTCAGCCAAGTGACAGGTCCTCCTCCTCCTCGTCTCCTAACTCAGCACGTGATGACGAGCCTTCAGAAGCCACTACCAATCCACTGGCATCTACGGACGCGCCAAGAAGAGGCTTTGGTGGCATTGTAACGCAAACGCCGACGAGCTTCGTTGGGGAACACCAAGAAGAGTCTGCTTCGCCTCCCGGAGAGCGCGGCACCTTTGAGTTCGAAATGACGTCGCCTGGGGGAGGCTTAATAATCATTTAAAATTTTGAGAATGGTTCTTCATTGTGCCACTGACTTCTAATCAGCGCATCCGAGCTCGAAGTCCATCGCTTTGCCTAGATTCGAGGTCTTTGTCTAGATCTTTCGTCCCTGGAAGCTGGCGTGCTGATTTTCTCTATAATATCTGTATTTTATTTTATTTTTTATACGAAGGCACTTGCGTCATTGATTTCTAGTCAATCTTGCACTGAATTGAACTTTAAGTTCAAAGCAAAAAAATATAGCGATATGTTGGTCAGCCATTCTGATGTTCCTTCCTGGTACAGGCGACGCATTATTGCTATGGACTAGAGGAGCATGCGTGCCGCTTGTCTTTTCTTTCTCTTTCCGCCCGCCCTAGAAATCGACCTGGTCAAAATAAACATGTAGAATGCATATAAAGAGAAGGTCGAGCATGAACTTTTTTTTCATTAATGGCTCTCAAACTTTCGAAGAGGTACAAGTAGCATTTGAGAAGGAGTAAGAGAGTGAGATGAAGGGAGCAACTAAAAAAGAAAAGAAGAAACTTAATCAAGTAGATGCGACGAACCATCAATGAAGTCACCTGTCGTGACAAGAATTCGCGACGAGTTTGATCTCTTCTGGCAGCTCTGAATAGCGACAAGGCTCCCTGCAATACAAATTTGGGGGGGGAAGGAGGGGGAGGGGGTGAATTATGCAAAGGAGTTGACTTGAGGATGCCCCAACTCAAGCATGAACCCATTGAACACACCTGTACAACTTTTTCGAGCACTCAAAGCCCGCTAAACTTTTGAGATGTTGAGCCCACGACCGTTGCTCGGCTGCATGGCGCCAGCACCGGGCGCTCACCTAATATATTAGCGCACACAATTAATAGAAAAGGCAAATCAACGACACTTCTCTGACACCATCGAGCACCCTAGATGCAAGTGTCTTAGCACTGATTGTGCACTCCTCCATACAACAAAACGTCTCTAAGACGATCACCCTCTCCTACCTCTCCTATATGATGAATTGCTGCTGTTAACAAAAGAGCACTCAAAAGCCACCATAACTTACTTGGCCTCGAGCTGCACGAAATGCTTCTACACTAGCGGGGTCTGATGAAGTAGATCCATCACCGCTATGGCTAACGCTGTCACGGCAACCGTCACGAGAAGGAAAAGCAGAAGCAGGGTTCTCGTCATCACAATCGTTCAAAAAAGCCTGTTCTGCGTTGTAGGCTCGTCTCTCCTTTGCTGCCGGCATCGACTCGATCATAGATGGCGTTCTGCGCGGAATGGACATTCTTTGAACAGTGCTACTATTATGATTTGATATTTTTTGCTTGGCCCTGTTCAACGCTTGCTTCGCTCTCACTGCGCGCACGGCCTTAATACCCTGAATGGCGAGATAGCAACATACAGACATATGTCAACGAACAAACACACTTATACAAAGAATAGAGCGGTATACGTAAAAAGAGGCCTTGGTCGTGGTTAAAATTTTCTCTTCTATGAGTGAGACGGGGTGAGCTTAATTTCGTAAATCATATTCAAACAGAACCTGTTTCGTGGCATCAAGGCGCTCCTGTGCTTCAGCCATACGTGCAGCAGAAGACCTCCTGTCGTCAGCAGACTGCAGTAAGTTCCGCCGCTGCTGCCTTGTGCTCTTTTGCTGTTCCTCCTGCTGCGCCCCTGCAGACCCCATCGATACCCCTGCTTCATCCTCCCCTGTAACATTCGCTCCACTGTCAGACTTCGATGCTAATGCTGCTGTGGCTGCTGCCTCGCTGCCCGTGGCAATGGCGCTGCATTCTTGCGCCAAAGAAGCAGTCGCGTTACTGAGCTCTAAGCGTTGTTTTGCTAGCATGTTAGCATCGAGGGCTTCAAGTTGAGAGGACAGGCGAGCGTTGGCCCATGCGTATAATTGTTCGTCGACCTGTAGTATTATAAGGGGTGGAGATTGACGATTGCATTTCGGTGAGACACACGTGTGGCTAAATACGGGAAGTATCGTGGAATTGAGAGTTTCGGATAGGAAGAATAGTGAATCGGACGAAACAGGAGCAATCTTGGGCGAAGATATGAGTAGAATCCTTGAACACCATCTCAAATTCCCTACAGATAGTACACAAACATAAACCCGCAAAGACGCACCACGAGAAGTCCTTTCAGGCGCGTTGCCAGAGCTGCTGTCTCGTTGGTGTGGGTGTAAGACGTTCGAGCGGAATTCACCGGCAAGTACGCGACATGTGGCAAAGGTTGCACCACTCTACTCGGAAGAGGAGAAGAAGAAAAAGCAGCAGCATTTTCTTCACTTAAATCGACATCACCCCAGCCCCAACACAGCTTTTGAGCCATAACCTGATTCAGAATGCGTGCAAAATCGAAGTCAAAGCAAGCGTAAATATGAAACAGGGGCAATTAGAAACAGACAAAAGCGGTTTTCGATTATGATCATTACCAACAAAGAATCGTCGAGGCGCTCCACGACAAGAACCACATCCATTTGCTCGTGGAGTTGGCTCAACCACTGCTGCACCTACATAAGTACATGTATAGGAGAACAAAAGATAATATCGAATACATAAATCTAAAGCAGCGAATACTGCTTCCTTCCAATCATTTTCCATGAGATGAGTCACGGCGCACATAATACCAAGGTAGAGTTGGCATCTGCTAGCAACGAATCTCGCGCTTTCGTCTCTTTGTCCACTGCTTTCGTTCCATTCCTGTTCAAAGATGAAGAAGTTGAGGTCGAAGCAGCAGCAACGAATTGGCGCCAGCCCAGAGTGAACGACTGCGAGTTGAGCATCCTGCTCTGGGTGGTGGCGGCTACATGTGATAGAGCGGAAGGGCTCACGGGGAGCTGCGGTCCTTGGTCAGACATTTCCTACATGGGGCAACAACCAGAAGGCACGTCAGGAAATACAAGAGCGAGAAGTTAAAATTTACGCCTGGTCAGATTAAAAAAAAAAGGAGAGAAAAGAATACCTCATCTTTAGGAGGTGGAAAGAGCTTCGCGAGAGAATCGAGCGTCAACTTTTGTGTTGCTGGACTGCCATCGGGGCCTCGACTCTTGCGCTCGACGCCGATTTTGAAGAAATACCACGCCGAGGTAAATTGAGACACTGCCAAGGACGGGGAACAATTATGAGGAGGAGAAAGAGCAGATAGATAGATATAAAAACAAAAGAGATACATGACTCTTACTGAAATGAAAATCCAGTAAGGTATCAATCAGTATGAAGAGGAAAACAAATTCGTAAGGCAAATCTTAAATATTGGCTGTACGTCATTACACAGCACAATCATTTACCATGCACAAAAACATGTTTACCCTCTGGGCTTTCGCCTAATTTCCATGTATACCAATAAAGAATTTGAAGCAATCTATGCATTTTGGCCTCTCTTTATTTGAATAACCTGGGCTGCGGACGATGGACACGAATTTGGCCTGGGGCACGTATTGCAGCATCACTTGGTGATTGAGCACAGCGTGATGGGCCACCATGCCGAAGGTCTGAAGGAGAAAGCAGATGGAAAAAATGCAACAAAAGCATTATTATTATTGAGAAGGATAAAGTATTAGGCCTGAGAAATTGCTAAGGTCCTTCCTCGTCATTCTCCTGCTGCACTTCACACATGGGGCGCGTCTAGCCGGGGGAAAATACAACGTCAAGCAGCAGGCCACTCAATACCTCCCACCTTCTTACCTCGTTGGAGCCGTGTCTCATTTTGGTCGCATACTTGCCCGGAAAAGCATCAGGCCAGCCTAGCCTCAAGTCGTCCATCGGTAACATGAACTTGAGTTTACGCAATTCGCCAAACCTGATAGCAGTCGGACCAAGTGGGTGCGCCACGAGAGAGAGATTGGCTCAAAGGATTAAACACGTGAGGTAAGATTAGAGCGGGAACCTAGGGGCACGAAACCAGCTCTGTATATTCAAACAAATAGTGCCGACGAGAAAACTGAGAGGGCAGTGCATTGAGGCGTCAATACTTCATTGAGAGGTTGAGAGGAGGCAACGTAATTACCGATAAAGCACGTTAGCTAGGGTCGAGGAGCCCGTCTTATGGGTCTTAACAAGCACGATGTGCCTAGACTCTTCCGTGCATACATCAAACTCGGAGCTTGGAGCGACCGTTCCAGCAAAGTACCCTCCTAGAAGCACTCGCCACAGTGAACGCAGCCTGAGTACTGGTTGAGATTGCGGCATGCGATTTCTTTGAAGTGCAAAACTACTGTTTAATTCGATGAGCGAAGAATGCTTCAAGCACAGTCTAGGTCCAGCTGCTACCTAGGCAGTTTCATGCTAGCTGGTATGCTTTATGCTGCAGATAATTCCTAGGGTGTTTACAAAAGCACCCCTCTTGCTACAATTTTGGCCCTCTGCACGAAGCTATACGGCATACGGCGTGCGTGCCTAGCCTGTCGGTCGCTACACTGTATGTACATCCATCATCCACCTTCGATACGTCGTCGTATCGACGTAAGTATCGACAACCGACGACAACTCAGCAGCACTACACTCATCAACCAAGATCCAAGACGAATAAGACCCTAGCTAGCGAAGCGAAATGCCTACTAAAGAGCAACCCATTGCTGCCTTGCTAACTAAAGAGGCTCCAGCATGCTGCATCTTACTGTACACATTTAACACTGCCCGCTACTAGTGGATGATAGAGGGAATATCGACAGCCCTAAATTTGATCTTGTTGCAGGCAAGGGTATCGTAAACCTTTGCTCATCCGTGCATTGTTTTTGGAAGTCATCACATATAACTAAGCCGTCGCTAGTTAGTACCGGCTGGCATGGCTCCTGGTTTAAACGATGAAGCAAACAATGCCCCAGTTTCATTTCCGAGTGGAGATACTTCTGTGGCAGCGATCACTTCAGCAATCGAGAAAGTGCTCGAACTTGAAGCGGCCTTGTTTCGATCATGCAGCATGAGCGTTCAGGTCTTCGCGCGCTCGGTCGCAGCCGATAAGCCCGGGAGTGCTAAAACTAGACCGAGCTCTGATATTGTGGGGCGATCCGTGGTAAAATTCATCCCTAAAGTACTTGAGGTCGAAGCGGATGGCCCGGCCGTATGCTCTGATCCCTTCGTCAAGCCCTCAAGCAACCCCAGCTCGAATGCAGCCATCAACAAATACAGTAGCCCGCTCGATGTACAGCGTGAAATAGCGCACGGTGCTCGGCAGCGCCTGATGAATAGCGCTGTTGCTGGCATTGCGCTTGTGCTGGTAGCGCCTGGTGGTCAGCTCTACGTGACTACAGAGGAGCATAACGCAAAGCAGGTTGCACTCGGGTTAGGTCAGTGCCGCGGCTGCGGTGCCTTCTTCTCTCATCCTCGTGCGCGAGGCCTGAAAACCCACCAGCTCTTGAGCAACACCAAGTCGTCCACAGGCCAGTGTATAGCTGCAGGGCTAGCTCGAGAGGAGCGTGAAGCACAATTCGCCGAAGAAGAAAGAGAAGCCCAACGACAGGGCAGTGGCACAGCCACTTCTGAAAGCCAGGCTCCAAATTTTGATAACATCTGCATCGCTGGTAGTAATGCCGACAGGAAGAAAGGACCTGATGACAATAGCAAAGGGAGTGAAGATGAGAGTGGCCTATTACGACGGCTGGCTATTTCAAGCAAACACCAAGCTCCGTGGCGGGAAGCTCAGCGCAATAGTCAATTGGCGCAGCCTCCTCCTCTGCCGCACAGCCCACTGGAGTCTGGTGATAAATCAGACAAAACCTGTGCAAACTCCTCTAGCACCACTGCCGCCGCATTGAGTACCAGTGAGCACTTATCGCCTGGTTTAGCGGCCGCTCGGGATGGTGCCTTGGCCACTCTGCTAGAGCTTGCGCAAGGACCTGGTGGCATTTCCACCGTTGCAGCACTGGTCGACAAGCACGGTTGCGGCCCTTTGATGTGGGCAGCAGGCAGCGGGCATTTGGCGTGTGTGCAGTGGCTGGTGCGAATCTGCGGGTGCGACCCCGCAACACCCGCGAAACGCAACGGCCGTTTGCCACTCCATTGGGCGAGCCGGAACGGCCACTTGGAAGTTATTCAGTGGCTTGTCAAGGGCGACCAATACTATCACCGAGAAGTTGCTGCAGTTGAAGAAGCTGGAAGCGAAATAAAAAGTGAAGATGAGG
>Ga0307979_1000834_pt1 | contig 21705 bp, 18 predicted proteins | sample OrgLakmetage1058_FD_201833 | JGI IMG/M metagenome (GOLD analysis project Ga0307979, IMG submission 201833) | Saline water microbial communities from Organic Lake, Antarctica - #1058 | ecosystem: Environmental > Aquatic > Non-marine Saline and Alkaline > Saline | place: Antarctica: Organic Lake...
TCTAGCCCTGCACCCTCTTTATCCTGCTTTCAATCCCACAGATACGCGCTCGCGATGCTCAAGGAATACCATATTGGTGCGCCCTTTCATTGCCCCGTACAGTCTACCAGCGTGCTGCCTATGGTTCACTTGGATGACCTCGTGTTGGGTCTCGTAGCACTCACCGATGCGCCTGCTTCGGTCTTACAAGAGCCTCAAGCTGGGTATGCACTAGCCGGGTTCAGTTTCTCTCCACAAGACCTTCAGAATTATCTCAAAAGTTTGCCGCCACAAGGTGCCTCGAGTAGCAGTGCCTTTCATGTCACTTACGACGAGGACAGCAATGCTGCGTTATCAGGAGCCGCCTTGTTTGCCGAGCTGTGGCCCAACAGTTTGAGTGGAGATGCTGCAGCCCGCGATTTGCAGTGGACACCTCGGCTGGTGCCAAGTTTAGCAGCCGCAGTGACTCGTATCTTGGCCGGACATGCATTGCGTGCTAAGGAAGGTGATGGTGGAGTCTAATTCTTTATGTGATGGAAATGGCCCGCTGCCTAGATAACTCGGTGTCTTAAGAGGAATTACTATGGACTGCTCTTCGCTAGCGAGCGGGCTGATTAATTAGGAGGGCGATCAAGAGTACAGGAGGTTGAATAATGGAGAGCACACTAGGCATTTCGCCTTTCTCCTCTGCATCTGGTCTAATCATAATTCCTATCAGACCGCTTATAAAACTAGCCTCGATTAGAATTTCCTGAATTACCTAGTTTTTATCCCTTTCCCTAATTATAATTCATAATTCTATATCTATTTATATTTCCAAGTTCCTACCTTCTGTTATCTATAATCAAATCATTTTTTAGGTCAAGTCCAAGTCCGAGGTCTGCCGCGAAGCGCACTCACCTGCGACTTCCTACAGCCCACAAGGAACAAGGAAGCATACGCAAGAAAGGCATAGGGCGCATCTGAAGGAATATTGGCACAAGGGCCATTTCGCGTTCTTTCCCATGCGAGACTTATCCGTATTTATTTCTTCCCTCTTGTTGACTTTGGCGTCTCCGCCTTCTCGTCCTTCTTCTTCGCCGGCATCATGATCCCAAAAGCTTCGTAAAGCACAGCAAGGCCATCTTTGGGCTGAGGCGGTGAAGACGGTGCAGGAGGTGGTGGTGGAGGTGGTGAAGAAGAAGAAGAAGAAGAAGGAGGCTTCTTTTGGGGCAGACGACCGCCGAAGAGAGAAAAGACGGAAGTTGCCAGCGGTGGTGCTGGTAAGTTAGCCTTGGTGGTGGCCATGCTAGAAGACGAAGACGAAGTAGCGATATCTACGACATCCTTGGCACCTTCTTCTAGTCGCCTTTGGTCTGCCTCGCGCCTCTTCTCCCTCTGAAGCTCTTGGTCTCGTTTCCGGAACTCCGCTGCAATCCGCGTCGCCACACTGCTCACCTTCGCCAAGTCTTCGTCGGTAATTTTCCGCAATTTCATGGCCTGTGACACCTCCGAAACCTGCGCTTTCGCCTGCGTGGTGACGTAGGTTAGGGCTGAGGTGACGTTCCCACTGTCGAGTATGTTACCAGTGCTGCTGCTGCCATTTAGAAGTTGGAGGTTGTTTGTGGCAGCCACTGAGACTGCGCGTTCAGCAGAAAGGCCCACTGAAGCTGCTGCCTGGTTCAATTCACGCCTTAAGGCAGCCCGCTGTTCGTTGGCAGTTTGGACTTCTTGCGCTAGCACCTGGTCTTCGGCTTCCAACTGCGCCAATAAAGTTGCCACCTGCGAGTGATTGGTTGTGTTTGTATTGTGGTCATCATTCAGCAGAGAGACAGAGGAGCATGTTAAGTAATGAGCATGAAAAAAAAAGACTGAATCATTTTACGGCGCCCGGTGTAGTTGAGAATGATAAACGTTAAAACAAGGAGATAACCACGGTCACTGATTAAAAAAATGTTTTACCTTCTCAGCAGCTGCTTGACGGCTCATAGCGACTCGCATGGCCGCGTCCGAATCCTCCACTCGTGTGGAAGCGATGCGAGCTGCCGCTTGCTCTAATGCTGCAAACGACTGCTCCACCGTTCGCACGTCCGCTGCCAGGCTCGCCTAATGTGGTATATGCGTGCAAATGAGTGAGCACCGCGCACATGTGCATCGAACCCATTATGAATGAGAAAAGAGGAAATTGGAGCAAGAACAGAAGAGAAGACACAGCAACAGGGTGAATAACTAACGAAGCCTTCTCACGTAAAAAACAAAACAGCTCTATTACGATTCACTCTTAAGCGCTCACCTCTGCTTTTCGGCGCTCGTTTTTGGTGAGAGTCAAACGGGAAACAATGGCATCTGCTCCTTCCGCAGCAGCGGTATTAAGCTCATCGAAGGTTTTGGAAAGGCTATTGCGCTCGGCCTCTAGCCTTGGCAATTCTTCTTGCAACATTATTCGCTCACTTTCGGCCACCGAGGTGGCTTTCGACAAGCTTGCAACCTGAATGAATCCGCCAAAAAAATGAAATAAAAGGAAGTGAGTAAGGAAGAAAAGAGAGAGCAAAGGCAAACATGCACAGATAAGCCCGTTTGAAGTGCAAGCACTCTAGTCTGGTCTATTTCATATTACCTCAGCGGTAATTTGTGCCTTTTGGTCCCTCAATCGCTTCACAAGCCGCTCTTCCTCACTGCAAGCTTTCTGCGCGCGCTTGTAGCTGGCCTCTAGGGGCTTCAGAGCGGCTCGTTCCTTCGCCAAAGATTCACGCGCAGCTTGGCACTGCGCACTCGCTTCGGCCACCGCATTTTCTAACATGGCGCGCTCAGCCTGCACTGCTGTGAGGTTTTCGGTGAGGGCGGAAGTGACCACGGGTGCCTCGGCCATCTCTTTCTCCAAGCGAGCCTTCTCCTGGGGCCAAGCTTCAAGCATGGTTTTCAAAGCAGCAACTTCATTGGCCGATTCCGCGGCTGCAGCGAGCAAATCTTGCTCCTGAGCTTCGGCAGCAGCTGCACTGGCGCGCAGAGCATTCAACTGGGCGCTGAGTTTGGCTGCGTTTTTGGAAGCTTGGCCCTGATTGGCGGTCGCGCTCGCCACCTCGACTTCGGCTTCCGCTACTAGTGGGGCCAGCCGCGCGAGTTCTGATTCGAGTTGGGCTACTTGTTCCGCGCTTTCCGTGGCCATGTTCTAAAATACGTGCACACACATATACCAGAGCAAGCGGCCAAAAACACAGTAAATTCAATGATGAGACCACCGCAAAAAGGGTGCGATCTTTTTCTGATGGACAATACATGCATGAATATTCTAAATAAGCGCACATAAGTGATGGTTTTACATGTTCATGCGTGGTGCGCTGTGCACATGTACCTGATCCACGTTCATCACCGAAGGAAGTTCAAGGAGAGTGGCTTCCGCGGCCTCTTTGCGTGCCTTGAGCAGCGCTACTTCGGCCCTCAGATTGGCTTCTTCTTGTTGCATCGACCTTGCCGCTGCTTCCTTCTCTTTGACCAATTTAGACTCGGTTTCAACGGCACGTTTCAATTCGTTGATCTGCAATGGTTTATGGCAAGAAGAGAAGGGTAAGACGATGAGAGATGTTTTGTCTCGAATGATTAGAGAAATGAAGTATACTGAGCGTCGTAATGGCACTAAAAATAACACAAAACTACTTTCCACCTAGTACTTTCCACCTTCGCGGTGAGGACGTTGCATTCGGTGACTTTGGCTCTGCGCTCACTCGCTTTGACTTTGCGTCGCGCCTCCAGCTCATTGGCTGTCTCCACTAGGGTGGCCAGTTCCACGCGCATCGCAGATTCTTCCGACCCAGCACTAACAATGGGTTCGACTTTGGCATGCTCGACTTTTCCACGTGTTCCTCGGCTGTTGTCCATTTCCCACACCTGCGCTAGTGGCAATGGTGACGCCTCGCTGTTCAATTCGGCATCTGCAGCACCATCGTCCTCATCTTGCTGGAGCTCTAAATCTGCAGTGGTAGTTGCAGGCTCTTCCTCCAACGGTGAGTATAGATACTCGTCAGGAGCATTCTCAACCCTTCCTTGTTCCTCCTCCTCAACCACTGACTCGTCCTCAGCAACAGCTCCTGATACAGAGAAGTCCTCTTTTTCTTCACCCACCTTTTTCTCAACCAAATCCTCCTCGACGTTGTCATTGTCAGTATCATCCACAGTAGCCTCCACTGAGGTCCAGCGATTTGTTAAGCTCACTCGAGCGGCAGCGACCTCTGCACCTTCTTCCTTCTTTTCTGCTCCAGCCGCTAAGGCTGCTGCTTGTGCTGCTCGTGCTGCTGCAGCTGCTCTCTTGGTTTCTTTGCGTTTTTTTCCAAACTGCCAACTCGGCTTGTACCGTAGAGGTTCTGTCGAAAGTTCATCTGGTGATGATGGTGTTGATGCTGATGTTCGAGATGGAGCAGAACCTGTTTCGTACAGTGCCGCAGCAGCCTCTCTTTCGGCCTTCTTCTCGGCAGCCCTGATTTCACACGCAGCCTTTCGAACGGCCGCATCTCCAGACGTAAGGTCCCTAGCGATAGCCTCCCTCTTGAGAGCCTCTTCCTCAGCAGCAGCCTCCTTTTCACATGCAATCTTGGCCGTGGCGTGCTCTTTCTCAGCAGTTTCCCTAGCAGCAGTAGCCTCCTCTGCAGCAGCCTTTATCTCAGCATCATCGTCCTCCCCAGCTGAGGCAGCTTCTGCCTTCACAGCAGTAGCCTTATCCTCCTCAACACGCGTTGTTCTAGATGAAGCAGGGCCTGTTCCGTATAGTGCCGCAGCAGCCTCTCGTTCAGCCTTCTTCTCGGCAGCCCTTGTTCCGGCGGCCTCTCGAACAGCAGCCACCCCTGAGGTCAGATCTCGCGCAATGGACTCCATTTCAAGCGCCTCCTTTTCAGCAGCGGCCTCCTTTTCACATGCAATCTTGGCCGTGGCGTGCTCTTTGTCAGCTGCCTCCCTAGCAGCAGTAGCCTCCTCTGCAGCAGCGGTGGCCTCAAGCTTTTCTTGTGCGGCCTCATTCTCCTCAGTAGCCTTTGCCTCAGCCGCTGCCTTCTCCTCTGCAACCTTTGCCTCAGCCGCTGCCTTCTCCTCTGCTGCCTTTGCCTCAGCAGCAGCCTTTGCCTCAGCCACTGTCTTTGCCTCAGCCGCTGTCTTTGCCTCTGCAGCTAGCTTCTCTTCAGCCGCCTTGGCCTCTGCAGCAGCCTCCTCAGCCGCTGCCTTCTCCTCTGCAGCCTTGGCCTCAGCAGCTGCCTTCTCCTCTGCAGCAGTTTCAAGAATCAAAGTATCGGCGATGTCTTTTTCTTCCGCTTCTTCATCTTCTAGCAAACCCGAAGTGGCAAATCTTTCCTCCTCTTCCTCGTCCTCTATGGCAAAGGCACTCGCTTGCATATTGGCCTCTTCTTCCTGAAGCTCAAGCGCAGCTAGCGTAGCACGCAATGCAGCTACTTTGGCCTCAGCCTAAACATCACAAAACCATTGAAATAACCATAGAATGTGTATTTGCAGAAAGCACAGAAGTCTAGATCCAAAGTAATTGTAGAGCATGCAGGATGAAATAACTAGTGCAAACACATGCAGATTCACGCGGAAGTCTCGAAATGAAGGAGCCAAATAAGCACAAAGGTGCATCTACCTCCTCAACACGGACACGAGCCTCTTCGTCTACTCCACTCAACGCCCCTTCATCAGTGCCACCGCTAAGGGTCAAGCTAGGCGCGGAGCTGCCTTGTAAGCTAGCAGTAAACGAAGGGGCTGTGGCCTCGTTAACGCTGTCTTCTTCATCGATGTCGTCAGCTGCCGTGAAGCTTCCAAAGCCTTCCAGCTCTGGAATCGAAGACGCAAACACTGGAGCGTCGTCGTCGTCGTCGGCCTCTTTTTCTAGAGTTGCTGAAAAGCTTGGAGCGTCGCTAACCTCTGTAGCAGTAGAAAATACTGTAGCCTCGTCCTCTTCATCTCCTTCGTCATCGTCGATGGAAGTGGAAAACGTTGGGGAGCTCTCTTGAAATTGTGCAGAAAACGCAAAGCTCTTCGTAAAGCTCGATTCTTGAAGCGCTATTCTTTCGTTGTCGAAGTCGTCATTCTCGTCTAGCGACGTCGAAAAGGTTGGTTCACTGTCCTGGATCTGTGCTGAAAACGCAAAGCTTTTCGAAAAGCTTGACTCTTGAAGCGCAGATGTGAAAGTGGGTTCATCACTCACATCGACTGAAAAGTCATCGTCTGTCTCATCTAGCATCGATGAAGAAAAGCTTGGTTCAAGCGAATCTTCTTCAGGCGCATACTTAGCTTCATTCCCCTCGTCAGTACCTTGTAATGCCTGGAAGGACGTTTGCAAATTGTGACGGTTAAGGTCCACATGTAAAACAGTAATCTGTACTCCCGTGGGTCTAGAGCAGCGCTATTACGTATTCTAGAACACCTTGCCAGTAGAAACCCTAATGAAAGTCCACGCACCGCAGTAAAGGAGGGCTCCGATGGGGGTTCGTATAACGGAAACGACATTAGTCGAGTGCGTCGCGACAGCGGCCATCCTCGTTGTAGACTCTGCAACGAATCTGCAGGCGCCACCAGCGCAAGAGTTGCCACTACTTTTCTAGAGCAGAAGACCATTTTTGAAAAGTGGTGTGGCGTCTAGGGCCACCCTATTCGGCGCGCGCGGAAGGTTCGTGAGCCCACGACGCGCGGAAGGCTCTTTAAAAACCCACCCGCAGGCAGGAGGGAGGGACACACGGTGATGGTGGATGCAAGCAAGAGCCAAGGAAGGACGACGACGAAGAACGAACAGCGGATTCAAAATTCTCAGAAAAAGTATACCAGTTTTACCCAAAAAGGGGGGTGCAAAGAATATTTTTGTGATGCGTGGCGTGGGCTGGCTGGCTACGGCTGATGCTGGATGCTGGTGTCGTAGAGTGAGCTGTCCGCGATGCCGCCAAAAGGTGCTCCATCTTTCTCTCTAAGCGAACGCTCTTTCGAGCTGTATTGATTCTCATTTACGCTACCCTTCCTCTTTGTTTCGCAGAGTTCCTCAAGAAGGGCAAGGGCAAAGGCAAGCCTAACCTACCAACACCAGGCAAGCCACCTGCGGTGAAAACGCCGTCCTACACTGCCCTCGCCGACGCTACGCCAACGATGGCCTCTACATATGCCAAGGACTTGAAGAAAATCGGGGCTAAGAAAGCGGAAGCGAAGAAGGGCGCTTCTCCGAAAGGCGACCTTGGCTCGAAGCCAGGAAGTCCGGCGAAACGACAGCCCTCGGAGCCAGGCCCAGACCCCTCCTCGTTCTTCGAGCCACCGCCAGACGCCAGCGACTTCTTCAAGCCTCCTATTCCAAGCACATCAGGTGAAATTCAGGTTTTATTTGTTTTTTTAAAGCACTGTGTTGTTCTTGGCCTCTGCTGTCTAATTTTGCTGAGAGGCGTTCGAAATGTTGCTGCACGAATATCCTTTCATATTGCTACGTGGCATGTACAGACCAAGCACTCTTTGCAGCTGCGGGCGTAGAGGACTTAGAGGACGAATTGAAAGGTGACTACGTGCCGCTATCTGCTTCTGTATCACTGAGCAATGGAGATGCACCTGCGGGCGTTGACGTTTCGACGGCGCCTCTGCCCCTCGAACCTGCATCTCCAGTAGGAGCTGAGACCTCCTCGAACGAACCACCATTAGCTGAAGGATGCGACAATGATGCTGTGGTTGCTCGTGAAGCCGCACCGTTAAAGAAAGAAGTCACCGATAATGGTAGCAGCGAAGCTCAGGGTGAGGCAGAGAATGAAGCTGGTGCTGCATCATTAGAAAGCTCTCCGGCGAAGGATTTAGGCAGTGTCACAGGAGTTTCATCTCTTGGAAGCACAGATGCTGAGGGTCTTTCACCGGATGCTGTTTGTGATCCGACTGAAAGGGAGACGGCAGTTGAAGCAAAGGCTGCTGAAGAGAAGGCTATTGAAGAGAAGGCTGCTGCTGAGAAGGCAGCGGCTCAGAAGGCAGCTGCTGAGTCTAAGGCAGGTGCTGAGGCAAAGGCTGCTGAAGAGAAGGCAGCTGCTGATGCAAAGGCTGCTGATGCGAAGGCTGCTGAAGAGGAAGCTACGGCCGAGGCAAAGGCTGCTGAAGAGAAGGCAGCTGCTGAGAAGGCTGCTGCTGAGGCTAAGGCAGCTGCAGAGGCTAAGGCAGCTGCAGAGGCTAAGGCAGCTGCAGAGGCTAAGGCTGCTGCAGAGGCTAAGGCTGCTGAAGAGAAGGCAGCGGCCGAGAAGGCTGCTGCTGAGTCCAAGGCAGCTGCTGAGGCAAAGGCTGCGGAGGAGAAGGCTGCGGCCGAGAAGGCTGCTGCTGAGGCAAAGGCTGCAGAAGAGAAGGCAGCAGCTGAGGCAAAGGCTGCTGAGGCAAAGGCTGCAGATGAGAAGGCTGCGGCTGAGGCAAAGGCTGCAGAAGAGGAGGCTGCGGCTGAGGCAAAGGCTGCTGAAGATAAGGCTGTTGCCGCCGTTGCTGAGGAGACTGCTGAAATAGAGGCAACTGAGAAGGAGGCTGCCGCTGCTGCTGACAGTGAGAAAGATCTTGCTTATGAAGAGGCCACTGCGAGGGATTCAGCACCTGTTGCTACCGCAGATTCACTTTTCGGTACACCTCCTCCTCCGTCCGAATCTTTTGATGGTGCACCTATAGCCGCAGATTCGCTTTTCGGCGCGCCTCCTCCTTCGACCGAATCTTTTGATGGTGCATCTACTGCTGCAGGTTCGCTTTTCGGTGCACCTCCTCCTTCTGCACCCGAGCCTTTTGATTCCGCACCCACCACTGCGGCGGACGCTCTGTTTGGTGCCCCTCCTCCTGCAGCGGCTTCCCTCTTCGGCGAACCTCCCGATGCCGCCATGGACGCCGCCGCAGCTGCATTTGACGTGACACCTGCGCCACCCTTTCAGGCGCCTCCAAGTGAAGCTCCTCCTTCTGTGGACGAGCTTTTCGGTGGGCCACCTTCCGATGCGAGCGATTTGTTCGGAGGTGGGCCTTGCAGTAGTGGCACCAGCGGTTTCGGTAGTCCTCGCGCTGCTCCTGCTTCTGCGGTTGAAGCTCTCGCATATTCGTCCTTTGACGGCCTTGCTCCCGCTGCTGATGCACTGTTCGGTGGGGCCCCAGCTTCAGAAGCCGATGCATGGTTCGGTGGTGCTTCTGTGGCCGCAGCTGCTGCCTCATCGGGAGCGGCTGCCTCGCACTTTAGTCAGGTGCCAACTTCGGCGCCTTCGTCAACCAATATGAATGGTTTTGATACTGTGCCAGGGCCTGCAGCAACAGGAGCAGTCGCTAATTCCTTTGCAGGAAGCCCTAATTCTGTAGACGCGCAATCGTTCTTCGGCAGTGCACCTTCGCCGCATCCGCCGCAAGAGGTGCCTCAGCAGCAGCAACAGCAGCATGTCGAGCCTTCTCAGGTTGCACCGCATTCTGACTTTGGTCAGCCGCCACAAGAGCAAGAAGTGCAGTATGAGCCAATTGACCCCAATACAGGTCTGCCACCGGGTTGGATTTGGCAGCAAGATGCTGAGGGGAACGTGTTTTATGCCAACACCAACACGGGCGTTACGCAATGGGAACCTCCTCAACCCATGCCTCTAGCAATGCCACCACAGCCACTTCTGGTCGAACCCGGCCACACTGTTCCTTCAGCTCCAAGTGAATCAGCAGGAACTTCCGCTCCGTATGCCGACCAAAGTGCTCCTCCAACTTCTGCCCATGACTTCTTTGGAGGTCCCCCAAACGATGTCAATGCCTCTGATTTCTTTGGTGGCGGTTCTGCAGTAGAACCAGTTGGCAGTTTGGACGGTGGTGAAGTTGTGGGATCGGTGCCAACGTCTTTTGACGGTAGCTTGAGCAGTGATGTCACTAGTGGATTTGCATCGGATAATGTTGCACAACAGCACCATGACGATGAGGATGTGGATGGCGGTGAGGGAAGATACCTTGGAGAAGACGATGCCGACCTTGAGGAGGAAGATGTTGACGGAGGTGATGATGATGGCGACGAGGATGACGATGACGAAGAAGACGAAGATGAAACCGAACTCGATTCAGAAGACGAAGACGATGACGACGAAAGCAGCACCGATACAGGGTCCTCGCCGTCTGAATCTGTGTCTTCCTCTCCGGCTCAGTCCTATTCCAAATCCGTGTCTTCGTCAGCTCCACCGTCAGCGCCCACCAGCGTCTCTCCGTCGCCCCTTCAAACTTACCCCGGCATCAAGGTCGGGTCTCAAGTGGAGGTACGAGACAGTGGTGGGGAGTGGTTTCAAGGGGAAGTGATGTCGATGGAAGCATTTGGGGCCCCACGAGTGAAGGCAAATGGGTTTGATTCGGCCTTCTTATGGGATGAAGTGCGACCGCTCAACCGCCTCAACAATAGTATGAATAGCACTGGGATAGATGGCCACAACACTCCTTCGCCAAGTGAACTTGCCCAGGCCCTGGCGGATGCCAAGATCGTTGAAGATGTTCATGGCGATGATGACACCAGTTATAATGATGATGAAGTTAATTCTGTGCCTGTCGACAGCGACGGTATGTTGGCCGAGGAGACGCCATCGTTCAACGAGGGTGCTGAAATTCCTCCCGCTCCCATCCCCACCATTGACACAGCACCACCGGCCACAGCTGCCGCAGACCTTTTCGGTGCTTCTGACACTTCGTCAGACCCTTTTGCTGCTTACATGGGCACTGCACCCTCTACTCCGGTTGTCGGTAGCCACACTGCGGAGCCTTCGAGTGACTTTCATCAGGAAGCGAGTTTTACCAATGATGCGAATAACCCGGTTGAAGGAGCACCATTGACAGCAGTAGCTCCTAATCCAGATGCCAGTGGATCGATGTTTGCGCCGGCGCCTTCAAGTCAGTCCGCAGCTGATGCACTCTTTGCTGCGGATGCCCCAGATCCCTTTGCTTCAGTAGCGCCGGACCAAGCATCTTTTCAACAAGAGCCACAACAGCTGCAAACTCAACAGGCTCAACCAAATGATTATGGAGCCCCAGTAGCTGCTCCGGCACCAGTGGTGCCTCAGACACCTTGGCACGAGCTTATTGACCCGACTCACCAGGTTGGTGATGGTGTTTATTTTTTTATGTCGAACAAAGAAAAAGTGCTCTGTCGTGCCTCATGCCTGTTCACTCACAATCTCTCTCTTTTGTTACGTTGTTCGCTTTCCTGGTTGCAGATCCCTTATTACTTCAACGAAATCACTTCTGAAAGTGTGTGGGAGCCGCCGCCCGACTATCTCGCTGCGATCGCTGCCGCGAATGAAGCCAATGCTGCTGCTGCTGCTGCTGCGGCGGCTGCACCGCAGGCTCTGGCAGGCTTTGAAGACGGCACTTCTTCTGCGGCGATGGGCTCATTTGCTGCGGCGGGTGTTCCTCCGTCAGCGAATTCTGCCGTTGCTGCTGCCCCTTACGCCGCGCCAGCAGCGCCTGCGGTGTGGAACCCTTCTAACGTCAACAGCAGCAGTGGCAGCGAGCCTCGTGTCTTCAATCCAGTAGCAGGAAGCAACCGCAGTGGTGGTATTGGCAGTGGTGACGGAGGACCCGTTGATAGCGCCACTTTGGAAGCCTTTCCTGGCCCACTTACGCCTACCACAGATCCTGAACTGGTCTGTGTGATGGGGAGATTTGGGAATGTTTTCTGCTTGCATGCGATTGTTTTGTTCTCTATCTTTGTCTGTGCAAAACATATACTAGTATATATTTTGGGAAATTTTCTCGTGTACTATACGCGTTTTATTTGCTTAGTGCATTATCTATTCGCGTGTGGGAGTTTCGCTATCTCATCGGCCTCTTCCTCCTCCAATAAGGTGCGTGCATGGGTAGCTGCCGACCTTTCATCCACTCTCGCGCAGCACTCGCCCGATTCTCCGGAGGCCATCCTTGCGCAATTGCTACAAATCGCAGTGTCACCTGCTGCTCTGACTTCACCTGATGATATGGACCCAAATGCTAGTGCTGACTCAGCAGCTCCTGCTTCTTCAAGCAGCAGCAGTAGCAAATTAGGCGGCGGACTGCTGAGTGTGCTCGGCCGGACAGTTGGTGGTGGTGGCAGCAGCAGCAGTGCGCAGGCTTCGTCGAGTGCGAGTAGCATGCCAGGTGGGCTTCGATCGACAAATCCTGCAGACCCAAATAGCCCGGAATCCCGCATGGTAGACCTGCTTGCTCAGGTAATACATTATCGAAAGAAGTTGCTTTGGGCAGCCTCCTTATTTTCGGGGTCCTTTCTGGTCTTCTTGGGTTACGAAGCAATCTCTCATACAATAGAGGCACTTTAAACTCATATCTGTTCGCGTCTTTTATAAATCACAGGCTGCCGAAAGAGCTGCGTCCCCGCGAGCAGCCATCACCGCGTATCATCAGGCTGCGTCTGCACCTGCACACGGCAACAGCACGAGTAGCGCGATGGCCGCAGGAGTCGAGGCCGAAGTGTCGGCGCATTTGATGGCGGGTGCCCGCGAAGCCGCGCTTACATGTGCGGTGCAGGGCAAAGCCTGGCCGCTGGCGCTGCTGATTGCCTCGGTGTGCTCGGCGGACCGCTACAAGGAGGTAGTTCAAGCGAGGAGAAGCACTTCCATGGGATTGCGTCTCTTCATTTATTTACGTGTTATTTTCTCGGTTATTAGTTGTGTAGTCTTTTTCATCGAGTCTTTCTTTTTGGTGTATCTTTCAATATCTTGACCTCTCAAATGTCCATTTCTTGCAATCTTCTCTAACCTTCAGGTGGTGCGGCAGTACGCCGACAGTGTGCTTTGCCTGGGTGCGCCTTCTCACACCCTCGCCCTCGTGTTCAGCGGGCAGAGTGACGCTGTGCTAGGAAGTAGCTCCTCTTCCTCGTCTACTCCTGGCAGCAAACCTCTCTTTGTAGGAGCAAATCCTGCTCCTGCTGCTGCCGCTCCTGCTCCTGCTGCTGCTCCAGCGTCTAGCCGAGACACCACCCTGTTGCTGACTCAGTGGCGTAGCAATTTAGCGAGCTTAATCGCCAATCGCCCAAAAGGTTGGCGAAAATTGGCGAGTGAACTCGGCGATGCGTTGCTGCTGAGTGAGAATGCCCACGGTAGCACTGACGGTGCTACTGCCGCTGCCCATTGCTGCTACGTAGTGAGTGGCGAGCCTCCAATAGGAGTCCGCGGGAAGTGTGACCGAGGTCTTGGTATGCCACCTTCTCCGACAAATCCTAGTGATGGTGGCAGCATGGCCTCTGCTGGGAGCGTGCATGGTGCTCGAGCTTTGCAAAGAGCACAAGCGCTCGAATGGTGCCTCGTCCAGACGCACCCGCAACCGCCGCCTCATGCTTTGGCACAGTTCCAGCTCTGCAAGCTAGACTATGCCCAAGTAGTGCTTCAATACGCTCGCAATGGCAACCAGTTTTCGAGTAACCTTGGGCCGGCATCAATGAGTGATCAAGGCACAGGAGCAATTACACCGTTGACAGAGCAAGCATCAGGGTATGCGAAGGCTTTGCGTACGTCTGTTGACAGCATCTCAGCAGCTCAAGGAGGAGCAGGCGCAGGCACAGGGGGGAATGCGCTTCAACCTGGGAGCAAGAATAGTGTGTTTGAAGCAGCTTTCTTGAACAATTTAGCGGCCTTTGAGTCAGAGGTTGCTCCTCATCATCAAGGTGGCAATGGCAATCAGCCAGGAGGCAGCAACAGCAGCGATCCCCAAGGGCCGAACAACGGCAGCAGTGGTGGCAGTGGCTTTTTCAGCCGGGTTGGCAGTGGCATTTTGGGCAGCCTGGAGAAATTGTCACAGGCGGAAGAAGAAGAGCAAGCTGCCACACAACTGGCTGCAGACAACGCCGCCGCTGCTGCTGCTGCTGCAGGAGGAAGTAATGGACCTTTTCCAGGAGGAAATGCAATTCCTTCGGGGCCAGGTCCCACCTTCGGCAGTTCCAGCGCGAGTTTTGGCAGTGGTGTGCAGCGGCCGACTCCTATTGCCACCTCATCATCAGGAGCAGCCTTCCCGGCCTACTCTGGTAACCGCCAGAACAACACTAGCGGGGAGATTATGCCGCCTCCTCAACCCTTAATGAGCTCCTCTTCCGATGGCGCCGTTGCTGCAAACGGCGGCTTCAACAACAACGATTTCGGGTTCGGCGACACTAGTTTCGGCGATGGTGGATTCGGCGATAGCAGTACCAGTGGCAGCATGATGCAGCCTCCGCAGCCTCGCCAGATGCACGAGCCTGGAAGCCCTTCAATCTTTGAGCGCTCGAAATCCACTCCTAATGATTTGGGCAAAGTAGCTGCGGCCGCGCTGCCCGACACGCCTACCGGTGGAGGGCCAAACGCCAATAATAGCAGCAACAGCGGCGGCGCATTTGGTAGGAGCAGTAGCACTGGTGGCAGTGGCGATGGCGCTTCAACTACTTCGAGCAGTAGCAGCATTAGTGGAAATGCAAAAGCTAGCGGAGGAGCCTCAAACAGCAAAATTGGTGCTGACGTTACAGCGAAGAAAGGCTGGCTAGCCACGAAGGTAATAGTTTGAATGTAATGATGACGAGGAAGGGATTAGGAAGTAGAGTTGGTAAATTTCAATGGGCACTCAAGCAACATTTCTTTAAACTACAGTAAAAATTTACTCTGGTTGACGGCCGTGCTCTCGTTTATTTCCGACCTTGACAGCACCGTGTAACCTTCCTTATTTTCTCTGCCATTTCTCCTGATTCCTCTCTTGCAGGTCAGCAAGTGGCTCAACCCCGATGCAGCAGTGGCGGATGTAGGCGGAGACATGGAAGCATACTTCGACAAAGCTCTCGGGCGATGGGTGTTTCCCGGGGAAGATCCCGTCGAAGCAGCTGCGGCTACCGCGGCACCGCCGCCACCTCCGCCTCCTGGGGGTGGTGGCATGGGCAGTTCGGTCTCCACGCCGAACCTCTCGTCGTCTGCTGGCCCCGGAGGAGGTGCCGCGGAGAACGATCCGATGGCTGCTCTGATGGCGCCGCCGCAGCGCCGCCCACCGGCGTCGTCTTCGGCGTCCTCGGACCCCCTCGCCGCGCTCATGGCGCCGCCGACCATGCGCCGAGGACCCGGGGCGCCAGGTAGTAGTGGAGGCTCAGGAGGTGGTGGAGGTGGCCCTCCTCCGATGCCAGCCATGATGAGTGGTGCACCTTCGCCGGGAAGCAGTGGGGGCGCCAACAAAAGCGCCCCACCCATGTTTTTCAACCCCAACGCCGCCAAGAAATGATGATAGCACAACGCCGCATATGACAAGGAAAGTTTCTCCATATGTTCCTGTTGCGCAGAGCGTTCTTCACTTCCACGAGTAGCCAGCCTGCGTTTTTCTATTTCTCTCGATGCCAGATATAAAATTCCTTCGCCTTCCAGTGCGATGTTAGACTGTTAGAGATAGTTGTTAGATGTTAGGAATAACGCAAGGCTCAAGGCTATCTCCTATCTCCAGGACACTGCTCGAAGAATGGACCCGTAGGGGCGTTCAATTAGCACAACGTACAGAATTGAAAGCACGAGTAGCAAGAGAAGTTGGCGAGAAAGCGACGACTGAAAAGCTCACGACCTCAAGTAGTCTTTTCGGCTAGCCTAGCGTTTAAGCTCAAGATGCAATACGACGAGCTCTCGAGTGCGCTCGGCTTCGTGTCTCTGCTGCCCAATGCTCCTGCGCCACCTGAGCCTACAGTAGCGCCAGCCGCACCAGCGAGTGCACCTACGAAGTCCAAGAAATCCTCGAAGCCTGCTGCTGCCCCACCTGCTGCTCCAGTAGCCCCCGCTGGGCCAGTGAAGCGTGACGACACCGGGCCTCTTCCCGAGCTAGTAGGCAACAAAAACTTTCCTGGGTGCGAAGCCAACGGAAAATTCTTCGTGACTACGGCCATTAGCTACACTAATGGTGCGCATCTTGAATGTCTGCTCATGAAGGGTCATTCTTTCGAGCTCAGAATCGAACAAGAGGCAATCCGTTCATCAATCACCGCGCTAGCTAGATGTACTAATAACATGAATCATAAGTCTATTTTCCCACTCAATCTACATATTCATATGAACGTGTCTATGCTCTTCTGCTCGTGCCCTGGTTCTTCCGCGATTGCTATTGTCTCCTTCACATTTTTTCAGGCATGCCGCACATTGGCCACGCATACGAGTCGCTCACGGCGGACGTGCTTGCGCGCTGGCACCGCGTCTATGGGCGGCGGGTGTTCTCCATGACCGGCACCGATGAGCACGGGCAGAAGATTGCCAATGCTGCGGAACAACAGGGCATTCAGCCGATTGACATTTGCAACAAGTAAATCTTTATGCTCTTTGTTTTTGGCACGAGGCTTATTCACTAGGGAGCAAGAGTTTTTTTTTTCGAAATCAGGTTGACAAATAATTCGCTTCGTCATGGTCCTCTATCTTTTCATGTTATCTTTGCCGTGTTACTACCACAGGTATTCGAGTGAGTTCATCAAGCTCAACCGCCGCATGCTCGTCTCCAACGACAGGTTGGTTTTAAACTAGTATAAGAGTGTACAGGGAACGAAGAGCCCTCGTTTCAAATGTTTGGCTCCTCAAATAGTATTAGGCTTGGTATGCATTTCTTTTTGTTCGTATGTGTGTGGTGTAATATAACCTGTGCGCTCTTCCTCGTCTATGCCAGGTTCATTCGCACTACCGAAGCCGAGCACAAGGCCACTTGCCAAGAGTTGTGGCGACGGTGCGCTGCCAACGGCGACATTTATCTGGACACCTACAAAGGGTGGTATCTGGAGCGCGAAGAGACGTTCGTGACCCCCAAGGATGCCGAAGAGTGGAACTTCAAGGACCCACAAACCGGTAACAAAGATTAAAAATATGCGAGTAATTTTATAAACAAGATCTAGACGGGAAGAAAAAGTTAGGCCTCTTTTTGCGGGTAAAATACTTAAAAGTTAAGGAAAGTATTTAAACACGATGGCGTGTGTTTCATTCCGCTATAGTCACATGTGGATGCGAACTTGTGTACATGTCTATTGACTTGCTCAGGCGTCCCACTCAAAGAAATGGAAGAACAGTCCTATTTCTTCCGCCTTGCCAAATACGCGCAACCTCTCAAGGACCTGTACAAGGCCAACCCTTCCACATGCTTGCCGGACGATCGCCGCGCTCAGATTGAAGCTCAACTGGACGATTTGCACGACTTGAGCATTTCGAGGACCTCGTTCAAATGGGGCATTCCAGTCCCGGAGGAGTTTGACCAAAAGCACGTGATGTGAGTGTGAGGAGGATGAAGAGCAGAGAAACAAGGCCTCATTTTATTTTCATGCTTTCATCGATGATGATGATGATAATGGTCTTGTTCTTTCGACTTTGCTATTAAGCTCTTCAAGTGCACTGTCTGGAGAGATTTGAATTGCCTGAAATCTATTTGTGACGTAGCTGTTGCTTATGAATTCTCAACCACACATGTATTCCACCACGATCTTATACCACATTAGGTACGTGTGGTTTGACGCCTTGACCAACTATTTGTCGGGCGTGCACGGGGACAAACCCGAGCATGAATTGTCGAGTTTTTGGCCGGCCGACGCTCACATCATCGGGAAGGACATCATCCGCTTCCACTCGGTACGAACGAGCGCAACTCCTTGATAAATATCTCTTGTGATTCGCTTTTTTTTAATAGCCTTTTCTTTGTTGCCATCTGTGTATATCATCACCCTCTTTCTTCACTTTCCTGTTTCGTCTTCCTCCTCTTAACCCGACTTTCAACAGGTGTACTGGCCGGCGATGTTGCTCAGTGCGGGCTTGCCTGTGCCCAAATCGGTCTTCAGCCACGGGTTCATCAATGCGGGCGACGGGCGGAAAATGAGCAAATCCTTTGGGAATGTGATTGATCCCCATGACATGCTCGACAAGTGAGTAGATTGAGAATAATTGGAATGATGCGAATGAAAGTGAAACAGCCCAGTATAACTTGAAAGGGGTGTGAATACTCTAAATTAGACTTTTTTTTGCTGTCGAGCTGTTTTTTGCTACTCCTTAGTCTCTATCCTCCACTATCCTCTGTGTCCTCACCGTGTTCCCCAATCTCTCTTGTTAGGTACCCCGCCGATACCCTGCGGTTTTATTTGTGCTCCGAGGCGCCCTACGGAAGCGACGTGAAGTTCAGCGAAGAGTGCTTGGTAAACAAATAACACCAAGGATTGATGAATGCACCTGCAATGATCGCATTTCATTGTTAAGAGAAGTCGCACCCTCTGTCTGTCTCTCTCTTGATCCTGTTGAATGCATATTTATATTCTCACATATACATTTGTCGTACTTATCTTTGTCTTATTTTGTCCATTTGTTTCCCTCGCCATTATCATAGGTGCGGATGCACAACGGCCCGCTTGCCGACACCCTTGGCAATTTATTGCACCGGGGCACGAACCTGGCCAAAAACTGCGGGGTGCCCGACGTGGAGGGTTCGCCGGGTCTGCAAGAAGCGTTCAAAAGCTTGACCAGTGACCCAGAGTCGCGACCGCTGGATGTGAAGAGCTTGGTTGCTCAGCTCGATGGCATGTAAGAAATGAACTATTCTGATGCAGAGACAGTTTGTTTGATGTCATAGATGATGATGCAACCAGTACTGCGTGCGTGTGTATGTGTGATAGATTTCTTGAAACGTACACTCTGGTGTTTTGTTCTAGTTTCGCCTACTGATGTCCTGCTACTACTTATGTACTTTTATTTTATCCTTTCTTTGTTTCTCTTCCTGCTCTTCATACAGGTACAACGCCTTTGATTTGCTGGGTGCTCGCGACTTAGCGATGGAGGCAACCAGGAACGTGAACAACTGGATTGCCAAGTTGGAGCCGTGGAAAATGAAGGACGACAAGGTACACTACTGTCGCATACAACAAAGCGCATCAAAGACACACTAGTAGCTACCTCCCTCGCTGTGAAATGCGAGAGCACTTGTAGGGCTGTCTTTCCGTATTTTTCATTTTATGTTATCTCTTACTTTCATATTTTTTTCAAACCACTCTTCTCTCACATACAACATCATCAAAAATACGTGCATTTTCTACAGGCGGACTTGCGCCTGGCCTCGTTTCGAGTTCTGCTCGAGTGCCTTTACGTGTTGGCCCATTTCTTCGCCCCTCTGTTGCCCACCGCCTCCACCGAAATCTTGCGCCGCCTCGGCACGCCTTCTCAGCCCATCGTGTCCCTCAATTGCGACTTCAACAACCTCAAAGCGGGCACTCCGGTACGAAGAGAAAAAGAAAATCGCCTTAAAGACAACCCAGTTGATAATTTTATGATATCAGCCACATTCCATTGGTCGGCTAAGAGGTATCATTGCCCTAAAATGCCTCCGCTTCTTTTACTTTACCACTATATTAGGTCGAGCACGGCCTTCCACTATTCCCCAAACTCTTAGAGCCGGGCGCGGAGCCATCTCCTGCCACTGCAAGCAGTGGCAACGGCGGTGGCAAGAGTGCGAATGCGCTGGCAGCAGCCGCAGGAAAAGCCAAGAAGGAAGCGGAGAAAGCCGAAATGAAGGCGAAGCAACAGGCGGCGGCAGCGGCCAAGGCTGGCAGTGGCGGTAAGAGTGCCGGAGAGGAGGCTACTAACGCAGGAAAAGCCAAACCAGCAGCCGCAGAAGGGAGCGGCGGCAGTAAGAAAGGTGCCAAAGGTGAGAAACCGCCGAAAGCTCCCAAGGGAGGAGGTGGCGCTGCGGAAGGAGGCGGTGAAGACGTGGAAGACTGCTGCAAGTTGGACTTCCGAGTGGGGACAATCGTCGACGCGTTTCCTCATCCAGAGTCTGAGAAGCTGTGGGTCGAGAAAATTGACGTCGGAGAGGAAGGCGGGCCTCGGAACATTTGCTCGGGTTTGCGGGCGTTCTATGCCACGGCGCAAGACCTGATTGGCCAATCCGTAGTGGTGGTCGCGAACTTGAAGAACAAAAAGATGGGCGGCGTCGACTCGTTTGGCATGGTAATATATTCGAGTACAACGTGCCAGGCAACAGAAAAAGAAAGAAAGGAAAAAATCGAAGTTTTACTCCTGTTGATTATATATATCATTCTCCAGTTCTGGGAGCCTTTCTTAATAAAAGCTCCTTCTCATATTTATCCTGTCTCCACTACATTTATCGACTTCGTACTTACGCCAATTCTCTTTTTCTCTCTCTCTCTTTCTCTCTCTCTCTCTCTGAATACGTAGGTGGCGTGCGCCTCGTCGCCTGATCATTCGGTCGTGAAGTTCGTCGTGCCTCCCAAAGGCAGCAAGCCCGGCGATCGTGTTACCTTCGAAGGTCTCCCTGTAGTGGCACCTGCCTCGGGCGCCCAAATCGCCAAAAAGAAAATCGCGGAAACGGTAAATATATCCGCGGTGGTGTGCGTTTGTGTAGTGAAGGAGTGACTTTGCAGTGTTAAGTTACAGGCGTTGCATGCCGTTATTCAATTGGCCTTTTTATTTCTGGGCCATTGTCGTTGCTTTTTATTCTTTTTTTTTCGTATCGTTCAGGTCATTTTTGGAGGGCAGTTGGTGACGGTCGCAGGCGGCGGTTGCACCTTCAAGGGCACGAATGCCATGGTGGTGGAAGGTATTGGGCCCTGTACCGCTCCTGTGCCCGAGGGCTACATGGTGGCATAATGAAGGCTAAACGGCACTTAAGAGGCATGGGGTAATTATACAGGGCTGATTCGTTCCAACCAAAAGTTCTGGATCTTTCGTCACTTTTTTTTGTGTAGCGAAGTATGATTGCTAGCTTCTTGGCGGCCTCTCGACTTTTACCAGTCGGCACCCTTCGCAGTATTGTAGCAAAACTGGCGTTTCACTCTGCATCTCTGACATCAAGCATGCATGATTGGAGTTGAATAATGCCTAATGCGGGGTTCCGTCAGGAGCCCTAGCCCAGGAGCCCAGGCGTAACTCTAGGAAACAACATGTTCGCATTTTGAAAGTCTGAAAGCCAGACAACACGAAATTTCTGGTGAAAAGTGAAGCAATTAGCAACTGATTCAGCTATAAGTGAATTAACTAATAGAGTCTCGTAAGGTTATGCGCCATGCACTGCTATAACGCTGTGGACCTACAATCTCTCAGTTGCACTTCTCTTCTTTATCATCGTCAAGATAAGGGTGCCCAGAGAAAATCGGCATACATCGACTAGCGACTAGGCTGACAGAATAGCGGCCATCCAAATAATTGGTGTATAATATGTATATAAATCATCAAATGAGCTATAAAAATGCTTCCTTGGTCCACCTGGCCCAGACACTTACTTCAAAAAAGTGAAGAAACTCCTAGAACCAACTCGATCGAAATGGCAGGAAATGGACTACAGTCCACGCTCTTTTGAATTTTCATTTCTACGAAGCATATGAAGCTTGCCTCATAAAATAATCATTTATATGGTTCAGCCATAGTGTTTGACAACTCTAGCGTCTAGCTGCTCAAATTTCTCTTTGGTGTTGCAATATCCCATCATTAGCCAGATCGCGAAGACAAAGGCCCTCAAAGTAAAAATTCCGGCCCTTCGGGGCCTGTCTCAAAAATATATACATCAACTAGACTGGTAAAATAGTGGTAATCCACGTAAACCGTGCCAGGCAATAGAAAAGGAAAAGGAGGAAAATAAGAGAAACAATTGGATGTTAGCTGCCCTGCTGATTACACATCATTCCCCAATTCTAAGCGTTTTCCTTTAAAAACGCATCCTTATGTTCATCGTATTTCCAATGTATTACTCACTTCCGCACTTGCGCAATTCCCCTTTTTCTTTCTCCTTCTGTATGCGCAGGTGGCGTGCGCCTCATCGCCTGATCACTCGGTTGTGAAGTTCGTC
>Ga0307979_1000838_pt1 | contig 21653 bp, 29 predicted proteins | sample OrgLakmetage1058_FD_201833 | JGI IMG/M metagenome (GOLD analysis project Ga0307979, IMG submission 201833) | Saline water microbial communities from Organic Lake, Antarctica - #1058 | ecosystem: Environmental > Aquatic > Non-marine Saline and Alkaline > Saline | place: Antarctica: Organic Lake...
TACAATGTACACGTTGCCTCAACAAACAAGTCAACGTTCATAATTTTACAAAATGTAGAGCAATCAAGAGCATCAGGCAAGAACGAAAGAATTAGAGCCACAATCCAATGTACCTGCGCCTGTGCTGCTGCGATGGCACGCTCCATGAATCCGCCCGGGTCTGGAGCGGAGCCTTTCCAAGGCCCCATGGAGTTCAGAATCAACCCCGAGTCGAGCCACACCAGCCCCTGATGCAATTCCATCGATTGACATGTGTGTGCTCAGAGTCAAGAGCGTGCGATCTCCAATAAAACCATAACGTAGAAGGAACCTTACGCACGCAAGCAACTCAAAGCCAGGACCCAAGTCAACATAAATGCTCATTTGAACGTGCAGTATTGTGCAGGGCAAAATGGAAGTACACGCTGCCATGGACAAGAAAGACTAGAGCACACCTCGTTGGGAAACTCGCGGTGGAGAGCTTCAAGCAGGAGCGGCTTCCAAGCGTAGCATTTGAGGTCGCGCACGTGCGGTGGAAATGCACCAAAATCGAAGTTTCGCAACTCGTCAAGAAGCACAGGAGACGCACAGCGCATCATGTCAACTTCTTCCTTCGTGATGCCACCTGAGAGGGAAGAGAGGTGTTATTTCAATCCAATTCGAAAGAAATATTGGAAGAATAAGTCAAGTACAAGTTATGGTGCTGATTGTATGGGCAAAGGGCAGCTGGCAATCACATGCGACAGCAGCAGGATATCAATTCGTACCGAGATTATAGGCGATTAAGCGATAGGTTTTGCCCATCCTCATTGCTCGCAGTTTTTCTACCACAGCAAGTAGCTTGGGAAGGTATCGCGAGTCTGCCGCGAACGCTACCGTTACAGTCTTGGGTACTGCCACCTCTGTTGAGGTTGCATTGCTGAGACGCCGGTTGAAAATGCTTTGCCTATTGAAAGCTGCTACAGTCGAAGGATCAGCCGAAAATAATCGGAACGTCGCTGCAACCACGCTCCACCATCTGAGTAATCTATGTCGCTGCGCCATGTCTACAATCCGACGTCAAGCCAAGTCTATGAGAAAAATGGAGCCAAACACCCTCAAAGCAACTTCACTTGTTCCTGAGCGAACAGACTACCAAACCCCGCAGCTAAATTTAATGAGCGAGATGGCAACGAAATCGTGCTTGATATAGATGACTTCAACGGGTAGCTACCACTGTAACACGCTTTACTAATTTGTGCTCGCGACTAGAAGTTCTCAAAACGACCAATCAAGCACAGAGCTTTTCGAAGTGACCAGGCAGTGGTTGTCTGAGATGATGTGCTACTTGGCCTGTTCTAGAAACTTTTCAACTCTCAGTTAGTAGCTCTAGCGTTTCTTCTACTAAGTATACTGAGTATGTATTCATGGGGCGGGGAGAGGATCAGTGATCGGAGATCCGAGATCCGAGAGATGAAAGATAAGTAGATAGATGCGAGAGGAAGCAACGACGAAACAACAATCAAAGGAAGAGTGAAAGAAGTCATGTCACTTCAACGGGCAAAAATTATTGTCGATCGACGAGCGGACGAGCGGACGAGCAGCAGCGCAGCTTCAGCAACAACAAGCATTCTAAAGAAGCAGAGCACTTACTTACTTCCTACTATAGCTGGAATTATATCGTTCAACCAAGCATTCAAGCACAAGCTATACAGCGTTGCAGTGTATCTACACATTTGTGACTTTACGCTTCCTTCCAGCTCAAGCATCAGGCTCGGTCAATCAAGTGCGATACTCTAGTGTACGAGCTTAGGTTATGACAAAACATAGAGGCTCGAAGGAATTCTTGGTGGAGTCTGCAAAAATTGCTGCCGGCTGCCGAGCATGTTTAGGCGCACATAGATCGCATACATGCGGCAAAAAAGTTGTGAAGCCGGCCAAATTAACTCCCAATGATTGTCCGGCGTGCCGAGGAAGACATAGAGCGCACAAATGTAGGAAAACGTGAAGGAGGTGTCCTATTCATCGAACGGGTTACTCATCTATGTGCCTACAGCGTCGTATACTTCTAGAAAATACGTTGGAAAGAGATGTCTTTCATGGGAAAGCGCTTTAGGTATTTTAATTGGTTGTCAAATTTAATGGCACGGCTTGAGAAATGAATGCTGTGAGCACTTTATAAATCATGCACCTTCTGTACCTATAAACTATTGAATTTCGTGACCTCGCAACGCAAGAGCGCAAAGGCATTGAATTAACCGCGACCTGTATGATCGTTGATGGCGCAATTCTAGCACACGTGTTCATGCCCCTAGAACGCATCAATATTTCTAGAGGATAAGTCCAGTTATCAGTTATTACTTCGTACCAGTACCCCAACACCCGCCAACACCAACACGAAGGCCAAAAGCCAAAAGCCACTTAATTGAATGATTTCAGACCCAAAACCAAGATTCAACCTTCTAACTTAGGTCCTTTGGAAGGTAAATGGGAATTCAAATATCCGAGTATCTTTTATCAGCACCAGCCACAAAGAACCTAACCTCAAAATCGGAAAGTAATTTTATATTTTCTAGAAGCGCATTCAAGTTCAGGTGTGCCTTGATATTATCCCAACACAAAAACGAGTAAATTTTGAAGTTTTCGGTCCTGGGAGCTATCAGGATTAGATATGCTGCGTGTTCGACCGGAAAGAAGCTGGGGGAGTGGCGAACGAACCATCCCGCCGCTCAGGCGCCCAATCCCGGGTAGCGAGTGCGCCGGCGCGCCGGGCAGCACTTCGATCGTGGCGAGCGGCAGCCCTTCGGCTCACGGGAATACCTCGTCGAGGCACCAGGTGGTCGAGTTTTGGAGGGCCTTCGCCGGCTTCTTCCGCGTTTCGCCATCCATCTGCAGCGGCGTGCAACGCTTTGACGTCTTCTGGCTGGAGTTTTTCCCATGAAATCATTCCTAATTCCACGCGCCGTTTTACCTTTCAGACAAGGCAAACGGAGGCGAATGAGGAGAGAAAATCATCCCTTATATTCAACCTCAGCATTCATCATACCGATTACTACTTTTATTATCACTGACAATGGTGTAAAACAATGCCGAACAAAAAAAACGCACTGCGAGAAATTGTTGAGTCGCGTGCCACGAGACTTCCCCGGGCGCTGGCGGCAACGCAGCTCGGCACAGGGGGCACGAAGCGGCGCGCTTGGCGCCTAGACCACCTAAGACAAGTAGGACAAAGCCATGGTGATAATATGCATAAAGTAGGGGGAAAAAAAGTGAGATGATGACGTGCGCAAAACGAAAAATAAGCAAAGAACGCGAGCTGGTTTTTGAAACACTGCACATTATCACGAAAATAACTATCAAAAGTGAAATTGCTTCACGCTTACCACGCAGGCCAACCACGCATTCTTTGTGAAAGCAGTGGCCACAAGGTAAGCGCTCTATGGACAACTCTCCGTTAGGATTATTGCTGCTGATCGCACTGTTGTTGCGAACCTCTGCATCCACTAGAAGCTCCAAGCAAATGGCACATTCATCGTCGAGATGGCTACTATCGTGGCGTTGTGGTGGCAGTGGTGGTGGCGGCTGCAGCTGCAGCTGGAATGAACCGACGTTCTTTTTACGGTAGCGGTGCCCATCCAAGGGTGAACCTGGTACTGTGGACACTGTTTCACTATCACCCACCAAGACCCATTCTTCGGCATTTAGGTTGCCTGCAGCAGTTTCTGGCACTGAGGCTGTCTCAGCTGCTCCGCTTGATTGTGGGGCGCTATTTGCACCCCCTTCACTGCCCTCATGTCTTGAAAGGCCAGCTGCTGCCTCATCGGAAGCAGCTGCATTGTCGGAAGCACTAGCCTCTACTGGGTCGTGTGCTGCCGTCTCTTCGCTGATAGGCGTGGGCTGAAAAGGTGGTTTACGACCTGCTGACAACTTGGCAGGAGTACACAAGGCCGCCGCACCGCCCTTTGGCTGATCGCTTCCCGGTGGACCCGGCTCCAGCGCTCCGTAAAGCACCAAAAACTATGCACACAAAAAATACGCAGTTCACTCAGTATAAGAAACAAACTCGCCCACCCTCTTCAATTGTAATTGGGCCGCCTATGACGTATACACTGACCACTCACTCTTCGCCACAAATATCTCCACGAACACGGCAACAATTGCTGGAGCAAAGTCTCATTGGCTAGCTTCATTCATGGCAAACATAACTACACACGTACACACACACACATACACATATCAGGCCTTACCTGTACGACTTGAAGGTGGCCCATGCGCGCTGCTTCGCCCAAAGGTGTGTCGCCTTTCACGTTAGGGCGCCACAAGTCCTCCGCAGCCCCGCGCTCGCACAGCCACGATACAACCTCCACGCTGCCCTGTCGCGCTGCTCGTAGCAGTGGAGTCCAGCCGTCGAAGTCTGCTCGAGTAATGTCCTCGGCCCCACCGTGGGTGAACACGTAAGCCAATAGCGTTAAGTCGCCCACCATACAGGCGAAAGCTAGAGGCGTTACTTCACTAAACCTACGCACACAAATACCAAATCAACAAGTCATATTTGAATGGGGCTTGAGGCATACAATGAGAATATACTTTATATGAAAGTAGTGCGATACTCTTGACTCACCTATAGAAGCTTGTCTTATGGAGGTCGTTGAGATCGAACCCTTTGCGCTCAAGCAAGAGAGCCATTTTCTTCTCTTCCTTTAAAGCTCGCTTGGAGTCTAGTTACCAGAAAATCGTACGTTTCGCAAGGAAATCATTGCGAAGCGTTACTAGAAAATGGAAAGGATGCCCTCAAACTTTAAAAATAATACATGAGTAACAAAACCAAGGTTGTGCCCTGACCTTCTCGATACTTTTTCGTCAGTTTCCTCACTTCTACTGCTGAACGCCTCCTTTCTTTACGTTCAAGGCTAGCTTCGGATGATGCTTTATTTCCCATTGCGTTTTCTCGCAACAGCGACAAAATTACTTGAATGGAAGCGTAATAGTCACGTATGTGTAACTACCGTGGAACGCGGAATAGAGACATCGTTACCCGTGAGCTGACGAACACACTCAATGAAATGGAATGAGAAATGCGCATCAAATCGGAGCATTCTGACAAAGGCACTTACAACGACTAGAGAACTACTACTTGGATTCTTCATAAAGATAGAACCAAGTAGTCTTTAGTTTTTAATATCGGGCAAAACGCCCGAGTGTACATTACACGGTTTGGGTTGTACAGACAGCTTTGTTTGTATTGATAAGACAGCACAGAAGCACAGATAGCTGCCGGTGAAAAGTTGTTGGAAATTCACCTCTGAGAAAAAAAGATACGAAGCTACGAAGTCAGTTCTTTACCGAATACAGACACTGTAGACTAGACGACTGTTGCGCCGCAACGGCACAGGTGCCACAAGCAACAAGAAGGGCCCTGAGAGCGCCCCAAGATCAAGAGTTTGATGTTGCTCTCGTTGCTAAGGTAGCCAGTACATTGCTTCTTACACCAGTTCACTAATTTGTCAGCTACCCTAGCCAGTTTCTGTCTCCATGAGCACTAATACCTAGCCCCCTAACCAGTTTCAAGTCATGTCTCTGGATGAGTTTAGTTCGCTCACGAACTAATACAAGTAACGGTACAGAGTACCTAGGCTTGTTAGTAGCATTCATTTATCAAGGCTAGCTAGAGAGCTTGGAAGCAAATGTTCAGCAGAAAGAAAAAGAAGAAAGAAGAAGCTGAGGAAGAAGAAGAGTCTGGAAGCGAGGGCAGCAATCAAGAGGAGGGTGCCGAGGAAGAGGATAATGCCGACGAGAAAAGCGCAGACGCCGCGAGCGAGAGCCCTGAAGATGGCGACGGCGGGGCGCCACAAGACGAGGAAGCGAGTGTGGGCAGTGTTAGCACAGCAGCTGCCAACGACGATGCCAACTCAGATGCAGCTGCTGAGCCACCAGACGACGATGGCGACGTAGTGCCCGAGGATCCTGCCGACGCTGCCTCAGCTGTGGGCGACGAGGTGAATGAAAACAACAAAGATGAGGTGGATGCCGCCTCTGCAGCAGAGTCATCTATCGCTGGGGACGCTGAAGATGCAGCTTCCACCACAGAGGCTGCTGCAGCTGAAGACAAAGATAAGCCTGAAGGTGAAAACGAAGATGACCTTTCAGAAGAAGCGAAAGCAGCTGCAGCCGAAGCAGCAGCGCAAGCAGCCATAGAAAAGGAAAAGAAGGACGCGGAAAAGGCCAGAAAAGCAGCCAAAGTTGCGAAGAAAGCGGCCAAACAAGAAGCTTTAGAGAATGCGGGCGCTGCCGCATCGGCTGCAGAAGAAGAGGCAGAGAGACAGGCAGCGGAAGATGAGGTAGCGCTCCATGCCGAAGAGCACGCGAGCATGCACCCAGCGCAGACTTTGCGGTCATTGGCAGTGCATTTCGTCGACCCAAGCGGCTTTAAGGTATATGAATCTAGGAGAGAGTGTAAAAGATTCAGAGCAGGAGGTGAACTGTAATCATGGAAATATTTCTATCTCGATATTCATTTTGTCCGTTTTCTATAGGTTTCTCTGGAGATGGTGCTCTTGTGGCCATGCACATGTGAAGCTGTTAAGAGCAAAGCAGCAGCTGCGGTCAATCTCAGTCCCGACAGCATTACCCTGGTGCCCTATCTCTCAATGAAATTGAATGACTGGCTTTCGTCACTGTGTGATCATATTCGTAGTTCTCAAAATCACACCTGTTCAGATTATTGTCCTATCAACTCTTCGTGCTATCGTGCTTGGCTTCATCCACTCAGGTCTTGCACTCCAAGAAACTGCCTGACGAAGGAGAATATCCCGAAGAAGGATTAAGGCCAGTTCCTGCTTTGCCTCCTGTTGCTGGCGCCACCAGTCATCGCTTTTCCGCTGCAGCTCTAGCTCAAGAGCAAGCAGAGGCGGCTGAAGCACGCGAGCGCGAAGTGAGTTCAACCAATTAGGCATACCCAACGCGATCTCTTCTCAATTTTCATTGCTCGGACCTCTTTTGCATGCTTCCAGCATCTTTGTCTTCCTTTGTGATGTATTCATATGCCCAGTGTTTGTTCTGAAAGCTTTCAAATACACCTTTAAAAAAATAAAAATGAAGTCCTCTTTGATTTTCAATTCTGACGTGTGCACCAACCACCTCTAGGTGGATCCTCCATATACTAGGGTTCTATGGATTGTGGTGCCCGAAGCGTTGCCCGGCAGCCCCATGCTCGATGATCAGAGCAGCGTGAACCCAGACGAAGCCAACTTCGCGCTCGCGGCCATGAGTGACGAGTACGGCGACAACGAGAGCATGAGCGGGGGTGACGAGGATGGCGACAACGGCACGTCTGAAGCTGCCGCCGCGTCCGACGCGAGAGCGCATTGGTCGAGGAACCCTTCGATGATGCCCAACCAGAGCAACCACCAGTCGTTCAACCATGGCCGTGGGTCCGAGTCCGACGACAGCAAGGTTGGGCTAAATAATAGCGAGGGAGTGGTTCACGTGGTTCACTATATACTATGGGAATACTTGTGAGCGTAAGTACACTTTCGTTGCATGGACGTTGCAATCGATCACAACGTGCAATGTTTACTCTCATACCGTATGACTTTCTTGATCTATTCTACCCGTTCCTGCCACTCAGCTTTCTCTGCGGTACCGCAAGAAGCACTTCGACTTAGCGCGCGAACTTCGGTCGGTCGACGCTGGAGACTACCTGCCTCAGGTAAGTGTCTGTATGTGTGTGTGCATGGGAATACATGAACTAGCAGGTGATGAAATGATGAGCTCTCTCGCGTGCCCCTGCGTGCCAGCTCTTGTACATAATTCATCTGGAACACCGTACTGGTCGGTAAATGATTTACAACACTTCACATTTTTCATTTTTTTACAGCTGATGTCACTGGGATGCGATGAATTCAGTTCATTTTCGACCATCACCCTCACCGAACTCAGGTCTGTTAGATTATTGTATCATCAAATCTCTTTTGAGCTATTTACAATTCAACGCTTTGCATGTTGAATGAGCGGTATTACTATTCGGTTGTCCTATGTTTGTTTTGCAGTTGACAACTATTTGACTAGGTTATATCTGAATCAATAAATATCTTCCGCAACCTTCTGCATCTGCTCTAATGTAACAGCGCCCCCGGCTTTGGGATTCCGCGGCCTGCTCAGCGCCGAATTGCGTCGTTGGCCGCGGTTTACATGGTGCGGAAAAAAAAGGGGGGAGAGGGAGACAGTCTGTGTGGTGAACATATGAGTAAAAAAGTGGCACACTGTTCAGCTTAGTCTATGTGTTGACCTTACGCAGAGTCAGTAAGCAGTTTGAACGAAAGCCTTTGATGTACACCTGCAGATATTTACACTTTCTTTCTCTTTCTTTCTCTATGCATGTGTGCCTGTTCCCATTGCAATCACCAACCTGTACGTACCCTTTCCAGCGCCAAATGAACGAGGAGGATGCGGTCAAAGCAGCGGCTCGACTGCAAGCACGCGCTGCGAAGGCATCCAAAAAGAAAGCCGCCAAGGAGGCCGAGGAAGAGGACGCTGATGCAGGGTGCTGTATTTGTGATTGTTTTGTACTATTATCATTTGCAATGGCTGTGCTAGTACCTGTATTTGAGTGCAACGGAAGGAGGAGTGCGTTCGTTGTACAACTTTCGTTCAGTTCTTGATTTTTCTGACGCGCGAGTACTGCCTTTTTCCTAAAGTCTCAACACCTGGTCACGATTTCACCAAAAAAATCTTCAAGCGTGCTTCTTTTTATCGGTACATACCAGGTGGCACGATCCGGCAGATGAAATGGCAGCTCAGTTAGCTTTATTCAACAGCGACGAAGAGCTCTCAGTAGGCTCCGCATCGCAAGTAGCAGTCCAGAAACCAATGCCAGTCAAGAAATCGCCGGAAGGAAAATGGACGGTGGATGGAGTGTATTTCTTCGCGACCTACAAGGAACTGCAACAAGCGTGGAAAGATGCTGACGTGGTACGAGATGAGAGATTGATTTAAAATGCATGCACGAGTGGCAGTTGAATGAATTGAATTTGGGGAAAAGAATACATTTTCCTCTAGCTTACTTCCATCCTCTTGGTATAGTTGTGAAACAAAAATGTACTGATTTCTACCCCAATATCATGTATATTTTTGTTTCTCTAAGGTGCACCGTGCCGACTTACCCACGGCGGAAGAGCTCGATTATCGCGCTGAACTAGCGGCGTTTGCGGCGACAGCTCCTCCAGGGGCACCTGGCATTGGTGCGGCTGCTGCAGGTACTCTATCAGCAGGAATAGTTTCTTTCTGTCACTCTCTCTCTACCCCTTTTGTTGTAAGCATTTCATTCTACTAGCCGTCTATATTTCTGTCTTTTCTTTTCTGTGTACTTTTTGGGTTCAAGTGAGTCTATTCCTTGTTGCTTCCCTTCCATCCTTTTGTTCATGTAATTTTATGTTTTTCGTCCGACTTGAAATGTTGTTGTCACAGGCGGTGATTTAAGTGAGGATGCCTTAAACGAGTTAGATGATTTGGAGAGGGACCAGCAGTCAAACGAAGAAGGCAAAGAGGATGCGTCTTCCTTTGCTGCCCGTATGGCTGGCGCTTCTCTGCCAGACCCTGCTGTAAGAAAAAACGAGAAGAAACAAGGCTTGTTGAATGTGTGGACGGGGGCATGCGTGGGCGCCTATACCGCGAACTATTGAAGTTTTCCTTCTTTTTGTTAACTTTTATCCTCAACTCAAGCGCCCAATACACTATCAGAACGCCTCTCTTATGTTCCCCTTCCATCATATGCGTCAATTCACGATCCCCAGGTGCTGGACTCTTACATGAAGCGGTTGATGAGGCCACCCACCCCCCCACCGCCACCGCCACCTCAGCTGCGGCCCCACGGGGTGCGCACCACCAAACTGTGCCACAAAATCCGGAGGCGCACCGCGCGCGACGAAGAATACCAAATCCCCCTGTACACCGACGCCCAGATCCGGGTACAGCTTTTTGTAAATTGACATCCATGTTTGTGCGGGCTCTTCGTCGTTCATTATCTTTGCACTATCTTTAGTCTTTTGTAATCCTTCCTGCGTACTCTTTGGATATTGTTATTTCGTGATAGTTTGGCACTTTTCTTTTGAATCTTGCCCTCTTCATCATGAACGCCTTCTTTGCTGGCGCAGGTGCGTTGCGCGTGTTGTGCCAAACACGGCAATCGCTGCAAGTTTTGGCGCGAGCGGAAAGGCCGAGATTTGAGCCGAGCTGTGGCCAATTTCTTGGACGATGCCCTCACGGCAGCTGCGCAGGTTAGGTTGTGTTCGCGGGCGTGCGTTTGAGGGGTTCTTATTGAATGAATGGCGTTCAAAAATGATTTATGTAGCCTCTTGTTTCATGACGTAGGTATCCTTCGGTCAAGAAGTACTCCACATTTTCCATCTCCTTATTTTGCATGTGGCATATTTCTATTCTATTCTTTAGGCGCGCCACGGCCACGTCAGTACGGACGCACAAGCAGACGCTGCTCGCCGAGCGCTACATTTCTTCAAAGTGAGGGCTTTTTCTTTTTCTCTTTTTTTCGTTCAAACCCTTTGCTTTATATTTTTCACCTTATCTTCGTCACCATCGGACCCCACCGCACACAACTCTGCACCACTTTTTTTCAACAGGTGCAATTTGACTCCGCCCAGGAAGAAGACGAAGAAATAGCCGCTATATTAGTGGCAGCCAACCCGTCAGCCCAACCGCTGGGATTCCAGCAGAGCGCTTACGTGGACGCGGTGATTCAGCACGCTAAACGCCAGTTCCATGATGACAACCCCATTCTCAAAATCCCCGCCATCAACAAGCACGCCGAGGACACCTGAGTGCTAAAGAGCGAGTGCTGCATGGGGATGGGGGGTAGCAGCTTTATCTCAAATATGAAATGCGTTCTTTGGTCTTTAGCGTTCAAAGTGAAGGCGCATGAAAATAGAAACGGGGTGATGGGAAGTAGAAATGGCCTGCTGGCCTGTGGCCTGGCTTAGGTGTTATCCAGTTATCGCCTATATATATATATACCCTTTAGAGGTTATCGCGGTCGCGCCGGGCTGCTCTGTATCGTAACTGGTTTGAATTTCCATTGCGGATTGGCGCTAGCCCCTATCCCTATTGATGGAAAGTAATAAAAACAAAAATTGCCGCGCTCAAGTCCTTTTAATGGGCATAAAACCAGATATCAATGGGCTTTCAGCTCGCCAACTCCCTTCTCCGGCCATAATTCTCGGAGTGCTTTCTGGACCCCCGGAAGTAACAACAGAGGTCCCAGAGGGGCCTCAATATTCTTGCGTCGCCTACCTATCGATCCAATCGTGGAGTTTCTAGGATGGCCATTCAGTCGTTCTAGTTCATTCGGGGCTGCTGCTGATGGTTGTGGCGTGGGCGCTGCAGGCTCAAACGGCACATGTGCACGGCAATCACCCATACTGAACACGTCAACCGCTGTTTTCCAACCAGGTATCAACATTGCTGCGCCTGCAGTGGCACTCTTTAAACCACTGCTAGTTAGGCCTTTGACGCCATTACTCCCTCCTGAAGTACCACGTCTGCTAACACCATCCTCAGCTGCAGTGAGACCGAGAGGGCCCGCACCAAAGCCAAATCCTTTTGCCATCAATATTCGCTGCCGTGAGCCATCCTCAATGCTCTCTTCGGCTACTGAACCCTTATCTGTGAGCATTTCTCGACTGGCTTCTGCTGTAACAAGCAAATCATGGGTACTTCGACTTTCAGGCTTTCTATCTAGAAAGGCTTCAGCAGCAGGAGCAGCAAAACTTCGTGATTGCTTCAACAACTGACCTTGCGTGCGCGTAAACCATGCTGTGCGCGTGGCTGAGTCCAAAAGAACAGGTCGAGCTGCCGAGAAATCCTGCGATAGCAGCAACACATAACAAAAGAAGTCACCCCTGCTTTTGTACTCGAACCGTGAGGGGTTCGACGAAAAAAACAGACAATACAGTCTCCTGCGCAGTGCACGACCAGAAGAAATGATCAAAAGAAAAACAGAAAAAACGCATTAGTTTCGCCATCTATGATTCTCTAGCGCCAATCCTATCACCTTGGCTGCTAAACATTGACCCCATGGATTTTCGCTCCCCACTGCCTCATGCTTTCTGCTCCATGCCTCATCAAATAAACTGGAACTACTTGGATTCGTTCTAGACTCATGTTGTTGTTCCTTTTCGACTGGGCAATCACGAATATCGGCATCAGCAGAAGATTTAACACGATCAATCAAGGCCACAGTTGATGGCACACAATCTCCAGCGAGGCGCTTGACAAAGGAATACACTTCGCAATCAGCTAAAGTGCTCGCGTAGGGCAAGCGGTGCATCCAGGCAAGCATGACCTACCAAATGTCAAAAAGAGGCGTGTGATTAAGTATTTTGAAGTAAGTACAATACAACAAGAAAAGAAACAAAACAAAACATAACAAGATGCTGTGCACTTTTTTCACCATAGCGCCATCGTGAGTAACGCCCCATTCGTCGCATGTGCGTCTCACAGCTACGCCAGAGGACAGCGCGGGTTTTAGGCGTTTCAAACTTGCTCGTGACGCAATCAGCGGCTGCAAGTTGCCAGGGAAATAGGCCTAACAATCGAAGAGGGAGTTGATGCGTCATCAAGGCTCATGTCTACGATCACATATTGCGTCATAATTTCAGGATGAATCTTTTTCTTTGTTTTCACTGGTGTTCACGTAGGCGCACACATCTGCACATATTTATATTGTTACCTGGTGTGGTCCCATGCACTTCTCCACGGCACGAATGGTTGTGTTGAGGCAAGCCACGCATGCGGTGGTATCAGCAGGAGATCGGCAAGGTTTCCATGCAGCACGGGCTTCTGCTGCTACGAGGTCAGCTTTGGTGGGTGGCTTCAGTTCCATGCCCATTACACTTGCATTGTTATCTATAATGGTAAATATATTCCCTATGCTACTCATACTATTCCCTTCACTACTGCTGGCGGAAGTAGACAAGTTTGGACCTCGGCGCCTGCGATAGCGTGGTTTTCGTAAAGGAGGGGGTTCAGTGCACACTTCATGAGGTACCCCCGCGCGCACGTTGTAGTGCTGGCCCAGACTCAAAGCTGAGGCGCAGCGGGGTATTTCGCGCCAGCAAGCACGCAGGACCGCGCGGTTGGCTTTGGGATTGGGTGTACCGCGAAATTTGGCGCTTGCTTTGTCCGCACCCAGCACAAACGGTAGGCTTGGGTCGAAAGCAGCCAAAAAGCGCTTCGCGAAGGAGAATATAGCATTGGATCAAAGGGAGAAAAGAAGAAGTAATAAGACTAGGCACATGTGATGGAAAATCTGAGTGAGTTAAACAAGATCAATTAAAGTGTTATCCAGCGGGAGTCACGATATGTGTGTTACCTGAAGCACCAGCGGGCGCACGAAGAGGTCGTCGTCCGAGTAAAGCAACCAATCCACGCCCGAGCTCAAAAGATCCCGCGCAAAGAAGTCTCTGTATTACGTATTATAAACCACGAAGAAAAATGGATGTATCTGAAGTCCTAGTTTCACCAATTTGCAGTCTCACGATTGCTTGTACTGCTTAGTATACGCCACCTGGATGCATGAATTGGCGTATATGATGCGGTGTTGTATCGTGCTTTCATATCACACCTGAACGCTTGGTCAGCTTTGCAGCACGGGCCGGTGACACCAAACCACACTGGGGCACAACCCGTGAGTAGAACGCGGCTCTGAGCGCCCCACACAGAACAATGCAATGCCGTCGGCACCGGCCCACCGAAGCTTTGGCCTCCACCACCGCTGGTGCTTTCACTATCTTCATTAAGGCTATCGCCAAAGCCACGCGCTTGCCCCAGAGACCTGCAACGGTGACTCGCCTGGAAGTCTTTGAGAGCTGATGGCGACAAATCGCTGTCCGCAACTAGAGTAAAATGTTTAACCTGTAGTATGAGGTTTATATAACACGTTAGCAGCACCTTCAAAGATGGCCCGGAATGTTTTGCAAATCGTATTCTATTCCTAGAACCGCTTCGATCGTTTAAATCCAATAGACTTCAAGAAGAGGGCCATTACATGTCCAGATAGATTACCTGTTTCGACCATGTCGCAATAAGCGCACCGCGCGTTTTGATATAGCTTGCGTTATACTCGTTGGCTGCCGCAAATGTGGTTGCCATGTATATTGCGATATTTGAGACAAGAACGCTCTCTGCTTTCTTGTCAGCATCAGCCCCGCTAGGAAATTGCGCGTATGGTGTCAATGATAGGCTGGCAAGAGCGACGACTACCGCTATCCGCATATGATATCTCAATTCATTTTTAATTGCCGAGGCAGAAGTGTGCTATAAAAGTTAACAATGATGAGTCGACTAGCGTCATACTCGCATTCTTATCATTATGAAACATAGCAATATATGCGACATTCTTTAACCTAGTTGACGTCTAGTTACCAGCTTGAATAAGCTTCTAGGCTAGCGGAGCTACAAGCCCGTCGAGTAGCGCATGATTAGTACTCCTGTAGTCGTCTCCTGGTCTCATCAATTTTGTCATCGAGACGGATACGGGCATACGGATGTACCCTGTAAAAATACGTCAGTTCTTTTGTTTATATACTAGTACGTTGACAAAATACGCCATATAACTATAAAATGTACTTTGCGTACCCCCGGCGGTGTATAAGCAGCAGGAAGTTTTGTCAACATGAACATCGATTTATTTCTAAGTGAAGCAACGCACGAGTTCTAAACGAAATCGCTTCCAAGAACAATTTGTGCCTTCAAAGACTGCTGGGGATGCGCAGTCTTGTCATTTTAGCGCCTCAAGAATTGGCCCGTTTTGATTCAATTGCGGTCACTATAGAGAAGGAAACTAAATCTAGGCGCCCAGAGCACCAGCTTCCCGAAGCATGCCCTCGAGCTTTCCGCTTTCCTTCACTTGGTTGATTCCACCCATTGGACCATCGTTGCACCCACCAACAAATTTACCGTTGATCCAAATCGCGGGCACCGAAGTACGGCCTAGATTTACGAACGCACGTTACGCGCACATTATTTGAGTTGTAAGCAGAGGAAAAATCATATGTTAGCACTTGTTACCTGTGAGCTTTCCCAGCTCAGACCGCAGTCCTGGACCGTCCTCCAGAACATCAAGCTCGAGCACCTTTGATAGAAATATGATTGTAAGAATGTCAACATCAGTGTCTCAGCAAATTGGGCAAACAGAGGGCTTACCGTATAACGGCACCCGAGCTCGTCAAGGACCGCCTTGGCCTTGACACAGAAAGGTCATTTGGTGAAACTGAGCATCAGCACGGGTTCGTTCTGAATCAGTGACTCTAGCTTCGCCTTGGTCGCTGCCTCGTCATAGTTGCCTGCAAGCATTGATACAAGTTTCTTTTTGCCTTCAGCGAGTGGTGATGCGTTTACAAAGTTTCCGACCAGATTTGCGATTGAAGCTGGCACGGACTGCGTAGGGTCTTCCTGGTTGCTCGCCTGATCAGAAGAGACTCGTGGTTAGTTCTAGCTAGCACGCAGGTCAAGCGGTGTCAAAGCAGGCGCTCGTGTTGAGATTCTATGCGACCTTCGCTGAGACCCAGCGACGAGTAGGTGCAGCAGACGGGACGTGAAACGAGTCCGTGCCAGCGGCTAAGGCCACGCAGACAGCGAAAAGAAGGCGCATTTTCTGTGTTCTGCAACGACAATGCGACAATACGTACGTGTTGTTTTTGCAAACATACGGGTGTAGCCGTCTGTCTCATCAGCTCATCAGACGACTCATCGTCGCATCATCTAGTCGGGGTCTGCTCGTCTGCCCGTCCGCCCGCACGCAATCGCTTCGTCAATAAGATCGTAGTATCCTTGATTTCATCATTGATACTGGCTTTTCGTTTTCTACTCCGTGAAAGACGCATAGATAACAACTCATCAAGCAGGACACCGGCACAATAGCACCCGATTGCAGCGGCAGTGTCTACAGTTTGAGCTCTAACAACTTCGCACCGATGATTTCGCGTGCGAGCTATGCCTTGATCACAGCGTTGATCATGAGATGTGCTACTTCTTTTATGCTTAATCAACCGGCTGCGCGAGTTTCCATGATGCACAAGGCTCCAGCTGGTATCCTGTGGAGATGCAAGCATTCATTGCGAGCTACGCCCAAGGAGACGCAAAGCGAAGCTATCGCTAGAAGGGGGGAGCGCAAAGGCTTCTACGTTCGCCCTTCGGCAGCTATTGAAAAAGGCGGAGGGTTCTTTATTCCTGGTTTCGAGGGCTGGAAGCTTCGTGGGCTCATAGCCAGCGTGCTGGTTTTTTTACTGTTCTCGAACCGCGCTGGGGGTTACGACCCAACTCCGAACCAGTTGGTTAGCGAGGCTATTGCCTCAACCGCAGTCCTAGCATTGATCGTGCAAACTGCCAATCAGTACCTTGGATTTGGAGACGCGGTGGCGAAGGCGTCAGAACAAGCGGGCGACTTAACGCGCAGCACTTATTTGCGCCCTGAAGCGGACGAGTTCACGGCTACATGGGCTGCAAAAGCTCTCGTGTATACTTCTGACGCCTCAGTGGTGATTCTCTTTCGCGACGGCCAAGTCGAAACTCTTGCAGGCGCGTTTGAGCGTGGGCATCCATTAGTGAAACAAGCAGATGAGGGCGCGATTTTGCCCCTTGAAGACTACGAGCCTTTTCTCGAGCAAGAGCGCACCGATTTTGACAAGAAGTCTCCACAAGCAGCCCTCCTCGTGGACTATGTGCCTGCGTCCTGCACTGCCTTTTGCAGCCACGTGGTTGGTCCTGGTTGCTTCTGGGTACTGGGGTCGACTGATGTGGCATCATTGAGATCGGAAGGACAACAGAAATGGCTCGAAAACATAAGCAAATTTTCAGCTCTTGGGCCCGCCTAAAAGCTTCAAAGGCGTCTGTGTGTATGCACACCTAAGAAGATGAACGTTTGATTTGCCTTCATCACCGCCCATTTAGAAATAGCCAGCGGCCTTAGCAGTTTGTTGGTCCATAGCTCTCCATTCCCCAGGACTTCGGTAAGTAGTTGTTAGCTTGTAGATTTCAGACGGCAGAGTCCGAACAGCGAACAGCAATAAACCATTCTAAATATTTTCAATAGGAATAGATATCACTGGGTGCACGTGAGAGCAGGGTTCAGAAATAATCGCGTAGCTATGTGAACTAAATTTCGCTATGATTGATCGGGCTTTTGCTTTAGTAGGATGGTCCGTTTTCGTTTTCATTTCGTTATCGCTAACTCGGATGGACTCGAGATGAAACCAGGAACTAAGTCAAGAAGTATCCAACAGGGGGAGCTTTCAATCGATTCCAAAGCCAAGTGAATTGGAATTTTAAAAATAGCGAAGACTTTTATAATCCGGCCGTTAGCAGACTAAGGTGTTAGCCAAAGCATTCGCGCTTGCGGCCGCGGAGGCGCACAGCAGCGAGCTTCTGCATGACGGCGTCAGAGCGCACTGCGTCCGCCTGGTAATGAACCAACAAAGCAAAATAGAGAAAACTGTGTTTCATCTGCAATTTCATGGGGATGCGCCAACTTTATTCTTAATCAGCAGTAATGCAATAGCAGAATCGCGCCACCTCAATTCCTAAGTATTACCTTGTACACGCGCAACACTTCATCCACCAAGCCTCGACTCTCAGCGTGGGTGGACAAGAAAGCACGCTCCATCACATACCTGGGAAGAAAGTTGTTCAGGGAGAAAGGTTAAAGTGCAAAGCTCAAGAGAGGGCGTGCGAAGATCCGCAGACACATTCTGATAGCAGTCATGCAGAAAACTAAACTCACAAATCGACCGCTTTGTCTTCGTGCATTTGCGACACCGAACTGAGGCCGAAGTCGATCACGCACAGTGCTGCGGGATCCACCCCACTGTCTGATGATTTGCGCTTGGTGACTGGCGCTGGGTTCAAAGGAAAGGAGGCTGCTCGAAGCATCATGTTGCTGCAGCGTTTGACAGTTAAAAAAAAGAAAATATTATCAGACGAACGGACTTGACGAAAGTTACATATTTCAGATACTGCACATTAAAAAGATCAGACGCAGAGTAATAGTAGGCCTTGATATTTTTAGATATCTCAATACTTCCATGATTAACGCTGCAGGCTCTAGAAGTAACCTTGTTTCTGTACGGTCTGTAGGTCGAGTTTAGATACCTGGTAGTTAAGTCGCCATGGATGACTTCGCAATTGTGCAAGCGAGCAATTGCAGCTCCTAGCGCCCGCGCTAAGGCAAAACCTTCGGCACCATACGGTGACGACTCAGCCGTTGCTCTCATTGAGCTAGCGATAGCACCCGAGCCAGTAGAAGCAGCCGAAGACAAGGTAGAAGGAGTTCGAGCAGCCGCGGTACCTTCAGCGTGAAGCTCTCGGAGGCGAGCCTTGACGGATGGGCCCATGACTCGCTCGAGCACAATCCTGAACAATCATAAGCAAGCAGAATAGCTTACTACAAGGCGTTATAATTTGCTCATAAGCCAAATCAAGGAATGCAGTGCCAATCGAATGATCTTCTCCTATCTAGGTATATCAAAATTCCTCTAACACAGATTTCCCACCCTTCTGTCTCAGGGCGTTACAAAAAGACAAAAAAGACGCTAGCCGTACCGAGAAGCCTCAAGGTCGACCATGAGAAGAGCTGGAGTGTCAAGGCCGCCTCGACGAGCCTTCACTAGGCAGCGTGCCTCGCCCAGCAGCCGCGTCTTGGTAATCTTGGCATCAAGCTACACAATTGCATGACGGATATCAACGTTCGAGTGAGATTATGCGAACAACATTCGCCCTAGACTGTCTCATATTAGGCATATACAGTAAAACAAGGAGTTTCTACGAACACTACATTCACGCCAAGGATTGAGATCCTTCATTCACCTGAGCATGGCGGTATGATTTAGCGAAGCGTTCTTTGGCTACTGCTGGTCGTCCTCCTACCATTAGACCCCAGACTCGGCCCTCTGCTCCTTGAGCCACTAGTTCCCAGCCAGGAATAGGAGGTTTAGCGTACGTTGTCTCTGTGCTATTATTGTCCACTAAGGGGCTGCCGTCGTCCCGGGCCCGCTTAGCCATTTTTCTCTTGGTGACGACTTTTGGGTTGACTGTTTTGCTTACTATATTAGTGAAAGCTTGAGTTCTCGATTTGACACACACGCGATGCTCGACTCCAAGTATCTATCTCAGAGCTTAAGAAAATCAGACTTCGGAGCTTCAGAGCATCAGCATTCAGCATCATAGCTTCGGGTCTCCCAACTTGTTACTTCCTACAAGTTTAAAGGGGCGTTAGCTCTTTCTTTACGACTTCGAACTCTTATGTGCTAGTTGTACGGCGCACTGTTGTGTGAACTCTGCATAATACCATAGGTAGGCAGACTTTCCTGTCGGAATACCATTGCCCGCTTACTGTAGAAGCTACTACTGCATAGTATACTTATAGGAGTCTCACTTGTATTAGTGCATACTTACACTGAGGGTTGCAATTCCAAGGACTATGTGGTTACGGAGGTTGGAAAAAGTGGCGTGTACGACTGCGGCGCGATGGCCATTGAGAGCTCCTGTGCGTTGTTTTACCTCTTCTAATAGCTGCAAGGACTCCTGGGACCCAAAGCAGTATTTGGCTCATAAGGAGACTTTTCAGGGCCAATTTGCAGCTGACTACCTCACACTTCCTTCGGAGTCTGGCGCTACGCTAGCTGCTCGACTTGGAAGAGCGTCACGCTTGTTAGACCTAGGCTCTGGTGACGGATCGCACACTCGGCGTATGGCTGAGTTCTTACCCACTGGTGCCTCAGCTACGGGGTTAGACTTATCGCCATCTATGGTAGCCGCAGCTCAAGCTTCACAAATTTCGAATGTTGCATCGAAAAAGGTTCCAGTAGATTTCGTAGCGGGTAATATAGCTACCTGGGGCAAAGAAGCAGCCAACTGCGGGCAATTTGACTTAGCAACGTCGTTTATGGCGCTGCATTGGGTGAGTGAAGCAGACTTGCCTGCGACACTCAGCGGCCTTAGGGCTGCTCTAGCTCACGCAAGGGCTGGCACTTCCGGGAGTACTTCGGATAATCGCAGTTGGTTTGTTGCTTCGTTCCACGGTGATAACAGTATGCAGAGCCTAGTTGATGCTGTGAACACCACTGTTGACGCGACACAGCTTAGCACTGGTGGTGGAGGCAGCAAGAACACGTCTGCGGAAGCCTCTGTCGATGCCTCTAGCCCTGCTCTGAGCTCATGGGGCCAGGCTGGCGCTGCCGTCGCTGCAGCGCGATGGCGCGAGCATTTCAGGCATGGCCGCGCAAGCTGGCGGCCAATCACGATGCTGCCAGCCGCGCAGTGGCGCCAATTGCTGCACGACGCAGGGTTCAATGTTGACGACGGCGTCGTGAAAATCAGGTACGTGGCGGTGGTGGCATTCTTTGCCCTCTTTCAATATCTTGGTAACTACGCTTTTGTCGGCATACAATGCACAGATAATCCAAAAAAAATCTCTCGGGGTCGAGAATCTTTTTCATTTTATTGCTTTTCTTCCTTCACTTTTTGTTCATTCTTTTGACATATACTGAACAACTAAAAAATTCAGGCTCGTGGACACGGTGTATCCTGATGCTGAAGCTTTGGTAGCGCGGCTCGCCGCTGCGTGGGGGCCCATGTTTCCCACGCTTCCTCACACGCAAGACCGCAACGCGTTCTTTCAGTGCGTGGCCGAAACCGCAGTCGCGCAGGCATCGGTCTCGGCGTGCGACCCCAGGCCTGTAGTCGTAACCAGCCGGGTTCTAGACATCGCCGTTCCAACCGCGCCGTGCTAGATAAAAGAAACTAGAAGAACGCTTGATTGTGCGCAACTGGTGGACACCTACAGGCATGTGGCGATTTTGAGGATTTTCTAAGTCGGTGCTATGTATTCTATTGCTGTGAATCGCAGCACCATAGGGACTGGTCGCCTCGCGGGTGCGCAATAGCACAAGGCCCTTGCCATTTACCACGGGGATCATGTGAATTTAGGGCTTCTCAACTCTCAACTCTCAACTCTCAACACAGCTAAATCACTAAGTACAGACAATCTTCGTCTGCACTAAGATCACCGCCTTGAGATTTCTTATTTCCCAATTCGTTCTTGTCTGTGGCATGTTTCCAATTACAAGGATACACAGGGGAAATGTTTATCTGTATGTGCACGCGCGTGTATGCATGAGCATGGGCTAATCGCTGATCGTGCACAGTAATTATCACGCATTTTTCACACAAGCCCCGAAGGGCCGGAAGTACGGAAGTAGAAGGGCAAAAGGAAGAGATAAACATCAATTCAGCCCAAAGCAGGAAGCTAATCAGGCACATATGCCCGGGTGGCTACGGAAGTGGCACGTCACGCGTAACTGTTGATCTGGAAAGACTGGGAAGTGGCCAAGTATCGCTAACGAGGTAAGAGCAAAGCATCGCCAACAACAGGAACCCTCCCTGTATAGCTCTGCAGCTCCTAAAGGAGACTGCAAACCCAACTGTTCTCACGTCAACACACGGTATCTCAAATTCAAAGAATCATCAACAAATAGCAATAAGTGGCGCGTTGATAAATTCTTAATGATCATCATGACGTGGATGCTCGAATCAAGAAAGCCTCCAAGGCCTTCGGTGCGCTACGTGATCATTTCTTCAGTACTCGCGATGTGTCTGAGCGGCTCAAAGGAAAGATTTACACTGGTGGTGTT
>Ga0307979_1000845_pt1 | contig 21555 bp, 21 predicted proteins | sample OrgLakmetage1058_FD_201833 | JGI IMG/M metagenome (GOLD analysis project Ga0307979, IMG submission 201833) | Saline water microbial communities from Organic Lake, Antarctica - #1058 | ecosystem: Environmental > Aquatic > Non-marine Saline and Alkaline > Saline | place: Antarctica: Organic Lake...
GCCCAGAAGTTAGGAGGACGCAATCAAAGAAGGAGAAGAGGCGACGGAAAAGAGGCATGTTCAAATGAGAGCAACGCATTGTCAGAATGAAGGCGCATCATACGAATAGAGCTTCGAAATTTAAGAAAGAAGAGACTTGAAACCGCCATGCGTAGCGTGTAATTGAAGTTGGGCAAAGTTGATAGGCAGGCACACTTTTCAATGCAATACCCATTCCGCAAAACCTCTCAAGCTCTACGAGTAGCCATACATTTGCATGCCCTCTAATATGCAACGATGACCACCATAACCACCACATACCATGCAGGCGTGCCCATCGAGTTTGAAGAAGTTCAAAAGCACGCAGCAGTGAGTGGTGCCGCGCCCACCAGCACCGTTCACGTCCCGTAAAATTTCGGCTTCGATCAGCGACAGCTCGTAGTACCGCCCCGCGTCGTGGACCACCTATTTGATACGAGTACAATATTAGAGAGAAATTGAAAGAAGTAGAGGGCGCGCACTTTAGGCCCAATATGAAGTTGTTGTCATTACGGCGAGTTTGTTTTTGTTAGCGTTCGAAACCGAACGAGTAAGAAACGTAGGCAGACTGACATAATAGGGGAAATGGCGTATACAGAAACAGCCTTCATGAATACCTTGACGGCCACTTTTTCGTGCTCGCTACTGGTGGCGTGCTTGTCTAAACACCGGAGCACGCGGCCAAAAGTGCCTCGCCCGACTTCCTTCTCAATCGTGTACCTGTCGTGGGTGTTGTTGGCAACCCCCCCCCCACACGTTTATAAGCAAAGAGAAGAAAACGGAAAGATGCAAACATCATCAGCAACCTACTCTGGCCCACCTCTCAGCTACCTACGTATTATTGTCTACAACTACTGTTACTACTACTTTTGTAGCACCTCTACTCTGGCTCTTAGCACTCCACATCCACGTCACCCCCTCACCTCGCCGTTAACGCATCTCCACGGCCGCCTTTGAACTCGCCTTCTGCTTCCGACTCTTCCGAGCCTGACGCGGACTCGCCACCTTCGCTACCGTCGTCACCGCCGCCACCGCCACCTTTGTTACTGTCGTCGTGATTCGCCCCACTACCGCCACCGCCGCTTGCTAGTGCTGCCAACGCATCATCGCCTGCTGGCTTCGCGAACAAAGCGTCGTTTATATCAGAGGATGCACCACCCGCGGACATCAAATTTGCAGTGTCGTCCTCGTCGCCTTCTTGTGGATGCCGGGCGCGGTCCGCCGGTGGGGGCGCACCTCCTGCACCACCGCGGCTCACGCCTGCTCGCAGCGGCGACTTTTCTTTCTTTTTGAACACGCTCCCGAACAAACTGGTGGATTTCGGAGACTTCACTTTGCTGTTGCCATTGCCTTCAGGCGGCGGTGGCGGAGGTAAGCCTCCGCCTTGCTGCTGGTCGTTGAGCCACTGCTGGTGCGACGCCAGCGCTTCGGCCGTGAGTGACATTTCAGGGTTGTTGCTGCCGGCCGCCGTGGCGGGAGGCTTCTTCTGAAAGCCGAAAAACTTGCGCAGCCCTCCGGACGAACTCGCCGGCGACAATTCGCTCTTTGGCGCTTGTGGGAGGTCATTCTAAGAGATTTTAAAAAAAATGTTGTGTAGAGCACAGGGTGTTAGTTTCAAGGCAGACAAGCAGTTAGTGCTCAGACAGCATCTATTTCGGACACCCGTTTGAGCTAATGATGAATCTGTACCTCGGAACCGCCTTCTCGGGCCTGGTCTTTAAACCTGCACAGCATGCAAAATAGGAGGCTAGATTAAAAATAATACATCATCATTAGTTGATTGAAGCATGCTAAGTTACCAGGCCGGCTCCTGTTCGTCTGCCATCGTAGGTCTGCGACACCGATGCCGCAGAGACAAGAGCTCCCGTGAAAAATCACAACAACCGCACCCCCATAAGGGTGTTCTTGTATTGCATACTTGCACACGTAAGGAGCCGTTAAGTCCGGTTCCCCGTTAACTCCGGTCCTCCGGTACTTCGCGAAGCCTCCGCCAACAAAATTTGATTGGAGGAATCCGCACTTTCACCTGCTGGCTGGCACCATTCCGCATTCAGGAAAGTGCGAAACATGGAAGACGAGGCGTCAAAGAAAGCGCTCATAGCGCAAGTCGCTGAAGCTGTTGGCTCATATGACCGAGAGCTTCTCGACGCAACTCTCGAGGTTGCTGAATTGGAAGGCCACAGTCACCCGGCCCTAGACCAGGCTAGCCAGCTTCAAGACGCCCTCAACGCCCAATTCGGAGCATTAGCAGCTGCCTCTGAAGAGAGAGATGGGCGTGGTTTGTACTTAGCTTTAAAAGCCCTCAAAAAGAGCCAGTTAGGGCCTTTCGATTCTGAAGCTTTGCTTGCTGGTCAAGAATTGCTTCAGGAAATCGAAAGAGAGGCCTCTGCCGCTAACTCAGCTGCGGCTGAGGCTACGGCAAATAACGAAACGGCTACGACACCCAAAGGAAGTGATGCAACAGCAAATTTAGATGCTCGCTATAGCGACGAGGAAGATTTCGAACCAGAGGCAGCTGTTGGAGCTACAAATGGTGCTCCTTATAGCGATGAGGAGGAGGAGGTCGAACCAGAAGCCGCCAACGCAGCAGATGCGAATGGTGCTCGCTACAGTGACAAAGAAGACTTCGAAACAGAGGCTGCCAACGTGGCCGCAGCAGGTAGAAACGACGCTCCCTATAGCGACGAGGAAGATTTCGAAACAGGTGCCGCTACCGTGACTGCGAACGATGCCCCTTATAGCGATGAGGAGGAGGAGGAGGTTGAAGCCGACGCCGCCAACGCAGCGGATGTGATTGATGCTCGCTACAGTGATGAGGCCGTGGTCGAGACAAAGGCTGCCACTGCTGTGGAGGTGAAGGTGGATGAGACTACAGCAGACAACGAGCCAGCTAAACCACTTGGAGACGCAGCTTCGAAAGCTGTCTCCGATGCTCGCTACAGTGATGAGGCCGTGGTCGAGACAAAGGCTGCCACTGCTGTGGAGGTGAAGGTGGATGAGACTACAGCAGACAACGAGCCAGCTAAACCACTTGGAGACGCAGCTTCGAACGCTGTCTCCGATGCTCGCTACAGTGATGAGGCCGTGGTCGAGACAAAGGCTGCCACTGCTGTGGAGGTGAAGGTGGATGAGACTACAGCAGACAACGAGCCAGCTAAACCACTTGAAGACGCAGCTACGTACGCTGTCTCCGATGCTCGCTATAGTGATGAGGCCGTGGTCAAGACACTCGAAGGCAGTGAGGCAAATGTAGTTACAGGTGAAACTTTTGATGACGGAGGAATGATTGAAACAAAGACTGCCACCGCGGCGGAAGTAGGTGAAGTTGATGCTGCGGCATTAAATGATCCGGCAGCTACACCACAAGTGGGAGATGAATCAAAATCGGCGCCAGACTTACAAAGTAGTGGTGACACAGGCATGAATGTGCCCCAAGAATTCTATCAACCTGAACCCAAAGATCAAGCGCCCATTGCAGAGACAGCCACTTCTGGGACGGAAACTTCATCGGACGTAGGTTCAGTGTCGGACCAAAGCACGACGCTGAACGACGAGGAGCGATTGAAGAAGCTTGCCAAAAAGAAGCAAGCGCTTCGTGAAAAAACGGCAAAGAAAATTGCTGCGCTGAAAGCTGCCAAAGCTCAAAAGGCCGTGGAAGTGAAGAGCGAGCAGGCAAAGGAAGAAATGCGGTTGAAAGTTCTTCAACGTGTGGCGGAGCTGCGTGAAGAAAAGCCGCTCGAGGAAAGGCTCATGAAAATTAGTCGGGACATGACCGACCCTAACGAACCTCTTGTGTTCCCTAGCTTAGGAACTGAATGTTAACGTCCGTTCACGAACTTGTTTGTGTCTATGTTTGTTTGTATTGTGAATCGTGAAATTGACACCTGGTGCACAGCTGCTGCGCATCATGTGTCTTTCATTCCTGTGTGATTGTGATTGTGATTGTGAAATTTCTACCGACCGCACCTCACCCTTGCCTGTTAGTTGTTAGTTGGTTAAAGGTTATGTGTTTGGTTCAGTCGCCTTTCCTGCTGCGCGGATTTTTATAACCCCCACCTCTACGATTGACAAAAGCGAAAGCCCTTTGGTTGGCCCTACTAGTTCCGTGGCAGTATATGGTGCAAATGCGCCTCAATAGAACGCAAATTATCATTATTATTATCATAAGCCGTTATCTGTTATCTAGCAGCCTAGCATAAATCGGTGGCTCGTGGCTTAATCTCCCACATTCAATTCCGAAATAATATGCTTATTAAATTATACATGCACTGAAGCCGCAGTTGCTTTCATATTGCATAACTTATAATGCATACGGCCTAAGGATATTGCTCGTATGGCGCCTATGAAGTTAAAGCGCCCATGTGCGAAGAAGGTGTAGCCACAGTCCGGGGGGTGGAGATAGAAGAGCTGACAGATGCAGCTGAGAGAGGCGACAGTGTTTCTGCGAAAAAAGGCATCCGCCGCGCTTCTACTCTTTGCGGCAAGACTACACTTTCTCCTGAAACTGAAGAGGTGGAGGTCTCAATCCCATTCCATAGCAGTTCACTTGGAGAAGTATCGACAGCTAAGAAGGTGCGCCGCGACTCGACGAAATTAGAAGCAGTGACTTCCTGCCTAGGAATGGAATTATGCTGCCTCAAAGGCGATGCAGGCAGCGCGTGTGCAACAGCGAAAGGTTTCGCGCTACTCTCGCCGCCACTGCGGTTGCTGCTGTTATTGTAGCTGCTGTTGCTGTTTCTACTGTTGCTGTAGCTGTAGCTGCTGTTGCTGTAGCTGCTGTTGCTGTAGCTGCTGTTGCTGTTGCGGTTGCGGTTTCGGCTGCTGCTGCTGTTGGTAGTGCACATGCGAGGCGCACTTTGACTGCGAGGCTGCCGCGCTGTGCTGAAAGAGTTGGCATTCACAGCGCTTTGCTTCGAGCAAGCATCCCTAGAGCATGGAACATTAGATCTTGTATCCTCTGATGATGATGGACCTTCTCGATTTAATCCGCTTGGATTCACAACGCGAGGCCGAGTCGTCTGGGTGCGGCACTGGAATGCATGCTCTCGACGGCGTCGAATATCTCCTTGGAGACCCGCTGCCTGATTGACATGAAAGCAAAAGCACAGTGGAAGCAGAAGTACAGTGGACAGAGTGGTGGAGGTAAGCAAAGTCACAAACATAGATAGGTCAAAGAAGAAAAAACTTGTACCTCAAAGAAAGAAACCTCACTCTTCATGAAAACCTACATCAAAGTAAATGCTCTTCAACCTAAACACACCTTTGACTTTTCTGCCGCTCTTTTTGCTTCTTTCCAATTGTCACCAAACACGAGAGGTGCCGCAGTTGCCAAGGCCGCCGACGAAGCAGCGGAAACGCGCAACGGTGAAGCGGATCTACTCCGAAGGCGCACAGTAGGGTTTGTGCTCGTAGGCCCTCCCGAAGAAGGAGCATGCACAGGTTCACGCCGCCGGGATTGCCGCTCCCGAGCCGCGGGAGAGGCCGCCCGACGGCCGCGCAAACTCACTGCCATTGGTTTTGATTGATCCTCCGGAGAGTTCATGGACTGAGACCTAGCTTTGAACATAGGCAACAAAGGCGCCGGATTGAGGGTGCGCGCGCGAAGGCAAGGGCGGGTCAATGGAGAGGTCGGTGGCTGAGGTGGCGATTTTGGCGTGATGGCAGTTGGTGTATTTCGTGCAGTTCTCTTGGGCGATGCTCCTGTATCCGAAGGCATGGCTTTTGAACCTGTGGCGGACTGCGCTTTGTCTGATGGCGTAGTCAATGCATTAGTTTGTCGATCTTTTTTAGTCTCAGCTTTCACAGGTGCCACCGCCTCAGCGACTACTACTTCAACATTGCTCTTAGGAAGTGGAATCTCATCGTCTCGAGCAGCAGCAGCAGCTCGTGCTGCTTCTGCCACAGCTTCTGCCTCCGGCTCATAAGCAGCAGTTGCCGCTAATGCTGCTACGACATCGGCTAGAGCAGAAGCTGCAGCTTCAGTGGAGGCGGCAAAACTTTTTCGCCGAGCTGATGAAGATGTTAGCTCCGTAGAAGCAGCAGGAGCATTGACTAAGCTCTTCGTGTCATTCTGGCCGTGGTCTTTGTCGTCAGTATTTACGCCGCTCTCTGCGCGCACCTTTGATGGAAGAACCAGTGTTGACGCGGGCACTTGTAGGCTCGCTAGATATACTGCCTGAGAAAGCAAAGCGCAAAAATTGCGTATAGACATCAGCATAGAAAAATTCAGAAAGCTCTCAATAAAGACATTGAGTGTTCGATCAGTGAGAGAGAGAGACCTTAATAGTCTCGAGAAGTGAACTGAAGGGACAAAATTTGAATTTGTGAGCATAATAAATTTATACCCTACACATGTGTACCTGCTCGCCGTTCTCATAGTGTCGCAAAGCACGTCTTCGCTCAGCAAACGATTTCCCACATTTTTCTTCTGGCTGAGCTATGACGAGGTCTCTGCTAGCCATGCGGCGCATGGGGACAGATCTGTTGGATGTTCCCTGAATAAACTGCAGGGGTTCGCTCTGCGAACGGTTTCTGCGATATACATCAGTGCCAACAGATGATTCACTGTAATAAGTGTTTTCAACAACTGCTGAAGCGTTGGCAAGGGCTGCACTCTGTGACTCGCCTGTCAGCACTGCTTCTAAGAACTGTCGCCTACGTGGCTTTGGCCGAGCCTGTACTATCGCTGGTGGTTTGGTCCAAAGTGGTGGCGGCTGCGCACTCCGCACAGCCGGCCTAGTCGGGAAGGAAACAGATACTTCGCTTCTCCGTCGATCGCCTTCAGATTGAAACACAGCACCGCTAGTGGTTGCGATAGGTGCTGACGCAGCAGGGGCTGTCGCCGCTGCCACTGCTAAAGCAGCAGCAGTGGTTGGGGCCACTGGGAAAACGTTGGAGCTCCGCCGTTCTGCGCTGCGAGATAATCGAGACTGCTGTTGTTGAGTATTCGACGGTGACGACGAAAGAGTTGGCGGTGGCGGGGATTGCTGTAATAGCGGCTCGGAACTGTATTGCGTTGGAGATACCCAATTCACACCATTCCATACATTGCCTCGGCGCATCAGTAAGGACTCTGCTGGTTCGTTGGTTGTTGCAAAGGATGCAATCGATGGCCGCCTTCGAGGTGTGATAGTGCATCGCGCCTCAAGTTCTGCAGATAATTGTGGCGATGTCAACGATGCAAAGGAGTATGCTTCCAGTGATCCTTGTCGAGACAATGTTGGAGTAGCCGGCGTTGGATTAGCAACGACGGCAATGCGTCCACCTTCCACCACCGATCTCGATGCTTCCGCTGCTTTGATTGCGCGATCAGCTGCTGCTTCTGCTCGCGCTGTTTGTTGAGCTGCTGCTCCAGCTTCGGCACGCAGAGCCGTGCGTGCCGCTAAACCAGCGTTGGCGAATGGCAAAGATGGTGTGGCAGACGCAGCAGCAGCTTTCGAGAAATGATCGGCTGTCGTGGAGGATTTGGCAGTCGTAGCATTCACTTCAGAAGCAACAGTAGCTCTTGACAAGAGCCCTTTGACCGCATGGGTCAACAGGTGGTCAACGGAAGAGGAGCGCGAAGGTCGGCAATGACCACCCAAAACACTCTTCGATGCATCACCTACAAGGAATATAGCAATCGTGCGTTGATTTAGTCATTGTGCGTGCGATGTACTCTTCAACGCTGTTGTTGTAACACTTCAAAGGCATTTCTTGAAAAAAAAACAGGGCTAGTTCTTGCCTCACGAGTACATCAAGGTTCAGGATAACAGCTCTCATGAAAGATGCATTGCTCGACGTCGCCCACAAGCACATGTATGACACTAAAATACGAATTTAATTGGTACAGTATTTAGTAGCTCAAGATACTTATGCTGCTTACCTGAAGAATACGCTCTCCTAGATCGGCCTTTATTTAGAGTCGAATCCTCGTCATGGCTCATTGTCTTTGCGTTATCGGAATTCTTGGTATCAGTATCGTCCTCGCTGCCCTCTGAATCAACCGATTCGATTGCGAAAAGCTCGTCAACGGGCGAACCTGCCCCGGGAGTAAGATGACATGCGTCCAAACCCGTAGTCAACTCACTACTGCCAATGCCCTTCACTTCGAGCGCATGCGCAAGGGACTCATCGTAAGGTGACGGCGACCGTGCCATAGTCGAACTTGAATCGAAAGAAGACGAGGAAGTGAAGCATAATTCGTCATCATCCTCATCTCCGGCTTCATCGCCTCGGTCTCCACTAACTTTCTCGTTCCTGATATTCACCTCCTCAGCCAAAGATTCCATCCAGCGCTTAAGCGAATGAAGAGGCGTCTCGTGCTCTTTACCAACAATCAATGCTTTTGTGATTGGTTGATTCTTTTCGAGTTGTTCTCTGTCTTGCAGGTCAGATCCTTCAGCATAACTTAAAATGACTTCATCATCAGTAACGCCCTCGATACTATATGTGGTATCGGCCTTGAAGTCCCCACCAGAAGGCTTCACAATGCGTTGTTCCAAAATAGTGGCCAAATGATTACCCTGAACCAGTTTCGGTGCAGCGGTGTTTCCAGTTTTTGGTGGCACAGAAGTAACGGAAGGAGCTGAGTGCTCGGTTGATAGTGCGTGAGGTTGAACATTGGCAGTGGCGGTAGGAGTGGTGGGCGAGCTGGTTTCCGACAGGGGCAGAACTGAAGGGTTCGATGAAGCAGTGGTTATGAAATGTTCCAAGGCTTGAGCGCCCGGCACGAACTGATGCCACGGTGGTGCACATTTGGCCGTTTTCGAGTCAACGGCAGGGCTAACGATCGGGCCCGCGCTCACGCTATCTCTGCGCGGTGGTGACAGACTACTCCTCCTGCTGTCAATAGGGAGATTGAGGGAACGGTTAGCACTATAATTTACAAAACAACAAAATTCCTAATTTAAAGGACATTTGTTTGGAGTGAGTCATTTCAATTTATAGGTGATACCTTGAAGTAACCCCACAGGTGGGCCCGGTATTCCTAATGAGACTTCGCGGCGGGAAAGGAATATCTTCAGTGTGAGAAAAGTCCGGGATTTCCCCGTCACTATTATTCTTGGTCTTATCAACTTCTGTACGAGAGCTGGCGCCGCTTTCTTTCTTTTTGGAAGCGTTCATCAATGCGAGCTCCAAGGATATTATTGGGAACAATCGGGGAACAAATTAAGGTACCAAAAACATCGAAGGCTCACAGTGGTCCCATGCTTCACTTCATTTCAAGGCGTCGAGTCTCGCAACGAACACAGCATGTTTCTATAGGTGAACCTATTTAGTCTCAATAGCAGGAGAAAGAGATGAGCTTGAGGAGCAATTGACGGTCGACCAGTCGGTCCTGTGGTCCTGTGCTTGCCTTCTCAAATCATTCCCCAACAACGAGCCAACGAGCTAAGAACCCAAAAACACCACGTGAGCTTGCAGTAAAAATCCCGAGCTATCGCACGATCGCACGATGGGTTCATTTTTCATGCTCCCCCTTTCGGGGAATGGATATGCGTTCCTCAGGTCGTCTGAACGAGGGTAATAATCACTCTTGGTCTAAACGACGAAGTATAGCTGTAGTCGCTCTACTCCCCCTCATAGCTCGCTAGTCTCAATTGGTCTCGCTAGTCTAGTCTACAGCTCCATGCAACAAACGTAGGCAAGTACATAGGAGTCACAGATCAAAAGAAATGCTCGTGCGCCTGATTAGCATATCTTTTATAATAGAAGCTGCAGCATTAGTTTGTATTCTTGCCTTTCAGCCCTCAAAATCGGGCCCTTAGAGGCCTGTGTCAATAGAAGTGCTTAACTTGAGCTGCGTATGAGCTAGAAAATACGCTCAGGACGCCCGGAAGGCCAATTGCGGCTCCAACTAGAGTCCTTCCTTCAATCAAATAGGCGGGACTTAGTGATCGTCTATACGGTATACCTCTGGACTATTGAGATAAAAGAATTCGCCCGAGCAGGGCAATGCCTAAATGTCCCTACATGTGCCGAACGCTAACTGGCCTCAGAATAGCCTTTAATCTTTCTTGCTAACGGCGTTATGGATCACACAGCTACAATGGCGCAAGCTGCACAAACACGAATTTTGAGATAGGCCCCGAAGGGCCGGAATTAGAAGGCTAACAGGTAGAGATGAAAAGCAAAGCAGCGCGAACTATATCTAGGAAGATGTTCAGGGGCACATGCCCGAGTGGCCATGGAAGCGATGGCAGCGGTCCAAAGTTATTTTCGCAGGCCCACGAACACAAGCAATTGTTTCAAGTAGCCGCACTCAAGTAAGTCGGAAGTAGAAACAGTTGTGTTCCGGTTGTGTTCAGGCTTATACTCATTTGCTAACTGAGTCGGCTGGTTGTTCTCCCCAGTTGAAAAGAAATACCAGCTCGGGGATGGGCGACTCTTCTTCTGGATCGCCTGAGGGACTTCGTTGTAGTCCCCTCCTCTGCGGGCGGAAACTCTTCTTTTGAGCTGCACTCTCAGAGCATGGAGGAGCGTGCCACTTTGGACCGCTACCATCACTTCCATGGCCACTCGGGCATGTGCGCCTGATTAGCTTCTTAGGTCTAGTTTGCGCTGCTTTGCTTTTCTTCTCTACCTGTTAGTCTTCTAATTCCAGCCCTTCGGGGCCTGTCTCAAAAGAAATACCAACAGACAACACGAAGCTACGTATTGGTGAATCCTCCAAAACAAGTCTGACTGGGCTGAGTGACCTCATGCATAATGCAAGCTTCAGCGTGATTCTCAGGGAGAGGCGTGGGCTTCGGGTATGTCAGCGATATCCAATCTGGCATAATCTCGATCTCTGTCATGGCACGCTATTCCTAGACGTTGACCTCGGACGATCTATTCTTTCAAGAGCCTTTCGGACTAGTCGGAGTCTGGAGTCCAACGTAGTATGCTGGCTCTCAATAAAATAAAGCGCCCGACTCCACCTCATCTCTGGGCACCTATTCGGCCGAGAATACAGCAGACCTAAGCTCGAATCCCGAATCCAAAATATCTGATGCTTGTTGGCTGAGGGAGCCCTCGAGAGTAAGCAACCAAAATTGCTTTATGTAAAAGGGCACTCAGCCCAGTCGAAATTATTCTGAAGACGTAGGTTATAATTTTAGCACTGGCCCCGAATGGGAATTTACCCTGAGGTGATGTCTAGAATTTAGGGCATTTAAAAGCAAGGGCTGGTATCATCGAAAGACTGCGAAAGATTAAGCAGCATTTTGCGGGGCTGGATAGTGCTGGCTTAGGGTCGAGGGTGGAAGCATGGGTTCGTTCTCATGATGGTGGCCGTCGTTACTGTTGCTGCAGGTCCTTCTGATCGTGTTTTTGTTGCTACTTTCGAAGAAGCGAGAAGTGCTCTGACTGCAGCGTGTCTGCGGTGCACCAAATGAGCAGAACTCGTCAGCAAAAAACCGCGCCTGAAATGATGTACTCTTTTTACCCCCAGTTAAGTGCGACTCCACGGTCTGCTGCGCTTGGGCTCCTCCCCAATTACAATGAGAAGTTGTTTGCCCGACACTTAAATGGCTTTCTCGGCTAAGTGCACTGCCTGAGGACGCAACGCAGGAGCGAGATGCCTGTAGGCGGTGAAGAAGACCATTTTCTCGGCGTCGGCGACAATCCTGTTCGAGTTCTTCGGCCATCTGATCGGAGTTCAATGAAAGAAAATGCTAAGTAGCGTAACGAACGAGGAGAGGTAGATAGGAATAGATAATATACTTAGCACTTAATAGAGTGAAGATTTCGCATTCAAAATGTTCAGACTATTCGACACAGACCTTCGTCTCATGCGGCTCTCGCCTTGCGCCCTTCCTACTGTCACCAACAACAAAAGGTACTGCTGTTGCCAGAGCAGCTAAAGAAGCAGCTGAGACATGCAGCGGTGAACTTGATCGACTGCGGGGAAGTATAGGAATGCTTGGGGCCCCACCTGAAAGAGCACGTTCATGCCGCCGGGATTGCCTTTCTCTGGCTGCAGAAGAGGAAGCTCTACGGCCGCGCAGGCTTAATTCAAAAGGCTTTGATTGCTCGCGCGAATCCTTCGATGGTTCAAAAGATAAAGGGGGCAGTGGTGCCGGAACGATGGAGCGTGCGCGAAGACAAGGACGACGCGATAAAGTTGGAGAGGCCAGGGGCTGAGGCGGCGCATCTACAGGTAGCAGCGAAAGGTCTCGCATGGTAACGGACACATTATTCAGTGCTACCTCACTTGGTGCCAATGTATCTGATGCCTCCATTCCTTCATCTACGGTGGATTCATTTGATTTCGGGCCCATTTGGAATTGAACTAAAGTTGCTGCTATATCTGAACTTTTGAGCAATATAGACTCTTGCCGATCTTCTTTCATCAATTGTACAGGAGAAACAGCCTTGTTTTCAGCAAGTAGACCATCATCGACTCGAGCAGCAGCCAGTCTTGTCGCTTCTGTCGCAGCTTCAGATTCCGGCTTATAGGCAGCTGTTGCCGGCAATGCTGCCATCACATCGGTTAGAGGAGCAGCTGAAGCTTCGGTTGAGGCGGCACTACTTCCTCGCTGAGCTGGCGATGATGATGACGGTACCATACCTGTCGCTGAACCTTTGACAACTTCTGTACCCTTGTCCTTTTTGGCTTTGCAGTCGATCAAAACTCTGTTGTCTGCATGCATGTTGGGTGTTTGCTCCGATTCTGCTGCAGGCACATGCAGACTCTCTAAAGATGCTGCCTGTAGAGAAGTGCGCAGAGCGAATGAGAAAAGTCGTTCATGAACACAAGTAGGCACCAAATATGTACAAGGCTCGGTATGAAGATCATCTAAATATTCTATATATACATCTACACCGTTCAAAATCATGCGAAGAAGCTTCGTATAGTAGAAGTTAAGTCTACCTGCTCGATGTTGTCGTCGCGTCGTAGTGCATATTTTACCTCAGTTAAGCTGTTTGCAAATTCCTCATCTGGCTGAGCAATGACGTGTTCTCGGCTTGCCATTCGGCGCATGAGAACAGGCCTCTGTGCGTCTCTTTGGTTGTGCTGCCGAGGCTCACTCTGTGCACTTCTGAAATGATAGCTTTCGCCTCCATAATTCCAACTGTGAGAAGTGTACTCATGTTTAGTGGACAGTTCCTGCAAGCACCCTGAGATAGAATCAAAGCTCTTAGAACAAGCCTCAACGCGAGCATTCCCAATTGATGCCGTAGAGTCATCATAAGGTGCACTATGTGAGCCTCCTGCACCCGCTGTCTCCAATAATTTTCTTCGTGGCTTCGGGCGCGCCAGCGCGACTTCTTGCTGCTGCTCAACCCAATGCACCTGTGGTGGTGCCCTCCACACAGTCGATTTGGCTACAAAAGATAGAGATGTCTCGCTTCTTCGAGTATCGCCTGCGGAGTAAACTCGTCGTCTTGCGCTGCTCATGGTTAAGTTTGATACTGTATCAGCAGCCGTGGCAGCCGCTGTTGAAGCAAGAGCAGTAGGGAATGCAGCCGGAAAAGCAGGGTTACAACCATCATTCTGCTGACGCGAATGGACAAATGCTCGCCCTTCGGTACTGCGCGATAATCGAGGACGTTGTGGAGAAGCGCTGGACTTAGACGATGTGCTCGATGGAGAAGCAAAAGGTGGTTGAAGCTGCAGCGAGAAAGCAGAAACACTACGGCGCAAAGGAGGTGTCCAGCTTACACCATTCCAAACAGTACCCTGCCGCATCAATAATGACTCCGACGGTTCGAGGGCTGTCGCCAAAGAAGCAACCGATGGCGGCATTCGAGGTGCCGAAGGAAGCTGCTCGACTTCTTTGTGAGTAGAAGATAGTGGTGATGTTGACGGCCGAAAGGGCATAATACCAGGCACATCTTTTTGCTGAGATGATTGTGTTGCTGGCGCTATATTGGGGCTCTTGGGAGCGGCTACAGTACCACTGGTATTCTTTGCGATTTTGTCAGCTATTAATCTTGATGTCTCTGTTGACCTGAGTTCTTGACCTTGGGCTGTTCCAGTTGCGTCAAAATTGAAGGTGTGCGTTACTGAGCCAAATCCGATTGCTGGTAACAGTGGTGCGGTCGCAGTCGCCAAAGAAAGAGCGACTTCTTCGGCAGTCATGGGATGAGGAGGAGAGGCCTTGTCAGGATCTTGTGCCTCCGCTGCAGCCTTTAAGAGCTTCTTAGCAGCTCGCGTCAGCAAAAAGTCGGTGGAAGAGGTGCACGAGGACGCATGGCGATCCGCTGCGCCACTATATCCATAACCTACGTATAGGAAGTGTTGTATTACACATCCATGATGACAATATTATCGACGTCATTGTTACTGTCTATAAAGTTCGAACTCCGTGAATTTATGAAGAGAGGGCTACATTGAGGTGGAGAAAAATAAAATCTTTGATAGTTAAGAGCACATACCTCAAAGCAGTACAACTGCAAGTTCAAATCTACAAATATACTAGCACTCACCTAATGTTCTTGTAGCATCGGACGCAGTTGCTGCGCCTAGAGTGGCAGTGCCAGCGTTTTCTCGAACGCCTCGAGTGCAAGCATTTCGGCCAATTGCAGCAACAGAACCATTATTGTCTGTGATCCATGTATCGACATCGACTTCTCCATCCATTGGCGTTTTAGCTTCTGGTGTAAGGTTGTATTCGTCGAAGCCCGTAGCATCTTCACTGCTGCCACAACTGCTACTGCAACTGCCGCGACGACTGCTGCTGCTACTGCTGCTGCTGCTCCTGCTTCCATCAATACTCGCGACCAATGAGCAGGGTGGCGAATGAGAAGCTCCCATGCCCTTGGTTTTTATCAAGCGTGAAAGAGACTCAACGTATAGTGATGGTGACATTGCCTGAGCATGAATAACTTGACGAAAACCAGAAGCAGCATTCAAATATGATTCCTCTTCTTCTGCTATATTATCGCCTCGATCTCCACCATCGTTTTCACTCTTGGTATCATCTATATCTTTGACCTCAGCTTCAGACCGCAACAACCAGCAATCTGAATTATACGACCTTTCATGCTCTTCAAAAATCCAAGATTCGTCTGTCCTTGGTCTCTGTTTCATCACTGCCTTGTCTCCTTCGTTCATTCTTGATGCAACAGTTGTCAATCCCTCGATATCGGCTATAGCAATGGTGCCGGCCTTGGATTCTTCGTCAAGAGAATCGACAGAAATTTGCTCAGTATCGGCAATGCTAGTGTCGTTTGTGTCCTTCGAAGACGCAGAGACAATAGTAGCAATTATATTCCCATCAAATTGTGGGCGAAATGCTCTACAATTTAGAGCGGTAGCAGCAGCGGCCTCGGTAGCTGATATTTTCTGTGTTGAAGCTGTCCATTGGACCCGTTTCCATGGTGACGCCTGCTCCATCTTTCTTGAAGTGACAAACGGCCGCATAATCCGGCTCAAACTCATGCTCTTTTTGCGCGGCGGCGACAAAATGGTCGTGGTAGTACTGCTGCTGTTGTTGTCAAGCAAGAAGTGGACGAAACAATCATTGCCGCATTTTAATCAGAAAGGATGCTCAGCTTTATGAAACAGTAATACTCACAAAGAGGTAATTTCATTAATTCACATAATTTGATGAGTGGTACTGTACCTGGAATTGATCTCAAATGGAAATTCAGTATTCCTCTCGACTCTACGCGGCGGAAGAGGGATGTCTTCACTTGAAGAACAGCATGGGGGCCTTTTCCCACAATCAAAGTCGAGCATGACTCCTTCAGAAGTACAGCCGGTGCTGCCTGAATCGCACGTGAAGTGCTGCGTCTGTATGGGCTCGAACAAACTCATTGGGAATTACCGGGACCCAAGTGATACCAAAAATAACGAAGGCTTTGGACCCACGCTTCGAACTCAACAAATACACGAGAATGATGATCGATTCTGACTCAGCAGCAAGAGAAGAAGGTTATCTCGTGAATAGATTGTTTCTGTTGATAGTTGGTGCACAGCTGCTGCACTGGCCTTTCCGCGCCCTCCCGTAACCACTGAAATTTCTGACACAGGACACCGCATCAGCAAATACACTCCTGCACAGTCAGTTTTAGACAGACGAGACTCCTGCAAGTCGTCTTGCATCGTCATCGTCTGCGTCATCAGCAAAACGCTGATGCCTTCTGATTTCATCTGTACCCCCTTTGGGGTGACCTCGTCGCTCGTCGCGGTCGTCGTCTCATCTCATCATCTCCCATTCTCGTTTTATCCTTCGCTTTTTTTTTGGTCTCTCGCTGAATATCGCGTAGTGACAATATACAACGAACACGACTTCCACTGAGGCGCGATGAGGCTCCTTACTGGAGACGAAACAGGCGTATTGAAAGACGTTTGGATCGAGAGCAACTCTGCTCGCGTCTTCGGCGATGTCTTGTTGCAGGATAGGGCGCAAAGCGTAACCGCTCTCTCTTGGGCTGGCGTGACACCAACAGCGGTTGACGCACAGCGTCGTTTGCTAGTAGGCCGCGCATCAGGCGTGGTTGAGACTTGGGAATGCCAGCGCGCTAGCCGTACTAGTAGCAGCAAAAATGGTTTAGATTTGAGCACTGACGGAGCAAACAATGAGTGGACTATAGTGGGATCTGCTAGAGGGCTGCCGTCAGCACCCGTAGCGGTAGCTGGCCTGCCCAACAGCAACGCCCACGTAGCCTTTTGCCGAGGCGGAGACATATGCGTGACTGCAAACGGCAGTGCTGAGGCTGGCAGCAAAGCGCGATGGACTTCAGTGCCCACGCTTAAAGCTGTCACCAAGGGGAAGGTGCAAACATCTGAGGTGCCAGAGGCTGCGGCTGCCGCTAGCACGACAAACAATGGTACCAAAGCCAAGAAAAGCAAGAAGGGCAGTGAAAGAGCAGCCGCTGATGCTACAGACAACGCCGCTGCAGCAGAGGAGGAACCCTCGGCTGATTTAACTGAAGACATCATGAAGTCTCGCAATTGGAAGCAAACAGGGCGCAAACTCAGCGAGCACAAAGTGAGCTGCGGCACCGTCGACTCGGCTGGTTTGGTAGCGCTCTGCGGTGGGATGGAGCACGATGCGTGCTTGCTCGACCTCGAAACGGGCCACCTGAAATGGCAGGCCAAAAACGTGCACCACGACTACTTGCAGCTGCGGCAACCGGTGTGGGTCACTGCCGTCTCCTTCTTGCGGCCAGCCTCCGGTTCCACTTCCTTGGCCAAACTGCCCACTTTTAGCGCCAACGACACCTCCGCTGCAGCCTCTGCGGCAGCCCTCTGGAACGACGACAGCAGCAGCGGTGGCAGCGGCGGTGATCGCGGCGGGACGTGCTTCTTGGCGGGCACGGCGTTCGGCCAATTGCGACTCTACGACGCCCGCGCCGCGTCCCGGCGACCGGTGAGCGAATGCCCGAAAGTCAGCGAGTTTGGAGTCACCGCGATGAGCTTTCTGAACGACGGGTATACGGTAGTGGTGGGCGACAAGGGGGGCGGGTGTAATGCGTGGGATTGCCGCACCTGGCAAAGCACGCAAACCTTCGGCGGGTCCATGGGCAGCGTCAGGTGAGATGAGAAGAGAAGAGAAAGAGAAGCTAATTGTTGAGCTTTGCTTACAATTGCTTGCAAGTTGGGCCTTTGTTTCTTGTTGTTTTTCTCTTTCCATTTGGGCTATGAGGTTTGTTTGAATGACGACAGTCTTCATCTCCCTACCTTCACGGCCTCTCGACAAAATGCGATCACAATTAACATGTGTGCACCCGCACCCATTCAGGGGCATCACGGTGCACCCAACTTTGCCGTACATGGCGTGCGTGGGATTGGACCGCACGAGCCGGGTCTTCAACCTCAAGACCGGCAAGCTGGCCCACACTTCGTACCTCAAACAACGCCTCAGTGCGGTATTGTTAACTATATATCCACACTTGTGCAACAAGAATTGCACTAGCCGATTTCTGCGTTTGTTTCTTTTCACTGTGCGCTCATTCTTTCTTCGGTTGCACTATTTCAAAGGCATTTCAAAAGCATGCCCTACTTTCGAGCCGACTCTCAATTCTCGTTTAACATGTTTATTCTTGTCTTTCTCGTCTTCAGGTCTTGTTTGAGCCCGAAGGGGTAGTGCGGCCTCCCACTGACGACGCCAACGGAGAAGGGGACAGCGACGACTACGACGAAAGCGAGGATGAGCTAGGTGGCGGCAGAGGCGGTGGCAGCACGGTCGAGTACTATGAAGACGGAGGGAACTTGTCAGAGGATGATGATGAGGAAGACGACGAAGATGGTAGTGGAGAAGATGTGGATGAAGACGATGAAGACGTAGATAATCAAAGCGAGGACGAAGAAGAGGAAAGTGGCGAGGAAGATGGCGATGACGACGAGGATGACGAGGAAGACTCTCAGGAAGAAGGAAGCGAAGAAGAAAGCGAGCCCGAGCCAAGTCCGCCTCCGAAGAAACGAGCTGTTTCAACCACAAGTAGCAAAGGTAAGAAACAACAAAGGAAATAGTCAGTGAGGATAAAGAAAATGAAAGAAGTAGGGTTATCCTCATGATAGCACATACCTCAGCTTTGGCGCTTCGTTCTTGTGACGGACACCTGTTTGTTGCTGTGGTTGTACAGCTAATTCTAGACGCATAATGTAAGGGGTGTATGTGTATGTGACAGTGATAGAATTGTCGGAATTGGGATTGAGGTAAGAGAAATAGGCATTTATTAGTTATCAACGAACATTGCCCTGTATTCTGAGATCCGCCAAGGGCCTTAGATAAGAACATAGAGCATAGAGGCAAAGGGCTTCAAAGGGCTCTTCTGACATCAGCAAAGCCCACATGCTGCATGCTTCATGTAGCGTGGCACGTGGGCATAGAGGGCAGTACAAGTAACAAGTAACCACAGATGGTGTTCTCGAAACCCACAGCACCAATAACGCATCTAAATCGCGCCTAATTTTGAGATGCCCTCTCGTTGCTCAGCTCGTTCCGTATTCTAAGCTCCAGCAGGCAGAATTGTGCTGCCCCCCGTAATCATTCGCTTCCTTGCCTTGGTCTCCACTATTTGCCTTGCTGGACGTCCGCAGACGCATAACCCAGCGATGAACCTTCTTCGCTCATTTCGGGCCGAGGGTAGTTTGGAAGGTCCGTAAACCACAAGTTGAGCCCTATTTTCATGGTGTTCCCCTGTGCACGATCCTCTGCTTTCGCTTCATTTTCAGTACCCGTTGTAGACTCATTGGCAGTGCCAGCTATAGCATTGCCAGCAGCAGCAGCAGTAGGAGAATTGCCAATTTTAAGAGCATCTTCCATGCTGACGAGGCTTGGGCAGTTGAGCGGCTCCGCTTCGTGAATCACCCTGATGTAGTGGTTAAAATAAAAGCAATCACACACACGCGCATAGAGCGCGATTATCAAAGTAATACTTTCTTCATTTCCGAAGCAATAAAAAATCGTCAATAAAGAGAAGGTTCACACGCGCGCTAGCCTCAAAAGCACCACACACCTACCGCGGGTCGGGCGAGCCGTCTGCTCTAATATTGCACCAACACGCAGCTCGGCCGGCGACAGGCCGCACGCGAACGCCGCTGCCGAACTGTGTGAATGCAGGAAGGATATATTCACATTGCGCACAAAAAGGAACGAGACGCATTCAGACACATGAAGAACGGAATGACAACATCAACGATTGTACAATGAAGCGGTCTCAAATAAAAGTTCTCATTACGATATCTTCAAACTTTTCTTCAATCTATCTACTATTCTGTAATCCATTGCTTCTTGTAATTAGCCCGTGCTCTTCCTCGTTTTACTTCTCATGTTACCTCGCCACTAGCAGGTTCGTTATGGTCCGAGCTATCACCAGGTAAAAGTGGGAATCGAGTTGCTCCGCCTTCGCCGCGGGCATGGGTAGTAAGGTACACAAAGACCTATTGTATAAATTATCGAGAGAAGCAAAAGCTGCAGAGTGAGATAAGGATGATGTCAAAAAAGAAGCAGTCAATGTATTTGAAGAAAGAAAGGAAGATCAGGGTATGAGATACTTTTGAAGTACAGTGTCATTTCAAGGAAGGATGGAACGGGATCGAAGACTTCCGAGGGAAGTACAAGAAGCCGCCTCGAAAACTCGACGGGTCAAATAGACTGAATGAGCACACATCACACCAACCTCGAAGAGTTCATTGTACCAAGCCGCCAACAAAGTAGGACGGAAGGTTGCTTGATCACAAGCAAACTTCAGTCCTACTCCATTGGGGGCTTCGTAAACAAACAAGCGCACGACGCGCACACTCCCGCATCCTATCGAGTGAGTGTGAACACACATCCCAAGTCAACCCGAATGCAAAGGGGGGAGGGGGCTAAAGGCTACATCTAGTTGTGGTTGTGTTTCCTAATCTATTCCACGCACTGACGCCACACGCGCGGCGCCGTAATGATCTCGATGAAGTTCGACCTTTGTCGCCTCAGCTTCTTCTTCTTCTTGTGGTTGTTCTGGTGCGTCCGCCCCTGGGCGAGAAGAAGAGACAGCAGCCGTTGGATCCGCACTGCTCAAGCGGCCGGAGTCGTGATGGCAACGGAAGTAAGTAGCGCCGCCTGGGTAGCACACCATTTGAGGGGCTTCCGCGCACGACGGCGGGAGCCCTAGAGCATGAGCTGCGCGGGCCACTAGAGCCTCGTACACGGCTCGGCCTTGGCCACTGCGCCACCACACGGTGCGAAAGAAGTGCGAGGTTCGCAAGCGATTCTTGGTCACGCTACTCGATTTCCTGCCGCCGCCACTACTGCTCTTTGCTGACAGCGCAGCTGCTACCATGGCGGCGATCTCCGGTGACAGCTCCATATCGCTCCCATCGTCGTCGTCATCGTCGTCGTCATCGCTAGCAGCACTTGCTTCGTCTTCTTCTTCGCTACTGCAGTTTGACTCTGCGTTGCTAGCCTCCGCTCCCTCCGCATCCTCTTGCAAAAATTGCGTGCCGAAGGCGGAAGCATCGTCACTCGAGTACACGAGCTTGACCAGGAAGTCAACTTCCTCTGGCTGCAAGAAATTTTCCCAGACCAAGAGTGGAGTCGACTCAATTCCACTAACATTCATAAGTGAGACATCATTATAATCGGCCGTGGATTCAGTAGCCACTTGCGATGATTCATCGACGGTAGCTTTTAGCTGAAAGAGATTTTCAAAGCGAGCTGACGAGACGTTGTTCAAAGATGCAGCACCGCCGAAGCTAGCTTCGCTAGAAGTGGGTGGCGGTGGCGGTAGAATTGCACTAGCACTAAAATCACTGCCAAGCATATCGCTTCGTTAGTCTTCCTTAGGTTAGGAACCGTGGGCAGGGCTATCACTATTTCCGCGAGATCAAATCGTATCCATCCATCATGGCGAAACCGATGGTGACATGATTTTATTCTAATATAACAATGAGTGAAAATATTATCCATAGAAACTGCGTCGTTTTCGTTTGAATTACAGTATAGTCTAGTTAATACTCTCCCAAAAACAAAGAAAGACAAGCACACAGCAGTCACAGAGGCACATACAGAATGCACTTGAGCTGCAAATGCGCTAGCGAATTCGCTCCAGAAGGCCAATTAAGGCTCCAACTGGCGCCTTTCCTCCGAACAAGTCGGCGGGACTGAGTGCTCGTTCGTGTGACACGTCCCAGGT
>Ga0307979_1000852_pt1 | contig 21503 bp, 29 predicted proteins | sample OrgLakmetage1058_FD_201833 | JGI IMG/M metagenome (GOLD analysis project Ga0307979, IMG submission 201833) | Saline water microbial communities from Organic Lake, Antarctica - #1058 | ecosystem: Environmental > Aquatic > Non-marine Saline and Alkaline > Saline | place: Antarctica: Organic Lake...
CAAGGCCCTCCACCTTGAGAGCAAGTCGACTGCGTATACCCCGAAGAGTGCAGGTTCCGCGCTAGTGATCGGCAAGATCGTGCTGACAATGCTTGTAGCTGCTGCCAAAATAAATCAATCCTCCATATTGCCTGCCTTTGATCAAACGAGAGTCCCACGGATAATTCAAGTACCATGCCACAACCGAGTCGAACTCATTTTAACTTATGGTTATGGTGTAGGGTGGGATTGCAGGATAGGGATTTTTTACCACAACCGCGTCGAACTCATTTAATCTTTTGGTGTAGTATCTCTTGGTTTAGGGTGGGTTTACAGGGTAGGGATAGGGTTGGTGTTTATTTTTGTCTGTGGCTCGAATTAGGTGCTTGGTTGATTTCTAGCTTCCTAGCGCTAGGAGGTGGTCTGGCTTATATGTATTATTGAATTAGAGATATAACTATAGAAGGCCCTGGGTAACCTTCCCAGCTCCATGGAAGAAAGGTAGACCACACAAACAGGCAGCAAAAAGGTTGTGGTGCTTTATTCGAAACACCGGGGTATTTGCGTTGATATCCCCTATCACTACACTAGGGTGCTCTGCCTCTAGCGGAAGCGTCGGTCCGTATGCCGGACCTCACTCGAAGCGCGACTAGGGCTTGGTCTCTTAATGGCCTCTTAATCAGGGGGAAATTGCTAAGGAAAACAGTTGGCTATGGCGCTTTGGCTATTGCCAGATGTAGCCAAAGGGCCGCAGGCTTCACGGCTGCGCGGGCACGGTTTGTTTGTGTGCGGCTACAGGGAGAACGTTAAATAGGTTAACAAGAAAAAATGGAGTAGCTTTTAGATGCTTAGATGACTGATTGCTATTACGTTTCTAAGCTAAGAAGCTACTAAGTTATGAACTAAGCCCGCACCTTAAGCGCTCTATCATTGTTTGACTCAAAATCTAGCCATTTATTCATTCGATGGCGCCTAAGTACTACACTCTTCGCGCGCGCCTAGTGAGGTTGACATCGGCTGCTTTGCTCACGCTCCTACTAGCTGCATGGGCTCTATGGACAACACTGTTGATTAGCGAAGCTCCCTCTATAGCCGCTCAAATGCCATGGTTTCTACGGATGATGTTGCTGCAGCAAGCAACTGAACAAAGACAGAACCCAAAGAAAAGATTAGCAGCGCACACTGAGTTAGCAAGAGTACGCGCGTCTCTTGAAAGTGAACACGCGCGGTCGTCTTGGGCTTCCTTCCCCACGGTTGATGATTCATGGATAGATACTACGGGTGGAAGCAGTTTCACAAAGTCCAATATTAGCTCAAATTCTAGCGCTGGTGCTAGAACTAGCATGAGCAGTAGCAGTGATGCCAGCAGAGTGGGTAGACCTATCAACAGTCAAAATGACGGTGTTAGCAGCATTACAGTACTAGGCCACCTGTGTGCAGCTGCGAGCCAGGGAAAGCACGCACATGTGCACGACGTCCTCAAGAGCTTCGAGGTACGACAGACACAATACATAACAGTAAGAGAGAGATGTTCTTTCTCTGCCCTTTAAAAAGAGTTAATTGTAGCCTGGGCAGGTACGCTATTCCTAAACCCTTTCTAGTTCCTTTTTTAATTTTTGTACACAATAATGCTGATCATTGATGCAATGGATTTTACACATTTTAGGTGCAGTCGCGCGTGGCAGCAGGTGCCCGGGCCGCGTCGCATATGCGAATCGTGTTTGCAGGCCTCGTGCACCGACGCAAGAGCGGCAAGGTTGGTTGTGCCGTAGCAGGAAGAAAGAACTAAAATGCTACTGGTGCTGCCTTAATCGCTTTTGTTTTCCCATAGAAACAATTCCCGTCGTTTGTCTGTTTCACTTGCTAAGTCTCCTTGATTCCAAATCTCGCATGTTACCTTGTGAATTCATCTCATTCTAATCTCGATCTCAAATGTGCTCTTTTCGTTTTTTTCACCGACTTCATCAAGGACCACTCCCTGGCATTAGAAATGGACCAATTCGCTCAACTCGGGCAGGTAACATATATACGTTATTTTTCTATTTACTCATTCGGACCTTTGTGTGAGTTTGGAATGTGAACTTAATGAATAGCGCGCTTCTTTTGCTTCTTTGTGTATACCGCATGTACTCTTTATCGTTGTCTCCTCGAATCGGAGTAGGAGTATTACCTATACGTACAAGTGCTACTCTACGCGTCCTTTTCGTTAATTTCAGTTTCCTGGGTTGGTTTGGGCAGTTCTTCAAGGATTGGCGTGTAGTGCTATACGAGTCGAACAGCCATCCCAACACCGTTCGACAAGTGAACCGCCTCTGTAATCTGCCAGCCTTCAATAGAAGTAGCAGTAGCAGTAGCATTGACATCAGTGGCGGTAACTATCATGATGTAAGAGATAGCAAGCATATGACTGAAGACACGCTGATGCCTCGGATAAATGCAGCAGCACCCAATCGCGTGTTTTGCTTGACGGGCCAAGCGGGTTCCAGCAAAGGAAGTCACGGCGACCAGAGTGAACTCCGACTGGTATGGTGTTTTTGGATTTTGTTCGTGATAATGGTGATGAGGAGAAGGAAGATGGTGCTGGGTGGTGGCGAAAATGGAGAAAATAGATGGGTTAGACTTGCAGAGATAGAGGAAGAAAGAAGATAAAATAGCGGAGTGTGACTTTTTCCTCCTTGACGTTGACCGATGTACCAAACTCAAGCGCGCTCATTCCTTTTCTTCTTTTTGCCTGTCTTCCTTCTTTCTTATTCTGACTGTGCTTGTTGTGTGTAGACGGGAATGGCCACCATGCGGAATTTATATTTGAACTACATTAGGGAACACCCGTTTTTGAAGCATTTTGACGTGTTGGCCGTTGCTGATTTGGATCTCCATTACATTACGGTAACACTGCAACGGCTACGAGGCACAACTACGTGTAGGAGTCTAGAATGAAGTGGACTAACACTTAAACGTGTGTTTCTACCATGAGGCCGTTTGCTCTGTTGTCATCAGTGCTACCTCGATTTCATTCAGATTCAAGGTGCCCTTTTTCATGGAAGCGCTCACCCATTGCTTATCTCCTTTTTTTTTCTTTTTTTCTTTCTCTTTCGTAGGCCCACTACTTGCCGCATCGCATGCAAGGCAACAAGCACAATTACAGTGGAGTTAGCTTAGCACCGGGGTGGAATGCTTTAGCCGCCCTCTCTGCTTTTGGGCTGAATGACAACAAGATAGGCATGAACAACATTGGTGGCAATAGCAGCAGCAGCGTTATTAGTAGTAGCAGTATTGGCAGTGTCAGCAGCAGCAGCAGCAGCAGGAGGCAGGCCAGTATAGTAAAAGAGAAACAGGAGCTACCGTGGCCTTTTCTGTGCGCGAATGGCGTAGTCGAATTCAACGCAAGACACTTTGACTCGTTTGCTTTTGAGCCCGAGGTGAGAGATAATTATGAAGTGAATATGTTAGAGACAATCTTAGTTTGTTGCGCCCGATGTCGAAAGCGAAAGAAGCGATGTGGTTAGAACAGGACCAAAGTATATTGAGGATTTGCGTTGCAGCTGCAGGAGCAGGGGAGATAGAAAAGAACATTGTGGTTTGTTGTTGTCATTGTTGTTGTTGCCAATCTCATGGTTTTCAATTTTTTGGTGCCCCGACTTGTGATCAGGCGCTAGGCCAGAAACGCGATTGGGTGTTCGGTGCGCACAAAGACCATCGCGGCATTCCCGTGACTTCGTGCTTTGGGGGTCTGACTTTTTACGATTTGCCCTTGTTAGTTGCCAGCAAGTGCCGGTAAGATAAGAGACATGTTGGGTTCATTTTTTATTCGTTGTTCACACGTTTTTGTACCTCGTGCACTTCGTGCTCTCTCATTGTTGGACCATTGACGTGTATCATATGCATACATCTTATCAGGTATCGAGCAGCTGCAGAGGTCTGTGAACATAGTCTTTTACACCACTGCTTACTCAAGCACCATAGCAAAATTCTTTCGAAAGAAGCAAAGGCTACTTCTAAGAGCTCAAGCCCTGAGCAAGATATGGTGAGACGGAGGTTGGCAAGAGAAGAAGGGCGTCAAGAAATCAGAGCAGTTTCGAGAGAAGATGACGGAAGTGATGCAAGAAGAAAAAGAAGACTTGCTGCTGATCCCAATACTCTCAAAGCGCCTCGTCGTGGCGGGCTTCTGTACCCGCTTCTCACGAACCAAATGGACAACGAAGCAGCTCGCATTTGCGTGTCCGTGGAATTGTGAAGTACCTCATGCTTTTGGCGCTATGGCATCAAAAGTCAAAATAAATCGCATACCTGAATATATCCGGCATCGGCCCTCCTAAATTCATAAAGTCCAGGATCGCAGTGGATATTTTCCGTTGTTGTGAAAAGTGAGGAATAAGAGGGATGTATAATTTAGCTCTACAGGCTTCTTGGTGCTGCAGGTGCATGTCTACTGTTCACTGGTCTAGGGTGAGGAATGTTTCGGACTCCGGACTGCACTTCGGAATGATTCCTTTCAATAAAACGGAATACCAGCACCAGGTACCTACGGTACCAAGCTTTTCCTATGTCTTTCGAGGCGCAATACCGCATTGGCTATTTACTGAAATACAACCAACGAGCTGAGCACCGGGCATACGGGCAATTAGTCTAGCTCAGTTACCAGCCCCATGTCGCTGCCACATTGGATGGGTCCCCACTGAAGCCGCTGTTGCTGCCGTGCTGTTGCAGATTTTGGTGCCGCAATTCGTGCGCTCGACCAACGTCGCGTCCTAGCACGAGCTCTAAAAAGTCCTCAAACAGTACCTAATGCACAAAATTAGAAGGTGCCAAGGGTGTGACAACGAATCAAAACGCCCCAAATTGGGAAGAAGGCATGGTGCAAGAGATGCAGCTCTCTCATCTACAAATAGTCCAGTTTCACGATGCATTTTTTCAACTGCCTCACTGCAGAGACTTGGGCGATAATTTACCTCGGATCGGCTATCAGGATAAATAAAATCCAGGAGTAATGACAGTGCTTCTGGATTGTATGAATTCAAATTTTCTTCGCGCACTGTTGTTTCCACCTACACACATCCAACAGAAAACAACATAATCAGGCAACTTTATCGAAAAAAAAATGACAACGACTGCCAGCATCATCCATTGGTGTATATAATTGCACATTCCATGGAAAAGAAGAAATATGTGAAGTATAGAAAAGTAGAAAAGAGGATAGGGGTACAATATCTACGAGTACACCAACCGCCGCCTGAAGCCATTTCCTCGACAGCTTTCCTGTAAACTTGGTGTCAAGCGCAAGGCAGTGCTTGCGAAAGGCTGCTTTGCGAGTTGGGCGAGCAAACGTGGACGCAAAGGACCGCATCGCCTTTTGTTTGGAAGAGCAAAAGAAGCATTAGTTTGTTAATGTTAAAGAAAGAGCGAGAAGAGGGTAGAAAAGGAAAGGATTCGAATGCGAGAATAATCAATGCGATTGACGCCTTTAAGAATTGAGGTTTGATGCCCAGGCAAGCAAACAGCAAGAATAAAAACAAGGGAGCAAGGTGGGAATAACAGCGAGAGCGCCGTATAGCTAAAAGGCAAGGCTCGCTCGCACTATACATTGCTTTCTTGGCTCACCTCAACGAGTCGGTGGTTGATGTCTTTGTTGTCTCGTTCGTCTCCAGCTTTCAACTTCCGCATTGCTTCACTGACAGTCGTCGTTGGCGAGGCTTGAACTACAGCAGATGCTTGAACATTCCTGCCGAAATCGCTACCACCGTCAAAACTTTTCTGAGGAGGCGACTGAAAAGAAGAAAAGTGAACGTGTGGATTGTTTGATTCCCATGCTGGTACAAGTTCTTCTCCTGATGATGGTGCTGGTACTGCTGAATGCTGAGCTGCAGGTTGCAACATCCTCGCTGTGGTTGCAGAATTTGCAGCGGCTTCTAATTGGTTCACACGCTCGGTAGTATTGTGCCCTATCGAATCAGCTCTGGAATCAGGCGCTTGATTCAATGAGTCAGCAGCCAGGGCGGCGTCCAAAATAGCAGCGAAATTGGCTGGAAATACTGCATCACAGAGGGCGTGATAATTCACCTGCTTTTGAGGAAAAGGAGACGCGACTTATTTTGGCATTCGAAATATGTGCAATACTTTGGGTGCTTTTTTTCCATTGATGAAGTTGAAACTTGTTTTAAAATGTTTAGAAGCAACCTACCACAAAAATATTGAATTGCTGTAGAGAGGGAAATAGTGCATACGCTTAAATTTACCCATGTGCCGTTGTTGGTAGCAGCTCGGTTGTTTTCAGTTCTGCAGCCATTCGATAACGAAGGAGGAGGAGATGGTGTCGCAGAAAATTTGCGCGCAAAGGACTCAGCCTAAGAGAGAAAAATGAAGAAAGATAATGCAGAGTAAGACGAGAGAGTAGAGACGATTCTTACACATTCCAGTATGTATACTTCGGGAATCGCACAAAGAGGGTTATGCTTCTTGCTTGTTTGTTTGCTTTTTCCCGGATCAATTAAGGTACCAGAGCCCTGATATACTAGTAGATATAAACTCACTTGGGCGCGCGTTAACAGGTCTTGAAAGCGGTGGCGCTTCAGGACGTCAAACCACACTTCCATCGGCACCGCACCACTGTAACCTTCACCTCCCCTGTGGAGGTGGTGGTGACGCTCAGCTTCTCGGAAACTTCGTCGCAAGCGCCACGCTTCTCCTCTGACGTCATCATTGTTTGGGCTGGAATAAGTGCTTTCGTCTCCTGATACCCCCGCCTGTAACTGCAATCGCTGCAGCAATCGCGTTTCTACGGGCTCCAACGAATGAGTGTTGCTGCCACCACTATTACTACTAGTACCAAAAGGACTGGTGTTTGACACTAAGGGAGCTCCGCCTCGAGGTTTGGACTGAAGAGCGGAGGCCCATTCCCTGATACAGTACATAAAAACAAGAATGACCGAGTGCGACAACAAAAAAAAAGACAGAGCAATCATTCTATGGGGCAGTAGATCTTTGAAAGTATAGGTGACACGAGTAAATACGTGTATCGTGTAGGCAAAAGCAGCTAAAGATATTCCTCACCTTTGAAGCACAATAATGTCGGGTTCATGGTGATGAAGCGCTAGCCCATCCACAAAAGTAGCAGCATCGACGAAGAGGCCCAAATTTGCTGCTTCTGCTCCTCCTTCTTCTCCTAATCCTCCTGCGATTGCGTCTGGAGCCATCACGGTTGCAGGTGCAGCGAATTCCCATACTAACAACTCCAAATCAGCTGAGGACAGCATCGAAGGTGAATTTAGGCCTAAATGGTCTCGGAGATACTCCATAAAGACGGCCTCCGGCAAGAGACCAGCTTTGAAGGCGGCCGTAATTGGCGAGGAAGTTGGAAGCGATGAGACATAAGGTGATTCCAGCAAGCGGGTTGAGACATCTGCTAAAATTGCCCGCGGGTTCACCTAAGCATACGGCATAGATATAATTTACTGGTGTTTGAGACATTCAATAAAAATGAACCCTGCAATTCTCTATTCATCATGGACCAAAAGCAAGCGCGATCATGGTTTTGAATTCATAAAAACGAACCTTGTGCGCTAGAAGTAATTCCGCAAGGCGCTCAAGAAGGCGCGTTAGCATTGCACCACCATTGTTCACTGCTTCACCTCCAACACCACTACTAGCATCAATAGGACCACTCATTGGACCAGCGCCAACTCCTCGTCCATAGTCCTCAGTACCGCCCCAGCCGATGTTGTTATCGCTGTAAGTGCCACCGCCGTGGGATTCCAGCCATTTCCGCGTAGGCAAATCGCAGTCTTGGAGCACAAACCGGTGAAGTACCGTGCCGGAAGAGGGGAGTTCGACAGTGAAGTCGGCACCCAAATAGAAATCTGACGCGCGAAACCATCTAGAAGAGACCATGATATTTCAGTCCGAAAATAAAGAAAACAGACGAACATAAAACCATAGTGTCGATATCGAAAAAAATGAAGTGGTAAGGCGACCGCATAAATGGGCAGTCTTTCTATAACTCCAAAGCTTTTAATAGAATGAAGAAAGATCACAAATTAAAGCATATCAATGCAAACTGTAACTTCCGTAGCATTCTTTACCGTGAAAGAACACTGCCACGCTGTTGCTGCTGATGCTGCTGCTGTGACGGTGGCAAATGCAACGAATGCATGGCAGTTGAGTTTAACAACGGCACGTGTTTCTTGTAACGCATTCGCGCGAGGAAAGGACCCCCTTGGTAACCGCTGTTAGGAATCGGAGGCTCGTACACCTGTATGGAAGTATAATGTCAACACAGGAGAAGGCATTTATACACATGGAAAATTGAGCATGTGATGAAAGTATTGATCTTCAGCGTATTTGGAAAAGAAAACATGATTCGAGGACACCAAACAAGCATTAACGAGGAAAGAATATCATAGCAGCATTCAAGTTCTTTTCTTCTGCTCCATCTTTTCTTTTTCAATGTTACACACCGAAAGAGTTTGATCTGCGCAGTGAAACGCCAAAACGAATTTGCGAGGCGCCGGAGAAGGTGTCTTATATCCGTAATTTAAGCGGCTACCGGTAGCCGAAGCCGCGTGATTCGAAGTAGACATGTCTTTCATATGAGCTGAGAAGCGCAGCACTACGTCTGATTCACCTCCATTTACACCTCCATTCTTGTTAAGAGCAGCAAAAGCAGCAGATGATGAAGGTGGTGGTGCTTTCGGCGGTTCTTCTGCAGGTTTTAAGCTGATGCCGAGCGCATATTTGCTCATGTTGTCTCCACCGCTGCTGCCTCGGCCACCGCGATTGCTTCCTACGAGCCCTGAGACACTTCCACCACCGCCACCGGGATTACCGTTGCAACCAATACTATTACTACCTCTATGACCTTGCATGTCCACCGCAGTATGGCTCACAAAAGAGCGACCTCCCATTTTTCCGCCATTCCCTGACGGAAGCGGAGGTTGCGGTGGCAGTACATGAAGACGTTGGTCAGGAAGCACTTCCAGCGGAGTCTGCGAGATGCCGCGCTCGGCGTACCTGTGGATTCCATAATTTACGGTTCGGAATCAAGTGAGTGGTTATAGAGATTGTGTCCGTAATTACATCGGAATGTGCGTATAAAAATTAGAGAGAAATGCTCAGACTTCTTCATTACGAGAGGGGGTGACTCTTGAAGTGTGGTTTCTTTTATACCATTCTGTCGTTTGTGCGTCTGCGCTGATTAACAAAAGGCTGCGCCCATACACTTTTAGCACTTCGCCGCATTTCAAGTCTTGCCAAGTCACAATTGCACCCTGAGGAGACATAAGTGTTCGTAGAAAATTGGATGGGTAAAAGTCAAATGTGTAGACCATACTCTCAGAAAACAATAATATGTATCAAAGGATACGCGCATGAAAAATAAGAAATTGTTTGCAGGTGCTTTTACACGAGGTTTTGTGCGTGGAAGGGAAGAAAAAAAAGAAGTGAAAACTATGAACACAGCGAATGTGAAAGGGCGGCATGAGTAAAGAGTACCTCATAACCGTTGAGCGAGGTAAAGTGATCGTTGCCGGGCACCTCTACACTGTCTTTCGGCAAACGGCCGCGTTTCAGCAAGAGGGGGAACTGGTGGCCTAAACCTTCGACTAGACCTCTTGCTTTCACGGCTATGGTGTCGTCTTGGGTGAAGTACAGCAGCGTGTACGCGACGGCGCCATCACTTGAAGAGAACGCAGAAGAAGAAGGCGCAGAGGAGGAAGTGGAGGAAGACGCCAGAAGCCCCACTGCATGAAAACGCAGCACTGTCGTGTCCCGCAGGAGAGGAGCAATTAGGTCAGACGGGCAAACATTCTCACTGCTACCAACACCACCACCGCTGCCATCACCACCACTGCCACCACCACCACTGCTGCCGTTGATGGTAGCCGCCCCCACGCCTCCTACCCGAAGTCGATCCGCTGCCAAGCCATCGTCCGGGATCGGCAACGCGGGCGCGAGGGCCATGCCTCGCTGCGCCAAAAACCACTCCCTTGTGCGGGTGTCAGCATCCACCACCGTAAATGTACGCGCGTTCACCACGAACGACTGCCCCACCAGGAAGTCGCTGGCGTCGAACAGCACCGGTTTCCCCCCTTGGGCGGGCCCCACCGACTGCTTGTATAGGGTGGTGCGGCGCAAGAACCTTCCCCCGAGGGAGGAATCCACGCCGCTGTTGGGCACGCGCCAATCGTGGATCGCCAAGCTCGAATCCTGCAAGAAGAACAACAGCACCACGGGGCGCACCACCGTTCGCGGCACGGCTTGAGCCCCTCGAGTCAACGGATCATGGGCACCTGGAGGTAACACGTACTCCTGGTTGGGCTCTTCGTAGTAGCACCGAAAGCGCAAAGCGTCGTTGGAGTTCAAATCCCATTGTGGAGCGAGGCCGCCGGCGCCTGTGGCGAAATTCACATAAAAGAGGAAAATGCGGTAGGAAAAGAGGTTCACCGACATTATTGAAGGAGGGGTGAGCTTGCGTGCTCGAGAGGAACAAATATGGCGAAGTGCGTATAGCTCAGACGGAACGGCGTAGTATCAGGAATAAAGAAACAAAAAAATGGAACAGAACACAATAATACTAAACTGAGTGTGCATAAATTTCAAACCTGGTCCGCCGTAAGTCGTGCGCGGCCGTCCTCCAGCAGCTTTGATGCCGGGTGCGCCAGCTCGACCAGAATTGGCGTTGTTCACGACTGCGTCCGCATCGAACGCTTGTGACGTGGTTTCTATTCTAGTACCTGTTCTACCCTCTCCTTGGAAGGAGGCCTGCGGCGGAGAGAAAAATTGAACCCCTTCATTCATCTCTGTCTCTGCGTTGCTGCCCCATTCTGCCCAGGGCGTATTCGCAGTGGCTGCTTCTTCGGGTGCTGCTGCAGTTGAAGCAGCGGGGGCTGTTGCCTCGGCAGGCATCGTTGCATTGAGAGTGGCAGAGAATTTGTGGGAATCAGCGACAAAGGTTGTAAAAGCTAAGCCTTGTTGGCGCTGCCCTTGTTGCTCGCTTTGTTGTTGGTGCTGTGGGCGTGACCGGTACATGTGCGAGGACGAATGCACTCCGTGCTCTTCTAGCCTACCGCGAGCCGATTGCGGGTGCGAATTTGAGTTCGCGGGTCGCTGCAGCGCCGACGGTGGCTGAGGTGGCGGCGGCACTTCCCAGGCCGACGGTACTCCATTCAACACCAAAGAGTGGCCGCCAGTGGTGTTTTTCCCTAGCCGTGCATGAGTGTTGCCTGCAGGCGACCGCTGCCTTCCAGCCAGGACCACGCCAGCAGCAGCCCGGTGTGGTGCCTGCGCTGCTTGAGGTCTCCCCCACTGTTTGAATTCGGCTTCGCGTGCAAGCACGCTAATTCGAGCTTGTTGCTTGCCGTACAGCTGCGCAGCGGGGTTCGGCGGACGCGTGTAACCCGGCAGGTGCGGCACATCGTCGGAGAATAAAGTAGGCATGGATGTAATAGGAAAAGTCCTACCAAACGGCGCCACCTATACTGGAGATGATCACTGCTGGATGATGAGGCTGACTAGTCCTCAGTTTAAAACTCTTCTGGAGGTTGCTGTGAAGTCTTGGCCTCTCTTGTCTTTACGAGGAAGCAAGGAATGAGCTTTCAACGCATTTTCAAGAAAGCAACTCAAGCGCAACAACGACGCGAAAACGTAACCGTCAGGCCGATCCTTATGGTACATCAAAAACGCAAAAACGCAAAAACGCAAAAACGCTACTGCTGGTCTCTGATTGGCTAACGAAGGAAGTGCCCAGCTGTGTTTTCTGTTTTCAATTCCCTCGCACCACACGGAGTGATGAAAACAAAAAACGCAAAAACAGCTCAAATCATCTCAAATCCAGCAGAAATTCAAGATCTTCCCCCACCATGCATCTCGAGGGGCTAGGCAAATGGCGAGCCCATGGTGTATGATAGATTGATAAAAGCCTGCAGGGAAGCCCATCTTCATGGTGGGAAAGCTGCGGAGTCGTGGTCGCTTGCTTTTGTCCGGCCAACTCGAAGAAATGCTTGAAAAAGAGTCGAGAACCACATCAATGACGAAGGTGAGGTGGCGACGAAGTCGACAGAATAGGTGGAATGATCATGCTAGCGCTCATAGAGTCATATCTTGATTGCTTTGAATGACTTCTTTTCGGCGTCTTGACTGCCTCCGAAGAGTCAAAGTGGATCGACCCGCTAGTATGACCTCTTCGTGTGCAATTTTCTAGGTTGGGTTTTACTTCACAACGGGTGCGAAGGAAGCTAAGAAGAAATGTGGATGAGCGAGGGCATTCATCCTTACGTGCATTATGTATGATTTTTCAATATATCACCTGCGGCGGCAGCATTATTGCCTTTCGAGTGGGCCGTCATCAAAGTAAGACGCGCGTATTGGGCAACATGGATATCTACGATGGAAAGATGCAGGTTATTAAGCATAGCTGTGAAGTGAAATATTCATCGCCGTTGCATTCACGGGCTGGACAAATTAGCTCAAATACATTCTTTTTATATTGCTGAAGCTGGTTGCTCCATTGTTGGCACTGTTTCAAGATTGCAACTGAGCAAGTGCGGCCTATGACAGAAAGGCATCGTATTATGAAATGTGCAACATCCAAATCCATAAATGAAGAAGCCCGTAAAATTCTTAGGTGGTAACTTCAGGCTAGAAATTTCCTCTTGTTAAATTTCCCACATAAAAGTCCATTTGGTGCAGTTGCATAAGGCGACTACCTCCCAGCAGCCGAGATGCCCTCACACGATAAACTGGATAAATCACCGCCACGAGCCACCACAATGGTGGTTGAGACTGTCAGAAATTCGGTGTTTAGTAGCGTGTGCGCTGAGAACTTCCACAGTAGATAGGAGTTCAAACAAGAGCAACATATCCTCTTAAAATTCATATCGGATTCAAGACTTACGCAAGTTTCTTGTAATGTATAGTCCGTATAGTGCGTTCTCGACAGAACATTGAACACGCCGAACAACTGCGCCAGACGCCAGGGCCCATTTGAGAATTATACTAAACTAACCTAATTATCGGATGATAGAGCATGCAAAACAGTTTTTCGGGTCTGCAAATCCCGAGGAGTTAGGAGATGAGGTAGCAAGGTACAAGGGCAAGTACAATGCTAAAAGTTGGATTGATTAATTAAGGCAGGCTGGTGTTCAGTTGACATTGCATATGTGCAAGACTCCGACCGATGCCAATCAACGACAATCTGCCATCATTGGTGGGTCTTCACATTTGCTGGCAGTTTCCAACGCTAACTTCGTTACAGTCCTTAGCTGATAAGTATATTACTACTCCAAGAGATTGCAACTGTCTTAGTAGACCCACACGCAGCTGAGATGTCCCTAGAGTAACCCCACCCACCTAAACGAGAAGCAAAGCAATAAACAGCCAGATGAGAATCTAAAAACTAACACTCTCAGTCGATATGTGCACACTGGCTTAGGAGAGCTGTAAATAAGAGTATCCTGTCACTGTCGACAGTCACGAGCGTAAACCTGGTGCACTAGAAAACATACAAGTGGGCTACGAACCAAAGCGCCGTGCAGGAGGTTCTTGAGCCTTACCAGAGTCCGTGATGCACAGACTGTCATGACGAGGAGGCGTCCGAAGCACACTATAACAAAATGAATGCAGTCTTCAAGCACCATTGTTGTCGCTGCGGCTTCGAATGGTGGTTTGGATGCCTGACAGATGCCTGACAGATGCCTAATTGTAGGTAATCCCCTACTAAACGAAGCACTCAAATGAGAGATCAACAACCTTGATAGGAGTAGAATGAAGCGAGGATGTTTGCTCAAGTGATTTCATTATAATTCAGTATGAATAGTAGCAAAACCAGGGCGCGAGGGAATATTCATGCTCCACAAATGATAGCGTTTAGTGCAGACCGTGAGACGAGGTGGGGCAACGCCGGTGTCATTTGGAGAGGCAATAGAGGCGAAGGCGCCAGATCATTCGGCGCTACAGGCTGCCAAAACAATCTTGAATATCAGATGGATCTGTAGGAGAGTTTCAATGCGGCAAAGAATCTGGGGACGTGCCTAAGAAGGCCGCTTACTTGTAGCCCGGTGGCCTCCGCACTGTGAAAACGTACCCAATAGCAGGAAAAAGGAGACAAAGGAAGGAAAAGAAGTGAGCCAAAATGGGTAAAACGCATAACTAACAATCAATCTTTCAAAATTGGCCTTCAAAGCGTGGAGCGATGCGCTACGTCCCACGATCAAGGGCGCTAAAGGGGCAGGTCCATGGGCGCGGGTGACGTTTTTGCGTTTTTGGGGTGGTACTCAAAAACGCTCAGCGTTTTTACGTTTTGGAGCTCGAGGCCAAAAACACAAAAACACAATGTTCCTGCCATTGGCCTCCTATTGGTCGAGACCTCTGTGATGCGTTTTTGCGTTTTTGCGTTTTTGGGTCCCATAATAAGGACCGGCCTAATTTACTTCCTGAAAGCTAGGCAGCCCATCCAGCTTTTAAGCCTAGACAAAGAATACCTGGAAGATGCAATCTCCAGCTATGCTTTTACGCACAGCATTGCGGTCCGGAGCTAGGAGGATCCTGGTACCTACTGCCAGTTTCGGCTCGCTACCGCCAGGTCAGAATTCTACTTGATCGTACAGCTGATGAGCAGGACAAGGCTTCTGGCCATATTTGCAATGGAAGTCTAGCTAGATTATGTTGAGGCTACTCTTAGATAGCTCAATCATAGGTGTCTTGTTAATGTTAATCAATTTTAGCGTTCCCAATAACTGTGTGTACGTGTTCGTTGCCTTTATGGGTTGTCAACCTCTAGGCCGGTTAGCTACCCCAGGCCGTTCTTCGATTGGGGCATCGACGATGCTGTCGCAACTCGGTGCTAGAATGAGCCCAGCCCGAGGGCTCTTTATTCAAACTGAGAAAACGCCTAATCCTTCCAGCCTGAAGTTTCTGCCGGGGCGAGAGGTGCGTACCAGCTTCTGATAGCTATTCAATCGAAAAGAACCCTAAGACAGAACTCGCTCAACCAATGCACGCCCACTTGACGTAGACTAATCTATGTGTCTTGCAATTATAGGTGCTCCCAGCGGCCCACGGCACAGGCATGTTCTTGAAAAAGGGCGACCGAGAGTATCAGCGCTCGCCGGTAAGGCATTGGGACTATTTGAACGTCTCTAGAGCTCAAGCCTCAGTTATAGGCTCAGTGCGCTTGCTACAAAATGCAATGGCTACTGCTTATATTTTTGTATGATAAGCGTTTCATTTAAATCCTTTTATCAAATGGCTCAAACAACATAGCTGGCGCTTCGCTTGTTCAAGCTGGAAGACGTGAATTCGGTGTTTCTGGGCTCTGACTTCGTGACGGTGGGGAAAGCGACCCATGCAGATTGGGTGGCCCTCAAGCCGCAAATCTTCACTCTGCTCATGGACGCCTTCGCCGAAGAGGTGTGTTTTGTCATGTTTGGATTGGTTTGCTTTGATTGGTTGGTTAATTTTTGTATTGGGTCTCGATTCTTGATGTCTCGCGCATGTAGTAACCTTCGAAACTCTGTATGTCGACCCCTCTTCATACTTGTCTTCCATTTCACCAAAACTATGTCTACTCTCCGTGTACGTCTATCCTATGGTGCCCATTTGTATTAGGGCTTCGAAGTGTGGACGGAAGGCGGCGCAGAAGTGGTGTCCGACACCACGATTCACGACGACGACGACGAGATCGTGGCCATGATCAAGGAGCTGCTCGAGACCCGCATTCGACCCGCCGTGCAGGAAGTAAGCAAGGGAAAATATAAACGAAGAAGAATAAATGCGCACGTAGTCTTAAACAATGTGTTACGGTTTGGGTAGCGGATTCGTTTTTGTAAACAACCAAGTATACCAAAAGAGATTCCTGGCTGCGAAGGTTTCAAAATGCCTTCATATTCTTCATTCTTTCGCTATCACTATCTACCATTGCTTCCCTTTATTCACCACCACATCTCTGCCTCTGCCCTCCCATTCTTACCACTCCCTACCAAAGGACGGCGGCGACATATTTTACGTGTCATGGGACGAGGGTGTGGGGGAAGTGCGGGTGCAGTTGGCCGGCAGTTGCAGCGGCTGTCCCTCGAGCTCGGTGACTCTCAAGTCCGGCGTGGAAAACATGCTCATGCACTACATTCCGGAGGTGAGATGAGCGGAGTAGATTCCGATGCACTGGCAATAGGTCTGCTGTGGTGTGAAAGGAGAAAAGGTGCCGAAGAAATTTGCGATGTGCAGATGGGCTATTCTGCTTGAGTCTTCCTCCTTTTCGCTGCGCTGTGCTCTTATTCATCTTTCCTGCCTCGTGCTTCTTAGTATTCTCGCCAATGTTCCCATTTCTTTGCCCTCTTTCAAAAAGGTGAAATCGGTGACGGCTGTGGACGAAAGTGAGGCAGCGCAAGAAGCAGAACAGAAAGAGTTTGAGAAGAAAAATCGTGAAGCGGTAAGTTTGTCGGCCTATGCCGTTGCAGCTTACTTTGGCGAAAGAGTTGGCTCGCTGGTGCTGGTTATCTGACGTTTTCATCTGATTTCGTTGTATTTGATTGAATATGGTGTGAATATGGTTTATGAGCTTTTTGTTGTCGTCTATGCTTGAGGATGTCTTCACGTCTCTGTCCGCCCTTCTAAGTTCTAAACCAACACATGGCTTTTTACGAAATTCCTCTCTTGTTTGTATGTGGTGCTTATGTGGTGTTTATCGTACAGTACTTCGCGAAAATGGACGAAAAGAAAGCGAAAGAAGATGAAGACCCGAAAGCAAAAGCAATGCGCGAGGCCGTGGAAAAGATTTCCAAATAAGTGGAAAATTGAGGACGAGGCGCTAATGCGACGTTCCAACCATTCCCACTAGCGCACTAGCGGGTTTCTTGTCTTTAAGTTTTTTTTTTTTGCGATTCCTTTTATCTTTCATCTTTCATGGGCACGCGATATGAAATATCAAATGGCCGTAATTCGGATGGAGTAAGTAGTAAATAGAGTACATAAAAATAAGAAATGAGCTCTAAAATAAAAAATATAATGCTATTGCTACTTATCGTCTACATTCTGGTATCCTGGTGCTCATACGTGACTGACTGTCATGAGCACATGAGCAATTGCAATTGACTGCGAGCTGCGTCCGCCCCGGCCGGGTGAGGCACGAGACGCACCATTATAACGCACTGTTCACAACAGCAAAAGGCTCGCGCGGGCTAAGAGGAAGGGTTATAATTACAGGCTTCTGCGCATTTCAAGCTTTAAAGAAGCTTGCATTTAGATCAATGATTCGGTTATTGTGGCTTAATCTCCGCTCGTTTTCTCTGCTATGCATGCTCATGCTTCTTTGCAAAGCTCAAAAGCCACTCGTGCGCAAGCACAGTCCTCTAGTGATAATCAATACTCTAAAATTAAATTGATCTCGGCATCTAGATCAATAGTGTTCGAATAATTCGTACTCCCCTCGTAATCTTCTTCGGCCTGCGTTCATAGCTGCGGAACATGTGATGATGCCTACGACGACGCCCACTAGAAAAAATATGACTACGACAGTGGCGCACCAGGGATGCTTGTGGCTCACAGCAACGTCGACATTAGAACATGCCTAGAAGGAAACGAATCAAAGCATTGTTGAGATCAAGTGTTCATAAGATTTCTCAAATGTTAGGGCGCTGTGGTTGAACGGTTAATAGTAAACGTCTCCTAATGCACCTTCGAGTCTCTGAATTCGCCTTCACAAAAATCCCAGGGCTGCTCATCAAAATTGAAGAATAAATCATCAACAAGCGCCCGGCGTGACTCGGCGGCTGCTATCAGTAGGGCTAAAAAGACAATGAGCCCAGCACGCAACATTGTGGGAATGTTGTCGGACCCCCTAAAAGGGGAGACGGCGGCATTTAAAGACGATCCCACTTCCTGCTTTCGGAGTTTCTCACTCCTAATCATTCGTAAACCTACGTCCCAGAACTTCCTGATGACCGTTTTTGATAAAAATGCCGTAGCACGCAATGTAATGGGACTCTCCATTGACAAACGAATTTATAGGTGCGCAGGTCAACAGTGGCTAACACGCGAGGAGGATTTGTCGCACGCTATTTCTAGAGCTCCCTAGTGAGGACTGACAATTGATGTGTCTGCAAGTTTTACACTACAGAGCAACCACGATATTTAGGAGTATATACCGAAGGACTCTGGGACGTAGGTTTACGAATGCTTAGGAGTGGGAGTTTCTTGGAGACGTTGTTGAATTCTTCTTCCCACAAGACGACTGAAGGCATAACATAGCGGCTTGCTTGCTTGATGGCCATCAATAATGAGAACGCGTGGAAGGTGAGATTCAAGGCTTGCATTTACAAGCAAAATAAATATTTAGCCTAGCATTGACTCCTCCAACTAACAAGTCAACAACCTTATGCGCATTCAAGGCCTTCGACACATCAACCGAAGCAGGGCGGTTACTGAAAAAAATATACGGCAGCAAAGGGCCACCTGTCAATGTCCCTTTACCGCGAAAATCAAAGGCATCAGCGGCAAATGAACCAGGACAATTGAAATGGCGGCCTGTGTCCAACAAACCTGACGCGATAGATCCTCGCGACTCGACTCGGCTTTTTGACAAAGAAAAAAAAGTGGGCACTGTGCGGCGTGCGCGAGCTGAATCAACGTATGCGCCAATTGACTTCGTAGACCGACGAAAAGCCGGAAATGCTATCAAAGTTCAAGTAGATGATATGAAGGTACTATGTTGAGCTTGAGATGTACGACAGCATGGCAATTTATTCGGTGACTTCCTTTTGCTCAACCAAGGGTATATAAACAGGGGAATCAAATGAATACGATCTCGCGATTTACACAACTCACCCTTCGCCCAATTGTTTCGCATCATTTTCCCTTTTTAGATGCGAGCTGAGGCATACAGACCCCCACACCAGCGGCCAATGGGCGAGTCTGAGCGCACGCGGCTCGGCGAAATTTGTGCATACAGAGGAGGTAAAGCACTGCCGGAAGAACTTACTGCCATCAGCCTCGACGTGCTTCCGTCGGAACAATTAGCACGGGCAAAAGAAGCCGAGCGAATTGAGAAGGTCCGTCGCCGGCGCGCTGGCCTCCCCGAAGAAGCACCACCTCCAAAGAAAGAAGAGAAGCCTGGCGGCGCGCTGGCCGCGGCGATTGCTGCCGAAATTGACGAACGAGCCGCTCATTTAGCGGACTTGGACGCGCTTGGCGTCAACCATGACGCGCGCACAATTGCTGGAGAAATCAAAGCCCGAGTGCGCGAGCTGCACAAGCTTGACCCTGCGGCAGCGGCAGCTTATGGCTTCGCGGATGCTCGGAGCGACGCGGAGGACGCTGCGGCAGCTTCGGTGCGCACCTCAGCGCCATTCTACCGGGAATAGGACTGAGCGGCTTCTACAGATGTCCCACCTTGAAGTCGGTATCACTGCCGTGCCTCATCAACGAGATCCGAAGGGGCTAGTTGTCCAGATAAATCATGACGTGTGTCATGCTGCATCTAACTGGCAAATCGCAATAAACATTTCTGATGTCTGGCTGAAGAAAAATAAAAAATAGTCGCCCGCCTTGGGAATTTGGTACTCTATAGGTATATTCATACCCTGAAAATGGACTATGGTATGGCCTTAAATTTTTGAGATATAAACCAGAAAACCAGATGTGTGCCTTATATTGTGTCTAGAGTGCTTTGATTGTTGAGTGCAGCCGCAGATCCAGCATCCAGCTTGCCAGCCATTTCTGGAGGTACTACATACTACATTAGTACGAAATGGCAATGTCTGAATTTGAAACAACTTCTTTGAAAATGGTGATACTACAGATAGTACTACGGAGAAACATGGAAGGCGTCAAACAATAAGCTGACGAGCCTCGGATAAGAATTGAAGTGTGCATGATTAGCCATAGCGCAAAGAAATGAGCGGATTTACCTACTTCCATATCAATCTCAGCAGACCAGCTAGAAGAAGAGATATTTCTATGACGCTATTCAAGAAGGAAGATCATTCTGTTTACTTCCTGAGAGGATGCTCAACTACGGACACTCACGACTAGCAACAGAATAATGGCACAAGATGAGTTACTCTATTTTAAGCGGCCGCCACCACTGGCCCGGCTAATTGTTTTCGATCTTGCGCCCCAGTGCTGTCGATCTGACCTCTGGCCTATTTTCAGCCAGTTTGGAGCTGTACAATCCTTGGACGTTGTTAGTGGACTAGCTTTTGTCAACTACTACACCTGCGCTGCTGCAAAAGCCGCGCTGTCAGAAATCGGGTCTAAAAGCGGGGCGAGTGGTTGCAATCCAGGTGCCCCGATGCTGTATGGAGTCCGGCTCAATGTACGTCCTCGTAAAGGTGCAGTTTCTTCAGATGCCATTGGCTGCCACAGCGACGCTGGCAGCGACGATCGACGCGGGTTTCTAAGCTCAAATAGCGATTGGCTGTCAGTGGAAGACGCTATATCTATGGCGAACCATTTCTTAGGTTTCGATGGCTGGTCAACGAAAGTTTTGGAGCTGCAAGAATTGTTGCCAGATGTTGAAGAAGACGACAACGTTGACGATAACGACCATGATAACGACACCGCTTACACGGAAATCCGCAACAATAGCAATATAACGGTTTCAGCAGGTAGTCAAGTCAAAAAAGAAGGCGACGGACGAGCTAAACCTCTAGTCTTTCGAGAAGTATCCAACTCATATGCTTTGACTCCTGAAGACCTTTCACCTGTGGTGCATCTCCAACAGACAAGAAATGCAGCAGCTCCCAATGTACAACCTGCGCTGCAAAACGGTTCATCTCACCGCAGTCATTGGTTCGCTGTGGTACTTCTTGAAGTGCCGCGCTTTCGTATAGCCATCAAGGGCCAAGCCTACGGCCTCTCTGCTTGCTCTACGAGAGACGAAGCCATTGGCCTTGCGAAGAAAGCAGCTGTGAGCTTAGCGCGCGCTTCGGCCTTGAGGCGTATCTGCCTAGTCATGCTCAGTGGAGTCGTGCGTTTGGCAATCAAATTACCAGCTGAGCCTATCATCGAAACGTCCATCGTGTGGCATGCCCCAGAGCCCCGTCCAGCGCGCTCCGAACTGCCCTGTATGTGCACGGACACAGAAGGCCTCAACAGTGAGGACGACGATGAAGACGACGACGATAATTCTGGGAGCTTCAATGCACTTGGCAGTGGTGATGGTAGCAGTCTTGATCCAGTCCCACTGGACTTACACGAGTCTAAGAGCAGCCAAAAGCAGTACCAACGGAGCTTACAATCAGCAGACGTCGCAACACCGCTGCCGAGGCCAGAAGTGGGCAACTGGCGCCTCGCCCATGCGTTACGCACGTCAAGCGTAGACGAGGAAGCAGCCAAGCGTGCCAAGCTCCTCGATGACCTTGAAGTACCGTGTACCAGTAGAGATTTATGACTACCTTCGTGACTCAATACTTCATATGGAACTCGAACTAATACAAACCCAAATGGCACAGAAGCCAATGCTGCGGGCAGAAGTGGGAATGCGCGTGCGTTGCGCAAACAAAGCAAGTGCGGAATGATTCAGGAGGGAGAGGGGCATTGGC
>Ga0307979_1000854_pt1 | contig 21496 bp, 22 predicted proteins | sample OrgLakmetage1058_FD_201833 | JGI IMG/M metagenome (GOLD analysis project Ga0307979, IMG submission 201833) | Saline water microbial communities from Organic Lake, Antarctica - #1058 | ecosystem: Environmental > Aquatic > Non-marine Saline and Alkaline > Saline | place: Antarctica: Organic Lake...
ATAAATCAATCCTCCATTGTGCCTGCCTTTGATCAAACGAGAGTCCCACGGATAATTCAAGTACCAAGCGGTGCTGCAAATTCATAACGGAAGGGTTCGTACATCATACGGTGTCCCCTGCATCAACGACATCTTCTTCTATCATCATCATCAGTCATCAGTCATCATACGTAATCATCGCATCATCATGTGATCATGTGGACGGATATCGGATCGATCATCCACAAGGTCATATTTCACTTAAATAGGATACGAGATCTTTTGCGAGCCTCAACGCCAACGTCAGCGCTTTCAGCGCATTTAGAAAGATATTTAGCTTGGCGCGCAGAATCTATTTTGAAGATCATGCCACGCGCCAAAGGCAAAGTTGGCGCGGTGCCCGACGATTCTATTCATGGTGAGATTGTGAGTGACGATACTCACGTCGGAAATGAGGCGCTCAATAAGAAACGGAAAGCGTCTGCGACTCGGGATTCCTCAGCCCAGGTTCTTCTATCCAAAGAAGGACGCAGTAGTCGTGACGTTGACAACGGCAGTGTGCGAGCTCGCGGAAAAGCAGCCGCAGGATCAAACAATGGACCAGGTTCGACACCAAATTTTGCTGAGGTGGCTGACGATGAGTGGACTACTCGCGAAGCTGTAGCAACGACCTTATCAGCGAGCCAAAAGGCCAACATGCACGCAGCGCAAGAAATCGCCCGGAAACACTTGGCTACGCTGACAGCAGAAGCAGCGGCTACAACAGGCAAGTCAAGCCAAAAGAAAGGAGGTAAGAATGCTGCCTTGAAACCAACTACTGCCATGGTTTTGGAGGTGCTTACAGCAGTGGGCGACACGGACGCATGGCCGAAGCAAACACGGCCGAACGTGACTGACACAGGGAAACCCGTAGCGGGCATGTGCTTAGGCTTAGTGTTTGGCCTCGGTGGCGGCGGTGCGAAAGCGTCGCTCATTTCAGAGTCTTACCCTGACCTCACGCGGCTGATTGTGCTGTGGTGCGCTGCAACCTTGCCAGCCACGCGCGACGGTGCTCCGTTTCCGTTTTCCAGCCTGCAAATCAACTACAAGTACCGGGCGATCAAGCACGTGGACGGCAACAACATTGGGCCTTCGTACATTCAAGCCATCGGAGACCACACGGGTGGTGCTTTGTGGACGGCTGACCGTGGCGTGCTCTCGTGCCACAATCGTTGGCAGCTGTTCGACGGCAACAAAGAGCATGCTACCGAACCTTTCAAGGGCGTTCGCATTAGTTTCATTGCGTTCACGCACGGACTGTACAACAAACTATCTCCATTCGTGAAGAAGCAGTTGCTTAGCTACGGTTTTAATGCTGCTCGTTCGGATGGCGCTGACCTTCCCTTTTTCGAGCGGTTTCGCATCGAAAAGAGCTACTTGTCCGACCAACACAACGACGCCTTCAAAGCTTTCCGAGAGCAGCGCCTCACGGACGAAGGCATGCCTCCGCCTCGCCATCCAGGTGCGGTTGCCGTGGAGTGTTTTGGCCGCCAAGCTGAGCGTGGAGGCGGGTGGATCAGCTATGCCGCTACAGGCACGAGCCCACCAGAGCGCGTAGAATTGAAGCCCAACACCACTGGCATTTGGTGCACGGAGCTTGAACTTTCTGCCACGCCAGCAGCGGCGAAAGGGAGTGTATCTAAAGCCGTGGCTGAAACCTTGCAGCAACCGCCGCAGCTTTCCTTGATAGGCCACCGCCAATTTAACCTCTACAAAGACTTAGCGAAAGAAACCGCCAAATTGGCCGCGTACGTGTCTAGTTTGCCTGAAGGTCGCGTGGTCGTGGTCTCCATCGCAGACACGGCGTGCGCAGCGTCAAGGCCTCTGGGACCTCAGGTGTACGCTGCGCTGCAGCAGCTCGGCGCTGCCTCTGACATGGAGCCCATCTTGTACCGCCAAGCCTGGGCGCTGATTGGCTGGAAAGGCGCCACTCCGGGGAGTGCTGTGCACAGCATGGGCCAGCGGGCGACGCTGCTGCGGCTTGAGGCCACGTTTGCACTGCAGCCGTCGTCGGGGCCAGGGAAAGGCAGCAAAGCAAGTAGCCAGCTGGAGACGGTACTGGTGAACAAAAAGAAAGACAGCACGTCGATTGTGGATGTTGTCACTGGTGGGGGGCAAGACTGCGCTGTTTAGTGTTTTGACACAGGTCCTGAAGGGCCGGAATTAGAAGGCGAGCACAAAGGAATTCAACAAGTGTTTTGAGTTACTTCCCTATCTCCGATGAGACTTCATGAGAACTCGCCTAGCTACTTCGAACTACATAAGACACAAGATACCTATCTGCTTGCTGCTTGTAGAAGCAGCACATATGCAACAAGGCCCTCTTGCATTGACCTAAACGGTTTAAACTAGTTACCTAGTCGTCGGTCGGAAATCACGCAGGTACTATTTCCTTCCTCTCAATTCGCCTACCCAACTCACCAACCAACCCGAAATAATTCACAACTCCCTTCTCCCTATCCCTATTGCTATTTCAAAACGCAAAACGCAACCGCGATCTAAGGTATAACTGATTTAAAGGATTAAATTTTGATCCCGGCATAACCCTCCTTGGTCCGAACGCTATTTTAAAATTCGGCCTCGCGCATAGAGCTCCGAAATCGCTGGTGTGATGTGCCTAATTCGTACGGAAAACATCAGCAACTCTACCTTGCTGTGAGGAAAACAATTCAGTGCACATTGTTTTGCTCTAGAGAAACAGGAAACAATGGTTCCTCATGAAAATCGTAGTAGATAAACAAAAATATACTAGAAACACTAAGTGACTTATCACTCGGGCAATGAAACTCCTAGCACTTCAGCGACTTTCGCCTCTGATGAGATTGCTCCAAAGATTCGGCTGTCATTTTCGTCAAGCCGAATATTCGGCCCAGAAGTGCATTCGTACCTACACATTAGTTCAAAAAGTTGTGATTTCAGTAAAATTTTACGTAATGCATTGTAAGAGCCAAAAGTTGTATCTTTATTTACTCTGCTAGATGTTCCTCACCAGCACTCATCCGTTTCGATAATCTCGACCGGTTGGTCAGCAGCGAGGGCTTGGAAATAAGCAAGTGTTTTCACTGAGCCCTTTCGTCGACAGTCTTTCGAGGTGCACACTTCGATCTTGGAACATTCAAATTGAGGATCCTGGTGGACGATGCATCAAGTAGGTCTTAAGCCTCTGGAAGTATGCACAGCGTTGGCAATTTTTAGAAGGTCTGTACCTTGTTCGCATTCAGTGCCCATCGGCTGACGGTGACTGAGCGTGGGCTGAACCCATGTGATTGAGAAATTAAAAGTGCAAAGAAGATAAAAAGATTCATGAACTACTGATGGATTCTACGCAGCAAAGCTCAAGGTTTAAGATGAACACGTACGAGTCGTAGGAGAGAAGCAAACAATATATATATATTGACTTGAGAATAATAATAATGACTCGAACGATTTTTCCACGCTCGTTGCTCGTTTTGCTTGCATCTTTTTTGGCCCCCTGTACAGGAGCTCGTCCAAAGGCCGAAAGGCCATCGCATCAAAGCTAAGCAATGGGGTCGGGTATCTTTGTCAAAGTGAAGCGATGAAGTTGCTATCAATGATACGACAGTGACACATTGGATGGCAAGCACGAGCGCACCTGCCAAGATCAACGAAATAGACCTATTAAGTAATTTTACGTCTGGAGACTAGCTAGCGGATACTGTAGGGATAGATCCATTCGATTATTTCGGCCAAGTAAAGTAGGTAGATTACTATTGGATGCAAGTAGGAGTATCTCAAGTAATCGCAATCAATCAATATAAGCAAGCGTTTCTTTTTTATGATACAGGCGTGAAAGAAAATAAGGAGGGTGCATCAGATCAGAGGGCTAGTATTATTTAAGCTTAGAATGTTGACGTTTCATACGATTTTGCTTCTGATCTGCATCCCGTTGCTAGCCTGCGGCGAGACCGCTACTATCTTTAACGCAGACAAGTGGGCTGTGTTTCCCGAGTATAAGAGCCTCAAGTTGACTGTGAACGCGAACGACTTGAGAGTCTACTTTGCGCCATGGCATGACGTTCCATCAAGCGCCGAAGCCTTTGCGAGGACTGTCCTGCGTGCAGCTGAAGGTAAAAACATGGCAGGCCTTGGGTGCGACGACAACGGCACTGCTTGCCTGGGCCTCGTAGCATTGCGAATCGAAGCTGCGCTAAATGCAAGCTTGATCTGCAGCCAGATTTACAATCAGATTGACGGCAGCCGAAAGCCGCATTTTTCGTTATCGATGCACGACCCACATGAATTCATGGCACTCATAGAAGAATGTACTTTTCATGCGGCTGGGCTGGAGGATACCATTGAGTACGAAGCGGGCGCTCTCGAGGAAGCTGCCTTCGTTGATTTCTACTATTCTAGCTCCAAAGGTTTACGTGTTAAGCGAAACACTGTAAACGTTATGCTCGAGAGCCCTTCTACATCGTCGAAAGCAGTCGTCGCTGATGAGTTGGTCGATGTAAATGAGGACTCTCGTAGCAGCAGCGATAGGTCCTACGGCAGCAGTAAAAACAGTAGCAGCGATGTCAATGAGTTAGTATCAGCCTTGGCAAGAGTTGGTGTGAGCGCAAAGCATGCATCTCGACTCGCCGAAGAAGAAATTACAGTCGCCGAGTTGCCACTGCTGCGCGAAGACCACCTCTTGTCGCTTGGTATCCCTTTGGGCCCAGCCTTACGAATTCTGCACGCCTTTGCAGCATCAGTCTTGACTAGTAGTACTGGGCCGCACAAGGATTCTCGAGGCGCTAAAAATTCTACCAGAGAAGAGGCAATAGAAGAAAAAGAAGAACCATACTTAGAAGTAGGGCCGATAGAAGGGCCGCTGTGGCCTTACGGGCAGGAAGGTACGGAGTGGGCGCGCACTCCTTGTACTCCGCCGTATTGTTGGCATGCATGCGAGCCAAAGGAGACACTTCCGATGCAGGCTGGTTCCGTCGATGGTACCAATGATGCTGATGCTGGTGCTGGAACTGGTGCTAATGATGAGGAGCATTCTGCTGCGTCACTTACGGCCGAAGAGGCTTCTGAGTGGAAACCAGAATCACGCCACTGTACCGTCGTCATGGATTTTTTTTATCACCGAGGTGGTGCTTATGTCGATGATGATATCGCTGCTGGTCTTGAGGACGGCACTTTGGCTACAACGAGACCTCCATTCCCTGAATTGAACGCCTCTGCGAAAGTGGTGCAGCAAGTGTGGCTGCACCCCATAGCGATTGGTGTGCCTGCAAGCATGGTGGTTGGTTGCGTGCCCCGGAAGTCAAGGCACGTCGCTCCAGAAAAGCCTGCCGCGAAAGGGGCAATGCGAGGCATGCGGTACAACTACAATACCGACAAGAACGGCAGCAGCAAGAAAGGGCCTTATGCGGATTATGCCTTTGGTCCCCGCGAAGAACACGCTTACCGAGCCAGCTATCAGACTTCACGCTTTGCGCTCACCATCCCCAAGGTATTCCTTGTTAGTCCACGTGTCTCCCTTTGAAGACTATGGATCTGTACCACCATCTCAATCATCCCTACGATTTGGGCTTTGTTTTGACTTGAACTATCCAAAATTGTATAGCCTAAAAAAAAACTTGTGACACATCCGATATTTTTTTCTTCATTGATGCACTATTTGGCGTGTACGTGATTGCAGTCGGGTTGGGACACGATGCGCATGTACGAAATCTTGGCCGCTGGCTGCGTGCCCATCTTTGCGGGGCTTCACTATTCCCCACTAGGGGGAGCCATGGCTTTCTTACCGAGGGAATTGCTGGAAATGGCCCGGCAATTGCCTGGCGTGGTTCTGAACGAAAGTGCTGCTATGAAAGGTTTCACTTCAATTACAGGGTATGAAGAGCCTTTACCTGCACTTGAGGTGGATGCAAGTCAATTCGATGACGCTGCTTTTCGAGACGTCGCGTAAGTTTTCAATGCCTGCCTAAATCTTTATGAAATTCATTTCAAACAATTGCCCAGCTATTTCAAGTCCTTCATCAGTTCAATCGACACTTTAAAATTGCGTTCCATGCTTTTACGTGCATCAATGACTTTCCAGCTACAAAAGTTGAATACAAAATTATTCCGAGTAATTCACGCTGCTTGTTGTGTATGCATTAGTATGCACAATATAGTTGCCTTGTCTTACGCAAGACCTTGTCTTACATTCTTTTTTCTTTCTTCGTCAATCACTTATTATTATTACTGTTGTTTTTGTGTGAAGGCACCGGCTGCTCGCATTCACGAAGCGACATCTCACTACGGCAGCGATGGCTGCGCACATGCTGGACACATGCACTGCGCATGGTTGGTCGATCAGCCGAATAGGAGGGAAACCTTGGCGATCTCTTCCGGGTGCAAAAATTCGAAGAAAAGAAGAAAATATCAATCGTCGTCATGATCGCTATGAATATTATGATGTAGGCCCAGTGCGGGTGTTATTGCTCGGTTCAGCCAGCGAGGTATGGGAAAATTAGAAATAAGTGCATATAATGTCGTTTTGACTTCTTAGAGGGAGCATTATAGAAGAAGATTTGCATAAGCACATTTTTTAAACGTGTTCGAGCATCTTCAAAGAGAGTAAAGAAACTAATAGTGTTGAACCAATGTGAGAATTGTATTAGAGCTTTCGTCTCTACTATTCCCTTTTCTGCACGCGCGCCCACGTAAGGTCTCGAGTACAGACTTCTCAATGCTCCTGATTTATTTTCTCTTTGCTCTTTGCTAGGAGGACTACGTGCGCGATATGCTTTTGCACGGCCTCCGGTCTTGGCCTTCACTTCAAGTCACTGACGCACGACGTCCGAATCACATGTACTTTGGCGGCAGCTCTATGAGGGGTGGCATGAGTAGTAGTAGTAGTAGTAATGATCGAAGCAAATTGTATGGGCATGGCTTTTCGTACGCAGAATGGTTACCCCCACCAATGCCCACATGGCGCTTGAAAGAAGATGGAAGTGGAGGTGACGCTACCAATCAAGTCAGGGAGGACGAAGAGCTCCGTAGTAGTGACATGCCCTCGTCGTTCCCAAGAAGTAAGAATCAGCTTCCGTGGCAACGAATGGAACCTTTGCGCGCGGCCATATCGAGGCGAGCATTTGACTTGGTGGTTTATGGGTCTGTGCACCGAGGATTACCATTTTTGACTGAAGTGACGGCCGCGTATACGAAGGTAAAAATAAACACCTCTCCCATTTTTTGGTGGGTATCAAATGTATTGAAAGCAGTTGTGGTAACAAGTACGAATGTGGACATATGTTTTATGGGGATTTCATATTGGTTTGGTGATGCAAAACGACATTTAGACTTATAGGGGAGTTTTTATTTATACCTCGACTTTTTGTTTTGATGCATTATCCATTTTTCAGGAAGAGATTGTGTTTGTCGATGGCGAAGACAAGCATGGATGGCAAAGCGGGTGGTGCTCGTCAGCTGCAGAGTTTGCCATTCGCGGCCATTACTTCATGCGAGAAATCCCAAACGGCTGCCCACCTCATTTGACTGTCTCCTCATAAATCAGGAAATGGATCGCCAAGTAGGGATAATAAAATAATTGCTCCAGGAGTACGGGAGTTCTACTGCCGATGCAGCCATAGAAAACTACAGTAGTACAAATTATCTCCATCTGAGTTTGCCAACGTAGTTGCCTTGGATCTCCACAGAGCACACAGAGGTTTCTAATGCACTCACTACGGTACTTTAAGTGTAGATCTCTATATGCTATATGGGGAATTCTTAACTCCCGAAGATTTCAAATGTTGCACTTAAGAACCAGGGCAGCCGTTTCGACGTAGACAAAGAAGGCCCGTGGAGCTTGTGCATGGAATTCGTACTATTCGGGACGTCGGATATAGCACAACGAGACGGCACAATGCCCATGAAAGCGAGCACGGTACTTATACGTAGAAACTTCTTCTTACTTCTAGCTTTAGGCTTGCACTCTGAGCCCTTATATCGGACATCGGACACGAATTCACGTGAAAGTAACATGTAACGGGAAATAGGAATTCCTCTCCTCAGCAGGGGTACTTCAGTGTTCGGAGTTCGGAGGATGTGTTCAGAATTTCAGAAATCGTTAACTCGCAGCTCGAAATTGTTAGCGTGTTAGCGTTCGGGCAGTTGTCACGTGCTACGGAGACTTCCACTTGAAGCCGACGGAAAAGCACACGGGCTCGCCAAGACAGAGGGAACGCTATCATCAAAAAGTCTTGTTAGTGGTCCCATTCGCCGTCTTCAAGATGAATGGCATGGGCGCTAAGATTAGCGAAATCAAGAGCCTCGATGAGTGGGAAAACATGATGAAGGAGAGCGCTGCGTCAGACCCGATAGTGGTGTTAGACGTGTACATCGACTGGGCAGGGCCTTGCAGCGTGATGCAATTTTTCTTCGATCGCTTGGTATATTCATCTTGTGTTCAAAGACAAGTCTCGTCGATATTCCGCCACCTACAAGCCTACATTCCCTCGCCCACGCCTAACACCCACGCTCTCTCGTTTTCTTTTTGAATCTCTCCCATCACCTCTCGGCTAGGTTATGGACGAAATAGACATTGAGCATCGCGTCAAATTTTATTCCGTCGAGCAAACACTCGTTGCGGACCAAATCAAAGAAATCTTACCACGATGGTCAACAGTGAACATTGACACGAAAGGGTGTTGCCCGCTCTTTTTGTTCCTCGAGAAAGGGGAAATGGTTGCCGAAGTTTCAGGGTGCGACAGCCCCGCCATAATACGAACCATCAAAGAATACATGCCGCCTCCACCAGACCATGACAAAGAAGCTCAGTAGTGCCTAATTTTGTCTCGATGTTATAACTGGTTTCTCAGAGAGGCTGGCTATGCCGTGTAAACCCCTTTTCTGTGACCTGCAACCCCACTTGCGTGTTTATTTGAGGCGAAAGTCTAAGCCTAATGAATTGCTTTGCACTGCACAGTGCACTTGTGTTTTCCCTCTGAATTCTGACCAGCAGAAGGGCGAAGATCCTGGAATATTTATTACTTATAGCTGGTGGATTCTCGTGGTGCTGTGGTGCCGTTCGTTGCCGATGTGAGATGTGAGTTATAAGTTAAATTATAAGACGAATAATATATCGTTGATAGGGATTCACTATAGTCTTATAGTCGCCTGTAGTCGCACCAGCCCGCGCAACGATATAGCCCTTCTTAGCAGCTGTAGGTAACAATACCATAACACCATGCTCACAAGCACGAAGCACGTGCACATCTGATCATATGCTGGGACTGGTGGGAATCGGATATCGGCAATTGAGTAACTAATAATTATGTGTAATCGGCTGAACTTTCATTATTCTTCTTCTGGGGCTTCCAAATCCATTTCCATTACTTATGATAACTCGACCTCGGATTTCATTGGAATCCCCTTACCATGTGCAGAACAGGCCAGGGTCGGTAGATTATTAGTATCAAAGCACGCCGCCTGCCTGGTGCATCCAGGCCTCCGAGCTTGGGTCTTTGGCTGGCGGACCGACCGTGGCCGCGAAGGAGCTCTTAACACAAGGACGCGCACGATACACACACCAATGGCGCGCGGCACAAGTGAAGTTAGCGAGGGTGAGGCGACTCCAGTTTGGGTTGATACGCACACTTTGATTTATGAGCAAGAACTTCGTGAAAGAATTGAGGAATTATATAATTGAAGGAGTTTTGAGAGTTCGTACCGGCCGATTGTAGAGGTCTAACCACGCTGTCAACAAGAGCAAGGCATCTCCTGCGTCATCGTCTACTTCCCACGGCGGTGCCCCACTGTCATCTAGGCTTTCTGCAGCTGTTCCTCTAGCGTCCGCTGCGCTACTACTACTGGTGCCACCGTCACAGCTGTTGCTGGAAGGAGTTCTGCTCTTGTGAGCAAACCCAGGACCGCAACCCGGCATTGATAGCACACGCCAGTCCCGCATGCCTGGCTGCTTGCCGAGAGCAACTTCAAGGTCCTGTGCATCTTGAGCTGAACTCCCCACTGAGGTGTCATCCTGACCACCAAAAATGGCAAGTAGGGGCGCAGAGAGACGGCCCAAAGAGGGAGATGGCGATGAAGATGCAGCAGCGGCAGCAGCAGCGGTAGCGATGTCTGATTGTTTCCCAGCACTCACTGGTAGGCGCGCGTCAGCGCCCAACAACACCAACGCACTCGGCACCACGGCACCTCGGCACACGGCATCGAGAGCGCTGGCTGATTGGCGCATATCCCTACTAGGATTCGAAGAAGCACTCGCGTGACGGCTGTGGCTACCTACGGCTACGACAGCAGGAGCCGTGCTTCCGTTGTAGTCCCTCTGCAACGCACGACAAGCGACAGCGAGAGCGTCGGCAGCGGTGTTTTCATCACGAATCTCGCCGTCACGAACACGTGGTAAGTCGACCACTGCGACCTGAATTGGCATGAACAACATCCACGCGAATCCACGGTCATTGTAATAAAAAGAAGAAAGCGCTTTCAGAGAGGTATGGAAAAACCAAGCCCACATTTTACAGCCACCTTATCTTCTTCTTTTTTAAAACTGATTCTACGACAAAACCAACCACGGAGTTGCAGACGAACGCCACGTGGTCCGCCAACCTTCGGAGGTCTGGGCACTGCCACCCGTCGCCTTCTGGGGTCAAATCCCCAGGTGCTACAACTACTACCGGCACGCCGTGCCCTTTGTGACTCGCGTGCCTGTGTGTAAAGAGTGTGCATGAACAAAAGGTGCACGAGCACGTGCATTGGTGCGACTTGAAAGGGCTATATAAAACTAGCACGAAGCTGGAAAGAGAGTGCCAAAAAGCTCACCAACACAAGACTAGTATCAACCACAATAAACACAGAAGAGTATCAATCAATCTTGGCAGACAGGCTAACGATGGAACGTTTTGATGTTCCACACACTCCCATTCCCCTTTCGTTATAGGCAAAAACAGATCCCTTAGGGGAGTGCTATCAACCTCTCATTACAAAGCACTTACCAAGGCAACAGGGCAGCGGGTGTAGCCACCACGTACGCGTCTACTTCCGTCTTGGAGTTCAAAGCCAAAAGCTTGCTTGTCTGAGCCTTGGCCTTCCTAAGCTTTGCTTCATCTTTGGCAGCAGCAGCAGCACCAGCGCCAACATCTCCGCTGGCCTGCCCCTCGTCGTGAAGGTTGTTTTCCTCGTCGTCGTCGTCGTCGTCGTTGCTGTTTTCTTGGTCGCCCCTAGCGTTGAATTCAATGATTTCTTCCACGCTCAGGCCTAACCGCTCCCGCCGCTTGTCCACTTCGGGTCGCGCCGCAGACAGCGTCACCTGACGCATGACGCCCCATCGCATATTTGCACCCAATATTCACGCAAAGGATTATATTATATCAGATGAAGTGTTGCTTAGAAGTGTGCCTATATTCATGCCTCCTCGAGATTTGTTTCCACCTCATCAAGACTCGGATACTTCGCTCTGACATACATGAGTACATCTCGTTTCTCGTGCAAGCTGTTACTGGACTTGACTAGATTCTCACAAAAAAAAGAATGAACTACTGACCTCTTCGCGAGTCAAGCCATCTACAATGCCAGTGGCCTTGCTGTAACTGGCTTCGCTCGTCGTTTCGCCCGCCACATCAGCTTCCAGTTCGGCAAACTCCTGCGCCACGCGCGTCCCTGCCGTGTACTTGCCCGACACGTTTGAGGGCGGGCGCGCCACTTCTACGCCACCGGGAGCTGCGGCAGGGTCCCACACCACTTCTTCCACAGGCAGCGCGCCGTCTCTTCCGTCATCACTCTGCGAAGAAGCAGCAGCACCCGTGGCAGAGGGTTCCACCTCGTCGACTGAGGACGAAGGCATTCCCACGCCGAGTGACTCCACGTCCAGAAAAGCTGGTGCGGGTGTCGCCTCAGCGCTAGCAGCAGTGGCACTGACGGAGTCAGAAAGTCGCTGGCGAAGTTCATCTTTGCGGCCTGAGACCTTGAGGCCGCGCAAGCGGAGTTCTGCCTACTTGCATGAATAGTAATGCAAGTGAACGCATCTTGAGAAATGGGCCCACTACCTCAAGTTCTCAACTTCCCAAATAGATTCAGCCAATGCCAAAAATTAAAAGTCTTAGTAGATTCTAAATTTCATTTAAGGAAGCAATCCCAGAGGCACCTTGAGCTCTTCAACGGTCAAACCGGCGTGCATATCGTCGCCATTGCTGCGCAGCTGCCACCGGGCTCCACGCTGGAGGAACGATGAGTGGGTCCAACCACTCGAAATGGGCATTAGATGCAAGAATACCAGAAAGGCTAGATTTCGTAGCAGACATTTTCGACGCCCCATGGTGAGCCGAGGCTGGGCCCAAGGGAGAAGGGGTGAACACTGCAATACCGCTAAAGATATGAACGATCAGACGATCAGAAAGATCATGATGTTGATGTTGCCAACAGCCCACAAGCAATTACGGGGGTACATAATATATGTTCACAAAATGACAAGCGAACAAGCGAACCATTTTCAAATCTCTCTGTTCACCAGCCACAAAACGTAGCTCTTGCTAGCTTGACCCCATTAACTTTGCACAGTAGACCAATTGTTGTTCAAGGGTAGTACAGCTTGCAGTAGTTCGAAGCCCTATTATTATTCTTGGAAAAGGCACCTCATATAATTTATTGGTGACTTGTGTACTTTGTGCACTGATTAACTTTAGTTTACGATGTCAGCAAACGCAGCGAAGTTGGCTGAAATCCAGGCGGAATATGATCGCACGCAAAAGAACAAAGCCACGAATTCCCATTTAGGTGAGCGCAGCCGCTGTCTAGTATTATATTGTTGTTCATGCCGCTACATGGAATCTATCTCGTGTACGCTTCGGATGCGAACAAAGCTCCTTCTTGCTGTACACCCCATACCTGTACGATTGAATTCCATGGCCTTTGTTGGCCCTGCTTCAAATTATGCACTCTTGTCTAGGTTTATTGAAGGCCAAGATGGCGAAGATTCGAAAGGAAATGCTCGACGAAGCCACGGGTGGCGGCGGAGGCGGCGGCGCTGGTGGGGAGGGTTTCGACGTCAAGAAAGCCGGCGACACGAGAGTTGGTCTCGTGGGGTTCCCCTCTGTAGGGAAGTCTACTCTGCTCACCACGCTGACGGGCACTTTCAGTGAAGCTGCGTCCTATGAGTTTACCACCCTTACGGCAATTCCAGGCACGCTGAAGTACCGAGGCGCCAAAATTCAGGTAAACCATGTGGAGGCGGCTGCGCTCGAATTCAAGCAGCCAGTTCTACTGTAGCAGGGTACTACCTTCGTTGCAACTCACTCTGTTCACACTTTCGAAGCTTTGCATTAGCTAGACTGCTCCGATTCCATCGATTGAATGCTTCCATGTGCTTTTTTTCTGTGCCCATCCTCTCCTCCTGCACCTCTTCCTTTGGGGCAGGTGCTGGACTTGCCGGGCATCATCGAAGGCGCGAAGGACGGCAAAGGCCGCGGCCGGCAAGTGATTTCGGCGGCGCGCACCTGCAACATGATTTTGATCGTGCTGGACTGCATGAAGCCGGTCACGCACAAGCGGCTCATCGAGCGCGAGTTGGCGGGCTTTGGGATTCGGTTGAACCAAACCCCACCCGACATCGTGTTCCGGAAGAAGGACAAGGGAGGCGTGAACTACCAGGAAGCGGTGCCGCAGACCAAAGGGCTCAACCGCGACCAGTGCACGCGGATCTTGAAAGAGTTCCGCATCACCTCGGCTGACATCGTGATGCGGGGCGACTACGACGCCGACGAGTTCATTGACATCATCAACGGCGACTGTAAGGTGAGGATAAGTAAAGGCACGCTTGAATTGGACGAGCGGGAGAATGAAAGTGTCGCCAATGCCAAGGCTACTGAAACATGTACCCGCTTACTTCCATGCCTCTAGAGTTGGCTTAAATATCAACTTGTAACACTGATAGATTTGGCTCTAACTAGCAGCTGATCAATAACAATCCAGATGTATATTATTGATTTTTTACAACTTCGAAGTCTTCTTATTTTTCCTTCTCTTTTGTTTTTATTTTTCTGAATTTTTCCTTGGATTAATTTTCGTCAGTACATGCCGGCGCTGTACGTGATGAACAAAATCGACCAGCTGACGATCGAAGAGCTCGACATCATCGACCAGATGCCGCACCACGTGCCGATTTCGAGCTTCCACAAGTGGAACATCGACATGCTGATGGAAGAAATTTGGAACTACTTGAAAATGATGCGGATTTACACCAAGCCGAAGGGCCAAATCCCGGACTACGAAGAGCCCGTGGTGCTCCACGGTGAGTGAGTGTGTTTTGATTGAAGAGGAAGGAAAATATGAGGAGTCCGAAAGGATTTGTTGAATGTATTGTAGTGCATTATTCTACCGCCAATTTTTTTCTTTTAGTTAATTAGGCAGGTCCACAATTTTTGCATTTTTCCTTGTAAAAAACTCTTGCCTTCTTCTAGTTATTCTTCTATTGACCCCTGTGTTCTCTTGTTGGTGCCATTGGCCACAGCGACGAGGCCCACGGTGGAGGACATGTGCAACCGCTTGCACCGCGGCATCATGCCCCAATTCTTGCACGCGTGGGTGTGGGGCAGCAGCGTGAAGCACCAGCCGCAGCGGGTGGGGAGAACCCACGTGCTCGAGGACGAAGACGTGATTCAAGTCGTGAAAAAGGTTTAAGTAAGGAGTGGACGAGCCACAAAACACACACAGATAGAGGGCGGCATGCTTCGTGCTGATGGCCTGCCTGTGAACTGCCCATGCAACCTGATCCAGTCTTGGAATTGGCCATTGATATTTTGATATTTATAACCAGGGCCTGGGCCATATCCTAGCATATGGATATAGGGAGATCGGGCAATAATTTGTTAAGAGCGGAAACGTCGTAATTGGGCGCGTGGGTTCAGGGCGCTATTAATCATTGATGGTTGGCAGGTAGAGCGAAGTTTCATAGTTGATGGCATAAGTGAGTAATTCAGATTTGGAATTGGAATACAGTTAAAGTTGTGATTTCGAATTTAATTCCAATTTCCGGTGCCGGCTTATTTATGAATGAAGATCAAGCGGCACTTCTATAAACCAACGGCCTCAGATCTGCGTGCAGCTATACCTGATAACACTAGACCAGATAAGGAACTATTTCCGTCGTGGATATCACCACAATGACATCGATCCATGCCATTCCATATCTGCTCCACTCGCTCCGATGTGCTCTTACATGAGCTCTAATCCTTTGCACCTCTTTTTCCTGTGCTTACTGCAGAGCTTTGAGCAATAGCTTGCTCTTCGGCTTGAATTTGGGACTCGCATCCGACCCAACAGCCATGCCCTTCTTCGCAGTGGCTGAGTCGGACGGAGGCACCAGGAGGTGGTTGCCGGTGTCCTCGGCAATAGTGTCGTACCACGATGGCTCGTAGCCCGTAGAAGCCACGTTGCAACCGCAGGCTGCGTCCTCGGCGTCTGCGGTGATGGTGTACCCGTCGCGCAGCAGCACAAAGAGCTCCCCAAAGAGCTGCGTCCACTGCTGCAAGAGTGTGGTGCCGCACGCCGCGCTGAAAGCCGTGGCAAGCGCCGCCATTTCCGAAGTGGTCCAGTCGCCACTGGTCAAGTTGGCATCGGTGGCGGCCAGGCTGGTTTGAAAGGTCGCGGTAGAGGCTTGCGCGGCAGACACTACGAGGGGGGATGCGTCGCGCCACCGGGTGTAGGCCAAATTGGCGACCAAGTTGAAAACGGTGAAGGCCTTAAGAAGCAAAAGAAGAGACGGAGCAGAACAGGAGCGAGTAAAAGAAAGCAATTATCGGGCAGTGAGGCAAAAGGTGGAATCAATGTAATTTTGAAGAAAAATGACAATGAACAACACCATTGAACAAAAAATTCCATTGTTATATTTCTCGACGCTATCATTTTGTCATCTACACCACCACCATTGCTAACATCTCTGGACACTCCTCGCTTTCATCACCTGGCTCATGTCAAAGGTCATCATGGGCGGGGTCACGCCGTCCTGGGCGCCTTTCCCCACCCACCCGCGAGGGGCTGACGTGGAGCAGCCGTAGACTGGAAAGCGGGCGGTGGTGGAGGAGTCGTCGACGCCGAACCACAGGACCCCCTGGAGTGGGTAAGGGGAAGAAGCGCGCAGCTGGGCCACGAAGTTCCACCTGTAGTGTAGTACAGGGAAAAGCGCGCGCGTGCGTGTAATGCATAGGCAGGGTGCACGTTTTAAAGATAGATTACGAGAGATCAATTCTGTGCGAGTGTGTTAAGGTTGCAGATGAAAAAGAAAAGGGGCGAATTCACGGCGTATCAATTTTTACAAACAATCAACGAAATACATTCGCGCACACACCCAACTGAAAGGCACCATTTGAGCACAAGAAAGGCAACTGTATTGAATTATAGAGGAAGAGAAAATGCAGGTACCCTGTTTGTTGGGTGCCGATGGGCCGCTCATTGATGTAAGTATTGTCCTGCGAGGTCCACGTCAGAGGGTGCGCACGCTGCCCGCTCGCGTAGCCGCCGCTGCCTACGTCCTTCATCATGGAGAGTGGGGTGCCTGCAAGAGAGAGATGAGAGAGAGAAAGTTGAACGGATTAAAACGTCAGAGAAAAGACTAGAGGCAGCACACGACATTCTGAAAAGTTTCTCCTATTACACACGCGGGTCTCTCTCACCTTGGTACGTGTTGCGCATGTGGTGCTCCACTGCGGCCACCGACAGCTTCTCCGAGGGCTGCACCCACAGAGGCATACGGTTGGTCAAGTTGTAGCCCGACGCGTAGTCCAAGTAAGTCTGGGCCCATGCGTTGGACGTGACGTTCCCAAAGAAGCTCCACACCCGCGCTTCGCAGAAACGGGCCCCCTCAAAAGTGACGGGGTCGTACACGTCGCTGAACGAGAAGTCTTCTTGGGATGCGTCGGAGGGGTACAGCCCTTGCGCTTGCGCAAACGACGCCACGTCCGAGGAGTACATCGCTTGTTCCGAGTCGTCCCAGGCAAACGTGGTGATGCGAGCTTGGTTGGCGTGCGCTGACACGTAGCCGTCCGGCACCCGCACCGCAACCCACACGGCGCCCGACTCCACGCTGCCTTTCCCCACGATTTCCATCAGCCACACTTCATTGGCGTCTGCCACGGAGAAAGACTCTCCTTCGGAGGCGTACCCGTAGGTGGCCATCAAATTCCCCAAGACTTGAATGGCGTCCCGCGCCGTCTTGGCGCGCTGCAGGGTCACCCAAATGAGGCTGCCGTAGTCCAGCAGAGCGTCGGTTTGTTCCCCGAAGTCCACGCCTCCAAAAGTAGTTTCGCCAATGGACAGACCCCATTCGTTGATGTTACCCACCACGTTGTAGGTCGTCGACGCTTCTGGAATTTCACCCAAATACTTGCCACTATCCCAGTCGTAGATCTGCCTCATTTCGCCCTGCAAGAAGATGTAGCCAGAAATTGAAAGGTAAAGGAACCAAGGAAAAGGATAGTCAGCATGGGAAACACAATCCAAAACGGATAAGCAAAGTTGAAAAGTCGGAGATAATAGGATAGTGTATGACTAATAGAACAAGGATTTCACCGCAGCGTGCGTTCCGGCTGGGTAATGGTACAAGCTGCCGTACAAAGTCCCACTATCTGCATTGTACGAGATCATAGCCGAGCCGTCGACCGTAGCTCCGGGAGTGATCAACAAGTTGGAGCATCCTGCTGCGCTGCCGCTCAAAGCGAGCGCAAGCACAACTTGAAATTTCATCTGCTGAAGGTTGTACGAAGCAAAAGTCATGTGCATGAGTTGCTGTCAATTTTTAGGAACCGGGTTAGGAAGATTTAGGTGAAACTTATTCCCCAGTGGCCTGTTGTCCCTCCTCTCATGAACTAGTACAAGCATTGGCAGAATGCACGTTTATAACATCAATGCTGCTGGAAAAAGTTTGCAGGTTACAGGAAGATGCCAACAACACACCGCGCAAGTGCCCTCAAAGCCCGAAGCCTGAAGATGAAAAGTGCACGAAGATGTCAAGGAAAAGGTGCCTTCCCCGTCGAGGAGGAGACCATATAGTATATAAGATACCTTATGTATCTGTACACAGCAGTACACTGTACTCTGTACTGTATTAGTACTTCACTACAGATACTTGCAGCTTTTACAGCAGTGCAACAAGAAAATGGAGGGTCAGAATATATGTCGCGAGTCCTTTCTAGTCAGCTTTTGACCCTTCCATGGTTGTATGCTCAACGCTATTGGGTGCAATTAGTTCTAGTCTAGTTCAGCTCAATCGGAGATAAGAAGTTCCCCAGCGAAGCTCGGCACCGCTTCCAAGGTGGACTCTGAAGCTGATCCGAGTTCAGTGGCCTGGAGAGCCCTGAGCACTCTGGGCTACGCTAGTATGGTTGGGAAAGCAATTGCACGCTTTGCAGCAATCGGGCCCATCGTGCCACTTGTAGCTTTGTGGTACCTGAGCGCCACAATGGCCGTGACCTCGTCGCGTTCTGTGCTGCAGGCTACAGGTCTGCCCTTCTGCCTTTCCGCGGCACAGTTTACGATTTCCAGTTTTCTCAGCCGCTGGGTGTTGCAATACGGATTGCCGTGGTTTACCGGTGGAGTCTACAAGCCGATGCTGCGCGACCTATCACTAGACCGCCCGGAGCGGAAATTTGTGCGTTCCATTGCGCTCACTTACACTCTAGGTTTTGTCTTCACCAACATTTCGCTCGCGCTCTGCAATGCGTCCTTCAGCGAAACTGTGAAAAGCGCAGAACCAATCTCTAGCTTAGCCCTGGCCGCCATGACCCGCGGCGAAGACAGCGTGACCACGCTAGAGTGGCTGACTACGCTGCCAATTGTGCTCGGAGTAGCCCTCTCGAGCTACGGCGATGCGAGCTTTCACGCTTTCGGCTTCTTCGCCGCCTTTGCGTCCAACTTCATGTTCTCGATGCGCGGCCTGAACACCAAACAGCTCCGGTGCGTGCAATCGGTATCTAGCTTACTCTTAGTTCTTAATGCGTCACGTTTATGCAGTGAAATAAAACAAAATTTGCCGTATGTCGCCCGTTTTTGTAGTGATTTTCCCCGTCGTGTTTTCTATTGTGCCACTTCAGGCGACTGTACGGCACTCCACACGGTTTGGACGACATGCACTTGTTTTACCACATTTCCAAGTTCGGCGCGGCCTTAGTAGTGCCCGTGGCCCTCGTGCTCGAAGGGCCCTCCCTGCTGCGCATGCTCTTGGGCTATGGACCCGTCGTTGCCTCGGCGGTGGTGTCTGCGGCACAGGCCACGGTTACCCAAGCCGCAGCAGCAGCTGGAGCTGGCGACGGCACAGGAGGAGGCGGAGCTTTAGCAGCTGCTAGCGCGTCCGTCGCTGATGCAGCCGCGGCGGAGTCGTCGTCCGCGTCAGCAGGTTTAGGCACTGACGCGTCCCAGCCTGGCGTGCCAGAAGTCGTGCTGTCCCTGCACCGCTTGGGGTTTTGGCAACTCCTGCGCGCCGTGCTGTTCAACGGGTGCTGCTACTGCTGCTACAACCAAACCTCCTTCGTGGTGCTGGGCCGCGTGTCCTTCGTGACCCACGCCACCTTAAACGTGATGCGCCGCACGTGCATCATTGTGGCGACGGCGTGGTGGTTCGGGGTCTCAATGCACCCGACCAATGTGATTGGAATCGCGCTGGCCCTCAGCGGCTTCACGCTGTTTTTGTGCCTCAAAGCCAACGGCTCGCCCAGCCTCTTATCCGTGGTCACCTTGCTGCCCTTGGTGGGGACAATGGTGGGAGGGCGCGACTTCGATGAGGAGCACGCCAGTAGGTAGCAATTATTCATTGAGGTAGGCAGCAGCATGCCAGTATGCTGGTGTATTTAACCATATAAGATAGAACGCCCCCGCCGGACCATCTGGCAGCTAAAGGGGGGTCACTTCTGAGGAATTCCCTTTTTGGCTATAGAATACGCGAATCGTAACGGGATTCCCTTTGACCGAGCTCATAGGGCCAGGGTCCCGGGTCCCGAAATTTTGATCGCGCCGAGGGGGAATCCCGCTACGAAGAACCACGATATTCAATCTAATATAGGGCCTAGATGTAAGCCATTTCCATCTACGGCCAACCATGTCGCGTATTGCCACGTATCGCTCCCTTCTTGTATTCTTGCGCGCATATTCGCATATCATTTTTCATATCTACAACTATTGTCCTTATCCATAGTAAGTTCCTTAGCTTTAACCGTTCTCGGTTCTCTACAGTATACAGTATATCATTTTTTGAGACAGGCCCTAAAGGGCCTGAATAAGAAGGCTAACATGGAGAGACAAAAAGCAAAGCAGCTCAAACAAGACCTAAGAAACTAATCAGGCGCACATTTTTAAATGGTTCCTCAGTTCTTGGTATTTGGAACCGGTAACTTATGTCGTCCGAATGAGTTCAGCAGGCGCTCAGATAGGACAGTAACATGCAATTATTTCGACGTTCAATCAGTGAACATAAGAAAAAGGGCTTTAGGTCTCCTCAGGGATCAGTTGACGCTGCTGCGGTTTCGTCTTCGGTGCTTTCTGTCTTTTCCTGCGCCGCTGCTAAGCGGCTCTGAGCGAGCGCGATTTTGTGCGCCAGCCCAGCGGCAGTCACGTAGTGTTCCAGCGCGCTTCGAAAGTCAGATTGTGACTTCCGCAACGCTGGTGGCGCTAGACCACCAAACAAGAGCAAAGGGTTGCGGTCCTGTGGGGTCACGTTGCCGTGGGGCCCTTGCGATGGGTCAGCAGTGGTGGTGGGTCCGCTCTCTTCACCGCACGATTCCAGACTTCCTTCGCTAGCTGTGTCGTCAACCTCAGCGGTGCCGCCACCGCGCCGCCGCAAAATTTTTGCACCGCTAGGCATTTTGGTCTTTATCTTGCTGTGCCGATGCCACAATGGTTCAGCTCCCTCGAGCTCCTGCGCTGAGCTTGCCTCATCAACCGTGAACTGCGGCAAAATCTCTTCCCGACAGTCAAGTGCGCTTACGGTGCCGCGGCCTAGGGATTGTCGGGCTTTGGCTAAATTTAAGAAACCTTTTCGCATATTTTTCGCTGCATGCTGCTGCTCCGTGTATAAGTCGCTTGTCGCGCGAAGGAGTGAGAGGAGTGTTTCGTCACTATCGAGGGCTGTCATTTGACAACGCTCGAATTTTCAAAAGGCGATAGCGATGATTACTGAGAAAATGGTACCAACAAAGCACGGTGGCACGATGGGTATCCTACAGTTGGAAGTCTGAGTTACTCGCGCTCTCTCTAGCTAACTAGCTAGCTAGCTTGGTAGTCTTTGAGTCGGGCACACCGGCACACAAGTCAAACTTGTTGCTGTATTTCTGTAATTTATTTCATTATTTCGAGATAGGCCATACTAGTATTATGTGAAACCCCTATTTTACCCAATCCTCTCGAGAATGTCTCGTGTCTCGTGAGCTCGTGATGAGTCGATTCCTGTTCATTTTTTTACGCAAAATGGTGCTAGCATCGTCTGCGCGCTTAAGCCCGATAACACAGCCGCCGTGGACGCTGTCCGTACGAATACTCGGGG
>Ga0307979_1000856_pt1 | contig 21483 bp, 19 predicted proteins | sample OrgLakmetage1058_FD_201833 | JGI IMG/M metagenome (GOLD analysis project Ga0307979, IMG submission 201833) | Saline water microbial communities from Organic Lake, Antarctica - #1058 | ecosystem: Environmental > Aquatic > Non-marine Saline and Alkaline > Saline | place: Antarctica: Organic Lake...
CAGAGAATTGCCTCGTGGACCTGGGACGTGACACACGAACGAGCACTCAGTCCCGCCGACTTGTTCGGAGGAAAGGCGCCAGTTGGAGCCTTAATTGGCCTTCTGGAGCGAATTCGCTAGCGCATTAGCAGCTCAAGTGCATTCTTTATGTGCCTCTGTGACTGCTGTGTACTTGTCTTTCTTTGTTTTTGGGAGAGTATTAACTAGACTAGACTAGACTCTATTCATGTAGACAGCGCAAGGTATACTGCCGTGGCTGTTGCCCAATCCTCCAATGGATCATTCTTGAACTACAACGACTACTGTAGTGGATGTTCCGATGAACGCCGAAGCGAAGAATCCGTGAACACTTCAATTAGCACGGAAAAAGCTAGAAGTGCGGAGCATTTGGCGCCATTTGGCATGCAGCGCGTCACCTAGATGACGCGCACTCTATTCTTACGTGGCGGCACAGTTTGAGTCAGCCGCCCACCACAACCTCATTTTAAGTCAATCTTTCGAGCCTGAACGTAATCAGTTCTCCGTGGAGGTCAGCGCCCAGCACACTTTGCTCTGGGCCTTTCTGTTTGTTAGTTTAATACTTTCCCTCCATCTTATCATAAGTAAAACCAGTAACAGATTAAGCAGTATTTCTTTCCGAATTAGGAGACCAATAGGCAGAAATATAGAAGAAAGGAGCATGAACTTTAAGAGGACCTGGTTCGTCGCTAGTTCTAGAATAGGAGCTAGTAGTAGAATGGAAGTGATAGTAGCGGTCCTCAGTGGCTTAGAATTGTACTTTGAACCACGTAAGGAACTGCAATCCAATACAGTAAAGCAGTCGAAGTCCCTACGATAGTTATAGTAGGGGCTTGGATATATCGCCCGCTTTAAAGTCACTCTCAAAACTACGTCAATGCGAATCACTTCCTGAAAGGGGAGTTCTTTGAGACAGGCCCCGAAGGGCCGGAATTAGAAGACTAACAGGTAGAGAAGAAAAGAAAAGCAGCGTAAACTAGACCTAAGAAGCTAATCAGGCGCACATTCCCGAGAGTTCTTTCAATACTTAAACATTCCCTATATACATCAACACCGAGATAGCCCGGCATCTTGATTTCGTTCTCGTCGAGGGTTAGATCTAGTAACCAGTAGAGAAAGGTGCACCCTAGTCGGCGTCTGCGGAATCTTCTTCTTTTTTTTTTTGATATATAAAGGCAAGCGTTTCTGTTGCTATATGTCACGGTGGTGTTTCTTTGTATACAGGGAGTATTAACTCGACTAGACCGGATGCAGGTACGAACACCTACCGAGATATGAGCAAAAAATGTTTGGTATCTACGTGAACCCCGAGCAAGGCTTCCAGTCTGGACTTCAAACAAAGACCCTGCTAACTGTTATCGTAATGTAATTGTTGATTACACTCAGCCCAGTAAGGCTTATACTGGAGGTTTCATCAAAATGTAGCTACATGGTGCTATTTATTGATGATCCTTTTCAATTGGAGGGTGCAATCTAATCAACTCGAGGAAGGGGCGAGGAACAATAAAGACAGTTCCCTCCTCGGAAGGAAATGACACAATGGCTTCCAAGGGCTTAAACTTGGGGATTCCACTGCGACTAACAATAAATTATTGCGCCGTAGTTCAAACCATTGATTTATGAAGCCAGGCTGGGGGTTCATGTAGCTCGTATAGTACGCTCGCCTGTCCACTCGGCAGCGATTCGGATCCTATTTTAATTTTAGTTGCTTTTGAACTATATCTTCACTATCACTACTTTACTATCACTATCACGGCCAGCAAATACCAATAACAATAATAGTTCTACGTCTGCTATAATCCGCTAAATACTACTGGGTGATCTCGCAGTAATAATATATATCTATATGTGTTAGCTTACGAATTGCGATCTATGAGAGACAATCTGGTCAATTTGCTATCCGATTCGCCGATTCCAATTCCGCATACCTATACGCCACACGCCACACCTCGGTAATGGCAATACAACCACGCAGCAGAAAGTGCGTGCTCAGGTGCGACAGAGGGCAGTACACCCAGTTCCATTTACTCGACTATTTTATTAACAAGAACTCAAGCACAGACACAGTTACCATATCGTTACCCCAGCGTTGCATTCTTCAGAGTCGAACGGGCCGTGAACTGGCATTTGCATCAGGTGTTTCATGAGCGCTGCTTGCGCCAAGGGCTTCGGTCTGCCACTACTAGCTCCATCTGCTTGCGGCGCCGAAGCAGCACGAGTGCTGGCAGCTTCCACTAGTTCGCTTGCTGCTGCGAGTGCATCGAGATTTGAGACGTCAATGGCTGGCATTGAAACAGCAACTGCGCTGTCGGCTGCTGTACTGCTGCTGACCCCACCTCCGCCGCTGCTCGTGGCTGGAGCTGGTGCGATGTGAACGCGGCGACGGTAGTACGCTGCAGTGCTCCGAAGAACGGCGTCGTTTGCTGGCCCTCCAGCGAAAACCTCTAAACCAAGGAAAGGGTCGCTGCTGCTGCTGCTGCTGCTACTGCCGCTGCTGCCGCTGGCACTGTTGGTCTGAGTCTCATTGTTTAATACCTCGTTCCCTGTACATTCATCAGCACCTACGCTGGGTAACCCAAAGCCCGTCGCGCTCACCAACGAAGCGTGGCCTGTGAGCCATTCGTAGTGCTCGCCCTTGTAGAGCGTTGGGGTGCCGGCGCCGCTGCCTCGGCTGCTGCCCCCACCCGAAGTTGCCATGGTGTCTCCCCACGACACGTCCGCGAGTCCAGGCACAGCGCGCGGGCTCGGGTCAATGTCCATGTTGCGCACTGCGCCGTGGACGTTGTACTGCCCCTCGTAGCTACCATGGCTCAAAGCAGCAGTAGGAAACACTGTTCTAAGCTCCTCCGGCCGGTACGACTCGAGCACACGCAATCGCTGTGATTCGGGAGGACCTCTCCTCTGGCCACCAGCGCCACCGTAGAGTCGGTTATCGAGGTCACTGCTGTCTAGTCCCGGAGGCCCAACAACTGACGTGCCCTGCATTCCACCACTGCCACCCGGCATTGCTGAAAAGTTCATTAATGCATAAGGCGCTGACGCTGCCGCAGCGTGGGTACCTGAGTGGGCCATATGACTGCCCCAAAAGCCGCCGGAGTTGCTGCTCCCAACCCCTCCACCACTACTGCTACTCATTCTAGGCGCACCGGCGGCGCTCGAAGCACCGCCACCTGCCTTACTAGATGAGCGAGCGCTGCCCTTGTTATGTTGGCCACCTGTGCCTTCGTCGTCGAAGTCTACTGCGCCCCCTAGCACTTGCGCGAGCTCGGGCCCGCGGTCGATGTCAGGCTGGGCGATGATCTGCCGGCGCAGCGTCTGTAGCGTCATGCTTTTCTGCGCGGATTCGTCTACAGCTCCTGGTGCAGCGCCTGGCGGCAACGACGCTTGGACCAGTTCCTCGAGCGCTTTGTCAATTTTGCGAATCAAGCGATAAGGCCACCTCGAGATCCCGTTACGTCGGCATATTTTCTTCAGCACCGTAGAGCATACACCAAGCTTCACCGCAGCCTGAACGAAAGCAATCAGTAGGGGGAATGAAAGGATATATATGACAGAGCTGAGTCCAAACGCGATGTTTTATTACACCCAAGTTCGAGATAGTCAACATTGAGGTACGAGTGCGCGTGTCGCCTCCCCCCCCTTCTTTAATACCTCGGCCATGGGTAGGTGGAAAGTGACTTGTAACTCGTGCATGTGCAAGACTTTGGCTGACGTTGCTAGCTTAGCCTGTATGACATGAAACAAAAGTCAACGTGAGGCCACTCTCAAATTGCGCAATTCATTGGGAAATCTTGGCAACATCGGTCGGCGATGAAGTTCCACTTGCCTTCGAAGGGCCATCATTCTTTTTGGACGCAGCACGAGATGGTGCCACAGTCTTTACTTCAACGACCTCAGCAAATGCGAACTTTGAAGGTCTTTTACCGGCGCGATCGCGCTTCGCACGAGACATTCCGACTTGCTACTGTGGGGCGTCTAGGTGAAGTCTTATGGGACGCACAACGAAGATGATACGATCATGAACTGCACCGTGAAATATGATTTGTTCACACAGTGTTGATGATTCGCAAAATATTGGGGCTTTGATTCGGTACTTGCTATTCTGGTATTCTGGATTCTGGTATTAGGGACCGGGTTTACCGACGGGCCGCGGTCAAGAGTCAAGACAACGAATCAATGGCCAATCAGTAAACAAGGAAGTCCAAAGTAGCACTTCATTTACTTACTTCATGCTGTGCTATCTTGGTTTTAGGGTGTCCCCTGGTGCTATACGCTATACTTACGCTCAAAATCTCATAATATTTTATAACAATTACAGTGACTAGCTAGCCCATCAGGCCGAAGGCTGTGGCCGCATTAATTTGCTTAAAAAGTATTTGCTACGCAGCTCTCATTATCACGCGGTTGTGCTCTAATTTGACTTGGAGTGTTACCGAGAGGCATGTCTATATCCCATAAGAAGACCATGTCTGATAATGCCAGACTGGATGCTCGGAATGAAGGCGTGGATGAATCATCGGAGTACGAGCTTCTGAGGCTTCGCAATATTGAAAGAAACCAGGCACTGATGAAGAACCTTGGTCTGGAGGAGAATGCGATGAAAAAGACGAGTAGTCGGGCACCTAAGAGACGCACAAAAGACGAGGACGCAGAGCGTGTCGAGCCTCGGCGCTCGAAGCGAGTTGCTGGCGGCCCAGTTGACTACACAAAGGAGCATGTAGACACGCTCGGAGAAGAAATTTATTCGAAAAGAGAGATCCGTGAGCTTGGAAAAGCAGAATCAAAACCTCAACGAGAGCGCGAAGAAGAGTTAGCAGAGTTAGCGAAGGCAGAAGAGGAAGCACGGCTGGAATTGCACGCGAATCAGGCTGCGGAAGAGCCAATAGTGCTTGACAAGAATGCCGAGTCAGCGTGGAAACGAAAAGCAGAGCTTCGATGGGGGCAGCGAATCAATCTCGCCAACCCTCGTTCGTGGGAGACTTACGTGAAGAGCCGCATGCCTGTTACGGTGCCTAGGTCACCATCTGGCCTGCTGCAGGAATCCTACGCGGACTGTCCGTGGCGACTGTTGATCACATGCTGCTTGATGAGCCGAGTCTCTTCTGCGGAGACTAAGATGCGGTGCATTGAAGGTTTCTTTTCTGCCTTCCCAACGCCAAGGTAAGCGTAATTGAATGCATTGCGTCATTCAAAATACGTGAGTTCATCAGAAGTAACGAAGTAATTCTCGCACTGTACAGCGCTTGCCTCGATAATGCTGAAGTTTGGAATTTACTTCCAATAATTGACTCTTTGGGTCTATTTCCAACTCGTTACAAGAGTGTCATGGATATTACGAGGCGATTCTTGACAGATCCAAAGGTAAGTACGAGATAGGAAGATGCGAAGCTTGCTTGTCATACTTGTTATATACTTATCTAATACTTCCATTTTATGATTTTTCATACATCATGCAGTTTGATTGTCAGCGTGACGGCGACTTCAAAATTTACGGCGTCGGAGATTTCGGCGTCACTTCCTTTGAAATTTGGTGCCGTGGTCTAGGGCATGCTTTGCACCCTAAAGATAAAGCGCTGAGCGTTTTCTGTTCGTGGCTCCGGCAAAGTAGGGGCTCGAAAGTATCAAAGCTCTCGACTGCGATGGCCGATTCAGACGTATGATACCGAACCTTTTCGCTTTTGAAAAAATGGGAGCTTACTGGGTCGACGAGCTGGGTTCCGTTTTTTTTTCTCCAGAAAAGTGGCATTAAATAATTACTTATTACGTATTATCCCGATTATTCAATCTCTTTCTCAATCTTGAATTGTACGGGCTAATACTGAATTCTGTCGCTAATTGTTGTTTAATTGCATTGCATTTCGAAATGAATGCTGCCTGGTGATTTGTTTCTCATGGGAACAGCTCCATTTCGCATTGCCCCATTGGACATGGCATAAAACGAACTCAATTCGCTACGGCTTAACGCTTAAAGACTAAAGACTAAGCAAAAAGATTTACTGAATCCTCTGATTCTGCGTTGGGTTGTGCTGAATAGTGAATAGGGTGGGGGTAGAGGGAAGGTAAACTATTGTGCCGTGTACTATGCATCTAGCTGCCTCCATTTGGTTGCTTTTTTTTTTTTTTTAAATGATAGCGCCCTATTACAGTAACCAAGAAAACCGCTGGTTTTCCGTTTTTTTTTATTTACCCATTTTGGTGCTACTAAGCAGAAGATCCGGTAAATGCCCGTTGCGCTGAAGAAAAAAACAGCAGCCCTGTGGGGTTTCTTGGTTACTGGCCCTAGTACAACAGTACCAGAAAGAAAATGGTGTTCTGCCGAGGAGATATCCGTCAAGGGCCTTAGTTTCGACGCAAAAGATCCCTTTGGAATGATCCTCACATCTACGACTCCGCGCCTATCGTTGTAGCCATTACAGTTACCCCGAAGCCTGTACTGCTTCCAGCGTGGACTCCATCAATACCAGTTCCCATTGCGCTGGGTTGAGCATTGGAAGACCCGTGAGCAGTGTTTGTGGGCGCACCATTTGGCTTGTTGGTACCGCGGTTGGCAAGGCGCCCTCTCAGGGACCCCAGCCGGTCGGCTTGGGCTTGATTGCTGCGGACCTCCGCGGGGTGAACTGCGTACGGGCTCACGAAAGTCTTGGGCACGTGCAGCACGCGGCGGTGCGCAGGGGACACGTCATTCGGATGGTGCCGTGGCAACGGCTGCTGTGGCTGCTGGCTCGCTATTGGTCCACCCTGATGTGCTTCCGGGCGGATCCTGTCGTCGAGCGCATCGAAGTCTTCAAAGGACTCCTCCGCTAAGTCTTCCTCGCGAGTGGCGAGCTGCCCTGCGCGCGCAACGCCACCGCCTCCTCCTCTGAGTCCACTTCCACCTGCTCCTCCAGCAGCAGCTCCAGCAGTAGGTGCGGCATCGTACACGTACCCGTTTGATTGCCGGACTCGCATACGACCTACTCGCGCAGCAGCGGCTTCAGCGGCTTTGGCTGACGACTGAGAAGGCGACGAGTCGGCGCCCGGCCGGGGCTGCTGCTGCTGGTGTTGTTGTTGCCGCGTCTGGTGGCTCCCCACGCTGAGGTCGTCGTCGCTGACGTCACTGCCTGCTTGAGCGTGATTCGACCGCCACGACGGCGGTGCAGCGGCAGCTGTTCCTGTAATGACGTTCGCCCCCAGCGATAGAAGCGGCCGCGCTTGCATAGGTGGCTGCTTCCGCTGATTGTCTCGCGCGTTGCCTGCTCGCCGCCGGTCGCGGTTCCGCCGCAACTGCTGCTGTTGTTGCTGTTGCTGTTGCTGTTGCTGTATTTGTTGCTGTTGCTGAGGTGCCGCTGGCCCATTCCGTAATTGTTGCCCGTAGACTCCGCTCGCTTCTGCCAGAGCTTCGCTGTAGCTGCCACTGCCGCTCCCACCGCCACTTGCGTGATGCGCACTGTTTCTGTTGCTGCCATGATTGCTCACGATTTGGCGGCCAGCGCGGGCAACCTCCCCGCCGAAGCGAATGCTTCTCGTTGGGCCGTCAGGCGGCTGGGCGCCAGAAATATGACTGATCGCCGATGCTGCAGCAGTGGGGGCAGTGGATTGCACGGCCGCATAAGGGCTCGCATTCGAGCTGTGTGGCCCTAAGTGACTGTGACCAACGCGTGCTTTGGAGCCCTGCACTTCGCGGTGCCCCAGCGCGCTGCTCAACACGGGCTGATGCAGCACAGCAGCTCCTGGGTGCCCAGAAGGCGCGTGTGGCGCTACGTGGCTGCTTCCGCGCGGAGCATTGGCGTTATTTGGGCCGCTCCCACTAGCATTGTTGCTACCGTTGCTGCCACCATGACTGCGGTACCCGTGATTGCCAAAGTGAGGCTCTTGCTCGTTTCGTGCAGGTGGATGATGCGCCTGCAGTTGCTGCTGTTGCTGTTGGAGGACCGGTGCTTCGCGCAATGGGGGGGCTATGGGAACATCGTCTTGTTGAAACGTTACCCCACGGGATGACGGCGACGCTACGCCCTCCCTGTCCAGGGCAGCAGCACTGCTGTAGTTGTTCCCGGAGTTGCTGCCGACCTCCACTGAGGTGCTGTGAAGCGAAGAAGCATTCCCCGCCGCTGGAAAGCCTCCTCTTTCGTTGCCCCCTCCTCCGCTGGAGCCCAAAGCAGCGTGCTCGTTCAGCCGCATCCCCGCGTAGCCGCTGACCTCGTTGCCTAAACCGTGCGCCGCCAACACGTCCCGCTGCCGTTCAATCACGCGCTCCTTCATGGCGAGCTGGAGCTGGAGCTTTTGAATGGTTAAATCTTTGCCCTTCATCAGGCTGTCGTGCACGAACTGCGCCTGCTCCAACTGCATGTTGTCCAGCTCCAGCTTGCCGATTTTGTACTGCAAGCTCAGGAGCTCCTGGCGGTCTTCCCCCGTGCACTGCCCTACTTCGCGCTGCTGGAAGTCTTCCGCCTGCTTTTCGTTGTCCCGGAGCCGCTTGGCAATGCTGCACTTCACCGTGGAGTTGCGCTCAATCCCTGCCCGCAAGGCTGCGCACTCGCTCCACGCTTGCTTGACAGCCTCTGGCGCATCCGCCAACAGCGCGGCTGCAACGCCATCTCCTCCACTGCCGTTGCTATCCCAGTCGAGAGCGCCCAGGGCACCTCCGTTACTGCTACTACTACTGCTGCCAGTTCCACTACCACTTCCATTGGGAGCCTGTTGGCGTTTCGGAGTGCGCCCGCGCGTTTCGTTCCATTTCACCACCACCACTTGCCGCTGGCTGATTTCAATGCTGTTTTGCACGTTTTGGTCTTCGAGCTCGATCAACGACCGCCGCAGCTGCATCCGCTCCCGGAAGTTTTCCTGAATCCAGTTCTTGAGCGCAGCCAAGTCTTGCTTGCCTCGCCCTCCGCTTCCTTCGTTGCTTGACCCTTCTGGTCCTCCTTGGCGACTATCGTTGCCCCCACTTTCCAACGCTTCTAGCTCGGCTACTGCACTTCCGGCGAGGCCATCACCGTTGCTGTTGCTGCCGCCGCCGTGCTCGTCGATGCCGCTCAGGCCTCCGCCAACACCTTGGTAGTGGTGGTAATGGCGGCTTCCTGAAGACTGATCTACTGCACTTCCTCCTACGGTTGCTACTGCACCCGCGGTGTTCGAGTCACCTCCTCTTCCAACGCCAGTAGCAGCAGACGCAGAAGCAGTGGTTTCTTCTTTCTGGGCTTTGAGGCGGCTTTTCAGCGCGTCAATTTCGCCACGCAAGCCCTCAATCAAGCTCACGTACTCCCCCACCGAGCTGATCATGCTCACCACGTTGCGGCGCACCGTGGTTTTGATGTTCTTGGCCCGGTTCGCGTATTTCAGCGTGTTGAGGGTTTCTTCGAAGCTGCTCAGGCTGCTGGAGACCGCGGCAATCATCACCGTGCGGCAGTTGCCGCCGAGGGAGTCCTTCAACAGCCTCGTCAATTTGGAGTCCCGGTACGGCACAAAGGCTCCCGCGCGGTTGCCTTTCTCCCCCAGGGCGTTGATGCAGTTGCCGAGCGCCAACAGGCTGCGGTTGATGTTGGCGCCTTCGACTTGCCGTTGCCCGCGGTTCTTGGTGGCCGCCGCGCGCTCGCTCCCTGCCAAGTCCACGAGGCTCAGCTTGCCCACCTAGGTATAAAAAGAGAAGGCACTTTTTTTAAAAGACCGCACAAAAACCACGTGTTGTAGAGCATGAAAGCACAACAGCGTCATGGGAACTTTTATTGAAGTTCAAATGGAGAACAAGTGCACAAACGAGGTAGGAAAAATAAGACATACGAAGCGCCCACCTTGATTTTGGCGAGAGCGCCTTGCGCAGCACCCTGTTTCGCGGCTTCGCGGTTTTCCACCACCACTTGCAAGACTGCATGCGAGCGGCTCGAGGTCTCGTTCGCGGCGGTGGGGGCTTGGATGCGGTTCGCGTTGCCCTTGGTGAGCAGCGCCATGATCGCCGCCACGTTGGCCACTTGCACTTCGGTGATGCCCACCACCGTTGGGCCCCGCAAAGGGTCTTCTCGCAAGTCCAAGTACTCCGGAGCTGTTGCTGTTGCTGCTGCCGCTGCTCCACTAGAGGCTTCACTAGCACCGTAGCCACGCGTCGAAGGCTCTCTTGGCTTGCTTTCGGAGCCAGCAGCAGCTGCTGCTCCGGTGCCGGTAGAGAGGTGCGCCGTCGTGTCGGCAAGCAAGTCGCGGATGTTTTCGTTGTACACTTCGAGGAAGCTCGCCGTGACTTTGAAAGCGGTGTCGGAGCGCTGCGACGCGGCAAACAAGTCCTTTAATGTAAGGTGCATGATCCCCGGCTGCGCAGCGTTTCCTATCATCGTGTGCGTCTTGCCCGCACCTGTGCAAGAGTGGCAAATTGCAAGCATCAGGTCGGGAGGTTTCAGTTACGCGGTTTAACCTTCAACCGTTCGCTCTGTATTTGATCCAACGAAACCTGGGCACACTCAAAGTAAACTACCCATGCTGATTACAATCCTGCTAGAATATTGTTATAATCAAAGTGCATTTTATCTAGCTTATCTTATTTTACTTCCTTTGAACTTTGAGCCGAGCCCTCATTTACCAGTCTGCCCGTACGCGAAGACTGTGGCGTTGAATCCATCGAGAACGCCCTGAATCATGAACTGAGACGTGCGCGCGTACACCTCTGCAGTAGAAACTGACGCATCAAAGACGTGGTCGAAAGCGTACCTAAGGCGTTGCCGCATGCAATAGGAAGCATGCCCCATAAAGGTGATGCGAACACGAATAGGTACACAGTAAAAATAAAAACAAAAAGTTGAGCTGTGTTGACTCAGCGAAAGTAGCGCACCCGCATTGTACCTAGTAGAGTAAGTAAGACCTATATCGAATCAATGATAAAGCTAAAGCTTGGATCAACAGAATGCAGAATCAAAGGAAGGTGCATTCTGGATACCTTCGCTCCCGGGAGCGGTGAGCTCTTAAAACGTCTTCCTTCTCGTCTCGCATTTTGCCAGGGTCCAACGCCACCACAATCCTTGCGTCCACCACCTTAATCACCGATCTAACTTCTTGCTTCGGTAAGGGCCTCACTCGTACAGCTACAACTACGTTCGCTGAACCTGCCCAGAGACGTTTCCTTGCTGCGGTCGACCCGCGCTGATCGACGTAGCCACCACCTTCACCGCCCCCTTCACCATCGTTGTCGGCGTCGTCGCCGTCATCTACACCATCAATTTCGTCAAGGCGATCTTCGTTGCCATCTAGGTATGGGCCTTGAATGCCCAGCCGCGAATCCTGCGTCGTGTCGATAGTAAGCGGGTTGGCGTGTGCAACTGAAACCCCCTGATTGGGCGCATGCTCGATGGGCGCTGGGGCTATTCCATACCCTGTGCTTCCGACGCTACTGTCGTCGTCGGAGCTAGCATCCATTTCTCTAAACTTAAATAGCCCACTGAAGCTAGGAACCTGAAGCTGACCGCGGGCGCAGATTGCCTGCAAGGGCAGTGCAGCGCGACGGTTCCGAACTCGAAGAACAGTGAAACAGCAGAACAGCCAGCAGAACAGCAGTGTGCCCGAAATCAAACGAAGTCGCTACAGGGGGTGATTCGCATCCCAGACTTCTCTTGGCTTCAGAGAAAGATTCGTCGTCGTCGACTGTCGACATCATCCCTCTGTGTTTCTCCCTTCTCCCTCCCTGTTTCTGCGGAGGTATTTTTTCACTTCCCAATCGTGGGTCGTGGGTTGTGGGTGTGGTGCTCTGGCCGTCTGGCCTTTCTGAGACTGCGAGCTAGTGAAACTAAAAGAAGTTTATAAGAGTATTTCGAATTCGAGAGAAAAATGCGAGCTATACTAGCATTCGTTGTGGTCGGCATGGTGCGTGGTTCATCTCGATGCCTAAGTACTGTATGTTTGCTATACTTATGTACATCTTTTGCATTTCTTTCATTACACCTAGCCTACATACTTCCGCGCTGAGTGCATTCAGGGCTTCGCTAGCAATGAAAAAGCATGCTCCACAAGCGACACCGTAAAAGGCACAGCTGCGCTAGCGACTTTCACGGCATGTTCTTCTCTTTCGTCGGGTGACGTTCGCACCACGGCCCACCAACTTTCCAAGGACAAGTCGATGGAAAAACACTTGAAAACCAAGGCCGCCCGATGTGCTGCGCTACCAACGGTTGACGAAAAGCAGGCCTGCTTGGCTAGTTTTATGGGTACGATGGCTGCGGACCATATATTGACCATGGACAGCTCGTCCAACAATGATGACGCGTCCGCGAAAGACCTGGTAACCACATGCTCGTGTCTGAAGACGGCTGTGGAAGACATGCCGAACTGCGGCACTTTTGCAGAGTTTTTTGAAGTGAACGAAATATTGCCGACTTCTCAAGGAGTTTGCGCAGACGTGAGCGCAGTTTGCAATCACGTCTCCGACTTCAGTAAGCTTTGCCTCGACAGCGATGCGCACTTCTCGTTCAGCACTACCACCTGCGCTGCCGTGCTCGCCACCTCAGACCGCTGCACCAAAGGAGCTGAAGAATTTTGGGCCATGGGCTTTGCGGGTGCCAACTATTGTGGCTTAAAGCAGTGGCAGGTGCGATGAGAATGCTCTCGGGTCAATGATGGTTTCATTATCGATTCAAATACTAATATATCTTGTTTTTCGCTCCTTTGTAAGTATTTCTTCTCGCCCCAAGATTTGGAGAAGATGCCCCGTTTTGCACTTGATCGCTTTGATAATCATGCTATCGGTGTTTTTTTTTTGCTCAGTTAAATCGGTTATCGAACTACGACTTTGGTTGCCCGCACGAGGGCGCCGCTGAAGCCAACATCTACACCACGGCGGCCCTTCGCAATTTCGTAGGTTTTGTGTTTCTGGTTGGGGTTTGCACAGCGGCGTGCTGGCACTACCGGCGCACTCGGAGCGGTTTAGTGTACCGGCCGCCGCAGGCGTACAAGCCCCTGAGCACAGATGAGCTTGAAGTGCTGTCGAACGGCAACGACTTTTACGGCGACGAGGTGGCGCTGAGTGGGTACAAGGCCGGCCACACTTTTGCAACTGCCCCAACGTCTGAGAGCAGCACTGAGCCAGATGCCATGGAATTATAGCTCTAGTTGCATTGTGTGCCCAAATTTCAAGGCAAATATGCCAAAGAGGCCCTGTATAGGGGAGTCGATATGCCCTTCGGAAATCACTCGAGCTCCCCAACTCTGGCAGCTTGGCGGCTATTGTATGCTACCAACGTACTAACTACCAATCAAACTTCAGTTTTTTATTTTGAAATAAGCAAAAGAAAAGAGACCAAGCCCATGGCTCTGCGAGCTCCCTTTCAATTGCCATGTGTTTCTTCTTTCTTAACTTTCTTGCAAGGGTGTGGAAGTGACGAAGTGCGGAACGCCAGGCGCGCGCCCCATCTCCAGATCTCCGTTATGTGTTTGCGCGTACAGAAGTTTAAGTCTCAGACATATCAGACACCAGGCTCCAGGCCCCACTTGCCCCACTTCGATTCCTGGATTCCCTCTGAATTCTGAATTGGATGCGATCAGAGGATTTTTTGTATTCCATAACCCTAACGCCCTTCCCCGTAGAAGACGGGAAATTAGATGACATCACACAGCCCAGTTGTAAAGAAACACCAACAAACAGAACCGTCTTGACACAGGCCTCGAGGGGCCGGAATTAGAAGGCCGGCAGGTAGAGATAAAAAGCAAAGCAGCTCAACCTAAGAAGCTTTTATTGGAATAGGACAAATGATTGATACCTCACATGAACCTTTTCTGAATATTTGATGCACCAAAGCGGCTTGTGAGACTCGCAAAAGTACTTTCCGTCTTCTTATCCCCGTGATCTGCAGATGCGGCCCTTTCCAACAGGATCTCTCGGGCACGAGCTTCGGCCTGCTGGGCTCGTTGCTCTCGCTTGCGCCGCGCCGCTGCTGCCGGGTTTTCGTCCTCGCCAAAGCCACCGGCGAGCTGCTGGTGCGTCGCCTTATCGCCGAATCGCCCACCAGCCGAAAAGAGCCCACTTCCACCTACGCCTGTGGTACGAATCAAACCTTTCGGCAGGCCTAAGCTCATAGCACGGCTTTGGAAGTCAGAATAAAGAAGTGAGGCTTGCTCCCTCTCAGATAGTTTCGATGACCCGCCTATAGAGGCAGCAAAATCTTTTGCTTCTTGGTCGAGTTCATCAATGGCCCTTTGATTATGCAACTCCGCTTCAGAGTAGCGCTTCTTTTCTTTCTTGTGCTTCTTCTTCTTCTTCTTCTTTCTTTCACTCTTTTTCTTTTTCTTCTTCGACGACTTTTTAGACTTCTTCTTTTCTTTTCTCGACGACTTTCTGACTCTTTCAAAGTTGCCATGGCTGCTGTTGCTGCCACTGCTTCTACCGCCACTACTGCTCGAACTATCATCACTACCGCTATCGGTGTCGCTGTCACTGTCTCTAGCCTTTCGCTTCATGCGTCTTTTCAGTGAATCATCAACCTCATCAGAAATAAGATCGCTAGAAGCCTTGCTCATGGTAGAGCTTAGATGTGCAAAGTGGCTCGTTTAGCGCATTAGCTGCTGTTAGTAAGAGCTTAAGATCTGCTACAATGAAACGTAGACCTTCTTGCTACAAGACTAGCTGGCACTGCAGCTAGCTAGCTATCAGCAATCAGCACTGCCTACTGCCTACTCCATCACGCACGCGAAAGATCTCAGCTACATATCGTCGCAAATGGTTTGCATATTAGAGCAAGTGCATGTAGAAGAATTCTCTTCTCTCTGCTTTTCTGTCTCTGTCTCCATCTCGATCATCAGGATCATGATGTTGATGTCATCTAGGCCTCCGGAAAAAAGGCCGAGCCTTTTTTTGAAGATTCCTGGGAAAAAAAGGCAGCAAAAAGGCAAACCAACGGACAAATTCTTAGCCCCAACGGACAAATCCTTAGCCCCAACGGACAAATATTTGACCCAACGGACAAGTGTGTTTCCTCCCTGTAAAACATTTACGTAAAAAGTACGGTATTTACGCGAAAATCCGTTGGATTGCCTTTTTGTTTGCCTTTTTTCGAGCTTTGACTTGCCTTTTTTCCGGAGCCCTAATGTCATCATGTCAAAACAGACAGAAGCTACGAAGCTACCATGCGTGTTTGCTAGTCTAGTCAAAATATCAGCATATGGTCATCATAATCACGATACTTATGGGGTCTTAATCGTTTCGCTCAGACGAATGACCAGCTGAGTCCAATGGTACTTCAGATCGAGACAAGAAATGCTGCTGGCTTAAACTTAGTTGATTTCACCAACTCAATTGAAGCAGACTTGCTACCTGAGTTGCTGCAATACTATCATTCTTCTGCTGCCGCATTTGTGTCGAGTCCAGCGCGATCACCTCGTGAAGCTTACCCTAGTACTCGGGGTCCTTCCTTGTACGTAGCTCAAGGAGAATGGGCGGTGTGTAAGCCGACTGGACCAAGAAATCAGCACCCACTAGTTAGCCTCGGAAGTGACGACAGTACAACTTGCATTATCCTCATCGTACGGGACCCTGTATCAAAGTCTACAGCTGTTGCGCATATCGATTCTCCGGCGAGGGCTCAAAGCCTATCGGACTTTGAGCGTGGTCTCCGAGAGGGCCGACCGGCTCGAGCTTCTGTCTTCGACACATTCGTATCAGGAGGATTACCCAGTGATTATGACAGTGCCTTAAACCTTGCTGGTGTTCTAAGCGAACTGGCCAAAAGCGAGGAGATTTATCGACTGCGTTTGGCTGTCGCATGCGATCTGAACACCTTTTCAGGTGTTGACGTAGACAAGGACACACAAGCGATTCCATCAGCCCGAGTACCAGCTGTGAGGGGGCTAGCTCTTCACCTGCCTTCAGGCACTCCCTTTCACGCCATGTTTGAAGACAATCGCCGAGGCCCCCTATTTACCCTCCGGAGCCTTCGTAGTTTATTTGATGACCCCAATCGCCTCGCTTGTGTGTACTTGCCTCCAACAGTTTCGGCGACTTCTGTCAACGGTTCGGACGAATCGATCGACCACCAATACGGTAGGGTGGTTGTAGAACCATTTCCATGGCCAAAGGGCTCCAGCGCTCGTTGGCTTCGGCAGCTTGCTTCGATGCCGGACGCAGAACTTCTCGAAGAAGCGTCGACTTCGCCTGCGTACGAAAACCAACGATTTACTTCTGATATGCGAAAGATGATTGCCTTGGCCAATGAAGTAAATGGCGAAGCGACGGCATTTGGCGAAAAGATGGCAGATCCGAAGGTCGCATGTGTAAAAGAGGGCTCCGATGAGTGATCATTCAGGCTTAATAATTCCTTGTATACATATAAGGTCGCGCGATTTATTTATCCAACAACCACTTCCACTATTTACCTTACCATTACCATTACCATTATCAAAGTTGACTACACATAAAGACCAAACTCCAGAGCTGAATTCCAAATGCCCGGCCAACAGAAGTTTCGCGCCGATCTGAATAGCTGCGTCCTGGGAATTGGTTTTAATAGGACCGAAGTAGTCTCTTCGTAAAAGCTGCTGTCCTCACGTAACCCATTTGCCTTTTGGACTGAAATTAAACTCCTTTGACTTTGACGTATGCTATACGCCAAGGGGCCGGAATTCGCGAGCTCCATGGCAGGTAGGATATAGCGAACATACATAAGCAGAAGATTCACTCAGACACCCAAGTCCGAGGGGCCACGGATAATGGAAGTGAATTGAATTGATAGCGCACTTCGCTGACTCGGCACGTCCATGCTGTACGAGAATTGACAATCGACAAATTAGAATTATTCGGTGTATGCACGGGAAAAGATCTGAATCATCAGAGGTTTGAGCTATCTATCTGTAGAGCTGATTAGAAGAGAGGGCGGAGGCGGCGCGAGGCACATCCTTTATATTAAATGGAATTTCGTTCGTGGTTCGTTCGTGGTGGTGGTGGTCGCCGTTTTTTATGTACAGTACCTACAGTACTGCAGTACAGTACAGTTCTGTTGTACATGTGCAGTAAACAAAAACACAAGGCGGGCCACGGGCACAAGAAGGGACTCACACCACGGGCACAAGAATTGCACTCATCCACTGGCATCTCAAGGCCGCGCACTGAGGTGCTAAGATCACGCACCTACTCCTCTGCAGCAAACACATTGCTCCGAAGCCGCGCATCGCGCGGGCACCTGAACTTGTACTGTGCATACTCGTTGCATTCGCAATTCACAATTCAGGCGCTGCATCAACGTAGAGCAGCCCTTGAACGTTTGACTTCTTTAACCTGGCTAAGCTGGAGCCCAGTTCTAGAAGCTTAAGTTGACCATTTCTAGACTAGCACACTTCGAATGATCTGGGGGTGTAGGCTACTCGTATTGCTTGCGTGGTCGACGACTGCTAGGCCTGCGCAAGATAGCAATAAATGCAGCCCATGTTGTTCTCAGTTTCGCATGCAAGAAGCACTGCAGCTCGGCAAAGGTGGTAATTCTTTGATAGCTAGGCAGGGGGCGGCACCATGCCATATTGAAGTCTTTACCCGCACTCGTCTGCACGCCGCGCTCGCTCACAAATGGCTGTACTTTGTGGGAGACTCGTCAACCCGAGGCCTCGTGCTCGCGCTGTATTATGAGCTTCTGGGCGCCAAGGACGCACTTGCTGCCCTCAAATTGGACCGAGGTTATGGGGCATTGCTCAAGCGCTCGCCCAAGGAAGAGTTTCAACTCGCGAAAGCGCGCTCCCAAGTCCTATTTCAGTACGGCAACGCGAGCTCTATCGCAGAATGCAGAAATACTCTACGGAGCCTCGCGCGCGCTGGCAAGTGGGCGCTTGAAACTTGCGAAGACTTCGGTGACCCGTGCAATGTTGCGAGTCCAAGCGGTAAAAGCGATGAAGGGCTTGACTTTGCAGTCGAAGATTCGGTCGGAGTGCGCCCAACTCTGGTGCCTGCAAACATGTCATTCCTATCTGGGAAAAGCGGCGAAGTAGTCAAATTGGACGTGAAGCGCAAGGAAGCTCAAGTGGAGTTCCCAGACTACTACAACCCAGCTACCGGAGAAATGAAGCCGCTTGCCAACAAGCCTGGGCACCGCTCTGGCATGTCCAGCATCGGTTTCCATCGAACCTTTGCACTGCCTCTGGCGTCCTTGAAGCGGGTAAAGCCAGCATTTTTTAGTCTTTGAATGTGATTGAGTCTCATTATTATTATTTTTTCGAGCACTTTATAACTCAAAGCTGAAAATACGCATAATCATGTATGGCAGGACATGAAAAAAGAGCAAACGCACCGTTGCAAGCGAAGCCGCGACGCGACGCACTCCGTGGCGTCCCTGCACCTCGGCTTTTTGGACGCGGGCTTTTGCAACGGCAAGCTCGTCTTTACCACGGTGTCGAGCCACGACTACACCGAGGGCAACATGCAGGCCCCACTGGGCTCGCAAGTGTTCCCCGACCGCGCCAAGGCGTTTGCGGAGAGGATGCGCGCAGGAAGCCGCCACGCGGGCGAGGACGGCGAGTCATGCGTGCGCGTTACCTACCGCATGCTGCCTCAGGTATGGTGACAACACTCGGAAATTCATATTTAACCATTTGGAAATCCTCTATTCAACCTGTCTTCACTCCTCTTCCTGTCACACGATGTTCATGCGAATGCTTTTCGGCCAAAGATTGCCGTTTTCAATAACGAGCTAAACGTATATGCGCGAGGCGGTTCCCGCTTGGAATTAGCAGCAGCTCAGTCGGGTCCCGACCCAACAAAATTTGTGCCCACCAATGACTTTACTGACGAAGCATCTGACGACTTGAAGTCCAAACCATCCTCTGCGCCGCCCGAAAATGCAGATAGCAGTGGCAGCAGTAGCAGTAGTAGTAGCAGCGTCAGTAGCAGTACAAAGAAAGATGACAGCAGCCACAGCCGGGAACACTCGCCGCGCGCAGGCATGCGGGCGTACTTCGCGGACGCCAAAGGTTTGCCGGACTTGCTGTACTTGCAAGCGGGTGGCTGGGACCGCGCCATGAGATGTCTCGAGCGCCGCGACTTCGTGCAATGGCTCAATTCCACCGCAGGGTTGTTGGCGGCCACCGCCCCCGGGGCCGCGCTGGTGCTCGGCACGCTGCCCACGGGCGCGGCGTACCCTGGGGACCCACGGCAAGAAATGGCGCGGCTGCAGGACCAAGAAAACACGTGGAAAGTGAAGCAGCGCGTGGTGTCGTGCCTCAGGTATCAGCCATGAAAACGTTATCGTGTACCTGCCGCTGTAGCTACTAGCACATTCATGAAGCTCAACGTAGGAATTGGTGTCGTTTTTATGTGCTACCTGAGGTCAGTTTTTTTTTCTCTCTCTTTCCCCTTTTGTGTGGCTCATGCTATTCGTAGGTACAACCCAGGCCCTTTGAGTTTTGGCGCGAGCGCTGAAGTGGCAGTGCGGCTGTCCTTGGTGGGTTTGCCTTTGCCCAAGACGAGCATGCCGCAGGCCTTTCGACTGGTGCCCCATAAAGAGGGGGAAGCCATGGCAGCGTACGAAGCCGAAGAACACCGCAAAGTTGTTGCTGGCACTGCCCTGGCTCAGCGAGCGACCCTTGAAGCAGACGTTGCAGCGACTGACGCCTTGGAAGCATTCTTCAGCAGAACTGGTAGTGCCCCTACGCCAACAGCAGCAGCAGCGGCTACGGCGTTACCGCAAACATCAGTATCTTCTTTTTTGCCAGGAGAAGAAGGATTTTCTTCATTGATACCGCCTGCAAACCGCACCGCAGCTGATATTTGGGTTTTCGACCGCTTACCGACGTGGGACGCTCTGCCTGAATCGTTGCAGCTCTTGAATTCGAGTCGAGTCGCGAGAAACTTTCGGCGCTTGCACCCCTCTATGCTGCAAAACATCTGGGACGTGCAGCGCTTAGTCACTGGCCTCTTGAACACGCCTGCGTTCTTGCGGCCGCACTCGATGCACAAACACGGCAGCGGGCACCACCATGCTCACCACACCCATTATCCCCACTACCAAAGCCAAGGGGGGCGGGAAAAGTACCGCACTCGAAGCGTTCGTGACGCCCTTAATCACCGTAATAGCTTGCGTGCTGCTGGAAAGGAAACTACTGCCGCTACAGCAGCCTCATCTCAGGACACATCCAGCGAGTCCGAGGCTGCCATTGCAGTGCCCATCACAGAGCTTCAAGCGCAAACGCTTCAGGGCTACGGCAACGATGACGTACACACCAGAAGTGAGAGCAGCAGCAGCAGCGAGTCGAACTCAGCTGCAGGAGCTCGCCACTCCTTCTGCACTTGCAGCGCCACGCTCACAGTAAAAAATGCGCACGTTTGCGCCCCAACTCAGCCCATGACCGAAATCTCTCAAGAGCGCCCGTTGGGTTACCCGTTCAAAGGTCGCCTGGGTCACTGGGCCGCGCCATGCGACTACCGTGCTGACTCGTTATGAAATTAAGCCTCTAAAAGCAACCGCAGAGGCCCCAGAGCGAAGACACCCTCAAAAGTGCTGGGGTATTCCCTTTTTCTTTATGATCTTCGTGACCAACTACAGGGATAGGACCAGGACGTGGCCACTTTATGGCTGCCACGACACTGGGACCTAAGACCCAGAAGGGAGGAAGGAGGAGGGAGAGGTCAGGAATTCAGGATACATGAAGGACCGAGGACCGACAATCCATACTTCTGTTGAAGTCGGCAGCTATATGGTTGTCTCTCACAAAGTATTCTACTGCAGACTTATGCGAAGTGGCCATAAAGACAGGCGAGGGACCATACATATAAAGCATAACAGGAGGACTGAGGACAGGTCAGAGGGCAGGCGAGATCAGAGATCGCGACGACACAAGACAAAAGTTCCAAATTTTATATTTTGCACAGATCCAGATGGGCCACAATAAGATTGCTTACGGGAAATATATAGAACCATGCAGCTCTTATTTAGGATATGGTGTCAATTAGCAATTAGGCACACATATCCCACAATTTCCACGCCCGGGTGGCTGGTGTCATGGGAGCGAATTGCGGTTACGTCATAAATGTAAATGCGAGATCATCCGAATTCTCCGTACCTTCCGTAATTGCGGTCCGAAAAGCCGGCTATGGCTATGTTCTGAAAAGCATCGTCTGTACCGTACATTTATTTCTCCGATAAGTACTCCGATGTGTTCCGTTAACATTTTTGAGACAGGCCCCGAAGGGCCGGAATCAGAATAACTAGAAGGTTTTTCCGGTCCGCAATTCGCACTCAAGTATAGTGCTTCGTGTTTCATCGTTTCATCGTTTGACACAGGCCCCGAGGGGCCGTAATTGGCAGTAATTAGAAGGCTAAGAGGTAGAGATTAAAAGCAAAGGAGAAAGACTTAAGAAATTAATCAGGCTCGCTTGCCCGAGTGGCCATGGCATTGATGATAGCGGTCCAAAGTGGCACGCTGACCGTTTATTTCCAAAAATGGGCGAATGCCGGGAGGTGCTGGGCGGCGGACCAGCACCTCCTTCGAAGCTATAAACGCTTCGAGTGCAACCGGGATCTCAAACTTAGTGAGGTAAGGTGTTTA
>Ga0307979_1000858_pt1 | contig 21467 bp, 19 predicted proteins | sample OrgLakmetage1058_FD_201833 | JGI IMG/M metagenome (GOLD analysis project Ga0307979, IMG submission 201833) | Saline water microbial communities from Organic Lake, Antarctica - #1058 | ecosystem: Environmental > Aquatic > Non-marine Saline and Alkaline > Saline | place: Antarctica: Organic Lake...
AAGTCTGACTGGGCTGAGTGTCCTTTTGCGCAATGCAATATTCATCTTTACTCTCATGAACCCCGTAGGATCAATTCTCGGAAGGAGGCATAGGTTTCGAGTACGTCCGTGATCTCCACTCCGACCAATCTTCTGCTATGGCACGAGTCCGAGGTCAAACCCACTCCACCGATAGGACAAATGGTACTAATATAAAGGTTATCTTAGAGTGAAGTATGATACACAAAGGCATCTCTAATGCGTTTCTGCGGGACATCCGGTCGCGTTAGTAACATACGTGTTATTGTTCGATTGCGAAGCTATGATATGCGAGGCCTACAGTGAAAGCTCGGACGTACAAGAATTGTGCGCATCTACACTTGCCAAATAAGCTTTCTACCAAGAAAATATTGTTCGATTGCGAGGCTATGATATGCGAGGCCTATAGTGCTATAGTGAGAGCTCGGACGTACAAGAATTGTGCGCATCACCGGGCGTAAGCATTTTCAGGCATCTTGAATGCGCATCTACACTTGCCAAATAAGCTTTCTACCAAGAAAATACTAAACTTTAGTCAATGAAAAAGGCTGCTCATGTGGGAGCGTACAAGTAGAATAGACGTTCTTAACTGCAGTCAATGAAGAAGGCTGCTCGCGTAAAAGCATGCACCATTGTAATCAGGCAGCAATGCTGAAGGAAGTATTCGGGACTCTCTACGATCTGCCATTCAAAACGGAAAATAAAAGGGTACCTGAGAAATTCTGATTCTCAGAATTTTACCGACGATGATCATGTGCAAGCGATCATACCACCCTGTAAACGTATCTAGCCGTTGTATACGTCCCAGCTCAAGAATCATGTGCCGGAACATTTTGCCAGTAAAAACCCAAAACGAATTCTCGAGTAACGGATAAAATAACGACTACTTCCACCACCGACCACTTGTAGCACTAGTTTCGCTGCGTGGGTAGCAGGTTGCCGGCTGCCGGTTTGGCAGCGGCCTGCCGTACTTCCACTGGCAAATTCATCATCACCAAATCATACTTTCCATCAAGGCGGGCGCCTTATTTGCTGAGGTTAGGTCTTGGTGCAGCGCCTCATTTTACTCATTTTGCCACTTCGGGCTAAGGAACTCAGATTACGGCCGGTTGCCTCACCTGACAAGTATCGATCTTATATCATTACAAGTAGTACGGTGTATCGGTAGATAGCATGTTGAAGCGCCTTGGAGTAAAAGTGATTGCTGTCCACAAGGTAGCTGCTGCTCCTCGGTCTAGCAAAGACAAAATCCCCGATGAGAAAAAGGGGAACAAAGCTTATGTCTTGGCAGCCGTTAAAGACGATGGGTCACAACTCAACTACTGCCAAGACAAGGTACGTCGCTATGTAATATCAAGTCTAGGCTTGTAAAACACAAATCTTATCGTAGCCAGCTATTTCAGGAGTGTAACTGTAGTACTCTTCACGTGTCCTCTATAACGAGATAATTTGCGCTGTGAATAGAAAATTGAGTTCCTCTATTTTTATAGACTTATTCTAATTGCCTCCTCTCCGAACCAAAATGATATATCTCTTCAGCTCAAGGACGACAAAGAAGTGTGTATGGCAGCAGTGGAGCAGAATGGCCTGGCCTACAAAGCTTGCAGTGTTATGATGAAGCAAGATCCTGAGCTTGCCGTGGCAGCGGTAGGATATCGACTTTTCAGTTAGATTGCTAGGATAGTGAATCCATTTTGTACTTTTGTTGCTCCTCACTCGCTTGAAGTCTAACCTTTACTTGAGCACGTGTCATGTTATCGTACGCGTCAGGTGCAACAGCACGGCGAAGCATTGGAGTTTGTGCCAGATGATATTCCCCGCTACGATGAGGTGAATACTTCATGCGCACCTTCACCTGTGAAATGTTGTTTGGATCTCGACAAATTTCTGCTTTCTGTGTGAATTGAAGAAGGAGCATTTGTTAGATATACGCGCCGAGAAAAGCACGTTTGGCACCATACTTTTTTCATGCGATCAAAGCTTGTGATGCCGTTTGCATTTCGATCCTTGTACCAAAAGGTGGTGCGCGCCGCGGTGTCGCAACGAGGTCGAGCGCTGCGGCACGCGAGTGTTGCCTTTCGCGAAAGCCCGGAGATCGCTCTCTTGGCCGTAGCCAGCAATGGTCTGGCCCTCTTCGATGCAGCGGTATACACAGGAGTGCACTTGACGCGCCTTCGAATCACCTTTTTATTTTACAGCGATTTTATGACTGCTATTTCACTAGTAGGCATTGGCAAATTAGTTCATAGGTTGCTTTCTTTGTTTTCTTCAGGCAGCCTTCCGGTCCAACCACGACATTGTTCTAGCAGCTGTAAAGCAGAATGGATTAGCCCTTGCTTACGCAGATCCGAGCCTTCGTGGTAGACAGGCAAGCCCTTAGTGTCTTACTGCTATCAAGACAAGAAAAAGTGTCTTTCTTCTGCTGAGTTACGGATGAATGCCTGAACTCACTGTGCCCTTTGCTGTATCCTTATATATTCGTGCATCAGGACGTGGCTATCGCTGCCGTGTCTCAGAACGGCCGAGCGCTTGAGTTCGTCTCGGACTTATTGAAGACCGACCACGAGACAGTGGTAGCAGCTGTCACCCAATGGCGGGGCGCTACCAAATTCGCGAACCACGTGCTTTACGACTTGCTGATCAAAGAGGTACATGAATTGCGAAGAAGTACTACGTAAATGAGCGTTACATCTAGCTTCGATCATTTGACATTTCTTTTGGGCATATCCATCCTAAGGTGCAATGCTGTGTAATGTGAATTCAAACCTGTTCAATAATGTTACTCTTATCAACGAGCAGGGACTGATGGACGAGCCAGAAGCAGCGCCCACCTCGTTCGACGAGAAGCAAGCGCCCACGGTTGAAAAACTCTTTGCGGGTTCTTCCTTTGAGCAGCGCCGCCAGTCCTCAATGCGTGAAGTGGAAGAGGCCAAACCTACAGCATTTGAACCGAAAGCCACCCTTACCAAAGCGAAAAGTCTTACCAAAAACAAGAGCATCGAGGATAATCAACCAACGACTGATGGCAAGAAGTCTGCTGCTGCACCGAAGTTTTCACTCTTCAAAAGGTTGGGTCAAAAAGTGGTGAATGCAAACAAAGCAACGGACAAACCCCGGTCCAAGAAAGACAAAATCCCCGACGAGAAGAAGGGTGACAAAGCCTTTGTGTTAGCGGCAATTGCCGAGGATGGCACCCAATTGAACTATTGCCTGGACAAGGTGCGTCAACATCGCGTGTTCAATTGATATTTTGGGGCTACATGCTGTGAGAGGCGTCCAATGACTAAGCTCTCCCTCTCTCTATTCTGTGTTGTTATCTCATTGTTCGCATCTTGTATTTTAATGATTGTGTCACTTCAGCTCAAGGACGACAAGGAAGTGTGTATGGCGGCAGTGGCGCAGAATGGCCTGGCCTACAAAGCTTGCAGTGTTGTGATGAAGCAAGATCCTGAGATTGCCTTGGCGGCGGTATGCTAATAGGTTTTTTATCATACTTTTATTGACTTCTACGGACACTCTAGTTGATATGCGTTTGAATATTTCTTGAATGCTGGTTTTGTTTGAAATTATAGTGTATTGCTATGTATTCTATATGTTGAGTTGTACGCATATCTCTTCCAGAAGTAACACAAGTCACATTCTTGTACGTGTCAGGTGCAGCAGCATGGGGAAGCGTTAGAGTTTGTGCCAGATGATGTAGCCCGCTACGATGAGGTGTGGAGCATACTTCCTGCTAGTGACGTCGTGATTCATATTTTCCTATGGTCATAGTCACATTCATAAGAACAAAACTGCTTCATGATTGCAGTGTCAAGTGTCATTGAATGTCATATAGTTTTTTGCATTGTTTGAAAAACCCTTCTTCAATACATGGTCTTTCTTCGCTCCTCTCGTACCAAAAGGTGGTGCGCGCTGCAGTGTCGCAACGAGGTCGAGCTCTACGGCACGCGAGTGTTGCCTTTCGCGAAAGCCCAGAGATCGTCCTCTTGGCCGTAGCCAACAATGGTCTGGCCCTCTTCGATGCAGCGGTACACTTACGATTGTATAATCATCCTCCGTGTCTGAAATACTTTTTCGCCTATTTGTACTTCTTGTGACAGTTCAGAAGCTCTGGCGAAGCACAGTAATTAAGGTCGTGATTCATCGATGTTGTGTTAATCTTCTTTTTATAGGTTGGCTTTCGAGCGGATCATGACATCGTTCTAGCAGCCGTCAAGCAGAATGGTTTAGCCCTTGCTTACGCAGATCCGAGTCTTCGTGCTAGACAAGTAAGCCTTCCGCTTCAGCATTATTCTGGAGTGGAGTGGAATGTGCTTGGAATTGCAATATTTCAAATTGACGTCGTGTAGTTTTTTTTAGACGTGTGTCATTTTATGTTCCTGCTTCAGGACGTGGCCATCGCTGCCGTGACTCAGAACGGCAGGGCGTTGGAGTTCGTCTCGGACTTATTGAAGACCGATCATGAGACAGTGGTAGCTGCTGTCACCCAATGGCGGGGCGCCACCAAGTTCGCGAACCACGTGCTTTACGACTTGCTAATCAAAGAGGTATGAGGTGTGCGCGCTAGGTGCGCGCGCTATCGTTGTACGATTGTTTGGTCGACATATTACTTCACTTGACTTCATGTAAGCCCGTCTTGCCGTGCATTTCTGTGTCGAATCAGGGATTAATGGACAAACCAAAAGATTTAGACGAAGACAATGAAGCTCCAACGGTTGAAAAACTATTTGCTGGCGCTTCCTTTGAGCAGCGCCGTCGCTCCTCCCAACCGGGACAATCTTTAGCAGAAGCAGCTCAGCCCAGTGGTAGTGCCCCTACCAGCGATGGAAATGCTTCAGGTGCAAATGACACCCACGCAACAGCAGACACTAGCAGCAATTCACTGCCCGGTGCTTCGGCCCCTGTAAGTGGCGGTCTCCCACCGGGAGTGCCACCACCTGACGGCGAAAAGCCAGGCGAATATATGTTATAGAAGGGGCCTTATTGAAATGCCATAAAAAAATCGTGCCTGTAGTATATGCGCCCATGTACCATGCCATTCCCAAATTCCCGGTGGGCTCCGTACGAACACGCACCAGCTATATCTAAAAGACGCAAATATCTGGGCACTTGAATTGGAGTAAAGAAGTCCACTTGTTCTCTGAAACTGCTCCTATATCTTCCATGAAAGCAAATAAAAAAAGAGATTATCCTGAACGCCACACTTCCAATTACTGATTTAAATTAAAGATTAGGGCATTTAAGGAATTACTCGTAACTCCCGTTCAGAAAACGTCCATGAGGTCAAGTGAATTCAATGCCAACTACAAAGCGCCTTAATAATTTCCTAAGCGCCAGTCGGAACTCAAACGGCATCGCGCACATTTATTTCTCGCTGGCATTGGAGGACACTTCATCATTAGCTTTGTCGTTGCTTTCCTCGGTGCCTTCAGGGGTCATGAACAGGGGAGCAGTCGAGGTAGCTGCATCGAGCATGGGCGTTTCCGTTGGTTGAGGCACCGCAGCGATTCCAGCGGGCACTGCCAGCACTGCAAGGCTTTCGTTCGTTTCCGAAGTTGTGTTGATTGAGGAGGCAGAGTCAGCAACGAGGTCAGTGTCGTCGTTGTTTGCACGTGGGGTTGCTCCTGTTTCGCCACCAGCAGTTGATTCTTCGCGGGATTTTGTTGACGTAGGCGACCCACTCATGCGTGCAGCCTTGTCCACTTTCGCCATGCGGAAATCGAGTGCGCGGCTGGCGACTTCAGCTTGCTTCGCGGCCAACTTCTCACGATTGGCCTCAAGTTGGGCTTTTTGAGCTTCGGCCACCGCAGCCGCCTGCTGGCTCGCGCTCATCTTGGCCGCCACCTCAGCGCGCTCTAGTTTGGTGGCCTCGGCGCGAGCAAGGGCGGCTGCCATGCGTTTCTCCTGCGCCGATTGCATGGCTACCAGGGTGGCCGCCTCGTGTTCCTTGGTCTGGGCGTACTTGTGGCCCGCAGCCAGAGCGCTGCCCTTGGCCACCACCGCACTTTGCGCCGCTGCTGCCCGGGCCAGAGCCGCGGCCATGCGTTGCTCGTTCTTGGCATGCTTCGCTTCAACTTCTTCTGCGTTGCGCTCTCGCACGTCCGCGAGCCGGGACCGGGCCATGCGCGCCCCGACGGCCGCCCGGCGCTGTCGAACTGCCTCAGCGCGGGCCTCGGCGTCCGCGTGGCGCTTCAAGTTGAGCTCGCGGGTGAACGCCAGCGATGTCTTTTCTTCGTGGCGGAACTCTTTCACTTTGATGTTGCTCATCTTGTGCGCCACCGTGACCTTGCGCTGGAGTTCGGCGTCGGCGCGGGCCAGCGCTTCGTTGAACTTGGTCGCGATGGCCGTCGCGAGGGTGGCAATTTCGGCCTGGCGCGCTGCCGCCACTTCGGCAGCCTTGGTTGGTGACGATGCCGACTTGGAAATCTTGGCTGCAAGCTGATCCGACCGGCGCTCGGCTGCTTCATCCAACTTGGCTTTTACTTCGTCGGTGGTGGAAGGACGAGAGGGCACCCAGGATTCGAGTTTTGCCACAATGGGCGAAGAGCGTTTCGGCGAGGTGGCACCGATGCCGAAGACCTCAGTCATGTCGAGGACGATAGGGCGAGAGATAGAAGTTGCCATTGTGGTTGTGAAAATTGGTGGGATTGTACCTGCGAACCACGGGGCAGAATGCACCATTAGAAGAACAAATGAGTCAAAGCATCATTCGTGAGGTCATGTAGAAAACTATATGAAGTGGAATCATGCCGAGATTCGACACGACAAACTAATGGACAATCTATTTCATCATAAGAAAGGGGTTCAAAATGGTCTATCTAAGGTGCCATGGCGTGCGAGGCTATCGCGGGCCAGGAGGAAGAACATACCGGAGCGGTTAAGCGGATGCTGTATGTTTTGGGGTAACTTTTTGAGTTGTGAGTTTCACCGGCTGCGAATTTTCTTCGTTTGTTCGTTCACCGGACGGTCGAGGAGGTAGTACAGAAACCCTCAACAAATTTGATGATGAATCTACAGAAACCCCCTCTCATAAGAATAGTCGCCGGGTCGGTGCGATAGCACAAAACTCGAATTCAAAGCCCATGCGATATGAGCGCAGGCAGAAAGCACGGTGTATGGGATTTTGTGGGTCGGATATACCATGCATGTCAGGAATGCTCACGAACGAAGAAGGAGAATGGGGCGTTCAATATTTCAATTTAACAGCCCCCCTCTTTTGGGGGGATTTGTCACACAGGACGCTGTCACACCATCACAACATCGTCACACCAAATTTCCAACAAAAAAGCAAAAAATGGTTCAACTGCCAGTCTGACCTGTCAGCAAATCACGCTCTCATGGCGAAGTCAAGCAGCGTCAGAGGACCAGCAGGCAATCAAAAGCAGAAAGTGAATCCACGAGACCTTGCGAATGCGATCAAGTAATTGTTATATTCCTCGCTCTGCGTAGCTAGATAAGGACCAAATGCCAACTCGCGGCTCTAGATCATCACTTGAAAGCTTGTAGGATGCGCTAAAGTTTCTAACTGCTTTGAGCTTACAACATCACCAATACCCTCTACGCTACCTTCGATAATGTCTTATTTGAGGTGGTGTCCTCCGATTCATATCTTGTTTTTCCTTGATAGATCAGCAGAAGTGCAGCAGCTCAACGCATGGCTCGACCAAGAAAACCGTGCCATAAACGCCGAAATTGCCAAGCGCTCTTACTTGAGCCACAGCGAGGGCAGCAGTGAGTCTCCTGCTAGCACGTCGAAGGTAGTTACGTCTCCAAGCCGCTTGAAGTGCAGTGGGTCCGGTACTACCTGGAACGAGCATGCTCTCTCGTCCTCAGATCCAACTGGATATTCCTTGCCTCCAGGAGCGACATCTTATCCAGACGGCGACGCCCACGGTGGCACTGTAGGTCGCAACTGGAGCTTCACTGACAGCACCGCAATGACCGAGGCCGAAATAGCAGTAGCGCGCGGCGCCTCGGTGAAAGTTGGTAGTGGCAACAGTCTTTCACGCAATGCTAACAATGAAGCTTCTGCCGATGCTGTGCGTGCTTCTGGCGGCTTAGCCTCGCAACCAAATGGAGCAGGAGCTCGGTCCACCATGCCATCGATGTCATTGTCTACTTCTACTGCTGTCACAGCAGAGGCAGTTCAGAACTTAGGCGCTCGTGTTGTGAGAGTTGCAACAGAGCAGAATTTAACGCCTGAAGCAGCGGCAGCTTTCTTTTTGCCGCTCTATAACTTCAATATCAACGTTGCAGACGCCGACCAACAAGACACATCCCTCTTTGTAGACGAATGCTGCTCGGTGCTTCTAGAAGATTTGGGGGTTCAAACTAGCGCTTCTGAGCGAGCAGCTCTTGCGACCGTGTTTCCAGCTCACAATGCTCCTCTTCGTGATGCTGAAGGTTCATTGAATGGCGACGCAAGAGTTATGCTCAACGCCCGCGAGATGCTTATGAGCTTCGGGCTTTGGCCAGCGGGAAACGGCAGTAGTATCCCTACAAGTCGAGACAGCCGCGAAGGAAATGGTGTTAATCTAGGCAAGATGCAGTTGCCTACTCTCGACAGTTACGACCCAGCAGATGACTTCTCGTCGTCGTTGTCGTCGTCGTTGCGAGCGTCCGGACGCGGTCGTGTGTCCGGACACGCAGGTTTAGATCAACTGCGCACTTCCAGAGTGCGCTTTTCGATCGACGAGGATGACGGCAACGATGGCAGCCGCGCCCACCGTGAAAGTAACAACGCCAGCAGTAGCCACCGCAGCAACAATGATTACGTTGGCGGCAGTAACAACGGCGGCAGGAGCTGGGGGCGCGACAGCAGCGCAGCAGTGAGAGACGTTTATGCGAGTGGTGGCGTCGTTGGCGGTGGTGGCAGCGGTGGTGAAATGAGCTTTGATAATCATGAGCCCTCTTTCTGTCGTGACCGCCTAAACGAAGGAGGAGCAGCTCATGTTAGTGCTACTTCCAGTGCTGGTTCCACTGCTGCTGCAGCTCCTGCTTCTGCGCACAACAGCATGGTCGAGCGGTACTGGGCTACTGTCGAGCCGGAAGTGCTAGCGCAATGGGAAGCGAAGGACACAGAAGAGGCGGCTTACCAGAGCCCAAGGCGGCGCTTTGCGCTAGCACGAGATGGCCAACCATCTTTTGACAATCCTACGAGCGCAAGTGCTGGCATTGACGATGTACAGTCTCTCAACGAGGACGGTAGTCAACAAGCCTTGCCTCAGTTGCCCTCTCGCAATGACATGGAAGCATGGGCGATCAATGACGCCGAGGAGAGGCCGCTGCCACCCTTGAGCAGCGAAGATCGAGCTGCAGTGCTCGCAGCCAAGGGACTGCGCGCTACTGCCGACTTACCTGGAGGGTTCGTTGCTCGAGCGGAAGCGACCACGGACCTTGCCGACTTGGCACTTTTGGACAGGTATATAGCGGACTTTTAAGAGCTGGTGCCGCTACACAATTGAAATGGTGTAGTCACAATAATGACCGAGGAATTAATTTGAAGTTATGATGCAGGATTGTAAATTTGTTTTTTTCTAGTTCTTCTTTAGTGCCGTCTTTTTGCTCATTAGTTCCTACAATCAGCCTGTATTTTTTCTGCTGCACCTCTTCCATTTTCACCGTTTCCTATGAATTTCAGCACGGGCGGTGGCGGTGGCGCAACAGTAGCGGTCAGCGTTGCTCGCAACACCAGCAACAACATTGGCAGTGACGCCCATCATCATCCTACTTCGTATGGTGATTGGCGAGGTGGCAGTGCTGCCGATCGTCTCAACCCAGACCTCTTCAACCGAATCCCAGATGGTGGTGGTGGTGGAATTCAAGAGGAAGATGGAGAAGGACAAGACGCAGGACGAGGCCGTAGTTTAGCTACGGGTGTTAGCGGAGGGCAGTGGGGCGTAGTGCGGGTGCCTCGGTCAGACTGTTTGTCCTCTGACTTCGACTTGCTCGCGCGCGGCAGTGGCAATTTTACAGGGGGTTCATTGGCTGCCTCTGGTGTTGTGGCGTCGCACGAGTCGCCTTTCGCGGATGCGGCGGTAATGGTGATACCATCCTTTCTCTTTTCTCTTCCTCAGCTTTTATGGGTTGTGCGTGTGTGTTTTCTAAGATCTTGCAAATGCCTCTGTATTGTCTCAGTATTTCAATGAACGATAGTGGCTGCCACTTCATTGAATATGAGCATCATCACCATCATCAGCACCAACTCAATCATGAACATCTGTGCAGGTGGCAGCTGGCTGGCCGGGCCTACGTCAGTTTGAAGCTGCCTTGCGGCGGGACTATCGTGGGCCACCCGAAGAAAGAAACAACAGCAGCAGCAGCAGCAGCAACAGTTGCTTCGTGTCGCCCCTTGCCCTGCAGCATGTGCTGGCTCAAAGTGGGATCTGGTTACCCGATGCTGCCTTGAAAGACTTCGCCATGGGGTTGGGCACGGATGCCAACGGCCAAGTAGATGCTTGTGAAGCCCTTCAAGCTTTCGAAGACGCGCTTCTAGCGGCTGAAACGAGCGGATTTGCGGATGTAGTTGCAGGCGAAGTAAGCTCGTTCTATCCTCAAGCACCGTTCCAAGAAGCAGAGTCCATGCTCACGGGCAGTCATGCTAATCAAGGAGGAGCCCAACATAACCGTGCCTCGGATTACTCCCAAGAAGATTTCTTGAAGAAGCTTGCAACAACGACAACCTTACCTGGCGCTGAAGATGCTGCGCGGGCAGGTGAAGAATGCATCACGCAAGCCTTGCTGTTGCCGGGCATTCGCACGCAGAGTCCTGCTGCGCTCTCTCGGCGCTTTACGGCACCTCTTCTCATTGCTCTGCAAGAACGCCTCAATGATATCCATGCCCCCCACGCACATGGTGATGCCAACGACATTAACGGTCTCAAACAGCACAGTAGTGGCGTGTCCTTCTTGCCGCTGCCTTTGTTTGCAGAAGCCCTCCATGACATGGGCTTCGATTTGAGCCCTTCTGAGGTAATGGCTCTCGGGCTTCAATTTTGCAACTCATCCTCCGGGCAAGAAACCATCGCAGGTGCTCAAATCAACGTGCAATCATTCTTGAGCTGGCTTTTCAGTCATTTGCCAGGGATGCAAGATATGGATCAGGCCGATGAGCAGGCAGCAGGAGATGCTAAATCTAAAAAAGGGCCGCTAGAATGGTGGGACAGGGAACCTATTTTGGCAAGTCAACTGGCGCAGTGTCTAGACTCCTTCAATCGCGGCCACGGCAAGAACAGCAGCAGCCACCTCCTTAATAGTGGGCGTTATTTGGCGCAAGATCAAGCTGCGTCGTTTGTGATGCAGTTGCGAACCAAGCTGGAGCAATTCGACCGTCATGGGGCTGGGTGCATTGGGAAATGGCAACTGGGCGCTTGTCTCGAAGAGGTGTGGCTCTGAACTTTTCATTCTTTTTCATTTTATATTCCCGTCGACTCGACTTCTTTGGCCGTTGCATTCGAGATGACTTGAACATCCCTTGGTTGCATCAAGTGCATGCTTCATTCATTTCCAACATTTCTATTAAAAAAATCACGTTGATCTCATTGCAATGTAATTTTGTTTACTACTTTTACCTCTTCACCCAGGTGGGCTTGCGCTTAAGTGATGACGAGCTCTCTCAGCTCGCGGCTGCGCTCAATCGTTCAGCGTTGGAAACACGAGGTCGCCGTGATCGACCACAAGAATACGAAGAGCCAGATTCGTTGTTGAGCAGGGGATCAGTGCACTTTCAGGGTCTGTTGCGCTTCTTTTGGAACATTCTCGCAGATTCAGCGGAGCGAGAGGCTTGGATTGCGTCTCAGATCACCGCTGCGATGGGAACAGGACCAGAAGAGCGGCGGCAATGGCTAGAAGCCCTCCGCCACCACTTTTTTGGCTTGGACCGTTTTCGGGATGGGGTTTTAAGCGGTGCTGCATTCATCCGTGCTCTGGAGGACCTTGGCGTGTCACTGAATGCTTCTGACAGCGAAACCTTGCTGCGTGCGTGCGGCGCTCCTGAAATTGTTAGTGCTGCGGCTGATCCCTTGCCCCTATCGGATCCTAGGAGCAGCCGCAGCAGCAGTGGTGATGGCCGTAGCACTATCGGACACGACAACAGTGCTAGTAACGGCAGCAACATCAACACAACAAAGTGGGGCGACGTGCATTACTCATCCTTCTTGCGATTCGTGGCCAAGCACACGCAACAACCCAATCCTCCCCTTCCTTCTTTCGAAATCAACAGCGGTGCTGCCCGTAGCGAAGTCAACACTGGCCGCTTTGGCAATGATGCGAGCAAATACGCGAGTGGTGGCGATGGCGATAGGAGTTGCATTGGCAACTGGAACATGGGCAGTAGTGGCAACAGCGCTGATGCTCTTGAAGCTTTTCGCGATTGCCTGCGTGAAGCATTGCGAAGAGACCAAGGACTAGGCCAACAGGGTCAAGATAGAGTGAAGCCCGGGACCCGACCAAGGCCCCATACTACCCTTCCTGCTCCTCGTAGTAGTAATGGTGGCGGCGTTGGCAGCGGTGGTGCGTTGCCATCTCTTGCGGCCTTGCGTAAGCTCTTTCACAAGTTTGACCGCAACCATGACGGGCATTTGGATAGGAAGGACGTCGCTGCTATGGTAGAATGGCTGCAAACTTTTCAACAGCAAAGGAGCAATCATTTGAGCGAAGGGGGCCTTAACACCAGTGCTAGCCTCCGTTCATCTACGAACAACCCTAGCCATTTGAAGAGCCGCTCGAGTAACACGAGAAGCAGTAGCGTGCGTGCAAGCAGCAACGACACTGGTGGTGATGGCTGCGTGTTTGGTCCGTCGGCTGTGCGTCAGTTTTTCGCTGCACTAGATGTCGAAAATACTGGCCGAGTGTCTTACCATGGGCTGGCACGCTTTCTCGCGCATTCAGATTCGCATTCTTTCATGATGGATCCTGAGCACCAGTCAGATGATGCACGATTTGCTTCATCCATTAGCAAGAAGTCATTTGCACGCCCTCTGCTCCAACAACAACAACAACAACAACAGCAGCAGCAGCAGCAGCAGCAGCAGCACGACAATGACGATGACCTCCAGCAAAGATGTTTCGAAGTGTTTCGAGCTCTCCGCGACCAACTTCGCCCTCTTCATCGAGAAAGACCTGCTGGAGGCGGCATGCAACAGGCGCTGCGTCAGCTAGCGCATGCTTGTGACCAATTCGATGGCGATCGCAGCGGCCGCCTGTCGTTAACCCAATTAGACTGCGCGTTTCAAGCGGCTAATTTAGACTTGCCCAAGAGTGATGTGCAGGTATAAGAGTGTGTGAATGTTTAGAGGAGGAGAAGAGGAAAAGGAGGCGAACATTGTTCTTCCTGTCTAGAATCGAATCGGGTGAATTACGCCTTGATACATGCAATGTATTCTCGTATCTCTGTCTTGAAGCGCAAACTTCCTTTTTTAATCGCTTGTCAATAAAACCTGTCCTCTCGTAACAAAACCATTGTGCGCTGCTTTTCTTAATAGATCCTCCGGCTAGCGCTTGACAGTTGTGGAGATGGACGAGTGCCTTGGCCTGTTCTTGTGGATGAAGTATCGAAAGTGAGAACTCTACCTGTAGCTTTACTGTAGCGTCTGTTTGTTTACAATGAAATTGTGTGTAGTATTCTGATTATCACACTCATCTCATGTCTTCTAAATTATGTTTTGTGTGCACACTCTCTCTTCTTGCCCCCACTTATGCCTCCCCCCCCCTCTCCATTCATCAAGGTGGAGGCAAGTGCCGCCCGCTTCGCTTCTCGACAGCTGCCTGCTGCTGCTCCGGTGACCGCCATGAACAACCGGGGAGATGCACAGGTGCGATCTCGACGAATTGAAGTAGCTGAAGAAGGAATTGCAGGAAAGGATGGAGGAGTTCGAGGAAGTAACCTACCAACATCAGCCGCCGTAGCCAGTACGCCTGCGAAGGAGATTGCAGCATACGTCCGACGTGCCTTGCACGACAGTGGGGTAATATTTCACGAATTTGACCGCCTTCTTTTTGTCAACCCAAGTCCCATAAGTCTCATCTTCTACGTCTAACGTGCATTGCCATAGCGCGTTCTGTCTCTCCTGGCATTCACGAATAGTTCTCCTTTTCCGTGCGCCACCACTCCTCCACTACTTCCGCACCCAGATCAAACTGCGAGAAGCATTGGAGCTCACCTTAAGCAGTTTGGATTACGACGCAACGGGGTGGCTGCCCGAACAGCACATGTGGGCAAGCCTGTTTGCTGCAGCGCCTGACCTGAAGCTGGTACGCACACTATATCCATATTGAGGAGCTCTCTCTCTTCCTCTAGTTGTTATTGTGGTTGCACATAGGCGGTGTGTACATGTCGAGCTGAAAGTTCTCCCGCAATTCAGGCGCAAATCCTCTCTTTTCTTTGCTTTAACTTTTCCTAAGCTTTAATTCTCATACTAAACATTGTTTTCTTTGCAGGACCGCGCCCAGCGAGCTCTCCTCTTGGAACACGTGCGATTTGATCCCATGTCAGGCCGCTGCTGCTACCGTGATCTGATTGATCTCACCCTAAGACCTCAGCAAAACCAAGGAGCTTCTTCTTTATCGCCGTTATCGTTTCCTTCGTCAACGCAAGGGCAGTTGCATAAATTGCCAACAAGAGGAGCAGCACGAGAGGAAGCAGAAGAGCCTGCAAGAGCTGGACCAGGCGTGGCGTCACGCAGATCGTTGGCAATGGCGAGGAATGCACCAGCCGACCTCAGGCACAGCAATAGAACAAGTACTGCTGCTGCTGGCGCGAATGGGGGTGATGACGCCAGCGCGAATAACAAGCCCTTAAGAGTGGCTGGCTTATCGCGTTCCTATGGGTTAACACCAGTGCCTCAACCCGATCAGAAGGTCTCCTCCAACGGACAAGCAAAGAATGCCGCAGTTGGCGGTGCTCGAAAGACAGCGGATGGCGATGTACATGCTAGGGCAAGCGGCAACAGAGGCAATGCCTCTAGAAGAGGAGGCCACATAGAAGGAAATGCCCCTACTCGTCGGACTTGGGGGTCAGCCGCACCGCCACCCCCTAACGCAGCGCGGTCGCTGGCGAACCCTGGCGGCCCTCGTGATGGGAGGAATGGCAGTCGAGATCTCCGTGTCGATGGAAGGCTACTCTCTCATGGCGGCGGCTATTAAGCCCAAGAACAGCCCGTTGTCTATGTGTTCCTCACTGTGAACTCGGGTTTTAATGCTAAATCGTTAAATGGGGCCGTAATCAGTTCTTATTTCTTGGTACTGAATTCAGATTTTCTACAGTGCTTACCAGACACGCAGGGCCTTCATTCTTATAGGGGTATGTGAATGGCACGACGCAGCCATGCAGCCATGCCGACATGCAATTACAATTTTCTACTAACAACACCCATCAAATATGTGCTGTTTGGATCATCGGCCCTTTGGAAATTTGGTCTTTAGTATTCACAGGAGCACAAGCACTTAGTATGCACAGGAACGACCGGGAACCCAGTAAGCTGCACACAAGATGGAGATGGAGAAAGCCCAGCCCTATCATAAATGTATGTTTCTGGGTTCTGGGGCTCCAAGCTTAATCCCAGGGGCCCGTTGATTCGAGTGGAGGGGCCTAATGGATTTATGCTCTTGAGTAGCGCCGATATCTGCGAGGTAGGAAGCTTTCCCTCTGCCGCAATTTTCACGGTTTTGCACACTCACCTGCCCTCTATTAGCTACGAAGACAGTACACACTGTAGTGCCGTGTGTGCCGTACTTACTCCCTAAAATGCATCACCCAGTCTTCCCAAGGCTGTTCTTTTTTAAAAATCCACCGGACCCACACAACACCGAGTAAACTCACACCTACCACTCCTTTCAAATCGTAGACTGCACAACAAGCACCAAATGCTGAGTCCTTCAAGCGCAAGTGAACCACGGATGAATGGCTCTACGGACGAAGCCGTCGACTCTTCAGAGGTACCAGTGCACTCTACTAGTTCCAATTGTTAGTTTGATTATGCTGCAGAAAGCATCCATCGTCAAACAGTAGGGAAATGCAGCCCCAACAAATTCAACATATTTCTTGCTCTGTGTGCGTACACTTGCTCTGCGATGTCCGCTAGCTCAACGAAAAACGAGCTCTGTGGCTGAAGGCAGGCTGTGGAGCGAAAGCTGCTTACAAGCTCGAAGGTGGCAAGCATTTGCTAGCAGCCTACGACGGCGATCACAGCGATTGGTGCGAGAAATGCGACGAAGGCGGAAATTTACTGTGCTGCGATTTCTGCAACGCGGTGTATCATCCCGAATGCTTAGACCCACCCATGAAAGGAGTTTCCACGGCGAAGTATTGGGCCTGCGAAGAATGCGCGGAAGACATGTGGTGTGCTTACAGCGGCCAACCTCGAGCGGCTCGGCCTGCGTTGCCCCTGCGCATACAGGGGGACAGCTCGTCGGCGGCCTCCGTACTGACCAACTTGGCGCGTTTCGGTGATGATCCAGCGGGAGCATTGGCAGCGCTGGCAGCAGGAGGAGACCGAGCCCCATCACTGATGTCGTCGTCAAAGCGTCCGCGGTCTGCTTTCTTCCATCAGCCGAAACCTCTGCCGAAACCTGGTGCTGTTGGTAGTGGCAGTGTAGGCGGCGGCCGGCTGCGAGACGCAAAGCAGTATATTGGTGTTGCTTTCGATCCTTCCACAGGCCAGTGGCATGCGAATGTAGTTGGCTTGTCAACGAATGGCGGCGTTGTTCAAAGAGGAGGCAGTGGCAGTGCATCAAAACGCCGCGAAAGTACAACGAGGATCGGCCCTTTTCGTGACGCTGAGTCAGCAGCGCGCGCTTACGACATAGCCGCCAGAAAGGTGATATTCAATGATACTAAATTCTGAGTTGATACTTATATGTGTGGTTGCATTAATTGCTGATATTTCTGCATGATTTGTTTTCTAATCAGTGTCTCTTTCTCTTCTACTACTGTACCACTCATACGAATCGACTGCAATTCAAGGAACTGGGCGATACTGCCACCACCAACTTTACAGTAGCAGAACTGCACGTAGAAGATTCTTGCTTTGTGCCAATTCGAACTCTGGAGTCGCCTGATTTGGAAGATGGTGTAGCATCGTCGGCAACGGATACTGTCTCTTCTTCTACTGCAGAGTCGTCTCACTGTGTTGCTGTTACTAGTACTTCTGCTGGCGAGGCTGCTGCCTCAAGAAAGGGTTTTCCGTCCCCTAAGGCAGCCTCGCCAGCAACAACTCCATCGTCGTCACCGGTCAAAGGGGCAGCAACAGAGTGGATTGAATTGCACGGATTGTGCCGGTCGGGAGGTGGGTATCGCGCCATGTTATTGATTGGCAGCCGGCAACGCCATTTAGGCTTCTTCATGAGTCCAGTGGCTGCGGCACGTGCGTACGACCGTGCAGCAACGTTCTATTTGGGTGCTCGCGCGAACCTGAACTTCCCTCAATGCGTCGTTCCTGAGGGGCTCTTGGGCTATGACGACGGTGACGAGAGCAATGACAACGATGCCGATAATGGTGATGAGCAAAATGATGCAATCGACAACCACCGAGGCCGTCAAGGCAACGGCGAGCAAGAATTGGTTGAAATGGCCGACGAAACTTCGCCGACGGTGGTCGTTGCTGCAGTACACGAATTGAGCGTTAGTGGCACTTTTCCCTTGGCAGCGACTACAACTGCCACCTCAAAAGCTGCTGATTTGCCAGTTACAACTTCTTCACTTGAAAGGCCGCAAACACCTCCTCCGTCAGATGCGCCCATGGCAACGTCTCTAGTGTCAGCGCTTTATGCTTCACCGCCATCGTCGCCTGCCAAAGGCCATGCCGCTTCTTCAGTGTCGCAAAGTACATCGATGAATATCCCCCTTTTGGAGAGTGCAGATGGTCCAGTAGACGCCGCAGTAGATACAGCAGCAGCAGCAACAGGAACAGCAGGAACTGTGGCTACTGAGGCAGTGGAGAAGGAAATAGGCAGCAGAATCACCAACGGCATCGATGCCGACGTTGCCTCAACTGGTGTTAGTAGCAGTGGATTAGACCCCTCTGTATTAGATGCGAAGAAGCGGCGCGTGCGGCAAATGGCAGGAGCGTGGCAGCCGCCTCCTGTAGGGAGCAAGTACCAGGCGATGCGGCTGCCGCGCGCTGTGCCAATGGGCGAAGATTCCACCTCCGATGAGGACAACAACAACGAAGACGACAAGGAAGAAGAAGGCGGTGGTGGTGTTAAAAGTGGGGACTGTGATGGCAGCTATAGCGACAGTGATAGCAATGACGGCAGCCGCAGCAATAGCAAAGATGTGCACTCCGGAAGTAATCGCCGTGCGCTGAGCTCAGTGTGCGCAGAGTTTGTCTGGGGAAGCTGTAGTGGAAGTGCAAAGGACAACAACAAGGAGTCCTCCACAACTGTGGTCGAGGCGACAGAAGAGCTCTTTGCTTTAGGCGTCCCACCAGCACTCACCGAATCAGCCCTTATGCAGCTTCACAAGCACCGCAATCATACCAATCTAGCTGCTGCAGCGCTTTGGGCACAAATTGCAGACTCCGCTGCAGCGACAACAACAGCAACAGGTTCAGGCTCTGGTTCTGGAGGCAACAACCACAATAACGAGATTTTTAGTGGGAAAGTGCGCGGGAGCACGCGAGCACGAGCTACCAAAAGCAACGACAAAGCGAGTGGAGATTCGGCGCCTGAGAAGAGCTCTTCTTCTAGCAGCAGTAGCAGCAGCAGCCACAGCAACAGTAGTACTGGCGGTGGCGATGAGGCCGCTCGTGCTGTGCTGGGGAGTGGAATTGAAGCCGCTTATCTTGAAGAGCTCCAATCGCGACGCACCGTGACTCGCCGCAAAAAGGGTCCGGAAAATAGCGTTGACGAGGCTTCTGCTGCCCTTGCTCAGAGTGGTCGCACTGGCAGTGCCACTACTGGCAGGAGCAGCAGCAACGGTAGTGCCAGGGGCAGTGGCGGGAGTACGCGAAAACGAGTACGCAGTAGCGAGCCTACGGATAACGCTGTTAGTCAGGAGCAAACTGACTCACGGAGTTCATTGGAGCATTTACCACCGCCACCATCAACAGAAGAGGAACTGACGCCAGCCGAGATGGCTGCTGTTCAGGCACGTGAAGCTTTCAAATCCGCAAAAGTAGCTCTGGAAGCTGCGAACAGTGACGTGGCCTCGGCCGCTGATGCCGCTTGGATCCTGCGTGAAGCTGTTACAGCGGCAGAGGAAGACGGAAAAGCGAAAGCAGCAGCTGCCGCTGCCGCCGCGGTAGCAGTCACAGCACCAGCGATTGTAGGAGCTACCACTGGCACGTTGGGAAAAGTGCCATCGGCTACTGGTAGTGGCAAAAGAATATTCGCCTCGACCTCTTCAAAAGCTGCTGCTCATTCGAGCAAACCAACAACGAAGGCGTCGGTAGCAGCTCATGAGACAACAGCCCTGCCAGTTGCTACGGCAGCTTCAGTAGCCGCGGCAGGAGTAGCAGCAGCTGCTTTACCCGGTGCTACTGCAATGTCTGTGAGGGATGCTGTTGTCGCTGCGGCGTCTCTGCCGCCTTCGGCCTCAACTTCCGCCTCAGCCTCACCACCAACCAAGGTCGGCAAGATATTGAGTGTAGGGAGTGTGTCTGTCGAGGGAACCATCACTGACGCGAAGAGCAGTGCGCTTACATGTGGGGTTTGTGGCAAAGTGTGTGGAAGCGGAGCAGGCCTCGCTCGGCACAACCTCCTTCACCAACCCAAAAACGACCCGCAGAACAGCAGCAGCAGCAGCAGCAGCAAGAGCACCAGCAGGAACAGCAGCGGCAGGGGCAGCGTAACCACAGCCAGCAACAATGAGGACATAGCATCAGTGGACGAGCTTACCTCTTCAAGGAAGCGATCACGTAGCAACGGCCGTGCAGCGGAAAAGCTTGACGAAAAAGCATTGAGTGCTGCTGGTATTACTTCCTCCTCTGCCGTCGCCAGCGCAGCCACAACTACTGTAGTCGCACCAGGCAAGAAAAGTGCCGGCAAAGACAGCGCTTTATCTTCCGGCATGAAAGTGAGTGGCACTTCATTGGCCGAGCTGGCTGAGCAACAATGGCGACCAGCAGTTGCTCTCGAGGCTGCGATGGTGCGTTTAACCGCTGCCAAGACCACCGCGAAAAGAGCCCAAGAGCACATGAAGGAATTGGCCGCTCAAGAAGAGCTCGCCAATCAGAAAGTGAGCGAAGAAAGGGCTCAGGCTCGAGCGGTGCTGCTCAACCAGCGCGACGCTTACGGGTGGTCCCGCGCTGAGGTCTTAGCCGGCAACGCTGCTTTCTGGCGGTGCGTTATATAGAAGAATAGTGCAGCTTGTTTTGAAAGTTGTCTGCTGTTTCTTTTGCCGCGCGTCTTTGTATTTTTTCCTTTGGTCACAAGCTCGTTCTCCTCGTTTCTCCCATTTTACATGTTTGCTTTGCCGTCCGTGTTGTCTTTGTGCTTACATGTGCTTGTGCTCATTTAGGTGTGGCCGAGACCAAGCTGCTGCAAGAGAGCTCCTCGGCTGGCCGTCAGGTCGGGTCACCGAGTTTTACTACGCGATTTGGAAGCTCTCGCCGGAATATGTCCTCTGGAAGAGCAGCCGCAAAAGTGGGAACACCAAAGGCAACAGCACTAGCATTAGCAGCAGCAGCAGCGGCGGTGGAAGTAGTGCCTCGTCGTCGTCGTCATTGGCTCTAACGGGCAATGCGACAACAGGGGCAGGAAGACCAGGCTTTCCTTCGTTAGGAGGCAGCGGAGGAGGAGCGCCACCTGCTGCGAGCACGGTGCGCTTTCGAGGTCCACGCATGCGGTCAATGGCAGCGGCGGACTACCGGGAGTAAGAGTTGGAGCAAGAGTGGTGTCGGCAATCCGAAGTGGACGGGGTCGACTTGATAAATTATTTTGAAATTGTTTTACTACCAGCGCCGATGCGGTTTTGTAAGGTGATTCAAATTGGGATAGGTTTGTTTTAATTAGTCGTGAGTGTGCTTCTACTTCCACGAGGGATCCTCGCTTTCGGTTTATAACTGGCCCTGTCTTTTTGGTAGTTCCCTTAAATAACCTTAACCTACTTGCCCTCTTTTTCCATTAACCTATTGGGTATTGGGATAATGGAGCTAGTCATTTGGTATAATATCAGGTGTACATGCTGATGTTGCGTTCTATAAACTATAAATACACGTCCTGGACAATCTTCAATCTTGCCCTGTGCTTTGAAATCCACAAAGGCGCCCTCATTCCGCGTCTTTTTTTCCTAATTGAAGAGAGAGAACAGCCGAATTTAGGGGGGGAGTCTTGGGGTACCCGCAAACCCTCCAATATCAATATGGACCACAAACCACGAAATAGTGGCACTCTGCCTTTTCTTTTTCTTTACTCTTCGGGGTATACGCAGTCGACTTGCTCTCAAGGTGGAGGGCCTTGCGAGGGTTTCGAAAAACGCTGGAGGACGACCACGACTAGCGTCCGTGGCGTTT
>Ga0307979_1000859_pt1 | contig 21467 bp, 10 predicted proteins | sample OrgLakmetage1058_FD_201833 | JGI IMG/M metagenome (GOLD analysis project Ga0307979, IMG submission 201833) | Saline water microbial communities from Organic Lake, Antarctica - #1058 | ecosystem: Environmental > Aquatic > Non-marine Saline and Alkaline > Saline | place: Antarctica: Organic Lake...
AAACAGTCGAAGAAGTGTTCTCATTTTGTAGATCGGGGCAAATAGGAACTACTGTCGGGAGCAGATTTTCAAATCGGACAAGGCCAACGCAACTTAAATCAAGGAGAAATAATAATTCGTTTCGCCGCTACTATTCAGTGGTAAAATCGTGCCTTCCTGGTGCGATACAGGGAGAATTTTAACCCCTCCCTGTAGAAAATACCTCCCCTGTAGTGGCTAAAAGATCGAAAAATAGGTCATGTCTCGGATGCTCATCAAAATAGTATAAATCGATGCCTCTCGCCGATCTGAATCTAGTGGTATTATTCACGTATGAATGTTCGTTGATTCAGCCCCGACTTTTGGCCGATGATTTTTTTGCCCAATTTCGTTGGTCGTGCCTTATTTATTTGGTTGGTCGCTCCACACCTAATCTCTTGCTAGCATAGTGCGCTTTGGCACTCTCATTGTATTACGAAACTGAGCTAGTAATACGAAATGACAAATACGGATATTTCTCGCTACGTTAGTGGGCTAGTTCCCATAATAGTCATCCCGCCTCTCTTTCTTATTGTCCCACGTTTACCTGCCCACCTACGTGCCCCAACTTTTGGTAGCGTTATCTTTCTTTATGGCTCGTGGACATTCATGCGCCGAAACACGGACACCGGAGGCGGGCACTAATCACTCTTCACGTGCATATTCTTCACCATCCTAGTTTAGATAATCCTGTATTAGTCTCTTGTAGTGCTCTTTGGGATGGCGTCTGATCGTACCCGACCCTGGTCGATATGCGTTGCACGTGTAGTGCATACCATTAGGAGGCAGCCTGCGGCACTCTGGGCAACAGCGCTGCTCATTTCAGCAACATTTCTTCTGACTATTTCTCGCCGTGCTTCACTGCTTCATAACATGGTAGGCAGGCCTCAGTCTACCTCCAGCCCTGACTCGGTGGCCGCGGACCATGAAGCCCAAGCGGAGATGGCGGAAGTTCAGAACGCTGCTGACAATGATGCAGCTGCCATGGCAACAAAAACTAATGACGATGCAAGCATTGATGGCCGTGTCAACCGGGCGCCCGCTTCATTTGTGCGCCATTTGCTCACGGGCACACCCTCGAAGCTTCTTGGCACGTCATTCAAGGAATTCATGTACCAGTGTTTCCTTGCTGACTCGAAAGAACTGATAGATGGTCCCATGCACCTTACGCAACACGCCCGCCCACCTCCGCACTCTCGTGGCTTCTTCGATCCAGCTTCTTTTGTCGTAGACTTCAATGAAAATGAAAAGCAACTTCAGCTAGCGCCTTTGTCCAAGCGACAGCTCCGTGCTATGAGTTTCAACGTGCATTTTTTCCGGAGGGGATACTCAGATGTGGCGTTATCGGACTCGACGGATGAAGTGCTCTCAGTGGTGAAGCAAGTCAACCCCGACCTTCTTTTCGTCCAGGAGGTGACCTTAGTCGAATCGGGCTGTTACAAGACAACCCTGCCCCGCTATGTCTCTTATATTTCTTCCTTTGGAAGCACCTTCGTGCATGTTTTTTTACCTTCTCTTCCTTAGCACTTTACGGTGAACATGCTTCCAAGAACGCGTGCATCTCATATCTACTGTCGTCGCGGCTACCTGTAGTCCAAGATTCCCAAGTACTACAGATAGTATTGTACCCTAATCCACCTCTGGTCATTCCATGTGTGTGAACTGTTTGCTTAGGTGCCAGCGAGTCAAGTCGATTCATTCTCGGCCGCTCTGCGCACTAACCTCGATTTTGGGCACGTTTCTGCTGCTGGAAGCGCGCAAGTGCACGTGCTTCCTGCTTCCATGGGCACTAAGAACTTTGCAAACGAGCAACTTCACGTATTAATGGCTGTGAAGTGTCCTTCGGCAGCTCAAGTCCTTCGCTTCGATGCCGTCCCAATGGGCGACTCCGGCCACGCCGCCTTTGCCAAGGTCGTTCTATCACCCACATACAACGCGGGTAACCCAAGAAGCTACAACAATTTTAACCAGGGTCCAGCTGTAGCTCTTCTTTACTCAGTACACTTGTCGGTGCGTTGCCCAGCGGCTACGCGGCGGCGAGAAGTAGAGGCCGTGCTCGCACATGCTGCCGCTGAAATGGCTACCGAGTTGGCACCTGCCGCTGCTGAAGCGGGTTCTGCAGCCAAAGACACTGTGCCTACCTCTGCACGAAATCCAGCAGCGCCGTTAGTGTTAGTGTGTGGCGACATGAACCAGCCAGTAGCGCTGGATTACCCCCCATACGAATGGGAAGCACTAGCCCGCGATCTCACTGCTGCTCGCTTACCTCTTGACGATGGTGGCCGTGCTGCTTTCGCCGACGCTCACCTCTACCCGTCGTTTTCTCTGGTGCCTGCTGTCGACAATATCCAGAAGAAGCACCAAGAATTTGTGGTGCCTGCATCGACGGCGTGGAATGGCGCTGCCGTAGACTTCATTCTTGCGAATGTTGAAGAAGTACGGAGCCCCACGGAATCAACTGAAAAAGATAGCAAGAGCCGTACTCTCCGCGGCGGCGATGGCAGCGTCAGTATCTTAGCATCCACGCATAATGTGGCAGCCACGGGGTCTTGGGTGGTACCAAGCACCGCATCGGATCACTTTCCCGTCGTTGCTGATTTCACTGTGGGCTGATTTATTTTCATACACACCGGTATATGCGAGTATATAGCATATTAGTTCTGATCCTATTCTCTATTTCTTTTTCTTTCTTTCTCGTACATGTACATGTGGTTTTTATCTTATTTCCTTCAAGCAAAGCCCATTATAGTTAATGGCCTTGTGCCCTCTGGGCGTCGCCTATATCCATATGGATGGTTCAGTTTCTCATTTGCTCTTTTCTTGCTGCTGAAGTGGTGGGCCAGTGGATAAGAAGAAAAGTGGTGCTTGATGTTGATTGGCTGGATTCGCGCTTCCCAGTTGCTTCCCATTTGCTTTCCAGTAGTAGAGAGGCATAAGCAGCCAGGAAGCAGAAAGAGCTACTTCTTGATGAGGCTCCCATAGCAAGCCTGACTGTGCCGTGTGTCCTCTTGCTTCATACATTCTTTTCATTTCCTCCTCTTAGTCGAATACACCACCAGCTCTGATCTAACCCAAACTAGTCCAGCTTAGTCGAGCTGATACTCTTCGAAATAAAAGCAAAGAAATACCGAGTATTCGCATACAGCAGGAGAAAAGTGAAGTAAGGATAAAGTCTAACGTCTTACTGAGCTATGTACTCTTTTTCATACAGATACATCAATTATAATGCTTTAAATAATCTTAGCTTGTCCTTCTGCCGTCTTCAAACGAATTCAGATTGGGATTGGAGTGAGTCTTTGGTCTCCAATCCACTCCTCAAACTCCTGTGAAACGTCTATATAAGAAAGTGCATTCCCCATCGTTCTATAGTACCTCAAGACTTCCCAAATAGCATAGCATACTCTACACATCGATTTGACTTATCTCAGAAGACTATACAATTCTCGCTCAAAACTGTCACTGTCGTTGTCTGACAGGTGTCGTGTCATCGGCGAAGGAGCAAGGGGGATTGAAATCGAAATAGAAATGGTGTACGTATATAGTTTACCCAATTACTCTGGAGCTTTTCCTTGAATTTTATGTATACTGAATGTGGCTGAAATTACTCATCTTGTAGCATATCATTTTTTCAGTTTCCCTCCTTGTGGTATTCGGGCACCGCATGCGCGTATACTGACTTTAAAAAATGCTCCATTACACTTTGCTTTATATTTGTATCAGTTATCTATTGATCAAATTTTCGTGACTTTAAGCTAAGTCTCTGTTTCTTTAATTCCAAGAAGTGGGTATGCGTGGTATGCACGTTGTCTACCGAACAGGAAAAAGGCTCCCCAATACTTATCAAAGAAGACAGTCGGTTTAATGCTCATAATACACAGTCCGTCCTATTCATCGCCTTATCAGCAATTTCCGATGAGATTGTATACTGAGAGGATTTTACTAATAAATTCGGATGATTTCTGGATGCCTTTGTACAGTGAATTAAAATTCAATTCTTGGTGTAAACCATAATCCTTCAATCAAAGCCCGGCGCTTTGCCGAAAGAATCCTGAGCTCATAGTACTGCGTCCAAACGTCCTGCCAAGAAAGAGATGTCAATGCACATAGATTGAGTGAAATTTTGAATTTAAAAACAGTTGAATGGTAGCGTTACCCAAGCGTTTGAGGTGGAGGAGGTGGAGGTCGATGCATCGGCGGTGGGCCTCCGGTTGTGCTTGGGCTTGCCATCATGCGACCGTCGTTGCTCGGAATTCGCATCCGTGGTGTGCTGCTGGAGCTGTTTTGCATCCGAAAGCTTGAAACCCGCATCATCTACACGAAGGTGCAAAATTGTCGTCATCAGAATTAAATCAATGGATAGCCAAATCAATATTCATTTGAAACAGATGCCCCCCTGTTATCGCACCTCATTGCCGGCTGAGGACGAGTTGCTCGACCGCGATGAAATGCTCGCCGAGTGTGGCTGGTAATGCAGTGATGGAGGAGTTGCTGCGGCGGAACTAGCTGGGAACCCTGTTCCAACGGGAGACACGCCAGGCTTCTTGCTCTAGAGGCACGAATATATAAGACAAAGAACTTAGCGCAGAAGTGCGCACGGAGAGGATCGCTTTCGAGTGCAGTTTTTTTTTTAAGCCTAGCATTCAAAGTCTTACGTAATGAGCTTTGTAGGCTTCAAGCTGCCGCTGTGACTTCTCGAGCTCGGCACGCATCTCACCGAGCTGTCGATCCAACCGCGCGTTGCGCCGCTCGAGGTCTTGGACCTTATGCTCTAGGTGAATACACCGCTGCTTCATCTCACTTCCCATCTTGCTTTCCTGCAGGCGTCGTGCTTCGGCTTGGTTATGTTGAGACTTATGGCGCATAATTTCTAGTTGGACTTGTGCCAAATGTGTAGATAGCACTTCGCGACATCCGTTTAGTGCCCACAGCAACTGATGCCCGATGTTCTGAAAGTCGGGATCCCGGTATGCGTTTTGGTAGAGTGAATCGATAAGAGAGCCAGGAGCAATGCCCACCAAGAGCTCCTGAAATGTCCCGTCTTTTTCCCCGTCGAGGTGTTCGTTGCTATTGAGTGCGTAATATTGGATCATTATTTCCAATCGATGTTGATCAAACAAAAAAACTTCATGTAAAGAATTTGCAGTACACAGAAGCCAAATCTTACCAGACGGGACAATTGTCGAACTGCGTAAAATGACTCGTCGCACAATCCTGAAATTCGATTAGAGTACTATTCATTAATATTCATACTCGCGAAGAGTAAATTGACTGGCCTGAAGTCGAGGACCTATACACAGTTTTTATGCGCACCTCGCAGAATAAATGGTTGCACGACGTTTTACAAATCGTTCCAGATACAGGCCGCCAGCATTGGTTGCAAGATTGAGCATCGCGCTCCATAACTTAATTTCTCCTGCGTCTGCCTCAACGAATAGTAGGTGAGAAGCGTTCGCAGCGTCACCACGGCAGCGTCACAACGGAGAGTCCAGGGTTCAGGGCAAGAAGCAAGAAGGAACAAAAATATTCAAAAAGAGGAGGAAGGAAAAAGTCGAGAGAAATACGTTTTCGTACAGGGTAGAACTTATAATCCCTACTGTACGGACGCGGTGTCTGTCTTGAGTCTTGAGAGTCCGTTCTTGAGGTCCGAGGTCCTGACTTTCCGACTTCAAGAACAACTTCCTGGTCAACGTGTAGGCCACCATCCACCATGAAATATCAAGAACTTTGCACGTGCTTGCTGCTAAGCGTTACGTGCGTGACTAGCCTCCATATTCGGAAAGGAGCTCAGTCTCGCCGCGACGTTCTTTCTAATGTTGGCACAAGCATTTTAGTAGCTGGTGGTGCATCTGCAGGCCTGACGAGCCCAGCAGTGGCAGCAACTGACGATCTCGTCCCTGTTTATTTCGGCGTTGGTTGCTTTTGGCATGTACAGCATGAGTTTATTGAGGTAAGCGCCCGGATGTAGTCCATCTAGCCTCTCAACTATCTATTCCTAGCAAGGGATTTGTATTGTCGTAACCTACGCTGCTTTCGTGCGTACACTCCTCGACCCATCTTCGATCAACGTCTGCGAAGGCTGAAAAACGTATCCTTGGCCGGCAAGAAGCTGAGTACACTGCCTTGGCTGGCTATGCAGGCGGAACTCGCACGGCGAAAGCATCGAACCGCCCTGACTTGCCCTCGACGGTGTGCTACCACAACATGCAAGGGGTAGCTGATTATGGGAAGTTGGGACACGGCGAATGCGTGGGCTTAACGTTGCCGTCGTCTGCTGTCAAAGACTTTGCAGCTGTTTACTTTAGTCTTTTCGACAAGAACGGTGTGTTTTTGCATGCGCACAATCAGATGCAACTCTCCCTCTTCTTTATCGTGCCTCGGACGTCCTTGTTTTTGCATGCGCACAATCAGATGCAACTCTCCCTCTTCTTTATCGCGCCTCGGGCGTCCTTGCTTCCAGGTGACCGCCCAGACAAGGGTGACCGCGGCCCAGAATACCGCAGCCTGCTCGGCTTGCCCGGGGGAACGTCGTCTCCACTTTACGCAGACGTGGCGGCAGCGGCAGCGGCCCGCGGCGTTGGGTTGACTCTGGCAGCCGGGAAAGGCGACGACCCGGATACGGTTGGCAAGGGAACGGTGTGGGTGATGGACACGGCTGCGTTTCCGTTCCACCAGGGCGAGGTTTACCACCAGTATCATGACGGGTTTATGCCAGGAGAGAACTACCCTGACAAGGAGTACAACGGCATGCGCGATCGTGCGTACAAGGCGGGCCGTCTGAAGTCCACTGGCTGCCCTGACAGCGTCGCTTAACTAAACGGTGTTTTTATGAGCAATGAGCCAAACGCAATGGCTTGCCCCATCGCCATAAAACATTACACGAAGCATGCTGCCTGTGATTCGAAGGATTCTGTTATCTAGTTTGAAATCTGATGTGGAGGAATCAGAAGCAACGTATTCTCTTTTGCGTAATTTATAGAGGAGGAAATTGAACTGTGCAAATAACGAATTTCCTTCAGGAGAAATAAATACATGCAGGTAAAAGACAGGGGTTGCTTGCTGAGTACTTAAGCGGCCAGGATGGGACATTCCTCGGGGTGGCTTGCGAGATTAGCACTATAGGGTACGCGAACTCTACTTGGGCTACTAGGGAAGAGGAAGGGAAGGGGAAGGGCGCTTGTGCTTTGTGCTTGGCACACAGCTGCAACTTTACAGGGGGGAATGATGATTTTGAGAATGGGAGGAGAGCATTAATACTTGGAAGTGTTCAAGCGTTGTGAAATACCATGAAGCGTTACCGGAATGCCGAGACCCGTTACGACATAAGTTATTTCTATCCTCCAACTGCACATGAATAGGGTCCTTAGCGTCTGTTAGTATATCTACAGTTTAAAGCTGGCAGATCATTAGGATGCGAAGCTGTGGCCAATAACGTAGGATTAGGGAAAAAGAGTTGCCATTATCATATTCCTACTATGCTCAGACTGGCGGCGCTCGCTCTGCTAGTCTATCGGGTGACGGCTGAGTGTCCTCGCGGAGGATCTGATAATGCTGTATGTAGTGGCCGAGGAGAGTGCGACGTTTATTCGCGTTGCCTCTGTAGCCACGGGTTCGAAGGCCCGAGCTGTGAGCTCCGCAAATGTCCGTCTGCGGAAGCTTGGAGCATGCCCTTCGGGGAGCGCACTCCTGGTCAAGACTCGGCCGGCTTTCAAAGTTCGCCGCATCTGGACGCCGAGTGCGCGGGCCGCGGTCTGTGCGACCGTGCCACGGGCCACTGCAGTTGCCAGTTCGGGTTTGAAGGTGCTGCTTGTGAGCGCATGAGCTGTCCACTTGGGGCCCCACTGCATGACGGGCGGCTCCTGCCATGTTCAGGGCGGGGCTTATGCACTAACCTCGCTCGGCTCGCCCACGAATTCAACTATTGGGACTTCCCTCGGCCTACCTACACCGAGCCCTGGGACAAAGAAAAAATCTACGGATGTCTTTGCGACGAAGGCTACAGCGGCTACGACTGCAGTATGTCGGAGTGCGCAGTTGGGGATGACCCCTTGGAGCGCAATCGCGGCACCAAAGCTGACTTCCAGCGTGACCCTTTTCAGGCGTGGCGCGACACCTCGACTTCCACGCACGTCACCCAAAACAGCCGAGACCACGGGACCACGTCACACGCTGCTCCGAAGGACTTGAGCACCCACGTGATCAGCGACTACTCCGCACCGGGTGACCGGCGCGTTGCCAAAGGAGTCGAACTGATCGACGTCCCGCTGGTTAACGAAGTGCAATTGGTGTACTGCCAGGCCACCAGTGGGTGGTTTACTCTCAGGCTTGGCACGCGAGTCAGCGACCGCATTGACGCCAAAGCATCGGCAGTACAAATGCAACGCGCGCTGGAGAGCACTTTAGGAGTGGGCCCACTGAAAGTTTCTTTCAACAACCCAGAAGCCACACAAGTCTGCGGTGGCACCAAAGGCGGCGACGGGAACCGGTGCATTTCTATCTCGTCTCTTTTCTCTCTTTCTCGCTGTCATAACTTCTAAAATTATGAAATAATGAACCAACGCTGTGCGCTACAACTTCTGCTCCTTTCTTCCCTACAATTTGTTTTCAAAGATTGATATTGTTTGAAAAGTCATACGTGCTGACTTCTTTTGAAAATATCCTTCGTATCGTATTCACAGAGCGGCACGGATGGACAACGTGGTCGCGGTGGAGTTTCTCAAGCTCACCGGCCGCGCAGCCCGCATGCAGGCCTTCACCGGTGGCGACGCCAGCGTGCCCCCGCTCGAGCTCGAAGACACCCACAGCTTGACTCCGCACGGCAGCGCGTACGTGTCGCTCGCGCACGGGAACAAGGGCAGCCTCTTGGGCTCCCACAGCGTTGCTACCAACCGGGGAGCGCAGGTGTGCAGCGGCCGCGGCTTGTGCGAAGAGCGCACTTCCAATGGAGTGGGCGGCGGGAGCTGCACCTGCCAAGAAGGGTTCATTGCGTCCGACGGGCTGGTGCTCGGTGGGCCCGGCGGGTTACGGTTGAAAGGCAACGGCCTGCCCCACCCGGGTGAGGGCCAGGGCACCAAGAACCCAGCCTTGCGGTTTCAGCGCGACTCGCTGCCGTCGCCAGCGTACGAAGACTGCGGCGCCCTCGATCCTGCGGTGTTTCCTTCCGCAGGCTATGCCACCGATCGAGCAGCGGGCGAAGGCAAAGGGGTGGGTGGGGGTGCTTGCCCTGGCACCGCGTCGGGCACGGGTTTTGGGATCCAGTGCAGTGGCCACGGCGCGTGTTCGGGGGCACCCGTGTGGCAGTGCGCGTGTGAAGTGGGGTGGAACGGCTACGACTGCTCGCTGCGCGCGTGCCCTACCGACCGCGCGTGGTTCGACTTCCCGCGGGCCAACGACGAAGCGCACTGGGCGCTGCAAGAGTGCGCGGGGCGAGGCCACTGCAACCGAGAGCTCGGCGTGTGCGAGTGCGAAGCGGGCTTTCGAGGTGCGGCCTGCGCAACTTTGGACTGCCCCGTAGGCCGCATACGGTCTTCTACGGCTGGCGGCGTCTTCGACTACAACAATGGGGGCAGTGACGTCACTAGCAAGAGCACTCTCATGGCGCAACAGCAGCTGAGCGATGCTTCTGGCTTTACGCAATTGCGTGGCAAAAGCAGCACTAGACTAAACCAAGTGCCCTCGTCCTACGACACCTCGCCTGGAGCGGTGCACCAGAGTGTTCATCACGCTGTGAGCGGCAGCAGCGGGACGAGCAGCGGTGGCAGTCACAGCCACCGTCGCAGCAGCGAGCCGGACGCGCCGCCTGGCTTTGATGAACACAACAGCGAGATCGCTGAAGTAGTCTACGAAGCAACCACTGACGCCTCCACCAAGAGAGGTGGCAGTAGCGCTCCCTTGCGGAGCAGCCGCAGCGCGAACGCGATTGGCTTAGGGCCTGGATGGACTCTGCCTCCTCCCGGCACCACCTGCAGCGGCCATGGGGTGTGCTTGAGCCAAAGCGAACACGCCAGGCGCGCTCTCGACTCCGAGGCCGAGACGGACTTAAGCTATGGGCCCAAAGTCTCGAGCCGGACGCGTTACAGCGCGCACTTTTGGGACGCCGACCGGTTGAGCGGGTGCTTGTGCGACTTCGGCTGGACCGGCTACGACTGCTCCTTGCGCACCTGCCCACGGGGCGACGACCCATCCAGCTACGGCCAGGTTCACGATGACCAGCTCTTGCGCTGCCTCGCGGACCCCCACAACGGCACCACGTGGTACGTCAAGTTTCGGCGGGACGGCAGCGCTTTAGCTGCGCCGGAGAGTGCCGCCCTGGCAGCGAACGCCAGTGCTGAGGACGTGCAGCGTGCGATTGAAGGCTTGTCGACCGTGGGGAGTGTGGAAGTCACTCTGCTCAATGGAGAGCAGGTCCTCAACGCCAACAGTGGAGCTGTTCAAAACGCCACTGAGTCATGCGCGCCTCGCCGCGCTGGTGACGCCCTTCTGGTGATGCCAGAGGCACCGTCCTTGTTGTTCACGGGTACACCGCGCCAGCTCCGTGTTGCACTGACGGCATGGCCCGCTTCGGCCATTACTGTCACCATCACCTGCCGCCTCGATGGGCCTCGAGGCGCCCCCTGTAATGATGCCAGCGAGGTGCACGTCTGGCCACGCAACTTCACCTTTTTGCCGCGGGGTGCTCACAGCAGCAGTGGCAACAGCAACTTGCCCGTCACGGGTGCGGCGCCACCGCCGCAGTTCTTCAACGTCACGGCCTCTGCGAGCGGTCGGTACGCGCTCACTGCGGCATGGGGCAGCGGCGGCAATGGCGGCAACGACGACGATTCGGGTGCCTTCGTTGCGCTCGCGAATGCATCAACCCACGCTGCGACGGCGCTCTCTGGCACGGAGGCCCAAGCCAACGCAGGCGCGCACACTATCTTGCGCGCCTTTTGTGCCTCTGCGGACTCGGAGAGCACACCAAAGTTGCTGCCGCAATTGGCGACACCAGATTTAGGGGCCCTCAACTTGACTTTGCTTCCTGGCAGCACTGAAAAGAACCTGACGGTAGCACTTTCCGAAGAGGCCTGGGCGCAGCTGGGGAGTGGAGGCTGCTACACGTCACGGCTAGGCAGCGGCTGCGACAACGACAACTACGGGGATGACTTAACGAAAACCTTGGTCGTAACTCCCACAGCGACCACCGTCTCTAGCAGTAGTAGTGGCAGCGGAGTGGTTATCTTAAGCTTTGAGCCTTCGAGCGTTACACTTTCGCGGGCCAACCCCTCTGCTTCCTTTGCCGTAAGAGCAGCTTCAAGCTCAGCGGCAGGCTCTGCTCACGTAGTGTGGAGCCTTAGTGGTGCCCTGGCAGCAAATGTGTCGGCACCAGGCACTTTAAGCTCCACGGACAGTAGTGCTGCGACAATCTCGGTGGCGCATGTGGCGAAGGTGCTGCCACCACCCAGGCTGCCGCCCGTGTACCGGTCAGCTGCCTCCGCAGTTTTGACTCTGCGACTTGCGTCAAGTCCGCCAATTGGCAGCGGGAATTTGACAGTCACACCCACGCTCAGAGCTGCAATCGATGTCGATGATGACGACAGTATTGGTAACGGTGCACAGGGAGCAGCAGCAGCATTTGACCCGCCATCGCTGGTCTTTGTGCCGGGCGGGCCGAGATCTCTCGGGTTTCGCATCGTTGGCCGGCGAGTTGGCCTCCACAATTTGACTTACGAGCTGTCGGGCGGCGCAGCGTCACTGTACCAAGTTTCACTGCCACGAGTGGCCGCAGCGGTGTTGGCATATGCCCCTGGCGGCGACGGCGGCGATGACAGCGCCAGCAACAGCCAGGCAGCTGCAGTAGCCGTGGCAGCCGGCGCATGGCCGCTCACGGTGGCAGCAGCTCCCGTGCTTCGCGTGCGCTTCTTGACAGAAAGCGGAGCGCTGCCGCGATTACGCGCTCGAGCCAATCAGGTTCCTGTTGGTGCGGACCCAGGCGCGCACGTGGAAATCTATTCTAGCGGAGCAGTTGCCTTGGGAGAATACGCTGCTACGCCTACTGTTGCTGCTGTGGAGACCCAGATGCATAGCACCGTAGTAAGTGAAAGTCAAAGCAATGGCATGAATGCAGGTACAGCACTTGCAGTGGAGCGGGATTTAGTGAGTGTGACTGGCACCACCGAGGCAGCTGAGTGCAGCGATCGTGGTATTTGTGATCGCGCCCTGGGCACCTGCCGATGCTTCGACGGGTACCGGTCTTCGGACGGAAACGGTAAGGCTGGCACGCGGGGCGACTGTGGGTTCTTGGTACCTGACATAGAGTCGCTTTGGGAAAACCAGCAACCACCGAGCGAAGTGGTTGCGGAGGCAAGGGATTAATTGACTTGGAGGCACCAGAAAAATACAAGCAGAGGCCAATTCATGAACTTAGGTCTCACAGGCACTTGAATTCTCTTAAGTGGATCATAAAACATTCAAGAGGAATACTAATCAGGGTTTTAGTGCGGTTCTAACACGCGTATCGAATTCTTCTTGAGGTAGGGCAACATATAGCTTCCCAGGCCCATTGCCATGCCAGTGGCGATTCCTTTTCTTTAATTCTCCAACTCCAGCGAGTTCGAGTTCGAGTTTACCTTCATCACTTAGACCGTGTGTCCGCAATCGCAATTATTGCTGAACCACAAAGGAGAATAAAGGAAATGGCACTACTGCACTTCGGTTCGTCGTATGTGATAAGTAGTTGAGCCGTAGCTGCACTTGGAAGACTGAAATTATCCAGGCGTGCGCTAAATCAAGTAAGTGTACAAAAAGACAACGAAGACCTTGCAATTGCTTGATTGTGGAATCATGGGCATCAGTGTTATGTTTATCAGTATCTTGCATCTAGGTCTTGAAAGTTGGCACAGGGAGCTCGCTTCATTCCTCTTCTTGGCGTTCGTTTCAATTGTGCCCGAGTTCGGCGTGCGCTAACTTTTACCAATTGCAACAGTCCGCATGATGGGAACTTATGTCACCTCGACCCAGAAATGCCATTCACTCAGATCCAACTTCATACTTTAAAACATCTCATTTCAAACTCCAATACTTTGCCTTCTGTCGCTAGATTTGAACTCATTGAATTTGCTCTTGCTTTTCCGTGAGTTACAAGTATACTGTATCATCTGTTTACGAATAATAGTATCTTCAAATACTTGACATTCGCGTCATTTTTTACCTCATAATTCCATGATTCGTGAGGAGGGTAAGGGAGGGCTCAATTAGCTAGAGCCTACTCTATGTAAAAAGTTATGAAAAACGAAAAACTTTTCTTACTTTTTCTTACATGTGCTTCGGAGCACACTGAGGTCGTATACAATCACTAAGGATTTTTGAGCAATTGTAAGTAGAGAGTGGCACACACAAACCCAAATTTCGTCACTTCTCAAAGAAATGTCTTACCCAGGTAAATTCGCGATACTCAAGCGCTCATCTCGCCGAGAAACTTCCTCAACGAGATATAGCAGTGACGACGATGATGCGAGTATTGAACGACGTAACAGCGACGGGACTGACATTCACACCCCCTTTGTTCCTGGGTGCGCCGGTGACATTATCCGCAAAGATGATTTCACGCCATCAACACTTGCAGATCTGGTTCGACTCTCTAAAGAAGACTTTCGTATTGCTGCATACCATGGTCGCCTTCCGAAGCGTCTCATTCCTTTCCAACGCTTTAAATTGAAGTCTCGATACGAAGCAATGCCGGGAGCAAAAGAAGGTACGTTTCTGCGTCCTACTTCTCTAAAGTGCAACGCTTGAATAGAAATATCAACTCATAACAATAGCTGTTGTACGAATATTTGAAAGCACTAGACGAGCAATCGCATAACTTCTGCTGATTTCTTTCTTATTAAATCTTTGACTCGTGCAGCTGTTTACGAGCGGTACCTGAAATTACATGGCTCAATGGATGAAGTTTTCCAACTCAAACGGGATCTGGGGATTGCTCGCCAAGAATGTAATTTGTACAAGAAAACAGTCGCCGTTCTCCATACTGAGCTCGCTGATCTAAAACTCCAATTGGAAGATACGCGACGCCAACGTCCTCTGGAATGCAATTCAGTCAATTGGGACAAGAGTGAAAATTGGCAGCACCTGATGCCAAATGATTTCAGCCTCTTTTGATTAAAGTGGCCTCAGATAAAATATTGACAGGTCATCACGATCCATGATCCATGATACAATTCAAAACAGACAGCCGTACAATGCCAACGTGGCTGTGGTAAAATTAAATGAATCAAATCCGAGAGAGGCAATAAATAGGCGGCAGGGAAAACAAAGAGGCTGCACTTGCATTGAACGATAAAACATAATGCTATGAAAGCACAATGAATATACCAATGTAAACTTTAATATTGAGTCAGTCAGAAGACCAATAGAAGTCAACCACCGTTGTCCCAACCTTCAAAAAAATTACTGCACGTGCATCGGACCTTCACTTCAATTAGATTGTGCTAGAATTCTTTACTTAACTTGAACTGATGCAGTTTGCACAGCCCCAACCTGGGACTGGGAGTACATGTCCGAATGTACCTCAGGCATAGCCCAGAATAGCCTCGGAACAAACCAACGAGAAGAGGTCATTCAGCTTAAAGTAAATTGCAGCGAAGGCGTTCCTTTTAATCTTTGTTTCTTTTTTCAAGGACAAGTATGATATGAGATGTGTTTTATTGATGCCTTTCTGGAGAGGCAGGGCGTTGGAGAAGGACATGCTCATAAGTAAGGGCATTTCCAAGTTTCCAAGTAAATCGTGAAATCGATGAGTGGATCGCCATTGCCAAGGACAGGCCGAAGTAGAGACAGCAGACTCACCTGAACCTCCAACCTCCTGACGCCTTGTGGCTGAAGGGCACCTCAAGAGTAAGTGATATGGATTTCTCCATAATAAAGATATATTCAGCCCAGTTGAACTTGTTCTGGGGCTTGAACTTTCCTGATGACATATGCTTTATATCACAGGGACTGTTCCTTTGCAATTGAGGTTTATGCACTAGATTGGACTATTTTTTCCGGGGAGCACGAACTGAGCTGGACTGAACCCATTCAAATTCCTATTGCAGAATGGCAGGAAGGTAAGCGCTAGATCTGTGAACCCATCACAAAGAAGAAGAAATTGATAAGTCACCGCCCCATTCTTAGTATCAGTAGTAATCCCCGCGCTCCCACGATGGTTCTTTACTGAGCGCCTGTGGATTCGCCTGCTGTTGCATCAGCTGCTTACTCGTTTGCTGGCTGGCAGCGCGCTGGCTGTAACCCTGGTCCGCCTTTGCTTCTGCAAGCAGCTGAGCGAACAAGTCTTGCGAGTCTTCAAACGCAGCCTCGTCCTTGTCTCGCTTCCGAGCCCGCTCGTGCATTCCCCACGTCTCCGCGCCGCACACACCGTCGTAGGGCGGCGGCATGTACAAGTAAGTCCGCGAAGGCACACCAGCAGCACCAGCAGCGGCGGCAGCAGCAGAAGGATTTGTAGTCGCCATCGTCTTCTCGCCGACATCACTGCTCAGAACTGAATTACCAAGCTCTGACACACTGGACAGCGGTGGGGCGTGGCTGGCCGCGAGCTGCAGAGGTTCGGTGCCCGGTTGGGCCACGGCTGGGGCGGTCAAGGCCCATTGCAGGTCAACCACAAGGGTGCCGTCGCTGCGGGTTTTCCGCACTAGACCAAGCCCGTAAGACGTTTGCACTGAGCGCAAGAGTGCTGCCTGCACCGTGACAGCTGCCACGGCTGCCGCTCCGTCCGCTCCCGCTGCCTTTCCATCACCTCCACCACCTTCAGTACCACCGTCATCGCTGCCTTCACCAGCTTCTGGATCTGCATCTGTTGCCGCTGCTCCAGCACTAGCTGCGCCATCCTTTGCTTTCGCGGCCGCGGCAGTTGCCAACTCCACCCCATTCACTTCGTCTGGGTGGAAGCGCCGCATGAGCGCTGTAGCTGCCGCCAGGCCAGCGTCGCGCTCCTCTGCCTTGACTTGCCGTTCTCGCGTCAGCGCTTTGGTCTTGCGGTGCTTGCGCTTCTTGTGCTGCCGCACCACTTTTTCGCGCTCGGCGTCGGACGGCAGTTGGCCGGTGAGGCACTTGATTTTGGCGCCCGGCTTCACCGCCCACTTGTCGAGGTCCCGGTAGTCGGGCCGGAGCCGCTGGATGCACACCAACGGCCGCGCGGGGGCGAGGCCCTTGATGAAAAACACGATTTCTGCTTCTGGGTTGTAGCCCCACAGGTACTTGTCCCGCGTGGCCCCTACCAGCTCCGCCGCGCGCATGTCCATCTCGTGGTCGTGCAGCACCCGGTCCGAGCTTTCGAACCACACTTTCATTTTCGTGTACTTGGCGAGCTCTTTGGACTCCAGCAGCACGAACACCCAGCCCCGGCCGAGCGCTTGAAACTGCTGCACGCGGTCGTCTTCTTTCATGATCATTTCGAGCAACACGTAGTAGCACAGCGCCTGCTGAACGCGGGTGGTCCACTCGTCGATGGACTCAATGCTTTTCATGTTGCACGGCGTCTGAAATGCCTCGCGCAATCCTGCGTTAGATGTCAGCGATATCCACGAAGTCTTGCCAAGGGAAAACTGCAACCAGTGACCTGCAACGGCTTCGCAGTGCTTCAAGTCTTTTTCGCGCTTCAGTCGCGGGTCTTCCTTCTTATCTTTGGCTTTGTTTTTCTTGCTGCCTTTCGCCTTGTTGCCTATGGTTAGTGCTCCAACACCCCAGTCGTCCTCACCCTCCTCTGCAGCGGGCATTATTTCGAAGGTGGGTGCTGGCTGAAAACGGTCTCGAAAGGATTAAAGTTGCCGACAAGCTGCTGACAGCTATTAAACAACGCACTATTTCCTGTGGGCTGGTGCTAGAGGGATTCTAGAAGCAGAGCTGGAATCAGGCCCTCTTCCAATCGAACCCGATAGGAAGTCAAACACGAAAGTCTACACGATAAGCTGACTGCAGTAGTGGGACGATTCCTAGTAAAACGCCATGAAAGAGCAGTTTTATCAGATTGTATAGCTGCTGCCTTCAAGGCGATGTGGTACTACTGGTCCTCGGACTACTATAAGGCGGCTAGCTAGAGGAGTTGTGATGAAAATTCAACAAAAATTTACCGTACTTTTTACGACTGTCGGTACGTGCTGTACTGCTGGACCACTGTACCACTGTACCCCAGTCCCCAGTACCCCCCTGCCTGCAGCTTAGCGGCAGCAACAGTACGTAGCCTGCCGCTGCCTAGCCTGTGCAGAGCTGCTAAGCACGGCGTAATACATACTGTACTTCTCTAGCTACATTGGCTTCAGTTGAAAGCTAGCCACAGGCCACAGGAGATACTTAGCAGCTTGGCTGAACTAATTAGAAGGCTACGAGGTTACGAACACAGTTGAACATCACATAAAATGAACTCATACTCGCACAAGCATTGGTAGATTAGTGCAGATCATAAGTTGTCGACGTTATTCTACAGTTGCATCATTTATACTAGTAGTTGACGATGTCCTGGAGGATCGCAGTCGCTGCAGGCGATCTCCCGCTGTGCGATGCCCTATTGGGGCTTATCCTAGCTTGCCTTCTATTAACGAGACTATTCGGATTTTCGAGCTCTGGGATAGCTGTATTCCCAGTTCACCTAATTCCAAAGTTCACCGTTGGCATATTTCAAGCCGTGGCTTTCTTTCTTGCCTTCTCCAGTGCACTAGGGCATCTCGTATTGTACCACTTCTATCGGCACGCCGTAACTACCGTTTTCAATGCAGAAGTAAGAGATGAACGAACTTGATATATATCTTCGTATGAATCTTTAATCGTTATCGTTCTCTATGAACTTCAGCCGAAGGCATCTTCACGCACACGCGTGTACAACTTCCTGCCGTGGCGTAGGTGCCACCGCCATGGACCTCGGCAAGATCTCAGAGCCGCTGGGAAATTTACAAGCTAGCACGCCCGCTCGAGGCATGCTGGCGGCTTGCCACTGCGCCCTGGCGTGCCCTGCCGGATGTTGTCGTGATGGGCGAGGTACTGTACTTGTACAATCGATACCGTGATGACCAATGGCTATTCGGAAGCTGTGAAATTCTCAAAGAGATTTGCATTTCTCAGTGAGAAAAATCAGTGAGAAAAGATAGTTTCCGCTATTCGGAAATGATAATTATCTGCTCTCCTCTTAATCATGGGATTTAACCTGACATCTGTTGCTGTTTTTTGTTCAGGTGCGCTGCGGCACCACCACGCTCTGTGCTCATTTGGCTGGCCTCGGAGAAAGCAGCCAGAGTTTTGCTCCACCGTTTTGCCCGTGGAAGCACCCTGAGCTTGACGCCAAAGAAACTTTTTACTTTGCAGGCCACTACTTAGGCTTAGTGGAGCCGCGGCTTTATCCCATGTGCTTCCCACCCACCCAAGGCACCTTCTTGGCGAAGCTAGTGGCAACGCGAGCACGGCTGGGGGCGGCAGCAGCTGGGCTTTGTGCGTTGCTTACGGGCCAAAGCAGCAGCCAAGACAAAGTTCAAAGCGCAAAGCGCGACCAGCAATGGACTTTTGACGGGTACATCTCATCATCAAGCCACCTCTCTACCACTCACTGCAACACTATACGCATGCATAAAACTTATTCAAAACTTTGCTCTATGAGCATTTTTGGAACAAAGTCACTAACACTGGTGCGTGTGTTGTAACATTAAAGGTGCGCACAGTACTTGTCGTCGCCTGCAGCCGCTCACCTCTTAGCGGCTGCTTACAAACACCGCCAAGAGCCGCCACCCATGCTCATTGCCTGCGTGCGCAAACCTGCAGATCAGGTGCAGTGTAATGAATGATTTCTTCGCATCATTCTTTCAAATGGAGATGTACGTGTCGTATGATTCTTTGTTGATTGCACAAGGCGAAGGTCTCAATGCAGTACCTAAGGAATGTGCTCAAAGCAAGTTCATGTTTATTCACCGGCTATCTCTTTTTACCATCTTCACCTGTTCCCAACAGGCAGTGAGTTGGTGGCGCTACGAGTGGGCAGCCATTGCCTGGGGCCGAAGTTTTGGCTTGTCTAAGCCAAACAATGCCCTTCGTGGGCCTTCCTACCCACCCACGACTATCACCCGTGCCTTAGAGCTCAGCCACAGTCGGCCCACGCGGCTGGCAAACGCAGCGGCCGAGCGCTTAGCTCAACGCATTGCAATGACTCCCCAATCCTCTACCGCTACTGCAGCACATGCACCACGAAGTACAAGCGCCACCAGTAATGCTAAGACAACAGAAATTGCGCCCACTGCTGCATCGGAACCAGCGCTCTCTGCAGACGACGAGTTGTGGGTAAGTGCACTCATGGACCCACCGAGAAGCGCATTCGAGCAGAAGAGCTGGCAAGAGAAACTTGCTCGTGCACTGGCAGGGTATGTCGCGGGCATGAACAATTCACCGCACGAGCATGCAACCACTGCGAGCAGCAGCGCTGGTGGCAACGACAATGGAAGCAGCAACGTGAAAAGCAGTCCAATTAAACTTGAAGTCGGTGTGCTGCCATCGTGGGCGCTGACGTGGCCGGGCGGCCAGCTGGCTTGCATAGGGCGCAGTGGCGACTTCGCGGCCAACATCATGCGAGTGGAAGCTGCCTTTGCAGCAAGCAACACTGCCGCCGTGGCGAGTGCGAACGACGATAAGAAAACAACTGGTCAATTCGTCACTGTGGTTGATTTGAGTGAACTCGCCAGCTCGGAACAGCTGAGCACACTCCTTCTGAAGGTGGCTTCTAGCATTCGCGCCCGCCGGCGCATTATTGACGGTGCACAACTCAAACCACTGTGCCACGGCAGAAGTAATGAAGAGAAAGTTAGAGAAGATGGTGATAGTAGTGGCGACGGTGACGCAACGAGCGCTTCATTTTTGAGCCGAGTTGAGGTTGAGGCTTACCTCAAGACGCACTTGCCGAACGATCGTGGCAGCAGTACCAGCAGCAACGGAGATCGCACTAAAGCAAGCAACTCACAACCTTTGAAGCGCAATGCAGGGCCAACGACACTTCGCGGACTTGGCAACGGCCCAAACGGTGCCACAACGAGTGGCATGGGCGAGGAGCCGTCAAACACTGAGCGCAATTTGCTGGAGCGCCACTTCGCAGGGCAGGGTAAGGCGCTTGAGAGTCTCCGTGGGCACCCCTTGTTATGGAAATAGTAGCATTGGTTCCAGATGAAGTGAACACGTCTTCAAGATAGAAAGGGAGCTATGGCACCCATAGGATCTACACGAGATCCATCCAACTGCGTGATAATATTTCGGTGAAGTTTCGGTGAACAGTGAACAGTGCCTTCTTTCGCTAAAATAAATATTTTTAGATGAAACATCTTAGAACTTCCATTTGAAGAACGCTTTAGATGCGGAATTTGACGTGAAGAAATATAGAACATCTGACGCGAGCGCTGGTGTTAACGCAGGGGATTTCTTTGGGATATTATATACTTAGGTATATGCCAATGTACATATCGTAATGTATATTTACACACCTGCCAGCTCGCTCCTACTTCACTTCCCTTACTATCCGGCTGAAAGCTGGGAAAAAGCACTCAGCCAAGCCAGACATGTTCTGTAGATTTCATGTTTTATGATACACAATACACAGATTAATGCTAGTTGTTGATGTTTCTCTGCAATTGGGCATTATAATCCAGTCTACTATAATCCGGCTGAGATGCCCCTTTGGGCGTACAACTACCATGTGCCGTATGCTTTGCCGCTATGATTATTACTAAGAACAAGGATAAGAAAATAGTGAGGTCGCCTGCTCCCTTTGAATTTTCTTTGCGATGCGGATGCGGACTTGAGCGAAGTGCCGAAGTGTATGCGCGTATAGTCTCATTTCGAATTATCAAAAAAGCCTTTTTAAAAGCACATGTGAAGTCGCGTCGAAGTCGAAAAACGCCACACATTTCGGTGCCGAGTGAAATCGACAATCACTTGGTGTACTTAGAGTTGTCACCGTCCAGTTATGCTATATATACAAAGAAAATTCTTTAAGTAGCATAACTGGACGGTGACAGGGGGGTGTCAATTAATAGAAATCAATCAAATCATAAGCAATATCCTTTATATAATATAGTATCATGGATATAATACACAATACATAACCAACTATAAGAACATAACCGAAACAACAAAGACAAACGAAACATAACCAAAACCAACGAAACATAACCGAAACAACAAAGAGACATAACAAAATCCCGCATTATCTCGCACAGACTCATAGGATACATAACCGAATCAACGAGGCATAACCAAATCCCGCATAATCTCGCATAGGGTCAAAGGATACACACACAAGATACAATAATACTTTACTTATACTTCATCTGTATCACATACAAAACATCGAGGGATTCAAACAATAAGAACAATTGAAACTTTTAGTATCAAATTAACTCTCTCTAAAATATTGAGAAATTATAGGGGTGTAGGGTGAGGGGTGTAGGGTATGATTT
>Ga0307979_1000861_pt1 | contig 21455 bp, 17 predicted proteins | sample OrgLakmetage1058_FD_201833 | JGI IMG/M metagenome (GOLD analysis project Ga0307979, IMG submission 201833) | Saline water microbial communities from Organic Lake, Antarctica - #1058 | ecosystem: Environmental > Aquatic > Non-marine Saline and Alkaline > Saline | place: Antarctica: Organic Lake...
ATTTGCAGCTCAAGTGCATTCTTTATGTGCCTCTGTGACTGCTGTGTACTTGTCTTTCTTTGTTTTTGGGAGAGTATTAACTAGACTAGACTAGATTTCCACTTCGAGACGGGCCTCCAGGATCTGCGATCAGAGCTGTATCTGTATCGGGAATCGTACCACCGCCTTCGCTTTCAGTAGTACCATCGGAAGAGACCTCGAGTGGCACCACGCTTGGTAGTTTGGTGCTGGTGTCCGCATTGTCTACAGTCGTTGAAGCCTCTTCATATTTGTCCGCATTCAATGGAGCTGCCGAGTTTTCAGCGACCTTTGCAGCACTCGATAATGAGGCAGCATCGGGTGCAGAGTACACGAATGGTCGAGTGGGCTTTGGGGGCGGCACCGGCGACGATCCTCGCGGCCGCGGAGGTTTCGGAGGGGGTGCTGGAGATACGACTCGAGGAGTAGTGGTGTTAGCGTCGGAAGCAGAAGTCTCAGTGGACGATTCTTCGATTGGCACCGCAGCCACACTTCCCGATAGATCCAATGTTGCATTCGATAGTTTCGGCGGCGAGGAGGGTTTATAGTGGACGGGTGTGGATGCGGCCCGATCACGAACTGGCGATCTCGAACGCGCATCTGAAATGGCGTCATGCGTGCGCGGAACAAACACTCCCCCACTCTTAGGGCTCAAGCCACCTCTGCCGCCCCGCCCCCCTCGGCCTCCTCCTCGGCCCATACCGCCCCGGCCAGACTTTACAGATGCACGAATCAAGTCGGTTCCGCTGCCAGCCTCCTCCCTACCATCTTCGTCATTTTTATGAGCAGCGGTGCGCGCAGTAGCCACCGCAAATCGAAGAATGGCTTCCTCTCTTGCTGCTTCCTTAGCTAGTACACGCTCTGCGTCTAACCTAGCCTCTCCGTCTATTTCATCGTCTGTTTTGCTAGCCTTTCCTGACACCGCTCCACGTAAACCCGTTGCCGCTGCTGCCGCTTTTCGGATGTCGCGCACTGACATTATAATTCTCTAAAATAACTACTATATGTTATCGTAACGCGAAATAAGATGCCGATACATTGAGGGCGATAACGGCGCAGCAACTAATGGAATAAAAGAGTATCTATATTAGCCTCAGCGTAGCCATTTGCGTCTGTAACTGCGCTCGCCTCGTGCTCTCGTGCCTCGTGTGCCAGAAAGCCAGAAACGCAAAATCCTCAACTGTTCGTCGACTGTTCTTGCATACAGCATACACTTTACTGTACTACAGTAGCTAGCTACTAGACTACTTTCTGTACAGTAGTACAGTAGCACTAAACAAATATGTACGGCAGCACGGCGCGGCAGTAGCAATAAACAGCTTTCATAAAAGGAAGGCAGCCACCAGCATTACTTCACCGCCGTAAACTATGCCTAGCTTCCTTTCGAATGTAAGCGCGAAAATTATTGTAGCTTTGTTTTTTTACTTGTGCTCATTTTCGATGATCATTCGGATGACAAAACTCATTGTGCTGATTTGCTGCCACTTCCCTAGTCCGTGAAGGAGCAAATGGGCCTAGAAGTTGACCGGCACCCAGTCGATGCGTTCTTCTTCGAATTATGGTAAACCAATATTTACTTTTGTGCCACACGATTACCTGTGCACCAACACGAGTACTGTAGTGCCTAGTCTTCAGTTCCATCTTCCTTCTGTTTCCCACGCCCCCCGTCTCGTTATCTTAACATGTCTCGCTGTGCGCGTGCTTTTCATCTTCTTCAAATTATCATATTTTTATTTTGGCAGTCCCAAGCTTACTTTAGAGCAGCGGCTCATGGGCTATGCATTCTGTATTTGTGTGGGCTTCATCATGAACCTTGGTAAAGTTTCTTTCCACAACCCTACGAAGCATTTCAAAGAATGCGCATTCGTTTTCAAGTTTCGTCTCTTCCTTGAGTGCTTCTCAAATTGGTCTGATAGCCGCTTCACTGCCGATTGTACCACTGTTTTCAATCATATTTCGTTCACTAGAACACTGCCTAATATTAAACTTTCTTCGTGGTACATCTTCCGACTACATGTTACTGCCACTCCACATACCACAGGATCGTGGACGCGCTTGATCCAGCTTGCGCAGGGGAACCCTACGCCTTTTGTGCTGCTCTTCACCCTGGGCAACATCGTGTCGGTTCTCGGTTCTTTCTTCCTTAACGGGCCTTACAACCAGGCAAGGAAAATGGTGGGACCCGAAATGCGATGCGCCACTGGGGCGTACTTAACGGCGATGGGTCTCACTTTTTTCGTGGCCTACACCACGGCGATCAAAGACGAAGACGAGCGGCTGGGCCTGATCGTCATGCTCATTGTCGTGCAGTACGTGTGCATGGTGTGGTTCATCATTTGCAGCGTGTACTTCTTGAAACGAATGGTGCAAGCCTGCATTCGAGGCACCTGCCATTCCTACTGCCCGCAATGCATGAAAGCGTGTGGGGTTGCCAGCAAAGCTGCCGCAGATGCCAAGGTGGGTGGTGATCATAAGAGCCTCGTGTTCCATTGAATTTGCTTGAATCATGGGAAAGGTGGCTTGATTGTGGCCCTAAGAACGCACTGTTGAATTTAAGTCTTGCTCATCCTCTTGTCTGCGCGATGTCATCCTGGATTTTGCGAGGAGCACGGCTGAGCCAGCTGCAATATTTCCTTGGGCTAAATATTTTATCTTTCTTCCTTTCAAATCATCCTTTGTCGTTATTTCTGCTTCAGGCGGGAGCAGCGACAGCAGCAAACAAGGCAGCAGTAGCCACCGGAGTTAAGAAAGCTCCGCCGCCCAAAAAGAGCTTCTTTTCGTTTGGGAGCAGCACTTAGTTAAAGTAGTGAAATTCCTGTATATTTGAAGGCAAGATTAAACAAATCCTTCTTCTAAACTCCCTTCTCTTCCTTTGTCAGTTGTTCATTTCCATTTGGATATTATATAACAGATTACGGAAATAATTAAAAAGGTGGATACCCGGTAAAATGATTTTGATATTGGATATTGGGTGTTGGGATATTGATATTAAAATTATCAGATATAAAAACTAAGACATGCGGTTTTAGCCCTCCTGATTTGAATGTTTCTTACTCCAATATCATTTAAGTCGGGCTACGCAAGAATTAATACGAAAACAGAACAGAGCAAAAGCATGGGAAAGAACAGAACAGAGCACCGGCAGTGCCTACTCCAAAATTCATCTGCATGCTGTGCTGTTATCTGCTGATGCTATCTGTAACAATAAAGCTGAAGGAGCGCCATGCGGCTCAATTGGCAGGGGCTTCAGCACTAGATTGAGAACTAGTACCTGTGGCGTGTTGCCGGGCTTCGATGTTCTGGCGGGCCGTTTCTCGGATCAACATTTCCACGCGAGCTGCTTCTTCGACCAAAAAGGGGACCGTTGGTGGCTCGTCTTCGTTTGCAATCGGGTACTGCTGCTGCGGTTGGGTGTTAACGAATGGCGCCGCTGAGAGCCTCCTCGTAGGAGGCGTCTCCACCAGTGACCCGCTGCTGCCACTTGTGAAGCATTTGCTCCAACCAGGTGGAAGAGCGCTCGCCATTACATGTACCTCCATCACCCCTTTCGCCGGCTTCTTGAAGTAAGAAGAGCTTGCCGCTCGCGAAGAATCATCCACCAAGGGAAACACGTGTGGCGCCGCTGTTGGCTGCGTCAAGAATCGGAGCAGTTGCTGGCGATCGAGCTGCACCTGTCCCAGAAAGGTGTGGCCTGCCACTGCTGGCGCGTCCCAAACATCGATAGTAATGCCGCAGAAAGCCTTGCCCATGCCCTGTTGTGACGATGCGACAGCGAGCTGAGCGCCTCCGCTGCCATTGCTGCTGCTAAGATCATGGTGTGATGATGACGAAGGCGGAGAGTCCCCCAATATAGCAGCGAGGTCAACGCAGACGCTGAGGGCATCTCCCCACAGCGGTGCTAAAGTCGAGGAGCGCACCGCAGTCTTGAACGCTTTCCCACTATTGTGCCCAGACCACCCCGCTGGCTCCTTCAAGTAACCGTCTTTTGTGAGGCTAGTCGAAGCAGCAGCCCCCAGCAAAGCTGCACTGCATTTCACCTTTAAAATATTACAGATCATGGTTTTGAAATGGCATGGAGTCAATAAGAATTAAAATATACCAGAAGAAAACAAGCACTACCGATTCGATTGCTTTATTTCGCGTATTTATAAATTGAGCATTAGAGCATCCATATGTAAAAGTACCAACCTTGGCGTAGGGGTCTGATTGGCCGTCAAGGTTCGCCGCTGCTAAGCCCGAGGCCCCTAAAATCGTGAACTCAAGGTAGGCTGCGGGGGAGCTCGTCACGAAGAAATGCCCGGCTTCTGGAGGTGGGAGCAGCACGTCGCTGCTCTTGCAAGAGAAACAGTCGAATGCGCTGCCAGAAGAAGAAGGAGGCTGTCGGGCTTTCTGCGCTCCAACTGATGTTCCAGCTCCAGAGCCCAATTCTTTAGAGAGCTCTCGACTTGCATTATCCTGATGGCTCGAGGTCGCCAATTGTTGTTGTTGTTGCTGGTGACGGCTCGAGCTGCAAACGAGGTCGTCAAAATTCAACACGCAAGACCCCAAATAGTCGTCTCCACTGAACGTGTCCTTGTCGAATATGGTGACTTCTACATGTGAATTGGCAGCATTGTTCCATGCGTGGCCTTTATCACCAGCACTACCGCTGCCGCCGCCTTCATCGCTGGCACTCCTCTCTCTACTGCTGCTGCTGCTGTCATTAACCTCTTCAACCAGATTCGCGCCTTCTTCATTGTGATCCAAAGGCAGCATCACTTCGAAAGCCGAAGTCCATTGCGGCGATAAGTTCCGACTTAATGTCTCGGTCGTGCCGAGAGCTATCACCTCTCGCACGGCACTGGTGGAGACAGATCCCCGCACTGCACTCACAACACTGTGATGATGATGGCTAGCGCTGCTCCTGCCACTGCTGCCGGTGGTGCTACAGTTGGAGCCTGCTAAAGCACCACGAGCCGTGAACGTAGCGTACGGGTCACTTTTGCCGTTAGAATCGGCAGAATTCAAATGCTCACAGCGCAAGTTCGACAGCCGCACACACACCAAGGGTAGGCGTGCTGGAGTGGGTGGTGGGAAGCGCCGTAGGAAACGAGGGCATTCCACCACTTCTGGGGGAACTGACGCACGCACTAGGACTTCGACCCATCCGGATAGCGATGATTGACTGCTGCTGAGATGGTGGTGAGTCGTCTTGTTGTTGGCGGAGTCAGCGGCATGCAGCGGCAAAGACAATACGCCAGCGCGAGGTTCGCGAAGTTGCTCTTCGCTCAACACGCAGGCACCCAAGAAATCATTGCTGCTCAGCTCATCTCGGTCCCACAAGCTGATTTGCAGGCTCAACCCTCCAAGCACCTCTCGTCGCCACGCACTCTTTCCACTCACATGATGACGGTTACTACTGTTGTTAACAGTGCCTGCACTGCCACCCAGACGATCGCTGCGTATCGCAAAAGGTGCCAGCGTTGTGTGCGCAGCATTGCAGTGTCGGTTGGCGCCGCCCCCTGTGGTCTCCGCCCACACTCCCGGATACCGTTGACTTAAGCGGTAGGTATTCACATCGTGCCTGTCACCACCAGGAGGCAAAGACGAAGAAGTCGGTTCGTCGACAGTGAGCAACAAATTCTTGCGCCGAAGCCGCTCTCCCTTGTCGGAGGCTTGACTGGGCGCTGACAGAGCTCGTGAAAAGACGAAATGATGCCCGAATTGAGGTCTCAGAGTGCGCTTCTGAACCGCAGTTCGCATGCTTTGTGCCGACAAATGTTCAAAGGCCGCCAGGGTAGTGGCGTCTCCCGCTAATCCGCCCTGTAACAGCGCCACTTGCGCATACGGGTCGGAGGTCCCGCACCCGTCGGCAACGGCTACACCGCGGCATCCGACCAACAACACGTCGAACATTTGCATCGGCTGTATCTTGACAGTGACATAGCCCTGCGCAGCTGCGTAAGCCTTCTTCTTGGTGTTATTATTGCCGTTGATGTCACTGCTGCTGCTGCTTTTGCTGTTCGGTGAAGCCAGGTCAAACGAGACCGACGTGCTTTTAACGCCCTTGCTGAGAAGCCGCAATGAGGAGCTATTGGTGGAAATCGCTGGAGTGTAGTCCGTGAGGGGATAAGTGCCAAGAGAGCGGTGAATCAAGGTAGACCACGGTAGCGTAACGGCCCCCAGGAGTTCATGTTTCGTCAGCTTATTCGCATCCCACACTTGGATCGTGACCAGTGTCGAGGGAGGCTCGGTTGCCGCGGCTGCTGCTAGCACCTTCTCATTTCCGTGACCGTTGTCTGACAGGGCCGCGAGCGCTGCGAGGGCACGAGGAAAAGGTACGGACACCACAAAAGTGGCGTCGTCCTCCGGTCCCCATTCGGGCGCTCGAGTGGTAGGCCTCGCTTTGCTTCGTCTAGCACCACCACCGCTGCCACTGCCACTGCTGCTACTTCCGTGCCCGCTGCTAGGAGGCGTAGGCCCTACTGCGATTCCATCCAAGAGGACCACCACGAAGGGCTCCACAGGTTTCGCAAGGCCTTCACAGCGCAGCACTTGCAGCTCCACTTCCATGCACGCGAGCCAGGGGGCTGGAGCAGCGGCGGCATCCGTAGCGCGCTTCGAGCAAATATCGTGGAAGCTGGCAACGCCTACAGGGGCCACTATGCGAACCAACACACTGCTTCCTGATATCCTCAAAGCATCAGGATCACCGCTGCCGCCGCTGCTGCTGCTGCTGCTGCTGCTGTGACCACCCTCATTCTCGTCGTCGTGAACGGAAGGAGCAGATTTCAGCGCATGCACTTTGCCTTCTAACGGTGTGCTCTGAAGCAGGTCTTGCGGTTTGAGCGTGCATTGCCCTAAACTTTGCCCTGACAGCGCGTCTTTGGCTTCTACAACGCCTCCACGCCATCCCTGAGATCCCAGCGGAACCACTACCCTCGCATAGCTCGAAGCCCAGCGAGGAGAAGACCCAGCTGGAGCTTTTTCCGTTTCATAAACACCCGCACCAGCTTTACCGCCACCGCCTCCGCCACTAGTATTCGACTCCACTGCACCAGCTGCCTTGGCGCGACTACTATGAGCAGGAGGCTTCATGACGTCACAGCCTTCGCAGCGCAGAGTGAGGCTCGCCTGAGGCGCCGCGGGTGACCCATAGCTTCCGAACAAATCTTTACGACGCACTTCCACCAGACCATCTGCTCCCAGCAACTCCACGCGTACAGCTGCCAAGGCATTCCACGTCAACTCCAGCACGCCCACAATATCAGGGGCGCCATCCCCTCCACCTCCACTATTACCGTCGCTGCTGTTGTTGCTGTTGCTACTACCAGGCTGACCGGCGAGCGCTGCTGTGAGTGGAAAAGTGCAAGGACCAGCGCCAAGATGCCGCGGATCGAGGAGGTCGCGCCTCGTTAAGGCCACACAACCCAAAAAGTCCGTTGATTTCTTGAAAATAACGCCATCTTGATCCCAGAGTTCAACCACAATCACGGGGGCATCTTCATCGACATCCTCTTCCTCCTTCCCTTGGCCATTATTGCCGTCTCCAGCAGCAGCAGCAGCACCACCACCACCAGCACGGCGGTTGCTGCCGGGTGGGTTCAAGGGAATGTTCACGGTATTGCCGGGTGGGAAGCGAGGGTTGAGGGTTTTGTGCACCGCTTTGGAGCGAACCATTTCGGTACCGCTTGACACGTGGCGCACTACATAGAGGGGGTCGGCGAGACCGTTGGAATCCGCGTCGTCACGCAAACCTTGGGCGCTGGTCACTGAGAGCTCCACCCAAAAGTCGTGCGATGTCATATGAGGAGGCGGTACAGCGGATGGCGCAGCTTGCGTCAACAATTCAACGCTGCTCCTGTTGCTGTCATCATCGCCTTCTTCTTCACTGTTGATCACTTCAGCATTTACTTTGTTGTTGCCAGAATAATGAGCAACATCGTCACCATCATTGGAACTGGAATCAAGGAGAAGGCGCGCTTGGTCGTAAGCACCGTGGCGATAACCTAGACTGAACGCACGCAGACGCTCCACGCATGCTCCTAGGGCCTCGAGGGAAACCTCTTCTTCCTCGTCCTGCTGCTGTGCGCTCGTACCACGAGGATTCAATTTTGCAGACCTGCTCGCAAACGCCATTAGCGCGGCTTCGGCACACTCCACGCGTTGCACAGCTGCACCTCTTGACTCCTCTTCCTCCTCTAATGATGATGATCCATGCTCGCTCTCAGTGACAGTGTCTAGACCAAAGGCATTGCGGGTATGCAGATCTCGGCTGTGGCAGGCCTCTCTCACCAAGTCCGACAGCAGCACTACTCCTTTCCCCACGCCTGCGTCGAGATGCATGAAGAGCTGAATGGCTTCGAAACACGACACTGCCGTCGTAACCTCAGCCTCATCGTCTTCGTCGTCGTTGACTCCAGAAGATGCCCTCACCAGCGATGCCTCTACAGCAGAGGCCTCCGAATTGGCAGCACTTGTAACAGCGACGTAATGAGATGCCGCTGCCTCGCGAGCTTCGCGTTGAGCCTGTTGTTTGGCTTGATCAACGGCAGCGGCAAACTCGTTTTCAGCGACTAGAGCCCCGGAAGCGTGGCCGATGCCAAACCCGAGGTCCTTTCCCAGAGCAAAGCCATGATTGAAGAAGGAGACCTGTTGTGGTTGTGGCGCCAAGGGAGATGGGACAGAAAAGAGGCTCATAAGAGGGTGGGCGAATGAGCTCTTGAGAGGAAGCACAGGGAAAGAATCTTCTCATTTGTTAAAGAATAGGCGAATTGGGATGTGCTGAGAGAATTAAAGCATTAAAGCCGTTTGTCGGTCTTTCAACTCACCCTTTCTAAAAAGCTTTTGAGTTCGGCCAACGATATGAGCCCATCGCCGTCGTGGTCCATCTCTCCCATTTTGGACTTGATGGTCGCCAACATGCGCGCCTCGTCCTCGGCGCCCACACTCCCACCGCCACCTCCCGTGATGTCTCCACTAGTGGAATCCCTAAACCCCAGCGAGCTTCGCACGCCTCGGCCTTTGATCGGGTCACCCACCGCTGCGAGGAGCTCGTCGATGGTAATGGTGCCACTCTGATCGGTGTCAAGCTCACGGAAGAGTTCCTTGGCCCGCGCATCCACGTCCTTGGTCTGCTTCATCTCGAAGTTAAACGAGACCTCTTGCGCGGTGGCCGCTAATCGGTCCGCCATGGCCTTTTGAAGGTCAGTGCGCAAGAAGGCGTCGACCTGGTTGTTTTTATAGGGAAGGACGCGCATAGAGAAGCAGAACATCAAGGGGGGCGCTTATGGCGCAGCCTCAAAAACACAGGTGGACAAAAGCTGGATGGTAAAAGAAGGTAAAGAGGGCGATGGCAAACGAGAAAGCGGTCATGTCTGCTAGCCTATTCAATCGAGCTTTGGAGCAACTAGGGTTTCGTTTTCTGTTCTTCTTCACCTCTCGCAAAGTGCGCAAATGGGCATCGACGCCACGCCAATCGAGCATCACAGAGCTATTGCTGCGGTGGTAGGGATCTACCGCGGCCGACTCCAGATAATCGTGCACCTGAAGGTCGCATCACACCCATTCAAAGAGAAAAGTAAGAGACGAGTTCGTGTGCGTCTTAGTTCATACTATACACGTGCCTAAACAAAACGCACCGTGGTAGCTTGCCCTTGCCCGGGGCTATTTGTCGGTGGGAGGAAAGCTGAAATCGATTCGTGCAGTGCTGCGCCACCTGCCGATTGCACTTTACGCCAGCTCTGCATCTCCTTGAGGAGTGCCCGTCGCGTCACGCGCCCGTGCGCGCCGCCTCCCGTGATCTCCACCACCACGCGCTGCGCTAAAGCTTCAATGTCGTCCATCGGTAAAGGCACTGCAGGAGGTGAACTGTCAGCTGGAGGCGCTGGGTTGGGCAGTGGTGCTTGGGGCATTTCCTCTTTGGCTTCACGCTTGTAGGAGGAAGCTTTTGACGGCTCGCCGAATCGTTCGAGGTCTGAGATCACTTCATCAGCATGCTGCCCGTACATGTGGCGTTTCAAATATTCAGCGCTCTTGAAGCTCTTGCCCGAGTACGGGTCTAGAAACGCGGGCACCCACACCTGATCAAAGAAGGGTTCGTTAAAGGAAGATATCATATCGTCAAGAACATACACGCTACCTGGTCCGGAAAGTCTTTCTTATACTATACGCAGCAACAATTGAATGCTAACATATCTATGAATGAAGATCACGTGCACGCAAAAGCAGATTGGTTAGCACCTGCATTTGCGAAGATTGCTTCCCTCCGTGGGTTGAAGCCCGCTGAAGGAGCGGTGCTACGTCCACGCCGAACTGTGCCAGCATGGTTGACGCAGCTGCGAGGGTGGTTTGGCAGTCTCGGAGCTCACGCCCTTGGCCTTGGCGGCGCGATAGCTTGGTTCGAGCAGCATCGAGAGCTAGCCGCTCGGTAGCCAGCTCCGCCTGAGCTGCCTCGAGGGATTTCGTGACCGTCTCCTGCACATGTAGCAAGTACTCAATAGTGAGCTGCGCGAAGCCAAATGCCTTCTGCAGAAGCTCAGGGCTTGGTGGATCGCGCGCATCGCCAAACGCGACATTGTTTACAAGTCCTTGAATGTCTTGCACGGCTGCTGCCGAAGGACTCTGCGCAACCGCCTCAACCTCACGTGCAGCTCCAACAGCAGCCCAATCTAGCGGGCGGGTTCGCGGTCGGAAAGAGACCATCTTTCTTATTTAGTTGTGATTTGCTATATTGAAGAGAAAAAAGAATGTTCGCATAGCAAATAACGAGAAGTTCGCGCTACAGCTTAAGAGCGTTGTTTCGGAATGGCGCTGCTGCGCTGCTCTGTTTCAGTCCAACGGTTTGCGAGCTTCTTCTTTCTGCTTTTTCTTCTCATCATCCATCTTCACAATGAATTGTGCTCTAGTATAGTACAATATACAATAGATTTCCCCGGTTTGACATTTTTTCTCGAGAAAGAGAAAACAACATCTTTCATTGATTCATTGACATTGTAAAAAGTAGAGTGTAGAGCTCCGTAGTATCTGTAGCTGCTTGGAGGTCTAAGGGCTAAGCTTGACCAACATTCCTCACGTTGATTAGTCTTGGCTTTGTGATTCTTCCCTCTCGCAACATACATTGTTTTAAGCATCATCATCTCATCATCATATCTGTAATCGTTCAGAGCAGTAAGTAGATTTAGTCGCTGCAATCATGAGGGAAGATCAAGCCAAGTTGCCTTGGTGCCGTAAAGGTGGTGTCATGGTTTCAGTAGACAACCTAGGCGAAGAAGGTTTTGGGTGGCCGTCAGCTAGCGGCACCAGTACGGGCAGGTTCGTGCGGCTATTTCCTCTTTCCTTTGATTTCAATGTGGTGACCGTGCTCCTGTTGTACAATGTTTTTTTGTAATCACAGCAATTTCCTACTTTGGAGCGGGAAAGGCCACGACAAAGTGGCTGCGTCGAAAGGCTCTTCAATGTTGGGCGATGCTTGGATTGCCACGACCGAAAGCACCGATTCTTCATTGATGGGTGACGTGTCCTTTGCCGAATGGAAGCGAGTGCCGTTGGACCCGAGCGCCTCACCCGACGGGCGATGGAAAAGCAACGGGGACGTGTTCCCCGGCTACTTTTTGGCTTTCGGCGGGGATGACTTGCACGGCTTTCTCAACGATTTGTGGGTGATGCCGTTAGCCCATGCCCTCGGGGTCGCGGGTTCGAATGACACTACCACCACTAGTGGTGCCAAGGATGCTTCGGAAGAGGGAGCTTCAGCAGAAGTGGAGGGCGCGGTTGCGGACGAAAGCTCAACCAAGCCCGCAACGGCCAGTGCTAACGAAGAGGCTATGGTAGCTTGGGGGCAGCCTCAACTCCAAAAAGATTCTGAGCTCCCACACGTGCGTCGCGGCCACACCGTAACGGTGCTTCCCTCGAGCCGGCTGTTGGTGGTCGTTGGGGGGCGCAAAAAGCACGAAGTTTGCTTGCACGATGCCTGGGTGCTGCCATTGCCCAAAGGAGAGCTCGCCACGCCCGAGGGCAAGACCGAAGGACTGGGTTGGGACCAATCGGCGTGGGTGGAGATTGAGGGAGTACCCGGTGAGTGCCGTTGGGGCCACGCGGCCACTCAAGCCACCGACCCCATCACCAACACCGAGTTCGTTGCCATTTTCGGGGGACGCAAATTTGACGGCCCTTCCGGCCTGGTGAGTTTGGTTGCATGCGATGCGTATATTTTTTATCTTGATATGAAATCCGCACGTGATGGATATAGTCTCCTTTACTCCAGCCTCCTTCCTGCGCTCTCTTAAGAGTAGTGCGATTGATACCATGACTGCGACCCCCCGCCATCTTTGTTAACATAGAGCCCTGTGTTTGTGCACGTGTGCTTTATTATATCTTATTGCTTCACACCTCTTTTATTTTATTTTATTTTATATGCCTCGCTAGGACGACCAATCGCCCGAATTACTCTCATCCTACGACTACAACAACGAGCTCTGGCTCTTGTCCGTATCTCCCGCGACGCAAACTACCGCAGGCACGACCACTACGAGCAGTGCTGTGACCGCAACCTGGACGCTGGCTGCCACTGGAGATGGACCTGTGCCAGTGAAGCGCGATCACCACTCTTTAAGCTTTGACGCGTCCTCTAATGTGGTATATTTGTTTGGCGGGCGCACCTCGCCGAACATGGCGGCTCCGGACGCGGCCCTGCATGACCTGTGGAAGTATTCGCTGGCTTCGCAGTCCTGGACGCAGGTAGGTGTTCGATTGCCCTAAACGTGAACTAAACATTGTCATAGGTTTGATTGGATCTACTAGCGCCGTGAAGTGAATCTAAATCATCTTCGATTTGGTTCCTATTCCATATCTATGCTTCTCCTTTGCATCTTGATCGACTGTATAGTCTTGAGCGCTTTTCAATGGCTCCTAACCTCTGACTTTTCTGCACCTCTTTCTTTCAATCTTGACTGCTATCTTGTGTGTGTGTGCTGTAGCTTCACCCTGTAGGCAAGTCCCCTGACAGCCGTTACCTGCACATGGCGGCGTTTGCCTCTTCGCAACTCGTGGTGTTTGGTGGGGAGCACATCGACTCTCCTGGTGCCTCGAAAGCTGACCACAAGCTCAACGATCTGTGGTCCTATTCCACGCCCGACAACGCGTGGCACTTGCTGAGCAAAACCGACTGCCAATGCACCACTGCCACTAACATGCGCTTGTCAGCGAGCTTGGTCAACGAGTACATGTGGTCGTGCCTGGTGGTGGGCGCTTTCTTCGCGCTGTGGATGGTCTGGTTCAACCACCGCGCAGGCCGGGGCGGCGGGGACAAAATCTTCGACTACTGCCGCCCTCGGATACAAACCCCTGCTGAACGCGCAGCTGTGGCTGCGGCTGCTGCTTCGAAGAACGGTGGCAGTAAATCCTCGGCACCACATGTCGTGGTGGTGGAAATGGCGGGAGATTTGGCCTCCAAAGCAGTTGGCTCTGCAAACCGAAAGAAGGGCTACCAGGCCATCAATTAAGTGCTACTAGCTACCGGGTTTTCTCGTTTCTTGTTACTTGCGAGCTCTTAAATTATGAATTCTAGATGTTGGAATTCAATAAGTCCCAATGCCAATTGCTATCAACCGCCTCAATATTTTACTCGTCTCTAATCTCTGTGATCTTAATATAGATTTGGCTTTTGGTCATTTGGTTTGGCCATCTGGCTAGCTGTAACCTGTAAGCTGCTCTGCTCTAAACTCTTGATTACCCTCTTTGGAATTCGATCTATGATTGCAAATTGAACTTGCCGCGACGTGCGACTTGGCGTGTACGTGGCACGTGTATATTTTATATTTGAATACATACTACACTAGTGTCTACGACCTATGTAAGATTTAAGAAAAATAATTACGCCCGCTGGATATTGAGTTTTATGCCTTAATTCTAGATTCCAACCACGAGCTCAAGCATTCGAGCGCCATCTCCCATCCTCATCCTTCGCTCGAAGTCAAAGCACTACACGGCATGTATCCCGCGCTTCAGCACCACCAGCAGCGGCGACGTCACACGTACAGGCCTTCCATGTACTGGCCAATGGCGTATGCCGCATACGCCGCCAGCATACCGTGGCTGGCCATCGTAAGCCCCGATTTGAGCACCTGCCCCGATGTTTGCGCCGTAAAAGTACCCGCCTAGAGTTCACGCGCACATGCAAATCGAAATTAAGTGAATCCCAAACAGCACAAAAGCTGAACGATGTACAAAAGGTGAAAGGCATGTATGCTCTTTCCTTTGCTCATCGCTATACATTAGAGACAACTTTAGACAAAAAAGTTGCCGACATGCTAAACGAAATTGACGCGAGGGTTGACACACGACAAAAAAAAACGTGTGCGTTGAGCGAAAATGCAAAATTGTTACCAGAGCGCCGAGGAGGAACATCGTCAGCGCCGACGCAAAAATGGAGAAGATGAAGGGGGAATGAGGGTACCATGACAGCAGCAACGAAACGCGTTCTTTCAGCAAAAAGATGAGCAATGGCACCGAGCCAAATAAAATAAACGACGCCGCCGTGACAAGCCCCTTCATGGCCGAGTTGCTCTAAGATTAAATGAGGAATTGAATTGAAATTGAAAGGCGATAAATAAAAGGGTGAGCCACCAGATTAGCAAATAGAAAGCTCGAGCGAGAATGCAAAGTTGCATGCATGCCTCGAGTAACATAGGCAAGAGGGCAGCTGCGAATTTACATCGTTTGCATCAGCGTGATTGCGAGCGCGCAAGAGAAAGGATGTTGCGTAGGAGAAGATAACCAAACAGAGGCAATAGCACAAGAGTTATGCAACCAACCAACCTCGCTCTCTGGTGGGGCCACTCCGTTGCAGTGCTGCATGAGCTCCTCCGCAAATGGGGTCTCGTATTTCGATATTCTTTCCACTAATTCCTTGGCGTCACTGGCCTTGAAGCCGCGCTCCTCGACATAAACCGCCACCAGCGCCTTCTTTTGGGCCTCCGGCTCCGCTGCCACCAACTTACGACGCCTCACCAGCTCCATCACCGCGAAGTCCTGATGCATTCATAGGCAAATTGGCACAAAAATGACTCAATCATGCTGCGAAGAGCCCGCCTAGAGACCGTCGACCAGAAAAAAATAGCCTCAACTAAAGAGAGGATTCGCCTTCTAAAAACTGGAGAGAGAGAGATGTTGAAATAGGAGCAAGCGCAAGCCCTCACCTGCTCGGCTTTATCTGAAATGAAGTCGCCCATGCCCATGCTGATAGCGTCTGCAATCAAATTCGCCACTCCCTGTTTTGATAACCACCGTAAATCATTGACATCATAAGAAAGAGAATGGCCGCGCACGAAAACGCATCTTGAAGAGCACATGTGCAGGTAGGCTGTGACCGGCTCACCATTGTGACAATAGTCGAATGATCTTTGTTCGCGCCGCTAGCAGCACACACGATGGCGAACGTTGTGATGATGCCATCCATGCCGCCGTACACCATGCTCTTCAGGTACTCACCACCCGAAGAGGCAGACTCGCTTTGATAAATATTAAGTAAGACATAAAGAATGAGTGGAAGTGCTTGTTAGCTCATCGTTCGCCAGCCACGAGAACATCAAGAGATTTAAGCATGGTTGCGGTATATAAAATGGAATGAACAAGGAATTTTGCTAGACAAACTCGTGATTTGCGCGCGAGTATGGTTGCAGTAGCCCACCAAAATACGCGATTTCACACAACGAATTCCAAATTGAGGAAGTTTCATTGTAACATCTCACCTCATGGTACCGCGCTCAAGTCTATTCTTCGAAGTAGTTCAATGTATATTCCTCGATATTACAGCGCGTCTTCAGGTCACTCTACGTTCTCACGAGCGTGCTCCGGTCCCACACACAATGCGAGGAGGCGACACAGACTGAGAGGTGAAGAAAGTGGTGAAGTGGCACGTTAGGTGCGTACTGTATGTAGTATGTAGAGAATCTTACGAATCCGTAGGTTTTCGAATATTCAACTCCTTCTTTTTTGTTTTCCCCTGCTTTTTGTGGCTTTTTCCACTTTTCTGCCATCGTTCTTTGTTCATTTGTTCTTTCGTTTCGTTGTTTCGTTCTCTCTTCTTGTGCCAAGCAATTCCCACCAGTTCCCGGCTTCCCGGTTCACGCCCTTCCTGGACTCCCTTTTTGGTGGTTAACGGCTCACGCGTTTACACCTCAGGCTAGCTAGTATCTAGCTAAGCTTTGGTCGATTGCTACGCCTGGGAGTGACAGTAATCGATGGTTGATTAGAGCCAGTACAAGTCTCAGCTGGGATTCAGTCTACAAATTATACATCTTACGTGTTCAATTCACAGTTATAGTTGTCGTACGTACGGAAGTAAGCAGATCCATCATGGACCCAGAGGCCATCGTAAACGAAAAGGTTCAGGACGCGAAGGACTTGAAGGAGGGGCTGCAGTTGGACTTGGTAGAGCTCGGGTTAGTCTCGATGCCGCGCCAGATATTACGTCTTCGAAAATTGCGAGTCCTTAATTTGCGTGCAAATGCACTCACTATGCTGCCAACTGATCTATGCGAAACGCTCCATGACCTCGAATTCCTAAACCTCAGCAACAATAAGCTGCAGTATTTGCCCGAGAACGTCTCTAGTTTGACGCACTTGCGCACTTTTCTACTGCAGTACAACGAGCTAGCAGAGTTGCCGTCGGGCGTTGGCCGGCTTCCCCTCTTGTCTGAGCTGCGGCTCGACCACAATTTGCTGGTAAGGCTTCCCGACTCGTGTGGCCGCTTAGCGTCGCTCAAAGTGCTAACGTTAAGCGACAATCGCTTAGAAGACGTACCGCAAGCGTTAGTGGGCGCAAAAGCCCTGGAAAGCCTAGACTTGCATGAAAACCCCAGCTTAGACTTGGAGCAATTGCCAGAGCAGCTGTTGCGGCTCCACGAAATGTACGGGTTGTTGCACAGCAAGGCCGCGAGGCGAAGAGTGATCAGCCGGGCCCTAGGGGTGCGACCTGCAGTCCGAGCAGCGGTGCGAGAAGAGCTGCTTGTAGTGGAAGCGGGAGGTCCTGGAGCTACGAGCGACGCACATGCTATTGGCGCGGCGGCCAATCGATGAAAAGTGGAGCCGCGTAAGTGGAGCGCACTCATAGCTCACCGTATTGCGATTGGCTTCCGACATTCAAAACGTAATCGATATCTGTGCTCCTAAAGCCTTAAACGTAACACTTCACAAGGCCCTTCTGCCCATGTTTACTTCTTCACAGCACGGCGTTTTCATAACTCATTCAGCCATTGGATGACCTCTGCCTTTGCCCTTTCTTTACTAATTACCATCAGCATTACCACTCCCGAATTCTTCTAGAAAACATAATTATTCCCGAGAATGAATTCATAATTCCTTATTCGTTATTCCGAGGTGCGACGGAACAATCGCTGCCTCTCAAATATTTTTCTGAACCGGCCTTATCGCTCGAATGAGTTGGCCGATGGCGGGTTCAAAGAGCGGATTGGGGGCTAAGTGTAAGCTCACGAATCATCCGCCCTAATGGCGATAGGCCACACGAGAATAGAAAGCACGTCCCACGGGCACGGGCATTCGAGAACCCAAAAGGAAAGCTGCTATGCGACGTTCAAGCCGCCAATTCTTTAGAGCTCTTCTTTAGACTTTCTGCTGCTCCTTTGAGCATCTTTGATCAGTGGGAGCTGATTGAGGAGCTCCTCCGCAGCTTCCCACTCGACCAGGTTTCCATTGCCAAGTGAGTCCGGGATCCCTTCCAACCCCTGTGCTGCGCCCATCACCATGCCAATTGCCACAGACCGACTCGCCGTGTCTCCGCCCACTTCTGCGTTCATCCGCACCGCGCTCATGAAATCACCCTCGTACTTGGCGATGAAGTACACGGCGCCTGGCAAGGTGCCTTCGGTAGGGCTCGCTTTGCCTACTTTAATAGGCTCCGTCTTCCCGACATCCCACAACCGCGCCATGGAGGTCAAGGCAAGGTCGTCGGCAAACTCTTCCTTGCTCAGAGCAGAGGATGAATCCATTGCCTCGTCTGCTTTCGCTAAGCCCTGGGCGACTTTAGTGCGCACAAAGTCTGAGGTCGAGGGCAGTGCTGCTACTTGCTCAATCGCTTGCCGAGGCGAGAGGGACTCATGAATCACCCGGTAGGTCACCCGCGAGAAAAACTCAGCACCCATGTGAGCTGTAGACTCCCGATGCGTAAACATGGCCACTTTCGCGAATCGAACCACATCTTCTTCGGAGTCGAAGACCCCAAAAGCAGGCGCACTGCGCAGGGACATGGCATTGCTCATGCCTCCCAGTTTCGAATGCGGCACCCCCTGCTGCACCTGCTGCAGCGTTTGTTTGGTTTGCGTGCACATCCACGACCGCCAGGTGGTCAAGAGGCTCGACTGCCAGCGTGGAATGAGCTCATTGAGGTCGAACGCCGCTGACAATGGTTTCCCTGAGGTCGCAACGCCAGCGAGGTGCTGAAGCATCAGCAAGTTGTAGTCTCCGTAGTCGGTCTGCTCACCAGCACCTTTCGCTGGACCGCGGCCATTGCCATTGTGGAAGTTCCTCTGAATTAGACGAAGTATTGAAGCTCGGGTTCAGATAAGAAAAGCAAGGCTACTAAAGGCTATCATCCAGCATCTTTTGATGCGTCGTTAGGCTCTTCAGTTGCAAGGATGGGGAAGGTATGCAATTGAGGACGTAGTTTGCAGCACAAACAGAGGTATTGGAGAAGATGGCACTTCGATGAAGCGTTACTCAATGCTACACCATTACCTGGCCCCAGCCCACGCCGTGAGTCTGGCCGCCAGTTTTCTCGCCAGGAGCGTAGTACTTGTCGATCTTGCCGTAAAACTTCTTAATCTTCACGGCGTCATACTCGTAGTGAGTCGAAAGTGCGAGCGCGTCAGCTACAAGCGATCCGAGAAAAGCACCTTTCAAGCGTGACTCTTGAGAAGGCTTCGCGTCGGCGCCAGCTGCATTAGCAGCCTGAGCCGATGCCATGTGCAGCATCATCGAAACCGGAACAAAGACGCGCATTTTAGATGGTCCACGAATACCTAACGAGTGCGTCAGAAATTGCGTCAGCGCCATTTTCAAAATTCAGGAATTTTCTGGAAAGTTGACGTTCGGAAAATTGGTTTTCTTCCGATGATATTTCACCTGCACATTGCACTATGCCCTTTCGAGACACTCAGGACTCAAGAGCCAAGAGCGCAGCGCCGAATCCCCACACCGACCCACACCGCCGGCGAACAAGAACTAAATATTTTATTATACTCTCAGCGCCAGAATCATAAACCCAGAAGTACGCGCGGAATTCTTATAGATAATTTACGCGCGGATAAGACCAGGATACTACGACAACCCGTCCCAGGTCCCAGAAGGGCCGGAACTAGAGAGCGCGTAGATATCACTTAACCGACAGTGATGATATAAAGTATAAATCGAACAGTTAACCTGCATTTCCAAATTCCCCATCTCAAGTGGGGTGCGGCTGGCGGCCTTTGTAGACTTGTGCCTCCATCGCTTTCAGGCCGTAAGATGGGTGCATGAGCTTCGATTCGGTGGGAAGGTCGTCTTCGGCCATGAAGCTCCGCGTCGCGTGTTCGTGGTTCTCGATCTAGAATACAATTCAAATGCGCCACACAAGAAAATGCACAACGGGATAAATTATTCAGACGGTGGGAAGTGGAGTGGGTAGACGAAGACCTTGAAAAGTACACTACGGACCCCAAAGAAACCAAAGAAAGTGGTGCAGTATTGTGAGATCGAATTATGTGCGAGAGAGCTTACACTAATCTACAAATACAGTTGCAAGTGCTTACCGCTTTGGACTGGCGGTCTACCACGATGGACATGCCCAAGTACATGTCTTGCCCCGAACTCAGCTTGTTCCACTTCATGATGTTGGGCACTGAGGAGCCGTATCTGGATAGGAAGAGGAAAACAGATAATGTGAGATACTACATAGAGGACTGGGTTCAAAACGTGCCATAACACATATTGCACAGAACGCCAGCCCTTCCTCTTCTTCATCTTACTTGGTCGCGATGCTCCTCAAGCTGTCTCCAGGCGCTACGAAATGTTTGGTTTCTCGCACGGAGCCTTCGCTGGCGTTGTCTCCCGGCGACACCGCGGCCGACCACAGCCATCGCCGGATGTGCCCATCGGCCCCGCCCGTGAGCAACTGCACTGCGTCGAACTAGTGTACATGTATAGGGACACACACACACAAAGGCATGGGTTCACGAGTCAGAGCAAGAAGACCACCACGCACACACAGGAAAGCGCGCCAGTCAAAAGTAAGCGATGTATCACGCGTGCTTAATTCGTGCTCATAACGTGAACTCGACCACGGACCTGCATGAGGAGCACGGGAGTGTTGGGGGCATGGGCTTGAAAGGACTGCACCGGCCTTCCCGTCATCACGTCCAAGATCCGCACAAAGCCGTCGGCGCCCCCTGTAACCACTCGAATGGCGTCGCACTGCAAGGACCAGACCCTCCCTGTATGCGCCTGTAAGTCCCACATGCATCTCTTTTCCGCGATGTTCCAAATGAACACCTGAGGACGAGAAGTAGACAGAGAGATAGAGTCCTCAGCATACAGTGCGTGGAGGCCACACTGAAGGCAGGTTTTCAAGAGAATATCGATGATAAAGACCGCGGATACAAAGTACTGGAAGAATTACAAGAGAAGGAGGAAAGAGTGGAGAAGATTACCATCAGCACAAGCATGTAAAAGACACGGTATGTCGCTTATACTTCTGATAGATATTCGTGTCCACCTCATACCTTCCCATGCGCGTCACCGCAAGTCAACTCGCTGCCATAGTACTGCAGAGCTGTGATTCCGTGCACGCGTATCCGCCCCTCTGGCCCTGGGTCTCTCTTCATGAATTGCCGCACGTTGAGCTCCGCCGCGCCCTCTCGAGCTAGGATGTGCCCGTCTAATCTCTCCGCCTCGTGCTGAGCTGTCTCGACATCCTCGCCTTCGAATCGGTGCAATTTCGCTAATCGAGCTGCTAAAGCTTCGTCTTCACTGATGGGGCCCTGGAAGAGTGGATGGTGCAATATGATTGTATCACACTGGTAAAATCATACTGTAAAATGATAACATTATAGCACGAAATGCGACCAAAAGAATGCACCAGCGGTACTTCAGGAGTAAAGTTGCAATCCCTGAAATTGTCTACGTGTACATACAATCCTACCAATCACCTTGGCGTAATCGGGGGCGTCTTCGGAGCGTTGGTGCTTCACTCGCAGCACGCAACGGCACCGAGCCCATTTCGGGTCCTGGCCATCGGGGCCGATCCACACCGTGGCCTGCCCCGCGAATCCCCCCGCTGCGCTCGCTGAGGCCTCGGAAGGCCCTCCCGCTGACGCCGGCTGAATCAGCTCCCACACCCGGACTTGGCCCGAAGCATCGCCGGAAGCAAAGGTGAAATCGCCGATTTGTAGTGCGGTGATGCTCCG